>MDTE01059861.1_pt1 | contig 117665 bp, 109 predicted proteins | sample 811231 | NCBI WGS metagenome assembly MDTE01 (sample SAMN05326651, study PRJNA326480) | marine metagenome | isolation source: seawater | place: Indian Ocean: Red Sea | collected 2010 | reverse complement strand
AGCCTCGGCGAAGGCATCGCCTACGACAGTTAGAACCAGCGGGGCGCCCACCAAGGCCACCAACAACAAAATCAGCCCGTACCCGGCCCACACCCGGACCACGATGCGTCGGATTCCAGATACCGGGATCCGTCCCTCGGCCACTCGGTTCGCCAGGATCTGAGTCACCGGCAGGAGAAGGAGCCTCGGAAGTTCCGCTGCCGTAGCCGACACCGAAAACACCCCAAGAGTCGCTGAGGTCGCCAAGAGCCCGATTGCCAACCGGTCGGCCCGGAAGGCCAACGTCTGGCCGAATGTGCCGCCCAGCACCGGCACTCCGTTTCGGATGATGGTCGCCCAGTTTCGCGATGAGAACCTGATGCTGTGGACCCTGCGAGCTACCACGAAAGTCAGGTAGCCACCTCCGGTCAGGTAGCCCGCTGCAGTGAGCCCGAGCACCCCTTCTACCGATAGGTGACCGATAGACGCCAGGACTATCACGGGCAACAACGGAACCGCTCCGATCAGGAGATCGCGGATGCCCGTTTCGAGAGTTCGACGAAGAGAGAAAGCGGCGTCGACCAGCATGTGGGCTGCGAACATCGCTATGCCCAGAAGGACTCCTAGGCCGCATCCCATGGGAGTGAGACCAATTGCCAATCCACCAACGAGTCCGAGGACCAGAGACATCAGAATCGCCTGAACGCCGACAAGCACCGCTACTAGGCCCAGGTAATCCTCGATTTGCACGCCCGACCGGCGCAGAATCTGGATTCGACCACTGACGTTCGCCCCAAGGCTTACGAATTCGCTACCGAGCATGGTGACCGTCATGACGAAAACAATCTCGCCGCGGCCGGCCGGCCCCAATACCCTGGCGCTGACTACGGCCACTAGGAGAGAGCATCCTGCCGAAAGCAGCCTGGCCGAAGACACCACCATCGACTCTCCTCGCGCCTGATTTAGGAAGGCGACGAGGCGCGGATGACGCGTCAGAAGGAATCGGATCACCCGACATCCCTTCGTCCCACGGCGACCCACCACGGCGGCCCGTCTGAAAACTCGACGTTGATGAGGCCTGCGTGCTCGAGGAGTTTCTTAACTTCATCGCGGCTGAACCGCTTCTCGAGACGTGTTCCGAATCGGTCGAGTGCATCGTTTCGCATAACAGAAAAACTTCTGTTCCGATATTGAAAGAGCGGCAGCGACGAGGGATCTCGACCGAGACGCTCGGCCATCCGTGCAAACCTTGCAAAGGGCCAGTAGATGCTGACAGCAATGACGTCAGCCACTATGTGCCGGAATGTGCGCGGTAGCCGCGAGACCACGGTTCTAACAACGGTTACCAAACGAAGTATGACCCGACGAACAACCCCCGCTCCTTCCAGGTCGTAGTAGAGGTAGACGAGAAAGGGTGCCCCGGGCCGCAACCGACGAACGCACGACTGGAGGGCAGACGCTGTGTCTGGAATGTGATGCAGCACTCCGAGTGAGTAGCCGAAATCACAACTCTCCTCTTCAAGTCCCAGAGAGCTCAGATCCTCGTGCAGGAAGGAGACGTTTCCATGATCTCTCAGCACCTGGCGAGCAACGTTTAGCGCTTCGGCACTGGCATCTATGCAGTACAAGTGGCCAACCCGTGGTGCGAAGAAGGCAGCCCACCTCCCCGAACCACAACCAGCGTCAAAGCCGACTGGTTCTGACGGGAGTTCGTCCCACGGGAAGATCGTCGCGTAATCGTCGAACATCGATTGGAGCTCCGAACGAGCAAGTCCAGCGTTAGTGAATCGCTCCCACTCCTGTCCGAACGCTTCAACGACTTTGGGATCGACGTTCGATTTCGGATCCTGAGACTCAAGCCGGCTCAAGAAGCTCCCCTCCCATCAAGGAGAGATGCAGCCGAGTTCACAGAGTCAGAGTTACCGTCCCAAACCTCAGCCGCCCGGTCGGTCCTCCCTATCGCCCGAAAGAACTCGGCCACCTCAGTCCGGCGAGGCCCGCTCGGATCGGCATCTAGAACCGCCTCGTACCATCTGACTGCTTTCTCGAGGTACACCGGTTGGACCATGAGACCGACGGCGTTACGAGCCGCTCGCAAAGACATTTCAGGATCTCCCGGTCGGAGTCGCGCGGCACGAGCACTTGATTGGTATGCCTCCTCTACCCTTCCAGCGCGAAGTTCGACCTCACTTCGCAGACTCCAAAGGACCCCGTCCTCGGGCACCAAATTCGTAGCGCTAGCCAGATATCTGTATGCCGACTCTGTCTCTCCGCTGACCAAGGAGACCATGGCGCGGTGATGTGCCCGATCGGCCCGCAGGGGTCTCAACGCCGGCCCCGTTAGGACGGCGACAACAAGTAGACCTGCCAGCAGGCCACAGCCCATTCGAAGGCCACTCGAACGTTGGCGCCACCAGTCGGAGCCGGGAAGGCGGATATGCCGGCTGTCAGGGGCATCAGATCCAACGGCCATGAGCACGCCCGCTAGGACGGCGTGCAGGACGCCGAGGGCCGGGAGGTCAACGGAAACTAGCGACTGGAGGTGAAAGGCGACCCAAGACGAACAGAGACCGGCTACTAGAAGCCGCTTGTTCCCTCGTGTGCAACGCAGTGCCCTAAGAGCAGCCAGCCCCGTTGCCGCAATCAGAAGGCAATACGCGGTCACTAAGAGAATTCCGCCTCCCGCCAGGAGTCCTAAGGGAACCGAATGCGGCGAATCGCTCAGGTGAGAAGCCGATGATTCGACATGTTCCAGCCCGCGGAACTCTGCGAATCGTGTCCCAAACGTCTCGAGGCCCAAGCCCGTCAAAGGACGGTCGACAAAGATCTCTAGAGCGACTCTCCAGAACTCCCATCGTTCGCCCAGCGCACCCCTGATCCGGCTCCAGACCGCCACGAGGCCAATACCCAGAATCATGATCCCGATAAGCACGCCGACCCAGAGGCGGAGGAACCGAGATTTTGTCTGGTCCTCAACCACACTGCGAACTGACCTATCGAAAGATTTTTCCTCGGCTATTGGTGGCCAAGCGCAGCAAGCACCGAGGAGCGCTGACACAACCACAGCGGTGGGGATTCCCAGACGAGTAGCGCCCAAAGGGAGGACGACTATCGCGATAGTCGCTGGTCCTAATACAACTAGACAACGACGAGTTGACCATCGGCCATCGACCACCAGAGCGGCCAGAACCAAAAGTGTCGACCCGACCGCGATCTGTCCCTGCAAGGAGCCCAGGTGGTCTATACAAACCAGACCCATACCGGCAATAAACCCGGCAAGTCCCCGTGTAAGACGACGGGAAGACGGCTGGACGGCCAACGTCACGACAGCCGGGACTGCCATGGCAATGAACGCAGACGTGAAGTTGGGATTCCCGAAGGTTGACATCACGTCGATGCCAAAGGACATAGATGGTGCCCAGTCAAACGGATCTCGCCCACCAACCTGGATGAGGGCATAAGCGATAACCGGCACAAGTCCGATCACGATGGCAAGAACAACCTGTCTAGTACCCCGTTCCCGGAACGCCACAGCGCACGACCAGGCGATAACGACGTAGGCAAGGTAGGTCACAGCCCCCGACCAGCGAACACCGACACCCCACCACGCCAAGTGTCCGTAGGGCGAAACCAACGCAGTTATCGCCACCGCTAGGGCGAACGCCCCCAGGACGCCCTCTACCTGCCACGACGGGCGAGCGAACCGTCCGATCCGGATACGCCTGACAACTCCAGACCCGAAAAGAAGGACGGCAACCAACCAGACCACTGTCACCTTCGGTGTCGAAAACACGCTGAAGGTGGAGCGATGGAAGAGCCCCGGGACAATCAGCAGAGGCAACAGGCAAAGAAACCTTCGTAGAACGTCATCCCAAGGCCCGCTGACCGCCAATCCTCGATTCTTACCGGGTCGCACCCGGCAAACCTACTGGGTCGCCTCCGTCCGAACGGGTAGGCGACGGTGCCGGAAAACGCGGAGGGGCCCCGCACCTAGGTGCGGGGCCCCTCTCAGGATTTCGCCGCGCTAGCGGCAGGGATCAGGATCTAGTTGATCGTGACCCGGACTACGGCCGAACCGATGGCGTTGCCCTTGAAGTCCTGGATCGATGTGCCGATCCCGAGCTTCGAGCTGCCCTTCGTGATGTCCATCGCCGCTGTGGTAGCGGCATAGATGAACTGGTAGGTGCCACCAATCCAGCTGTTCGAGCCGGTTGCAGCTCCACAACCCGTCGCGGACGGGGTCTGGCTGGCAACGGTCGGCGAGCAGCCCACGGTACGGACAGATTCCGTGCCGTCGTCCGAGTAGACGGTGTCCGCGTCGGCGTCAACCGTGTACTGGCCGATGGCCGAGAAGTTGGCCGCAATCGGGCTCATGGTCTCGCTGTAAACCACGTCAATCAGGTGAGTAGCAGTACCACCAGTCAACGAGGTCTCAGCGATAACAGCTGCGCTGGTACCACCAGCCACGACCTGGCAGAGGAAGTTCCCTGAGACGTCGGCATTGCCGTTCACACCTTCGCAGATGCGGTGGGCAGTCGGCGTCGAGGCCGCAGTCGGCGTCGTGAAGTCAGCCGCAATGACCATCTTCCGGTTCGTGCTATCGAACAGGGACACGGCCGGAAGTGCTCCAGCGGAGCCCTCGATGGCCTGAACCGTCCACAAGTTACCGATTGTGCCCTCGGCGATTCCGCCGGCGACCGCGGTGATCGAGAACGTCCCCGTGGTTCCGATGGTGCCCGAAGCCGCACGGGCGTAACTCGTCGATGCGACGGTTGCCGTAGCGGTCGGTGCCGTGGTGTCAGTGGTAGCTGTCTTGGTCGCGTCGGCCAACATGTTCAACGAACCAAGGTCGGTGAACTCCGAGGCGTCAACGGTGAGGATTTCGCCAGAGACGATGTCGCTTCCGTCAACACGCTCGAACCAGTGGTAGTTCGTGCCGGCCACGTTGGTGACCACGAAGGTGGTCGCGCCACCCGTCGACTTGCTGGATACCAGCGAGTCGGATGCGTTACCAGTGAAGCTGGTGACCTTTTCACTGAAGTGGAGCAAGCCGTACTTACCGCCGATTGGCAACTTGTCCACGGTTACCGTCGGACGAGTGGCGTCGTTGGCCACAGTTGCCGAACAGGTAGCAATGTAGTTACCAGCCGAATCGGTGAGCGTGCTAGCAGGCACCGACCAAACGTCACCCACTGCGTGGGCTGCGTTGTGGTACAGCGACACCGCAGTGGCGTAGCTCACAGAGCCCGCTACCTCGGTCAACGACGGTGCGTCGGCAGTAGCCGAGTCCGGGCTGCCAGCGGTTGTCGATGTCGTCAGGCTTAGGGCCGTGTTGTTCTTCTTGTAGTTGGTCACCAGACCAGCACCAGTTCCGGCGCTGACGCCGTCGGTGGTGTTCTGGTTGCCTTCCGTACCGGCAACAGAGCCCGAGAACGTGATCGTGACCGCGTTGTCGCCCTCGTTGGCGGTGATGGTGCAGGTGTTGGTCGTCGTGGTGGCCGCAGCATCAGCAGCGGTCATCTCGGCGGCTGACAGGTCGGCAGTCCGACCGACGGCGCGAACCGTCGAAATCGTCGACGCCCTGGCAGTTAGACCAGCGCTCGTGGTGGCGTTCAGCGTGCCGGTGCCGTCCGTGAGGAGCGTCATGGTCGCCGAGGCGCCCGCCAGAGCGGTGGCGCTCATGCCATCTTCGTGCGAGGTTCCGTTCACCAAAATGATGTTGGTGGCGGTCTCGCCGAAGCCGTTCAGCGAGTTGGCCTTGACCCGCAGGCTCATCAGATCGACGGCCGTGGCGTACCGGTCGGCGCCACCCACACGGGTGACCTCGATGGCGGTGGTGCCAGCCGAGCCGTTGAGAATCGTCTTGACCTCGGCCTCGACGGCGGCGGAAACCGCAGCCTCGCCACCGAGGATGATGACGTGCTCAATGCTGTTGACTGCGCTGTCCAGAACCGCCTTCGTGCCGGCCGACAGAGCGTCGCCTGGCTCGACCAGCAGGATCGGGTGTACACCCTTCCACGCAAGACCAGAGGCAGCCACAGCGTCAGCGAAGTTACGGGCTGTGGTCAGGAACACGGTGGTGTCCGAGTCCCAGTTGGTGCCAAAGTCCTGCAGGGTGCGAATCTTGGTAGCCACCGCATCGGCCGTAGCCACGCGATCGGCACCAGACACCCGTGTGACGGTGTAGCCAAGGTCGGTCAGCGCGGTGGCAACATCGGCACCTACGGCGGCGGTACCGCCGACGATGTACACGGTGTGCCCGGCTGCCGTGGTCGAGTTGATCTGACCAATGGCCAGCGAGGTCGACCCCTTCAGCGTGTTCGGATCGGTAAGGATCACCGGACCACCGACGGCGCCAGCAAGGGCAGCAGCAGACAATGCGTCCGCGTAGCTCTCGCCGCTCACCAGAACCGAAGCCGTGGTGCCAGATCCGTGCGACGTGATAGCCGCCGAAGCGGACGTCGCGTACTTATCGACACCGGAAATCCGGGTCGACTCGGTCACGGTCTGCAGAGCAGATGCCGTGCCGGAGGTAAGAGCGAGGCCAGCACCAGCGACGAGGACAGCCAAAAGGCCAGCCACGAGGCGAGTGGAGACTCGCTTGCGTTCATTCTTCAAGGTTTTCTCCCTGAGTTGGAAATGTTCTGTTCAAGGCCTGGCCTGCGAAAACCGTGGAAGCGGACGAACCGCCGCGACACGCAGCCCTCCATCGCCCACCCTCACCGGAAGCCCCTCCAAGGAGCTCGTTCGGACGATGGACGCCGGAGAACCGCGTGACGAAAGCCAAGTTGTGCGTCACCCCACGGAGGGGTAACGACCGAAAGGGTATCGGGTCGGTCAACAGGTAACAAGCATTTCCGTCACCACGATGACAAATGCCGTAATTCGCTGAAATAAGAGGCTTCAGACGCCCTCACAGTAAATCACAGTAGCGGTCTAGCCACCATGAGTGGTCAAAAAACCCGCGATACGCGGGTATCCCTTCATCGGGTGCGTCTTCGACAAACACTGTAGATTCTCGTCAGAACTACCACCGGCATCATCAGGTGTCCGGAAATTCAGCGAAGTTCGGTGGAATTCAGCGGAATGAAGACCCAGATCACACCCCCGGAAGGAGCTACAGACGCCGCCAGGGAGCGACCGGTAGCCCTGCTCTGCACCTCCAACGGTGTGGGCCTAGGCCATCTGACTAGACAAATGGCCGTAGGTCGATTCCTCCGGGCCACACACGACGTTGTCTTGTTCACGCTCTCTCCGGCCGCCCAATTGGCCGTAGCCGCTGACTTCCACGTCGAATACCTGCGGTCCCACGAATATGGGACCGTTGGCAACCGAGCTTGGAACGGCTTTTATGCAAGCCGCCTCGAGCACCTCCTTGACCAGTACCAGCCAGAAGTGCTGGCCTTTGATGGCGGCCATCCCTACGCGGGACTGTGCGCCGTACTGCGCAACCGGCCAGGCCTTCGCTCGGTCTGGAGCCGCCGCGGACTGTGGCAACCCGGCAAGGGACACGATGCTTTCAGTCGCTCACGCCTCTTTACCCATGTCGTCGAACCAGGAGAGTACGCAGCCGAGATGGACCGTGGCCTGACCGCCGGCGGAGCTGGCGCCTCTTTGGTCACCGCTCCGGTGTGCGCTGTCCGCCCCGAAGATCTCAGACCGGCTGGCGAAGTACGTAAAGATCTGGGCCTGGATCCAGACCGACCAACCGCGCTGATGCAACTCGGTGCCGGTCAGGTGAACGACACCGGCTCGCTAAGCGCCCGGGTTGTGGCCTCGCTTCGACGCCACCCCGATCTCCAGGTAGTGGTAACCGAAAGCGTCCTGACCCGTGTACCAGCCGAACTGCCGCCGGATGTGGTCCGATTGCGTCATTTTCCGATCGGGGAGTACAGGGCAGCATTCGACGTGTCCGTCATGGCCGCCGGCTACAACTCTTTTCAGGAAGCCATGGCCCTCGGCCTACCCACACTATTCGTCCCCAACCAATCCACCGCCAAGGACGACCAGGACGCCCGGACACTCTGGGCAGAGAAATCCGGGTGTGGCTTGCGGTGGCCAGACCCAGGGCCAATGGCCGAACCCTCGCTCTTGTCTGGCCTAGACAAATCCGTAGACCGCCTAATGGACCCCAGCGAGCAAAACCGGATGCGACGGCATATGGCTGACCTTCCGGCTGCTACCGGGGCAGAAGAGATTGCTGCCGTCCTAGATGCTTGGAGCCGGGAGCCGGTCTAAGGGGCATAGCCGATGCCCTCAGAGTCCTTTTTCGTCCACTCCATAACTGCGGCGCACGGCGAGCATGCGATCAGAGACCCAACGGGTGTGGTCTTCTTGGTTGGACCACCACGGCTGATCGGGACTATAGGGAGGCAGGTATTCGAACGAAAGGCCGTAGGCGCGTAGCCCGGTGAAGTCCGGCGAGTCGACAAGGACCACGGTGCGGTCTGGCTGGTCCGATTTGGCGATTCGGGCCCAGGTGGCGTCACGAGTCGAGTCGTCAAGGCCTCGGCAATCCACGAAAGAGACCGGACGGTCCCCGGGTAGGTCAAGGGTCTCGTGTCTCCGAGCCGTAGCCGCTTGGCCGCGTGTGGCCACCTGCTGGACTGGTTCGACCAATCGTCTCGGAAGGTGTCTTTGGCCAAGCCGGTAGCCACTGATAAGCACCGTCCTGACGTTGCGATGAAGCCAACGGGCCCCCTTTACCGGCGAGACGGCAGTGCGGACGAGGAGGTGGCCTAGGCGAAACGACTGACTCTCCAACGTCCGGGAAAGACGGCGCTCGACAGCAGTAAGTTCCTGCGTCCTGACCCGGACCTCAGCCGCATGGGCCGCACGTTCGGCCTCCCAAGCCGTCCGCTCAAGGGCGCGATCTGTTTCTCGGTCGCGGCGGACACGTTCATGCGCAACGACCGTTCTCTCCAGAGTGGTCATCCAGTCCTCTAAGACACGCTTGTCCCGCTCGAGACGGCGAACAACGGTGGCCAGGTTCTCCACCTGTCGCTGAGCGGGAGGCTGGACGGACACGTTGCCAATCTACCGGCCTCCAAGCTTTCGGCTAGTCGCACGCAGCAGCCGTCCAAAGGATTCATCGACCGGAGTGGCGAACCGCCCACCTGCTGGACCGGTCGACGCCTACGCTCCACAACGATGGAAAAATCCAGCGAAGACGCCACCCGAGGAAAAGAACGACCTGGCGACGGGCTCTTTCCTGTCGGTAGACCAGAGCAGGTGGGTACCTACCTCCGAGAGCTGTGGAGGCGACGCGACTACCTCGTCAGGGTCCCGCTCGAAGACCTGCGGGTTCAAAACGCCCACACTCTGCTTGGCAACCTCTGGCTTCTACTGAACCCCGTTCTGCAGGTCGCTGTATACCTGCTCGTGTTTGGTGTCCTCATCGAACTCGACCGCGGCGTCGACGACTATCTGGCCTTTCTCACCGTGGGGGTCTTCGTCTTTCACCAAACTCAGCGCACAGTCACTGCCGGTGCTCGTTCGGTGGTATCCAACGCGGGCCTCGTCCGGGCACTCCGATTCCCACGGGCAGCGCTCCCCGTGGGCAGCGCCATCGGTCAACTCCTGTCGTTCGCGCCGGTACTGGTCGTCATGCTGGCCGTCACCTTGGCGCACGGCCATGCACCGAACCTCCGCTGGATCTCACTCCCCGCAATCCTTCTCGCCCTGACCGCATTCGGCCTCGGTGCTGGCCTGCTGGCTGCCCGGGCCACCCACACATACCGAGACCTAGAGAACCTGCTGCCATTCCTCTTTCGGCTGCTCTTTTATCTCTCCGGTGTCCTGTACTCGGTGGACCACTTCATCGATGACGAGGCGTTGCGCGCCTTGTTCGCACTTGATCCTCTTTACTGTCTGATCACCATCTGGCGCTGGGCGCTGATAGGAACGGAAGTCTCGGGCCCAGTCTGGGCTGGGACGGTCATCTGGCCCATCATCACACTCGTGCTTGGATTCGTCGCCTTCCGCTCCCGAGAGGCAACCTACGGGAGTTGGACGTGACCGGGTCAACTTCTTCCCCACCAGCCACGGCCATCCGCTGCGTCGGCGTCGAGGTCCAATACACGGTTAGGTCCCACCGACTTCTGTTACGTGACCTTCTCCGGGGAAACAGCCCTAAAGCCACCATCGTCAACGCTATAAGGGGTGTGGACCTCGAGATCCAAGTCGGTGAAAGCGTCGGCGTTATCGGACCCAACGGCTCGGGCAAGACGACACTTCTGCAGGCCATGACTGGTGTCCTTCCCTTAGCCAGTGGCCAATTAATGGTGCGCTCACTGCCCACCTTCTTGGGGGTGAAGGCAGCTCTAAGGCCCCGCAGCACCGGTCGATCAAACATCCGCATTGGGCTGCTGGCTCAGGGACTCCGTTGGGGCGAAGTCGAGGCCATGGTCAATGAGGTAGCTGCCTTCACTGATCTCGGTTCGGCCATCGATCGCCCCATGGAGACCTATTCCTCCGGAATGCGCGCCCGACTCCACTTCGCCATCGCTACCGCCCTTACCCCCGACATCTTGCTCATCGATGAGGCGCTGGCCGTCGGTGACCGTGCTTTCCGGGAACGCAGCGCCCACCGACTAGACGAGCATCGGGCTTCAGCCGGGACTGTTCTGCTGGTAAGCCACAACCTCGCCGAAGTCCGCCGCTCGTGCGAACGGACGATCTGGCTGCAGGAGGGGCGGATCATGGCCGACGGGCCGACGGAAGAGGTACTCAGAGACTACGAATCCTCGTAGTTCTCCCCCAGTTTAGACCGGGCTTTCAGGTGACGGATTACCCCCCTCGGCGGCCCAGCCAAGAAGCCCAGACCCCAGGCTCCATGCATCGTCGGGTAGACGGCCAGCAGGTGCCACGCCATGACTAGCGATCGAGAGGCCAGAATCGCCGCAACTGCAACGGCCCCTGCGTAAACGACAGGGACTAAGAAGGCTGGCGGCCAGATCAGGCCTAGGAGAAGACCGGCGACAATCCCGACTACCGCTGTCGGAGCGACAAGGTGTCGCCAGCGCAGCGATCGGGGGTGCAAGCGCAACACCACCCGTTTCCACCGACCGTATTGGGCGAACTGCTGAGCCAGCGCAGAGAGCGAGCTGCGGGGCCGGTAACCGACCCGGAGTTCCGGGTCGAACCAAACAACACCACCCGCCCGGCGTAGCCGGTGATTCAACTCGTAGTCCTGGTTGCGAGCTAAGGACTCGTTAAAAAGGCCGACCGCCTCGATCGCCTCGCGCTGAAACACACCTAAATAGACGGTGTCGACGGGCCCCTCAGGGCCGCCGTAGTGGAAGCGAGCGTCTCCCGCACCAAAGCGCGAAGCCATCGCCCGACCGACGGCCTCCTCAAAGGGGGTGGTGCCGCGTGGGTCCTGAATACCGCCGACCACAGCTGCACCGGTTCGCTCCAGCGTGGCCATAGCACGTGTCACGTAACCAGGTGGCAACTCAGCATGGCCGTCAACCCGAACCAGCACAGGAGCCGACGTGGCCTGGATCGCCGCGTTTAGACCCGCCGGGGTAATACCTGTCGGGTTTTCTACAACTCGGACTCGATCGTCTTCGACAGCCAACCTGTCAGCAACAGCCTGAGTGTCGTCGTCGGATGGTGCAACGGCGATACATACTTCAAGCTGGCCACCGACCACCTTCTGGGCTAGGACTGACTTCACCGCCGCATCAAGGCTGCTGCCCTCGTTCATGACGGGGAAGACGACCGCAACAGCCGGGTTTTGAACGGCCGCTGGCGCATCACGACCTACAGGAGTCACGATCCCCTCCGAAAGATCACCAGAATTGTCCGGGCCAGGATCTGAATATCGAGGATTGGCGACCATGCCATCAGATACTGCAGGTCATGACCCAACTTGTAGGCCGGGTCGGTGTGGTAGCCGGCCCGAACCTGGGCGAGACCAGTTAGCCCTGGGGCTATCTCGTGGCGCCGTCCGTAGCCTGGTATGGCCGCCTCGAACTCGTCGATCAACTCCGGCCGCTCCGGTCTCGGACCAACCAGAGACATCTCTCCGCGAACTACGTTCCAAAACTGCGGGAGTTCATCCAGACGAGTACGGCGAAGCCACGCGCAGCCCCGCACTATTCGCTGGTCTCCCAGAGTCGACAACCGCGCACCACCAACGGCCTCAGCGTCAGGCCGCATTGTTCGGAATTTGACCAGCACAAAGGGTGCTCCGTTCCGACCAGTCCGCACCTGTCGGTACAAGATCCCACGGCCGGCCATGAAACGCAGGTACAGCGCGACTGCTAGGCCAACGGCCAAAACCACTGGCGACATTGCGATAACCAGCAACGCTTCCACCAAGCGCTTCAGTCGATACTGGTGAGGCCGCAACGCCTGGGTTCGGACGGCTACATAGGGCATGCCGCCGATCTCTCGTACGTCCCGGAGGCCTAGGAGTGCCGTCGTCGCGGTGACCCGTAAGTAAACGCCGCGATCTGTCGCGTCAAGCGTAGAGACTGGTTCGGGCAGGAGATCCCCTACTGAAGCGTCGTCGACAAAAACAACGTCAGTGGCCTCCAGATGGTCGGCTGCAGTCATGACGTCAGCGCCCGCAGGCACATGTCCAGCGACTACGGCCTCCCGATCGCTCTCGGCCAGGTGGGCAGCAGCCAACTCCGTTTCTGCTGATGAGCCCACGAGGAGCACCCGCGGCGGACCAAACCGCCGGGCTCGAAGTCGGCGAGACAACAGACGGGTACCGGTGGCCACTAACGCCACGCCCATTCCCACCGCAGCCAAGTTGGCCCTGGGAATTGCGTAGCGTCCGGTAGGCAGTACCACCACCAGACCCATGGCTAGCCCGACGAGGGTTAGGCCTGCTACCCGGGAAAACCACATCCGGTGGCCGAGACGGACCTGCTTTTCATAGAGGCCTCCAAAGTAGAAAACCACCTGCAACGCGATGGTGGCCACCACCATTCCAACGACCGTGTCAGCGGGGGCGGGCCAGTTGGTGCCGAAGCGGGAAAGATTGACAATGGTGACCACGCCGAGGATGCCAACGGCATCAAGCACGTATAGCCACCTAAACCCTGCCTGCCAGAACCGCAGGTAGGCACTGCGCAGTGCTCCATCGAACTTTTGGTCCACCCCACCAGCGTAGAAGGCCGCCCGGGTCAGTTCCGGGGCGACCGGTAGGATTGACCGGTGCCCAACTCCCGAAGGGTTCCCCGTTTTCCCCGTTCCCGCCGGGACGTCGTCCATCTTCTTCAAGTTGACCTGCTCGTCAATCTGACCCTCAGGGACCTCCGCTCAAAATACAAGCGGTCGGCGTTGGGCTGGACCTGGTCTGTGCTGAACCCACTGGTGGCCGTTGTCGTCTACTCAGCGGTCTTTTCGGTCTTCCTGCGCATCCAGCCCTCCACCGGGGATCCCAGTGGCATTCGCTCCTATGCCATATTCCTGCTCGTAACTCTTCTGCCCTGGCAGTTCCATGTAACGAGCCTGACCGAGGCCACTCGTTCGATCACCGCTAACGGCCCGCTGATCACCAAGATCTGGTTTCCCCGCTGGGTCCTCCCAACCTCGGCAGTAATGGCCCGTTTCCTCACTCTGCTGGTTGAGATGGCAGTCCTCTTGGTGCTGATCGCGCTGATCGAGGGGCACTACGCCTTCGCCTGGATTCCCGTGGTACTAGTGCTGATGGCCCTCCAGTTGCTGTTCACAGTCGGCCTAGCCCTAATGGTCAGCGCTGCCAACGTTTACTTCCGGGACGTCCAGCACTTTCTCGGCGTCGCGCTCGCTCCGTGGATGTTCCTGACGCCCATCCTCTATCCACTGAACATGGTTCCATCTGACCGGGACTTCTTGGGCATCGACTATCGGACGCTGTACCAACTCAATCCAATGGTCTCGTGGGCCAAGGCTTACCGAAACGCCCTATACGACCTGAGATTCCCGTCGGCCGAGCGGTGGCTGGCCATCGTGACGGCCACCGTCGTCGTCCTAACCCTCGGAGCGGCACTTTTCAGTCGCCTCGAGCCCCGCATGGCCGAGGAGGTCTGAGGTGGGCAGTTCCAGATCGGGCACACCGGCCGTCTCGCTTGAAGGGTTAGGCAAGAAGTTCCGCCTCACCCACGATCGAAACTGGACGCTAAAGGCAACGGTGCTAAAAGGCCACCGGACCCGTTACGAGGAGTTCTGGGCGCTACGGGAACTAACCCTCGACGTCGACCACGGCGACACCTTCGGAATCATTGGTGGCAACGGGTCGGGCAAGAGCACGCTGCTCAAGGTGCTGGCTGGGATCTTGCGCCCCGACGAGGGCCGCGCGTCCGTCGACGGACGCCTGTCGGCGCTGCTCGAACTCGGTGCCGGCTTCCACCCCGAGTTGACGGGTAGAGAGAACGTGTACCTGAACGGAGCCATCCTCGGCTTCACCAGTCGCGAAATTCGACGTCGGTTCGACGACATAGTCGGCTTCGCCGAGTTAGACCGGTTTATCGATGAGCCAGTCCGCAACTACTCCTCGGGAATGTACGTCCGCCTCGGCTTTTCGGTAGCCATCCACGTAGAGCCTGAGGTACTCCTCGTCGATGAGGTGCTGGCCGTCGGCGATCTGTCTTTCCAGAAGAGGTGCCTGGAACGGTTCGCCCGCCTCAAGGCCGAGGGGCGGACCATCGTGGTGGTGAGCCACGACCTCGACATGGTGGGTTGGCTGTGCGATCGCACCGCGTGGATCCAAAACGGGACCCTGCAGGCGTTGGGACCGTCCGCTGAGGTAATCGAACGCTTCACCACCGGCACCGATGGCGACCACGGAGACGGTCGAACAGCCGGTGTCTCCGGATTGGAGAGGCTCTCTCCGGACGATCTGGTGCGGTCGGTTGGGCTGTTTGACCCCAACGGACACCCCACCGACTCGGTGGGCTCGGGCCGGCCTGTGCGGTTCCGAGTGCGCTTTGACGCCGACGCAGCCGGTGAGCCGGTGACGGTGGCCCTCGGCCTGTACCGGGCCGACGGCACGCATGTGGCCAGCATCAACTCGGGCGCGACGACCAGTGGTGTGGCCGAGGACCGGTCCGACGCCGAAATCGTAGAGGTCGAATACGCCGTGCCGGTCCTGCCAGTCCAGCCCGGCACCTACGAACTTTCAGTGGCGCTGCACGATTCCACCATGCGCAAGGTCCTCGAGCGCCACACCCACCTGCTGCGCTTCGAGGTGGAGCCCACCGGGGTCGAACCGCAAAACGGCCTCGTCGCGCTCGGCGGAGCCTGGGAGGCCCGGTGAATCCAGTAAGCGGACCAGCCAGTGACCGCTACTGGCGCGACGGGTCGGAGGACTACCTGGTGAATGTGCTCACCTCGGCGGCCGACCGGTCCACAGCCTCGGATGAGTTGGCCGCCCACGTCGTCGACTGGCCCACCCGCTACCACTTCGACCGAGCTCGCACGAACCTGCTCTACCCACTCGGCCTTGGACCCGGACTCCGGGTGCTCGACATTGGTGCAGGATCCGGCGTGGCCGCCCGTGCTGCAGCTGATAGCGGTGCCTCAGTCGTGGCCGTGGAGGGCGATAGACGACGGGCAGACGCTGCCGCTATCCGCTGTGCGGGCCTCGACGTGGAGGTGGTCCACGGCACGGTTTCTGATCTCGGCAGCGCACAGCGCGACTTTGATGTGGTGCTCTGTATCGGGGTGCTGGAGTACGCCGGTGACGATCCGGCGGCCTTTCTCAACCACCTCGTCGACCGACTCGCCCCCTCCGGGACCTTGGCAGTGGCCATTGAGAACCGGTTCGGCCTCGCCTACTGGCTCGGCGTCGACGAGGACCACCTGGCCCGCCCGTGGGTCGGCTTGGAGGGCTATCCAGCCCAAGCCACTACCAGGGCCACAGCCAACGTCCGCACCTACGGGCGGCGCGATCTGACTGCCCTGCTGGATGACGCCGGTCTGGCCGCCCAGCGATGGCTTACCCCATGGCCCGACTACAAGTTACCCACCGCCATCCTCGCCGAGGCAATCCACGACCAACCCGACGCCGTGAACCTCGTAGACCAGTTGATCGGCCCCCCGCTGGACCACAGCCGGATGGGCGGCGGCTTCGACGGCGACGAACGGGCTGTGCTGCGCGGCGCAGTGGAGGGCGGCCTGGGCGTCGAGATGGCTAACTCCTTCCTCGTGCTGGCCGCCAGGGGCAGCGGGGCTCTCGAAGCGCGCTGCGACCCAAACATCCTCGCTTGGCGGTTCACCGGCGACCGCCGCAAGGCCTACCTGCGGGTACGCACGGTCCGCCAATCCCAAGGTGACGAAGGAATTCGAACCATCGACCGGCGGTCCACCCACCCGGCCATTCACACCAGCTCGACGGTCGTCGGGACCGACGGGTGGCTGCGCATTCACCCGGCCGACGGCACCCCGGAGCGGTACGTACCGGGTCCGACGCTGGAACAGGTAGCCCTGGAGCACCTCCGGAATGGCGACCGGCGCGCCCTGGTCAACGTGCTGAGCCGGTGGGCCGCCATCGCCGAGAATGCCGCCATCGACCGCGACGTGACCGACCGGGAGGCCCACCCATACCTACCGGCTGGCCGGCGACAGGTCCTGCCCGGCAACCACCTGGACCTCGGCCTGGACAACCTGGCTGGCGCTGACGGCGTGGAACAACCCACCTTCATCGACGACGAATGGGAGGCGATCACCGGCGTCGACCTTCAACTGACGGCCATCCGGGCATGCTGGAAGTTGGCCACGGTCTCTGTGAACTCCGGAACCCGCCACCTCTGGGCGAGCTCGGCCAGCGTCGACGATCTGGCTGTCGCCTTCTGCGACTTTCTCCCTTTGGATGTGGGGGCCGATCCGTTAGACCGCTTCCTGAAGGCCGAATCCGAACTACGAGTGGTGGCCCTCGGCGGTGACACGACCACCCATGCCGCTCAGTTACGAGCTGCCGGCCGTCGCAGCCTCCAACACCGGTCGGTGGGCACTAGGCCAGCCGGCGGCCTCTGGGGATGCCTTGGATGTCTTCGACGCCTACCCCGGGTCGGTCCCCTACTGGCCGGCCTGGCCCGCCTCATACGCCGTCGCTAAGGACCGCTGCCTCAGCCCGACGGATCGCTCCGAACGAAGTATCGACAAACAATGTCGGTGCCATCGGGCCGGTAGCCGGCGTCAACCAAGACCTTGGCCACCTCTCCCCTGTCACCGATCGGTGATTCAGCGCGGAGGCACACCGCATCAGGACGGAGACCATCGAGCGCATCAGCTACCGCGTCGATCCCCCACTCGGCCCAACCGTGCTCAAGGGCGTGCGACAGCGTTCGGCGCTCCGTCGCCCGGAAGGCTCCGTCGACGTGGCGACCCCGGAGATAGGCCGACCGCGGGTTGGTGGACTTCACCCGGGAGGTAAGGACCGACACGGCGAAGTCGATGTCTTCCGGCCCAGCCACCCGGCCCCCGGCAGGTGCTCGGTCGACCAGGCCGCGGGCGCCGTCTAGGTCGGGGTGGGGTAGATCAACGGCGGGAGGCCAGACCAGTCGGGTTCCGCGGTTGGCACTGCTCGTGATAGACGTCCCCGACAGGGCCAAAACCAGTAAGACCGCGACAACCACCGCGAAGGACGGCACCGGGCTCCGACCGGGTAGGACGAGTCGGGCCTGGGTCAGCATCAGACCAACCAGGGCCGGTATCGGGAGAATCCAGATTGTCCGCCAAGCGATGGCGTCGGCCTCGCCCACCTCGTTCAAGACGTCAAGCACACCGGGCGCCAGAAAACCGACGAAAACCGCCACTGGACCGGCGAGCAGCAGGAGCCGGGTCGACCTGTCGCCGACAGTAGCCCAGGCAAGCAGAGCGGACGCCACTGCCAGCAACGCTCCGAGGCCATCGCCGAAAACCATCCGGATCACACCGATGGGCTCCGTGCCGCTGTCTAACCACCGCAACGGGTCGAACGCTGCCACGACGCCTGAAGTCAGCGCCCCGACTAAGTCATCCAATCGCTGTGGCTCGGACAGCAAGGTCCCCACCCCGACGACTAAGGCCGGCAGCGTGGCCACTAGGCAACAGCCGAGCCGGGCCCGCCGGGCCCGACCGGTGGTGGCATGGACCGCCGTGGCCGTCGTAGCAGCAGCGACTACCGCCGGCGCCACTAGTACCGCGGTGGATGTCAGGCCGAGGCCAGCCACCACGCCGAGTACCGTGGCCGACAGGTGCTTTCGCCGACCGGTCCGTCCCAAAGCCGCCGCGTGGTGCCACAGCATCGGCACCACCAACATCAGGAACACGACCTTGCCCTGCCACGACCGACCCGCTGAGAAGTTGCCGAACGACCCGTGCTCCGCCCCGTCGAGGATGAGGAATGCCGCACCGGCCCAGGTGGCTAGCACCGGAGCCCGGGCGCCGAGTCCTCGCAGCAGCCTCCAAGTGGCCAGCACTGAGAGTGCCGCCACCAATGGGGCAAGCCCGAGATAGGTGAGCGTTGCCGCAGTCACCCGGACTAGGGCAGCTACCGACCCGATAAACGCCTCCAACGATGTCGGGAGACCAGCCGGTCGCTGCACGGGCAGGACATCGTCGCTGAAGATGGTGTCCCGCTCTGGGAACGAGGTGTCGTGCTCTGCAATCCAGGTGGAACGGTTGACTACGAAGACGTCGTCCTGGTCTGGTCGCACCATGACCAGCGAAAGGAAGGCCATGACGACCGCCAGCAATAGCACCGCGACGGCAGCTGCGTCTGTCGGTACCGCCCGCGCCGTCTCCTTCCCGACCGTCGTTGGGTCAGTCATCGGAAGGGACCGGCGGACGGCAGCCAACAACAGGATGCACATGACGGCCCAAAGCACCGGCCACAACAGGCCGTCCACGTCGACCCATACCAGCACCAAGGCCACGACTGCCAGCCCGGCAACTGACCATCGCTGGTCCGGAGCGGGATCGGAGGTGGCCGAGCCCCACTCCGCCTGACCGACAGGTCGGCACAGCCTCAGCACAGTCCAGGCGACGATCGCCACAATCCATAACCCGAGCGCCCCGTCGCGGCCCATCCCAGTCCAGCGGGCGAAGTGGAACACCACCGTCCAGCAGGCCAGACCAGCCACCGCCCCGTCTAGGACTCGGTCCGACCAACGGACCACGCCAGTACTAAGGAACCGGTCAGAGGCGCGAGGAAATCGGTTCATCGCGTCAGCCGGTGAGCCGGGCAACGGTGGCTGCTACGGCGTCCCGGTGGTGGCGCAGTGGCTCATGACCCAGGCGTCGGAGCACCCCACAGTCGAGCGCCGACCAGGCTGGCCGTCGGGCCGGTCGCGGCGGACTCAAAGCGACTTCCTCGACTGCCACGACCCGGGTCGGGTCTGCACCCACCACCTCTGCCACCGCCCGCCCCACTTCGGCCCACGACGCCGGACCGGCGTTCACCGCGTGGACCACACCCGACACCCGCTCGCCGGCCAGACGGAGAAGCGCCGGAACGAGGTCCTCGATGAAGGTCGGGCAGGCCCGCCGGTCGCCCAGCAACTCGACCGGCCCGTCTCCGGCGAGGGCGGACAGAATCTGGCCGACCATGCCCGGTCCGTCGGCCGCCTGCAACCAGGTGGTCCGGACCACCGTGGCCATCGGCCCAGCCGCCACCTCGCCAGCCATCTTGGAGGTCCCGTAGACGTTGAGCGGGGCCGTCGGGTGGTCTTCTGGGTACGGAAGCAACTCGCCCCCGATCGGCGAGCCATCGAACACAAAGTCGGTAGACACCTGAACGAGGTGGGCGTCCACCTCGGCGGCGGCCTCGGCGAGATAACCGACGGCGCGAGCGTTGACGAGATCAGCCCGCGCCGGGTCGAGCTCACAGCCGTCCACGTCGGTCCACGCCGAGCAGTTCACGATGACCGATGGTCGGCGAACTGCCACGGCGCTCCGGACCGCGTCTCTGTTGGTCACGTCCAAGGCCGATCGGTCGAGGCCCACTACGTCCCCAGTGGCACCGGCCTTCCGAACGACCTCGCGACCGAGTTGTCCAGCCGCCCCCACCACCAGGACGGTCATAGCCGATCCTGCTGGGCTAGCAAAGGCTCCCACCAATCCGGATGGTTCCGATACCAGTCGACGGTGGTCGCGAGACCGTCGTCGAAATCCACGGCTGGTGCCCAACCCAGCGCCCGGATCCGTCCCGGGTCGACCGAGTATCGGCGGTCGTGGCCGAGCCGGTCATCGACGTAATCGATGCTCGTCTGATCAGCCCCGCACAATGCCAGTAGGCGGCCGGTCAGATCACGATTGGATAGCTCGTTGCCGGCGCCCACGTTGTAGACACCCCCGGCTAGGCCGTGTTCCAGCACTAGGTCGAGGGCAGCGCAGTGATCATCGACGTGGATCCAGTCCCTCACGTTCAGACCGTCGCCGTACAGCGGGACCTGACCGCCGCGCAGAAGCGTGGTGGTGAACAGCGGGATCACCTTCTCCGGGAACTGAAACCGGCCGTAGTTGTTGGTCGCCCGGGTGACCACCACGTCGAGGCCGTGGCTGGCGTGGTAGGACAGCGCTATCAGGTCTGAACCGGCCTTGGACGCCGAGTACGGCGAGGACGGCGCCAGTGGGTCATCCTCCCGGAAAGACCCGACTTCGATGGAGCCGTATACCTCGTCGGTCGACACGTGAAGCACACGCTCAATACCAAGCTCTAGGGCTATACGGCAGACCGTGGCCGTGCCCTCGCAGTTGGTAGAGGCAAAGGTAGACGGGTAGACCAAGGAACGGTCGACGTGGCTCTCGGCTGCCAGGTGGAGCACGGCGTCATGGCCGCGCATGGCCTCCGCTAGGGACACTCCGTCAAGAACATCGCCCTGGACAAACTGGTAGTCGTCGCCGTCGACGAGTTTGGCAAGGTTGGCTGGGTTCCCGGCGTAGGTGAGGGCGTCGTAGACCGTCACCATGTGGCCGGCAGCAACCAGACGGTGGACATAGTTGGCGCCAATGAACCCGGCTCCGCCGGTGACGAGTAGGCGCACCTCAGCCGTCCTTGCCAGGGTAAGCGGGCACTAGCTCTGCGGATAGATCGGCCCGACGGGGGTTGGACGCATCTCGAGGCGACAGAACCGGCAACCTGTCCAGACCCCAATCGGCCCCAACCGCCGGATCGTCCCACGCTAGTCCCAACTCGTCGTCGGGGTCATAGGTTCCGTCCACCAGATAGGCCAACGTTGCGTCCGTCAGCGCCGCAAAGCCGTGAGCCACCCCGCAAGGGATGTACAGGCCTCGGTGGCGCTTCGGCCCCGTGCCACCGAGTTCCATACTCAGCGAGGCTCCATCGGTCGGCGAGCCAGCCCGGAGGTCATAGAGGACTACCTGGACCTGCCCGGCCGCCACCATCCAGTAGTCGGCTTGGAACCGGTGGTAGTGGAGACCAACCAGCGATCCCGCGGACCGCTCGGCCCGGTTAGCCTGCAGCATCTCCCGGCAGCCTGGGATCCACTCCCGTCGCCAGGTCTCCACGAAGGTCCCACGGCCGTCAACGTGGACCACCGGGTCGACGACGAACACGCCGTCAATCTCCGTCGAGGCACGGATGTCAGCCACCGGATCCCTCCCCGGCCAGACAGTCGTCGACCCACGGCTCTACAACCGGAACATGGACGTCGACCACAGAGTGATCGCCCAGCAGTACCGACAACTCCGACCCCGGCCCGCCGGAGTCACCGCCGCCGAAGATGGCCGCCTCCCGACCAAGAACCGACCCGGTGACACGGTGGTGGCCCACTATCGAACTCCCTTCCATCAGCACTGAGTGGTCGACGGTCGACGACTCAATCCGGCAACCGGCACCTACGGCTACGGAGGGCCCTACCGTGGCGTCGACGATTTGGGCTCCAGCGGCCACCACAACCGGCCCGACCAGCGTGGCGTCGACCACGGTGGCCTGGTCGTCAACCATCACCCCGTCGCCGGCCAGTCCGTCCAGAACCAGGCGGTTGCACTCCAGCAACGGGTCCTTCTTGCCGGTGTCGATCCACCAGCCATCCAGTACCCGGTGGTCCACCGACATGCCATTGTCAACCAGCCACTGAATGGCATCTGTGATCTCTAGCTCGCCTCGCTCCGATAGCGAGATGGCGTCGACGGCGGCGTGGATCCGAGCGTCGAATAGGTACACCCCGACCAGCGCCAGGTCCGAGGATGGCTCGGCCGGCTTTTCCACAAGGCCGATGATTCGGCCGTCGGCGCCCAGGTCGGCCACCCCGAAGGCGGTCGGGTCGTCGACGTGAGCCAGCAGCAGGCGGGCCGCGTCGCCGGAAGCTTCAAAACCCGCCACGACCTCGTCGAGCGAGTCTTCAAACATGTTGTCTCCGAGATACATGGCGAAAGGGTCGTCACCCAGAAACAGTCGGGCCACCAACACCGCGTGGGCCAGGCCGAGGGGAGCCTCCTGCTCCAGGTAGGTCACCTCAGCTCCCCACCGGGATCCGTCACTCACACTGGCCCGGACCTCGTCTCCGGTGTCGCCGACCACGATGCCCAACTCTGTGATGCCGACGGACACCAAGTCTTCAATGACGTAGTGGAGGATCGGCTTGTTGGCGATTGGGACCAACTGCTTGGCGCTGGTGTGGGTAAGTGGGCGTAAGCGGCGCCCGCTGCCCCCCGCCAGAATCAGGCCCTTCACAGCGGTGAGGGTACCGGTGGTCCGTGATCTGCCCGGTGCAGGACCGTCTTGCAAAGAACGTCTTGGCGCGGGTCAGCAACTGGCCACATCTCAATTCCAACCGGCTCCGGGCGTATCTTCACCGACCAGCGGCCTTCGCTAGAGCCGTCAAAAAAACCAGCACCGTGACTGAGACCCTCTGCGCCTCCTCTCCCGAGATATCAAATCCCTTAGCCACCTGCTCCAGAGCCGTCTGGTCACCTTCACCGGCGAAATAGGCCGTGGTGACCTGATTGGATCCGTCTGCAACGGGAACGTCTATAGAGGCCGGATCACCGTCGGAGAGGTTCAGAAGGAAAGCCACCACCCACACTGCAGCACGTTGAAACTCTGGAAGCGACATCTCGAGGTGCTCAGCGGCGGCCATGACCGATGTCAGATCCTCGTCCGAATAATCAGTGGTTACTCGATACTCGTCGACTCGCGTCGATGGGAACGCCGATCCAACATCCGGCGGCCCGTATAAGACTCCAAACCAGTTGGAGCGGAGGCCGAACTCACGACGGAATCGGTTGCCGTTCACGATGAACCGCTCACCAGACCGGGTTCGCAACTCGACCTCGGTGGCACGACCGCCATCGTCGCCGAAACCGTCGCGTTCAATGACCTCGACCTCGTAGAGAGCGCCGAGTCCAAAGGACTTAGCGACTTCGGACGCGTCTAATTCCGTGGTCCACCGATGGACCGGATTGATCGACACGTCGTCGCCGGCGTCAACGACCCCAGGAAAATCGGCCGTGATGGTATGCCCACCTGTGGAAGCAGAAAACTCAGTCCGCGACACCACGCCGTCTCCATCAAGGCGCACCAAGCCGGCGGAAGCGACCACCGCAGCGTCGGTCTCCGGCGCCTCGTGGGACCACTGCTCAGAGCCACGCCGTGACCGACGGCCGCCATATACCTGACATCGAATGGTGTCGCACGTCTTGGCGTAGGCGTAACGAACTTCGGCGAGAGCGTATGAACGAGCGGCGACAGCCTGCACCTCAAGCGCCACACGACCGGCACCGTTTCCGAGAGTCGCCCAACTCGCCGACATCTCTCGAGGCACCACACCCCGGAGGTACTGCTCAACCCGAACCCAGTTGACTGTCCGCTGGGCACTGCCATAGCGCGCGGCGCGTATCTCACCCCGATACCAGGTGGATATTTCCGAAGCAGCGCATACCTGCAGGGTCTGATCAAGTGAGAGGTCAGAAGCCTCCAGGACTTCGAAGGAACGCCCCATGTCGTCGGTCCCCAGACTCGGAGCAGTTCCGTCAGGCGGAGCGACTGTCGTGGTAGTGGCGATGGAGGTCGATGTGTTCGACGGATGGTCAGGGTGGTCCTCGGGGACCGATGAACCAGAGACGATCGTCGTGGTAGTGGTCGTCGACTCCTGAGAGTCCACCGTGCTTGACGGCACCGCTGGAATGGTCGATGACGTGTGCATAAACGGCTTACGACTGGCCTCTCGATCGACCAGACGGGCAGGCCGGATACGAGTGATGGGACTCTCGACGACGAGGCCGGTGTCGGTGAACGGTCCACCGCACCCAGAACCTATGGCCACCCGGTATCGGTCTGCGTCTCCATCAAGGGTTATTTGAGCCGTCGACGCGTCTAAAAGTGTCCAAGCCCCGGTAGAGCCGGCGACAGCCAGCAGAGCGTCATCGACGTGGACTGTGGTGGATTTCCCATCTCTCCCTAGAAGGCGGACACCGATCTCCACGTCGGGCACAATCCCGGCGATAGTGCCGCCGTAGTAGTGGTCGAGAATGGCGTCCCGGGTCCAACCTTCGTCGACGGCGTAGCCAAGCGCCCCGTACTGACCCATCCCGCGTCCATGACCCCAACCCCGACCGTCGACGCGAATCGGTCCGTAATCAACCGAATATTTCGGTGGCGCCGTCCGGCCGGGAATAACCAGATCCTGACCGACCGACAGACGGTTGGGGTCGGTAATGCCGTTGGCGGCAGCAAGGGCACCAACCGTCAGGTCATATCGGGCGGCGATAACTGACAGGCTTTCGCCGGACACCACTGTTACGACGAGTGGCGGGAGCGTTGTTGTCGATGGCGAAGTCCCGGGAATGGTCAGGAGTTGGCCAACCTGCAGGAGGTCCGGATCGTCCAAATCGTTGGCCGCCATCAACGACGCAACTGAAACGCCGTGGATTGCAGCAATCTCCGACAGACTGTCTCCAGAGCGCACTGCTACAACAGTCGGTCCCTTCAGTCGAGCCGCCGCCGACACCCCAGGGATCACCAGTTCCTGGCCCGGGTGGACCCGATCGGGATCGTCTATGCCGTTGGCGGATACGAGATCACCCACGGTCACTCCGTAATCGGTGGCGATACTCGACAGGCTGTCTCCAGACTGAACTACCACAACCAGTGGTGGAAGGGTGGTGGTCCCTGGTCCCACCCCTGGGACGATCAGTTCTTGGCCCATGTAGAGCCGGTCGGGATTGGTGATTCCGTTGGCCACCATCAGGTCTGACACGCTTACCCCGTATTCGGCGGCGATCTCCGAAAGACTGTCTCCGGCCTCCACCACCACGATCACATCGGCGGCCGCAGTGGACGTCGTGGCCAACGAACCGCCAACCAACGCTGTGACAACAAGAAGTGCTGTGGAAAGTACGCGGGAGTAGGTCACGCGCCGCGTCCCGTCGAACCAAAATCGTCTTGCCTGCCGAGTTCCGGAGCAACAATCGCTCCCATCCAGAGAGCGGCAGTCCGGAGCCGCGACACTAGGAGGAGGGCCATCGCCGAGGCTGTTACCAGCACCGTGGCCAACAACCCGAGCTCTACGCGGAGGAACAGGTCGTCGCCGAGGGCAACAACCACTGGGAATGCCGCAAGCCCGACCAACCATGCGGCAGCCATCCGCCCCTGAGCTCGGCAAGCAATCAGTGCCTGAGCCAACGAAAGAACCACCATTAAACCGGCGCTAGACGCCGCGAGCAGCACCATGTCGCGCCGCTCGACCTGAAAGCCCTCACCAAAGGCGAAATCAACGACTTGTGCACCTGCGACTGCACAAAAGACAACAGCAGTAAGACCAAGACCAATAACCAAGACCAGTAATCGGATCAGGGATTCACGCATCTGGCCCAACTGACCCGCTCCCACCATGCCCGACAGTTTTGGCAACAGCGAGGCTTGAACCGCCTGAAAAAAGAACAACGGGATCCGGGCGACGAGGAGCGCATTTAGGAATCGACCCGGCTCATCGGTCTGGTCCGGACCAGCCAGTACCTCAACGGCCAGCGGACTCATATTCAGGACCAGCGCGGTGGCCACCGACGCAACCAGGAGCGCACCGAAAGCCCTGGAAAAGGCTCCGACCGGTTCGGCGGGACCCTCCAGCGAGAGCTCCCGCTGGCCGGCCAGAGCCAGGGCCACTCCGATGAAGGGTGCCAAGCCCACCGCTAGGCCGTATGCACCTATCCCCCCGGCCGTCGCCACCAAAACCAGCGCTACGACGAGGCGCCCTAGGCCGTCGCCGATGAAGTACCGGCCGTACCCACCGAACCGGCCCAGACCGGCAAGTACGCCGCGCACCAGGTGCCCAATCCCGAGTCCAACCAGCACCAGAAGGAGGCCAACCAGTAGAAGGCCGTGGCCGTCGAACAACTCGTGGCGAATCCGGTCTCCAAGCAACAATGCGAGGACGCCCAGCAGGCCCACCATGCTGGCGCCGACGCAACCTGCTGTCCGAGCCACGGGACCGATCCGCCTATCGGACCTCGCGGCGACGATCCGGGCTACCTCCTGCTCCAGCGGTTGGAAAAAGCCCGGGCCCAGCAAGAAGCTCAGCGCCCACAAAAGACCGACCGGCGTATAGGCCTCAGGCCCTAGATCACGGGAGGCGAGCGTGATGAACGCGTAGGCCGCCAAACCGTTGACCAGCAGACCGCCACCGACGGCAACGGTGCCCTCGGGGAGCCGGTCGACGATCGGGTAGCGCCTCGTGGTCATCGACCGATGGATCTGACGTCGAACCCGGCCCGCTCCCACTCCCGACGGTCCAGAACCCCACGAGTGTCGACGACCGACGGCGTGCTCAACGCTTCGGCCACGGCCACCGGGTCGACCAACGCGAACTCCGGCCAGTCGGTTAGGAGAACTAGAGCGTCGGCGCCTGAACATGCCTCCAGTGGACCCGCTGTCAACTCCAGATCACTCGGCAGGAGATCGGTCACAGCCACCACCGTCGGATCGTGGGCCACGACGTGTGCGCCAGCCGCCAACAGACGTTCGACAATGGCTACCGCTGGAGAGTCACGATGGTCGTCGGTCCGCGCCTTGAACGTCAGCCCCCAGACGGCCACCGTCCGACCCTTGACAGACCCTCCCATCGACGCCGCGACCTTGGCCACCACCCGGTCGAACTGCTCCTCGTTTACGGCGATGGCTGCCTCGAGAAACCGAAAGTCGTAGCCGCCGCGCCGCGCCGAGTCCATGAGCGATCGAGTGTCCTTGGGAAAACAACTCCCACCCCAGCCGGGACCTGGGCGCAGATATGTCGGACCGATCCGGTGATCCAAGCCGAGCCCCTCGACAACCGCATCCACGTCGGCTTCGAGGCCCTCGCAGACCGCGGCAATCGAATTGATGAATGAGAGTCGGGTCACCAGGTAGGCATTCGACGCGTATTTGATCATCTCGGCAGCCGACGGGTCCGTTTCCACCACCGGTGCGTCCAGCGTGTCGTAGAGGCCAACCACCTCGGCAGCCGCATCAGGGTCGTCGGACCCCACCACGATCCGATCCGGCTCGAGGAAGTCCGAGACAGCGGTGCCCTCCCTCAGGAACTCGGGATTGGCCACCACCGGGAGATCTGATCGGCCCAGCATCCCGGGCACCTGTCGCGTGGTTCCTACCGGGACGGTGGACCTGACCACCACGACCGTGCCGGACGCCAGGACCGGACCGAGTTCGCCACAGACCGCTTCGAGTGCCGAGAGGTCTGTGGAACCGTCCGAGCCGGCAGGCGTTGGGAGGGTCAGCAGGACCTGGTCAATGCCGACGACCGCCTCAAACAGCATTGTGGTAAACGAAAGTTGTCCCCTGGCGATGCCGTCGACCACCAGGTCGATCAGGCCGTCCTCCACGATCGGAACGTCACCGGCTGCTAGCCGCTCCACCTTGTCGGCATCCCGGTCCACGCACACCACCTGGTGGCCCATGTGGGCGAGGCACGCTCCGGCCGTCAGACCAACGTATCCAGTTCCGACGACCGCGAGCTTTGACACCGTCTGAGTCTCGCAGTCGGCGCGGCGAACGAGACGGAGGGTGCGCTCGGACTCTCAGAGTCAGACTGCGTAGGGGTTATCGCTTGGGTGGGGCGGTCACCTTTGGCATGCAGGCACCGTCCAGTTCGGCGATCTCGATGCGGTCCCGGTTTTCCCAAGTCACCTGGAGGGACGGGTCCTTCTGCAGGCGGTACTCCCGGAACGACATGTCCATGGCGTCGAACGCCACCAGTCGACCGGACAGACCGTCGCCCAGTCCGAGAATCAGTTTGATGGCCTCGAGCGCCTGGATCGAACCAACAATGCCAGGCAGTACCCCCAGCACCCCGGCCTCAGCGCAGCTGGGGGCGAACTCCGCTGGAGGCGGCTCGGGCAGCATGTCCCGGTAAGTGACTCCACCTCGGGGATCGAACACCGTGACCTGACCCTCGAAGCGAAAAATCGACCCGTGCACGACCGGCACGCCGAGTTTCACCGATGCGTCGTTGAGCAAGTACCGACTGGGGAAGTTGTCCGCCCCATCCACCACCACGTCGTACTCGGCGAGGATCTCCATGATGTTGTCGGCACCGAGGCGGACGTCGTAGGTGACGACATCGACGTCCGGATTGAGGGCGGTCAGGGTCTTCTTGGCCGAGTCAACCTTGCGGTCACCGATCCGATCCAGATTGTGGAGGATCTGGCGCTGAAGGTTGGACTCGTCGACCACGTCCATGTCGATGATGCCGATCCGGCCCACTCCGGCTGCCGCCAGATAGAGGGCGGCGGGTGAACCTAGGCCCCCCGCCCCCAGCATCAAGACGCTGGCTTCGAGCAACTTCAACTGCCCCTCCTCGCCCACTTCGGGCAGGAGCAGGTGTCGCTGGTAACGGTTCCGCTGTTCGGAGCTGAGGGTGCGCGGCGTACGCCACTCGCGGCCCTCGTCCTTCCACCGATTGAAGCCCCCGTCCATCGAAATAACCTCGGTGTAGCCGAGTTGCTGGAGGGTGTCGGCGGCGAAGGCGGAACGAACCCCACCAGCACACATCACGACCAGCGGTTGGTCTCGGTCGGTGATCCGGTTCTCGATGCTGGCCTCAAGGTTTCCGCGGGGGATGTGCACAGATCCGGGGACCGCACCCTGTTCGAACTCGTCGGGTTCGCGCACGTCGAGGAGTAGGTAACCGTCAGCTAGTAGGGCCTCGGCACCCACTGGATCGGTCTCGGTGATGCGCGATCTGGCGTCACGCAGGAGGTCTCGGAAGGTGGCCATACCTAAATCCTACTGATCTAGTCGGGATTCAACCACCGGCAGATCACACGTCATCTGCCAAGCCGAGGACGGCCGGCAGTACGTCGCTTATGGACCCACGGACGACAACGTCGGCCAGATGGTCCATCTCGGTCGGCGAACCGTTAACCACCACGACTGCCGCTCCGTGCCGGACGGCCACCGGTACCATCGCCGCTACCGGGTAGACACTCAGGGTGGATCCCACGGCGAGCAGTAGGTCGCACCGCCGGGCCACCTCGTCAACCCGCTCCATGTCCCCCGGGAACAGGGCCTGACCGAAGCTCACTGTCGCACGCTTCAACAGCCCACCGCATGCGGGCCTGGTGCAGCGGGGATCTTCATCGCCCGAACGAACCCGCTCGAGGACTACCTCAATGTCGTTCTGCTCCCCGCATCCCAGACACATCGACCGTCGGACCGTTCCGTGCACCTCCACGATCCGGCCCGGGTCGGTTCCCGCCATGAGATGCAGGCCGTCCACGTTCTGGGTCACAAGGGTGTCCAGCCCACCACGCCGATCCAATTCGACAAGAGCGTGGTGACCAACGTTGGGTTCTACACCGTCCCAGAGCCCACCGGCCATGACCCGCCAGTTGGCCTTCCGGACCTCGGGCTCGGCCATGTACACGTCGATGTTGGAGGCCCGCTCAGCCTCCGGGTTCAGGGTCCACACCCCCTGAGGTCCGCGAAAGTCGGGGATTCCGCTATCGGTAGATATTCCCGCACCTGTCAGAACGGCCAGTGGACCGGCAGTGGAGATCAGTGCGGCAGCGGCCTCCAATCGTCCCTGTAGTTCCGTCTGCTCTTCTAGTTGCGTTTCCGCCTGTTCTTCTGATCCACCCACCATCGTCCGATCTTCGCAGATCCGACCGGATCTGGATGCTAGAGGCCACAAGGCACGGGAACCGCTGAACGGACAGCCCGGACTGAGGGGATTGATAGGGAGGGAAGGTCACGACAGATCTATGCCTACCTCCTCCTTCGCTGACGCTACCGAGCCGTCTCTGGACGGCTTGTTCCACCAAGGCAATAAGTCGGTGCCAGTGACGCCGGTGTCGTCGTGTGGAGCGCTACGGCACAACGAAATCGAGAGATTAAGCCGTAAAGGAGCTCGCTAGGTCGACTAGCAGACGAACTCCGAAACCGGTTCCACCCCGAACCACCTCGGCGTCGTCCGAGTCGGTGAACGCCGGGCCGGCGATGTCTAGATGCGCCCAGTCGATGCCCTCGGCCACGAACTCGCCGAGGATCAGGCCGGCGGTAATAGCCCCACCGTGTGGACCGCCGATGTTCTTCATGTCGGCCACGGGCGAGTCGACCATGTGCCGATAGTCGTCGGGCAGCGGTAGGCGCCACACCCGTTCGCCGGTCCTCGACGATGCCGCCTCCACCTGTTTCAGGAAACCGTCCCCCCGACCCATAAGGCCGGCGATCCGTGGACCGAGAGCCACCATGCAGGCGCCGGTCAGGGTGGCCAGATCGATCACCCCATCGGGCTTGCCCTCCGATGCCAGCGACAGTGCATCGGCTAGCACGAGCCGACCCTCGGCGTCGGTGTTCAGCACCTCAATGGTCTTGCCATTACGGATGGTCAACACGTCACCGGGGCGAGTGGCGTCCCCGCCCAGCATGTTGTCGGTCATCGGCAGGTAAGCCCGAACCCGGCAGGCCGGATCTATGGCAGGCAGCACCGACATGGCACCGACCACGGCAGCGGCGCCACCCATATCCATCTTCATGTCCATCATTCCCTGACCGGTCTTGATGGACAGGCCTCCAGCATCGAAGGTCAGACCCTTACCAACGAAGGCCAAAGTCCCCTTAGCCCGACCTGGCGGCGAATACGTCAGCTCCACGAACCGTGGCGGTTGGGTAGAGCCCCGGTTAACGCCTAGTAACCCTCCTAGCCGAGCCCTCCTAATAGCTGCCTCATCAAGCACCTTGACGGCAAGACCGCGGTCGCGAGCCATTCGACGGACACGGTTGGCGAACTTCGGTGCGGTCAGACTCCCACCCGGCTCGTTGACGAGATCGCGGGCCAAGATCACTCCGTCAGCTACCGCTCTCCCCCGCTCCATAGCTGCACGGATCCCCGCAGCGGTGCTACCGACCATGGTGGCCCGACCGAGGCGGTCGCCCTGGCGGGCGCCCCCCGACGAGCGATAGTCGAAACGGTAGAGGGCCAACTCCACACCCTCAACGACCGCGGCCACCCCATCCGCCTCGGCAGGGCCACCGTTCCGAGCGGCAACCGAGGCGAGGTCCAGAGCGACCGACCGACGCTTTCGGACGGCGCGGGCCAAATTGGCCGCCGAGCGCCGGAGCACGTTGGTAGATATCTCTGTCGCAGAACCGAGCCCTACAGCAGCCAAAAGTCGACCGCCACACGGCACTACCTGCACTTGTCCAGCCTTGCCCTCGAAGCCCAAACGACCGAGGTCGTCGCGGCCCAACTCAGTCGGCAAATCCTCCCCGCCTTCGAAGTCCTCGAGAGTCAACCCATGGGCGATTACCTCGGCGCGGGCCGGCATGCGGCGCGCTGCAGAAAACTGAACATTCATTTTGTCTCCCGGGCGGTAGTCGGGTCGGCTTCCCGCCAGCGAGCGAGCGTCCACAACAAGTCGGAAAGTCGATTCAAATAGGGCACTACGGAAGAGCCATCGGTCACGACGGAGAGCACCGATCGCTCCGCTCGACGGCAAACGGTTCTCGCCATGTCGAGGTGGGCAGATGTCTCGTCGCTACCAGGCACCATGAACTCGGTGGGAGGCTCGAAGCGGGTAGACACATCATCGATCAACTCCTCGATTGCCTCAACCATGGCCGGGGTTGGTCGGGAACCAGTTTCCTCAAGGCGATCCAACTTTTCGGGATGACAGGCTAGTTCCGCCATTACCAACCACAAGTCCCGCTGAACCCCCACCAGCATCACGTCCAACTCGGCGTCGGCGACAGCTCGTGCAAGTCCGATAGCGGCCTGCGTCTCGTCTACGTCTCCATAGGCGGATGGCGCTGCGGAATCCTTAGATACCCGACCTCCGTAGAGCAGTCCAGTGGTTCCGTCGTCACCGTGGCGGGTGTAGATACTTGCTTCTCCCATCGGCATTGGAGCCTATGTCGGACCCACCCCGACGCCAGCTTTCGAGCTAAGGCCCAATCTGTGCCATGCAAGCGAGGTATCAAGTGAGCATGGCCCGAGCCACTAGATCCATCCCAAAGGCGGTCAGCACGGCTAGGTACAAAAGGCCCGTAGCCGCCATGACGGCTGAGTACTGACGCTCACGCAGTGCTGCACGGGTGGCAGTAGCGAGAGCGATGGTGGCCACCACACAGGCCACCCAGAACCAGCCCAGTAGGCCGTTGTAACCGTCGTCGATCGTCCCGTCAAGCACCGAGACCATGCCTGTCGGCCATAACAAGACGGCTAATTCGAAAGGCCAGATTCGGCTGGTCCAACGAACGAGCTCTAGCAAAGGTCCCCTGGCTAGGCCCGGCTGCACTAGGTACCAGTGCCCCAGGAGCATGGCGTCGCTGACCACACCGAGAAACGCCGCTCCAACCAACATCCGCGCTACGGAAAGCACGGCCGGCTCGCCGGCGTCCAAGCCGGCCGACACCACGGCCACGAATCCGAAGGCTGGCGCCAATAGGTCAAGGCGCGGAGGGAACTCGGAGACAGATGAATCAAAGCTCTCTCGCTCGGTGTCGATTCCCGTCATCGCTGTTACGCGTGATGAACGGCGATCGTTCTCAATACGTTGACCGGCCACACCGGCCCGCCGACAAATTATCGAAACGACGGTCGCAGCCACAGTGGAGGCCACCATCCCGACCCCGGCCGCCTCCCGAACTGGGACCGGATCAAGGGACAAACCAACAACTAACCCAACGACCCCCATCGAGCCATAAACAGCTCGCATGGTCCAGCCATAGCCAAGCCCAACCTGGCGGCGGCGGCCAGTCACCCAGAGGAAGAAAAGCCCACCGGTGGACCACTGGAACAGGACGCTGGCCGCATCGAGATCAATCACCGCTCTGGCCAGACCACTTAGGCGTCAACCACGGCCAGACCGTGTTCTATCCGGTTCAGCGGATCCGGCCCGTCAGCGGTAGCTACCACGATGTCCTCGAGACGCATGCCCCACCGGTCCGGTACATAGATTCCTGGCTCCACAGAGAACACATGCCCCAGGTCCAGCGGAAGGTTGTTGCCAGCCACCAAGTTGGGTTGCTCATGGGCCTCGACACCGATTCCGTGGCCGAGCCGGTGAACGAAGTACCTGCCATAACCAGCCTCTTCGAGCACGCGACGAGAAACTGCGTCGACCTCTTCACACGGCGTCCCAATAGTGGCTGCCATCACCCCTGCGGCCTGTGAAGCTCGGAGGACCTCGTAGGCGTCAGCAAACTCAGTCTGCGGCTCACCAAGATGCACGCAACGGGTGATGTCTGAGCAGTAACCGACGCCACCGGGCCCAGGCATGGTTCCTCCTATATCGAACAAGACCGACTCACCGAACCGAATCTCCCGCTCACTTGGCTCGTGATGGGGACTCGCTGCGTTTGGTCCAGACGCCACAATCACAAAGTTGATACGACTGTGGCCTTCATCGAGGATGCGTCGACCAATCTGGGCGGCCACTTCAACCTCTGTCCTTCCCACCAGTGGGACCTCCCCAGCCTGCACTTCAGAGAGGATCCGGTCGACAGCTGCTGCGGCGCTCCGGAGTGCTTTGACCTCTGCTTCGTCCTTGACCATGCGGATAGGGGCGGTCACCTTCGACGCTCGGGTGAACGACAGACCTGGTCTCGCATTCAGGAGATCCACTACGAACCCGCCCCATGTCTGGTCACCTATGGCCGCAACCAATTTCCCGTTCCAGCCACCCGGCAGGCGGTCAATCACAAGGCCAATAGGATCTTCACCGTCTCGCCAAGTGGCCAGATCGAAAACATCCGGCCTTTCGACAACACGTGGCGCCTCAAGGTGAGGGACGACCAGCGTGGCTTGGCCCTCCCTTGGCACAACAAGCATGGTCAGTCGCTCTAACGGCATCGCCTCGTATCCGCAGAAGTAGGGGAGGTCGGCACCGGCCGAAAGGAGGAGAACGTCCACACCGTCGACGGCCATACGATTTCGGGCTAGTACCAGGCGCTCCTCAAACACAGAGACAGGCTAGGACGGCAACACGAACCGGGATGACCCCGGCCCGCACCAGCCACGTGCCAGTGATAATCAACGCGCCACTATGTCGACCGACACCGACTCCGCCGCCTGACGAGCATGGTGGCTGGAGCGGGTCAGAGGCGAGGACTCCACGTGACCGATACCCAGTGAACTCCCGACCTCACGCCAGCGTTCAAAGGTCGCTGGCTCCACCCAGCGCTCCACCGCTAGATGATGTGAGGTGGGTCTTAGATACTGGCCAATGGTGACAATGTCGCATCCGACGGCCGACAAGTCGGCTAGGCAGCCATCGACCTCATCGTCAGTCTCGCCGAGTCCCACGATGATCGACGACTTGGTCGTCAATCTGGCCTTCTTCGCTCGAGCCAGCACCGAGAGGCTTCGCGCGTAAGAGGCCGATGGCCTCACCCTTCGCTGAAGGCGTGCCACTGTCTCGATGTTGTGGTTAAGGACGTCGGGAAAGGCACCGAAGATGGTTGATAAGGCGACTTCGTCTCCTCGACAGTCAGGGATCAGGACCTCGACGGCGGTGCCTGGGTTGAGGTCGCGGATGGCAGCAACCGTCGCAGCGAACGCTCCAGCGCCATGGTCGGATAGATCGTCACGGGCCACTGCGGTAATGACGGCGTGGGCTAGGCCCATTTCGGCCACCGCCTCGGCCACCCGAACCGGTTCTTCGGGATCAGTCGCCTCCGGGCGCTGCGTGTCGACGAGACAGAACCCGCAGGCCCGGGTGCAACGTTCGCCGTTAATCATGATGGTGGCAGTTCCTTCGTTCCAACATTCGAAGACGTTGGGGCAACCAGCCTCCTCGCAGACCGTGGTCAGAGAACCGTTCCGCATGAGGGATTTCAGATGCCAATACTTTGGCCCCGTTTCCAGAGGGACACGCATCCACTCAGGCTTTCGCCCCGTCGCTGGCACCTCGCCGGGGCCGGCCCCCTTACTGAAAGGGCTGAGTTCGGCCATCTGCTCCCCCGGCCAGGACACGTCAGCACGATCTACGGGACCCGCCGCCCACTGTTCAGCCGAACGAGCCACCACTCGTTCCACCACGTCAGCCATCGGGACGCTGATCCCTTCGGCGGCCAAGGAGGTGACTCCGTACTCAGCGATCCCGCAAGGAACTATGCGGGCGAAGTAGTCAAGGTTTGGATCTACGTTGAGGGCGAAGCCGTGCATGGTTCTACTTAGGGTCAGCTTGACACCGATAGCCGCCACCTTCCGTGGGCTAGGTCCATCCGGTTCCACCCATACCCCCGGGTACCGGTCTAATCGTCCGACGTCAGGTAAGCCGAGGTCATTGCAGACCGCCATCAACACATCCTCGACCGAGCGCACGTAAGCCGCTGTGTCAGCCATTCCACCTCCTCGCTTTCCAGGCAGATGGAGCAGCGGGTATCCGACGAGTTGGCCCGGACCGTGAAAGGTAATGTCACCGCCACGGTCGGCTCGAACAACCTCAGCACCGATCTCTTCGGCCGGCTCTAGGAGATTTGTGAGATCGGCCCTGACTCCGAGCGTGTAGACAGGGTGGTGCTCAAGCAGAAGCAGGTGGTCCTGCTGAGTCTGTTGGGTCGCAGCAAGAGCGTGGACCTGCTGTTGGACGGCGAGGGCATCGCGGTATCGAACTCGGCCTAGCCATCGGACCCGAAATGGCCGGGATCCCTTGATGGTCACCCCTGGTTGCCCACTGAGGCTGTCCCTGCCGACCAGCGGGCCGACCAGTCGGCTTCCTCAAGTGTCTCTTTCAGGGACTGGAGGAAGGCCGCAGCATAGGCACCATCAAAGGCCCGATGATCCCAAGCCAGCGCAAGCACGCCCGTAGACCGGATGGCAACTATTTCGTTCCCATGTTCGTCAACTATCGCCACGGGTCGGCGCGCAATGCCGTCAGTGGACAGGATCGCCACCTGCGGTTGGTTGATGATCGGAAACTGAAACAGCGTCCCGTAGCGACCAGGGTTGGTGACTGTGAACGTGCCGCCGGTGAGGTCGTCGAGGCTCAGGGTCCGACTATGAGCGCGCGTTGCCACGCCGGCAATCGACCGGGCGAGGTCCTGAATGCTTAGTTCTTCGACACCCTGAACCACCGGTGCCACTAGGCCATCGAAATCTAGGTCCACTGCCACAGCCAGGTTGACCGTTCCGTGGACAATGAGCTCCTCGTCGCCGACGGAGGCGTTGAGCCGAGGGAAGACGGCCAGTGCATCGCATAGGGCTGAAACGATGAACGGGAGGTGGGTGAGGCTTGCCCCTTCTGCGGCCTTCCAGTCGTCCCGATGAAGGAGGCGGACCTTGTCGACTGCGGTGTAATCGACCTCCATGGCGGTCAGCACGTGTGGGGATGTCGCCTTGGAGGAAACCATGTGTCGAGCTGTAGCTCGGCGGATCTTGTTAAACGGCTCAGCCTGCCCAGGGTTATCTCGTAAAAATTGCTCGGCGTCGGTTCGAGTAATACGGCCCGCCTTTCCGGTCCCTGTGACCCGGGCAGGGTCTACTCCCCGCTCGGCCAGCAACCGACGCACCACCGGAGAGATCAGGAGTCCACCAGACCTCTGATTTTCGCTCGTCCCGCCTGCAGATCGGGTGACGGACGGCCCCTCAGCCGAGTCCGCAAAGGTGGCTTCGGCCGGGTCATTGTCAACCGACTTCTGCAGGATTTCTGAAACGTTCGACTCCGGCGCGACGGTCGACGAACTCGCAGAACCAACTCCCGCAGGTTCGATGCGGCAGAGGACTCCACCAACCTGGACGGTGGAGCCTTCGGGGGCAAAGATCTCAACCAGCGTCCCGCTAACAGTCGCCGGCACCTCAGTGTCAACTTTCTCCGTGGAGACCTCGTAGAGCGGGTGTCCCTCAACGATGGGGTCGCCGATACGCGCAAACCATTGGGTGATCGTGCCCTCTGTAACCGTCTCGCCGAGTTGCAGGAGGTGAATGTCGGTCATGGGGGTGTTCATCCGTCGTTGTTTAACTGTGGAGGGCTCGGCCAGCCAAGGACAGCATTGTCTCGCCGAATAGTTCGCTTAGAGTGGGATGGGGCTGAATAAAGGCTGCTACCTCGTCCACGGTCGCCTCCCAGTTGACGGCCAGATAACCCTGCCCGAGTTGCTCTGTGACCCACGGCCCCACTAGGTGGACACCGAGGATCCGTTCTGCTCGACCATTCAACCCTTTCTCGGCAACTACCTTCACCAACCCTTCGATTTCGCCAAGGATCATCGCCCGGCCATTGCCGGCAAACCGGTGACTGGAGACCACTACGTCATATCCGGCCTCGATCGCCCCCGATTCGGTTAGTCCGGCGAAGGCCACCTCGGGGTGGCTGTATATGCACCAAGGCACGGTTGTCGAGTCGAGAGGGATAGGCGACTCGCCAAGCATGTCCCGCACTACGAACATGCCCTCGGCAAAGCCAACGTGCGCAAGCTGTGGAGTATCCACCACATCTCCCACCGCGTAAACCCCTGGTTCGGCCGTTCGCAGTCGCTCGTCCACCTCGATGAAGCCGCGATCATCTACGGCTACCCGGGTACCGATTAGGCCGGCCGAATCCCCACGGGGACGACGCCCGACCGCGACAACCACAAGATCGACATGAAGTTCGGTTACGTCGGCGTCGTCAGTCGGCCCAAAGCGCACGGTCGTCCCGGCGCTATCCGGGTCGTGACCGTGGACGGCGATCCCAGAGTGCACTTCGATACCACGCTTGAGGAACGCTCGCCTTACTGCCTTCGCCACATCGGAATCACAGCCGGAAAGGATCTCCGGCGCCGCCTCTAGGAGAGTCACTGACGAGCCGTAGTCGGCAAGCATGGAGGCGAACTCACAGCCGATGGCGCCTCCGCCAATGACTGCCACCCGCTGGGGAGCTTCACTAAGCGACAGGAACTCATCACTGGTAACCACCAACGTGCCGTCAACGTCGAAGCCTGGGATGGTCCGGGGTGATGAACCGGTAGCCAGAACCACGTGCTCGGCTACGACCAGCGTAGGGTCACCAGCAAAGTGGTCGATGGAAACCACGTGGGCGGCACCTAGACGTCCGGTGCCCTCGTACACGGTGACGTCTCGACCTGCCAAGAGCGCTGTCACGCCCCGCTCCAGGCCATCAATCACCTTCTGCTTTCGGACTTGGCTCGCCGACAGATCGAGCACGGGGTCAATGTTGTCGAACCCCGGGATGCCCACGCCGAAGGCTGGTGCCTCACGCACGGTGCGCAGGACCGCGGCGGTCTCAAGCAGTTCCTTCGCCGGGATGCAGCCCACGTGAAGGCAGGTACCTCCTAGAAGATGCTCTTCGACCAAACCGACGTCCAGACCGGCCGCCGCGCCAGTCAGGGCCGCCGCATATCCGGCCGGGCCTCCTCCCACCACCACGAGGTCGTGTTGAACGAGCGACGAGCCACCGAGCGCCGCTATCTCTGGACGGGTCACGAGGCGACCACCACTTGGATGGCGAAGGCCGCGAGGAGAGCTATCCCGCAAAGTAGCGAGCTGATTATTAGCATTCGCGTGCTCATACCTTTGAGATTACCGATTCATACTCACGACCCGTCTACCCTCAAAGCCGAATGGCCCTTCTAGCCCGGTCTGTCCTCATCGCACTCCTTCTCGCATCTGCGTGCTCTTCGGATGCGCCCCCGCAAACCGGTACCGGACCAGAGCTAATGGCCGATGAGACGCCACTGGTGCTGAATCCAACTAGCGCAACCGAATCGACCTCATCGTCCGTCGCTTGGACTTATGAACTCCCAAGACAGCTTGAATTCACGGCCACACTGTTCGATGGCAGCACCTTTGAGGGCCCCAGCATCGCCGCCTCCGACGTACTGTTTTGGTTCTGGGCACCCACCTGAACCTCTTGCCGTCGCAAGGCCTCGGCGGTCGCTGAGCTCAGCAGGCGTCACGATCTCACCGTGATCGGAGTCTCAACCATTCACTCCGGTGAACTTGACTACGCCAACAAGGTGGCGATGGAGTGGGGCATTTCCGGGTTCCGCAACATCGCTGACGACGGCGCTGTCTACGCAGTTTTTGGGATAATTGGACACCCGGCTACGGCAGCAGTGAGTGCAAAGGGGTCGGTAGTCGTCCATCCTGGCGACATTGATGCCGAAGGAGCCTTGGCTCTCCTCGAGACGGCACGGAATCGGGACACCTGACCGGCTGACAGCCCGTCGGCCGACCGAGCCCGTATTCTGAACGAACCCGCTCGACGCCCCACCCCGCTCTGGGCACCAGGAGAGACGATGAAGGCTTCTTCCAAACCCCAGACTCTCAGTGAGAAAGTCTGGGACCGCCACTTGGTCCGATCCTCCGACCGCGACCCCGACTTGCTTTTCATAGATCTGCACCTCATACACGAGGTCACCTCGCCACAAGCATTCGACGGTCTTCGGATTGCCGGCAGGCAGGTACGCCACCCGGAACTGACCGTAGCCACAGAGGACCACAACGTTCCCACCACCGATATCGACCAGCCGATCGCCGACCCTGTCAGTCGCAAACAAGTGGAGACGCTTCGCCGCAACTGCGAGGAGTTCGGTGTGAAGCTTTATCCGATGGGTGACCCCGGCCAAGGAATCGTCCATGTGATCGGCCCAGAGAAGGGCCTCACCCTGCCCGGAATGACCGTGGTTTGCGGCGACAGTCACACCAGTACTCACGGGGCATTCGGGGCTCTGGCATTCGGCATCGGCACTAGCGAGGTGGAGCACGTACTGGCCACCCAGACGCTGCCCCAGCAGCGACCCGGGACACTGGCTGTGACGGTGAATGGAAGGCTGCCCGAGGGCTCGACGGCAAAGGACGTGATCCTGGCCATCATCGGCGAACTGGGCACGGGCGGTGGGATCGGCTCGGTCATCGAGTACCGGGGTGAGGTCATCCGGACTCTCTCGATGGAAGGTCGGATGACGGTCTGCAACATGTCGATCGAAGCGGGCGCCAAGGCCGGGCTGATCGCCCCGGACGAAACCACCTTCGAGTACCTAGCCGGCCGTCCACACGCCCCGTCGGATGCCGATTGGGAGTCGGCTGTAGCCGATTGGCGCACCTTGGCTACCGACGAAGGAGCCACCTTCGACCGCGAGGTGGTGCTCGACGGCTCAGCCATCACACCCCAAGTCTCGTGGGGCACCAACCCCGGACAGGTCGTGCCTCTCGACGGCACGGTTCCGAACCCTGCGGACTTCATGGATGCCAGCCAACAGGAGTCGGCTGAACGCGCACTTGACTACATGGGCCTAGTCGCCGGTACTGCTATCCGCGACGTCTCCGTAGACACGGTGTTCATAGGGTCGTGCACCAACAGCCGCATCGAGGACCTCCGCGCTGCCGCCGAGGTAGCGAGGGGCCGTCGGGTGGCCACTGGAATACGCACGCTGGTGGTACCCGGCTCTTGGGAGGTCAAGGCCCAGGCAGAGGCCGAGGGGCTGTCTAAGGTTTTCACCGAGGCTGGCTTCGACTGGCGCGAGCCAGGTTGCTCGATGTGCCTTGCCATGAATCCGGACAAGCTCACCTCTGGCGAGCGTTGCGCCAGCACCAGCAACCGCAATTTCGAGGGCCGCCAGGGCCGAGGCGGGCGCACCCATCTGGTGTCGCCGGCCGTAGCCGCGGCCACCGCCATCGTCGGCCGGTTCGCCGCCCCTGACGACCTGGACTGATCCCGAACCGAAACGAGGAGCTGAGAACCATGGAGGCCGTCCAGATCGTGTCCGGGACCGCCGTGCCACTGCGCCGGTCCGACGTCGACACCGACCAGATAATCCCCAGCGACTGGCTGAAGCGGGTGGAGCGCACCGGCTTCGAGTTAGGCCTGTTCTCAGAGTGGCGGGATGACCGCGACTTCGTGCTGAATGACGAGCGCTATGCGGAGGCCGTCGTGCTGGTGGCTGGCCCCAACTTCGGAACCGGCTCATCGCGGGAGCATGCTGTGTGGGCTATTCAGCAGTACGGATTCGGTGCCGTGGTATCGCCGCGGTTCGCCGACATCTTCCGCAACAACTGCACCAAGAACGGCTTGGTGCCGGTGCAGGTCCCGGCTGAGGTGGGTGAGGCTTTACTGGATGCTGTGGAAGCCGACCCGGGCCTGGTGATGACAGTCGACGTGGTGAACCTCACACTGGAGGCGCCTGACGCCGACATCTCGTGCAAGTTCCCTTTGGACGACGCCACCCGCCAGCGGTTTCTCGAGGGCTTGGACGACATCGGGATCTCACTACAACACGAGGACGACATCACCGACTACGAAGCCGGTCGACCAGCTTGGTTACCTACCGCGACGTGACAGCGGTGCAGCGCCCGCTGTTCGGCCTGCTAGTGGCTGGTCTCTGTCTCACACTGGCCACCGGGGCATGTGCCAAGGATCCGGAGGGCGATGGTCTGTCAGGTGGATGGGCAACGACCACCTACGCCGTCGACGTAAGTGATACCGAGCTGGCAGCGGGCCTGGTGCCGTTTACCGCCTGCGAAGAGTTGCTGCGCCACCTGCAGGATGAAGCTGCCAAGCGAGTCGGCCCTTACGGCCTAGGCGGCAGCTGGTACGGCGGGCCGGTCGTAATGGAGGCCTTGGCGACGGCAGATGACTCAGCCGACGCCTCCGTGGCGACCTCGGCGCCAGCCAACCGGTCGATGGCAGAGGGACAGGACTACTCGGGAACCAACGTCCAAGAGTTGGGCATCGACGAACCCGACCTGATCAAGACTGACGGCCGAAGGATCCTCGTGGTCGAGGACGACCGCCTCCACCATGTGGCCCTCTCCGACGGTGGTGCATTCCTCACCCACACCCTCCTACTCGACGGTCACTGGTCCCGCCAGATGGTGCTGGCCGGCGACCGGGCGTTCCTGCTGGCCAACACACACATAGACCACGATCGACCGGAACCCCGTCCAGCGAGCCTCAATCTGGTCCCCGACGGTGCTTGGCGGCCACTGACCAGTCTGATCGAAGTCGACCTCTCGGACCCAGCGGACCTGCGTGTCGCCAACGTGCTGACCGTGACGGGATCCCATGTCTCCACCCGCATCGTCGGCGGGTCGGCCCGTATGGTGGTGGCGTCGGTGCCTGACGAATTGCCGTTCGTCTACCCTCAGAGCGCCAACGGGGAGGAGCGGGCCCGCCGGTTCAACCGGGAGGTCGTGGCCGAAACGGTCCTGACTGACTGGATGCCGAAGTTCGTCCTCGAATCAGCCGACGGCACTGTGGTCGAAGGCCCACTACACGAGTGCACCGACGTGTCGAAGCCCACTACGTTCGCTGGCTTCTCGACTCTGTCGGTCCTGACTATCCCCCTCGACCGGCCACTGACGCGACCAGTCACCACGGCGGTGCTAGCCGAAGGGTCGACCGTGTACTCGGGCCACGAGCACCTGTACGTATCGACCAACGCCTGGATCGATCCGACCGAGCTGGAGGACAACACGCGGATGGCTTGGTGGAACCGCAACTGGGACACCGCCCTCCACCAGTTCGACGTGACCGATCCCGAGAAGGCCACCTACACCGCGTCGGGCGATGTCCCCGGCCACCTGCTGAACCAGTTCTCCATGTCGGAACACAGCGGTCGTCTTCGAGTGGCCACCACCACCGGCGGACCGTGGGGGTTCGACGACAACGCCGAGTCGATGGTGTCCGTGCTGGAGCGCCGAGACGGAAAGCTGGTGGTCGTCGGCCGGGTGGGCGACATGGGCCGGGGCGAACGGATCTTCGCCGTGCGCTACGTGGGCGAGGTGGCCTACGTGGTCACCTTCCGCCAAACAGACCCCTTCTACACCGTGGACCTGTCGGACCCGACAGAACCGGTGGTACGAGGTGAACTCAAGATCACCGGCTACTCGGGCTATCTGCACCCCGTCGGACCGGACCGGGTGCTGGGCGTCGGCCAGGAGGCCACCGAAGAGGGGCGGACCACCGGCACCAAGGTCGCCCTATTCGATGTGTCGAACCTCGACTCCCCGGTTGAGGTGTCCACCTGGTCGCCGGGCGGCGGGCACAGCGGCGCGGAGTGGGACCACCACGCCTTCCTGTGGTGGGACGGCAGGGCCGTGCTCCCCTTCGACGACTGGCGGACCGACGAGCATGGTGCCGTGGTGCTCCGAGTCGACGACGACGGCATCAACGAGGAGGGCCGCATCGACCACCGAGACGACAAGGTGGCCGAGCCCGTCCCGCCGTGCCCCCTGATCGACATCGGAGGGGCAGTGATCGGGGGCCCTGTGATCATGACATGCGAGCCAAACTCGAGGGCATCGATGCGCGACCACTGGTGCGACCTACTGCCGGCCGAGGGGTCGAAGTGGTGGGCCGAGGAATTCGGCCTCGACCCCGATGAAGTTCCCGAGGACCGCGACTTGGTCGTGTGCTGGCCGGATAGCGGCTACGTCCAACCCATCCAGCGCACACTGGTCATCGGAGGCAGCCTGTGGTCGTACTCTTGGCGCCGGCTCCAGGAAAACGCCCTCAACGGCCTTGACCGCCGCCAGGTCATCCTTCTCGATTGAGAACACCTGGACTCAGGTGCACCTGCCAGACCGCCGATCATCCCTCCAGGATGGGAACGGAGCCCTAGCCCGCAGCAGAAGGTCGGTCATCGCTCCCTCGACTATCACGGCGCCCTCGAGGTGCACCACCCGAGGTCCGGCACGCAGCACCGGCGCGGTCGCCACCGATCCCTCGGCCGCCCATGGGGCGCAGGTAACGCACCGACACCTCGACCGGCGGGCAGAGGCTGCCCTCGTCGATGACCGACATGGTGGCCCACCCCATGGCCGTGTTGAACATGTTGAAGATAACCCCGCCATGGGTAATAACGTTTGGGTTCAGCTTCTTTTCGTCGACGTCGAGGATCGCCACGGCCGTTCCCAGACCAGCCGGCCCGGAGCCGATTGAGAAGTCCAAGAGTGTCCGGAGGGGGAAGTCGCCTCTGGGGCCTCTTCCACCCGCTCGCCTCGCCGGTCAACCGAGGTGACCTGGGCGGTCCACAGCGTTCGGATCCTCGCCGGAGGCCCGAATCCGGGCGATCTTGTTGAGCGCTCCGATGAAAGCCCGGGCCGAGGCCTCGACCACATCGGTCGACAAACCACGACCCGACACGATGACCCCGTCAGAACTCTCGAAGGTGAGGGCCACATCAGCCAGAGCATCCACGCCGCCCGTGACCGACGTGACGTTGTAGTCGGTCATGCGGCCGGTCGTCCCGGTGGCCTGCTTGATGGCTGTGCACGAGGCGTCGACCATGCCGTCGCCCTCGCACGAAACCGAGACTTCCTCGCCGTTGACCCGCATTACCAGGTCGGCCGACGGGGTATCGGCGGTACCGCCCCGCACGTCAAGGCTAATGAACTCATAGGCATGGTCGACGCTGCCTCCTACTTCCTCGATGACGAGAGCCTCAAGGTCCGCGTCGCTGAGTTGCACCTTGCGGTCGGCCAGTTCTTTAAATCGGGTGAACGCCGCATTGAGAGCATCGCCCTGGATGTCGTGGCCCAACTTCTGCAGAGCGTCCCGGAAGGCGGCACGACCGGAGTGCTTGCCCAGCACCAACTGGCTCTCGCCCTGGCCCACCTCAGTGGGGTCCATGATCTCGTAGGTAGTACGCTCGTTGAGCACGCCATGCTGGTGGATACCCGACTCGTGGGCAAAGGCATTACGCCCCACCACGGCTTTGTTGTACTGCACCGGGTAGCCGGTAAGCCGACTGACGATCCGGCTGGACTTCGCCAACTCCTCGGTCCGAATGCCGACATCGACTCCCGGGTACGAATCGGGCCGGGTGCGCAGCGCCATGACGATCTCCTCCATGGCCGCGTTGCCAGCCCGCTCCCCAATGCCATTGATGGTGCACTCCACCTGCCGGGCACCGGCCTCGACGGCGGCAAGCGAGTTGGCCACTGCTAGGCCAAGATCGTTGTGGCAGTGGGTGGAGATCACATAGGCACCCGTCACCCGCTCCCGAATCGACCGGATCCGCTCCGACCACTCCAGCGGGGTAGCGAAACCAACAGTGTCAGGAATGTTGAGCGTCCCAGCGCCAGCATCCACCGCCGCCTGGAGCACATCACACATGAAGTCGAAGTCGGAACGCGAGGCGTCCTCGGGACTGAACTCAACATCGTCGGTGTATTCGCGAGCCCGACTCACGGCCGAGGAGGCCTCAGCCAGCACCTGCTCGGGGCTCATCTTGAGCTTGTGCTCCATATGGGTAGGGCTGGTTGCGATGAAGGTGTGGATACGCCGCTTAGCCGCCGGCTCAATGGCCTCCCAGCAGCGGTCAATGTCCTTATGGGCGGTTCGGGACAGGCCACAGATGGTCGGACCCTCGACGGCCGAGGCGATGGCGTGCACAGCCTCGAAGTCACCCTGGCTCGCTATGGGGAACCCAGCCTCGATGTAGTCAACGCCCAGTCGGGCCAGTTGCTCGGCAATCTCCAACTTTTCCCCCACGTCCAGGGATATACCCGGCGACTGCTCGCCGTCGCGCAACGTGGTATCGAAGATGATCACTCGGCCGGTGCTGGTCTCATCGCTCATGGCTAGTGCTCGTTTCCGGGGAGGACCCGAGGGCCTCCTACCTATGGTGTCTCGCTATATCTCGTTGGTTCGTTGTGGCCAGCTAACCCGACCCTGAAAAGCGGAGAACCTCCTGGCCCGGTGGGCGCAGGAGGTTCGGGCGAACGCGTATGTGGAGCGTTCGCCCTAAGTCAGCAGCAGGAGATCGAGGACCGGTCGCATCAGGGTCCAGTGTAGCCAGAGGTCGAGCTCTGGCCGCAACCCGCCGAGCCCACCAGCCCGCAGCGCGACCGGCCCTAGCGTTCACGTCGGCTTCTACAAAGATCTAGACGGGCGGCCCGGGTCAGGCCTGAATCTCGAGGGGAGGCAGGTCATCAGCCGGCTCGAAGTCAAAGCACCGGGCAAAGAAGGTCAGCTCGGCCTCAATCGCCCGGACGACATTGTCCGCCTTCCGGAACCCATGGCCCTCGTCCTCGAACTCGACCAGAGCAAATGGAACGCCGCTCTGCCGCAGCGCCGCTGCCATGGCGTGAGCTTGGGCCGGCGGGACCACCCGGTCCTCAGAGCCCTGCAGCAACAGCATCGGAGTGGACAGCCGGTCGGCGTGATGGATGGGCGACCGCTCTCGATAGGTGGCCTCTTCGACCGGCCACTCTCCGACGAGCCGGTCCAGGTACCGGGCCTCGAACTTGTGAGTGTCGGCAGCGAGGGCAACCAGATCGGCGACCCCATAACGGCTGGCCCCGGCCGAGAAGACGTCATGGAAGGCCAGAGCGGCCAGCACCGTGAACCCCCCAGCGCTTCCGCCGCGGATAGCGAGACGGTCACGATCAACTCGACCGGACGCAGCCAGGTGTCGGGCCGCTGCCACACAGTCCTCCACATCAATGACGCCCCAACCCCCCCGCAGGCGATGCCGGTACGACCGCCCGTATCCGGTAGAGCCTCGGTAGTCGACGTCAGCTACCGCGAAACCGCGGCTGGTCCAGTAGGCGACAGCCAACTGAAGTTGGGTGCGGACTGACCCAGTGGGACCGCCATGGACAAGGATGACTAGCGGAGGTAGCTCACTATCTGGCCCCCGGTTGTCGGGGTTGGTCGGCGGGTAGAAAAAAGCATGGGCACTCTCCTGTCTGGCAAGGTCGGAGCCCGTGCCGAACTCGATGGCCTCGGGAACAGGTAACCAGTCAGGGGCGATACCCATGTCGTCGGCTAGGTCGCGGGGTGCCCGCAGCACCGCAGAGCCGTTGGTGTCGAGAGCCACCAGAGCCGACTCGGTGGTCCACGAGGCTGCGACGACCACCACGCCGTCGGCGAAAGCAGCCAACGATCCGATTGAAGTGGCCCGAGTCGCGGACTCATTGCCCAAAGGCTCGACGTCCAGAACACTTCCCCCCAGTTCCCCGCCTGGACTAAGCACGCCCAGCCGGTCAACACCGGCCTCTCGACGGGCAAACCAGACCTCGTCGCCAACGATCGCATACCGCGACAAGCCAAACACCCACTGGGGCGTAGCCACCTCATACTGACCCACCGTTAGCTGAGTGAAGGTCGCGGAACCAACGTCGACGCGGTGGAGGTGCCACCAGTCGTCCCGATCGGTAACTACCAGCAGCGTATTGTCGTCGATCCACTCGGGTTGGAAAAACGACTCGCCGCGCCCATCGTCCAGCCTCCGTGAGCGCGCAACCTTCGCACTGGGCGTCAGATCACCCACCCAAAGTTGGGTGTCGTCCCACGGCAAATCCGGATGGTTCCACTGGATCCATGTCAGGTACCGGCCGTCGGGCGAGATCCGGGGAGACGCCACGAAGTCGGGACCCGAGACCAGTACCCGGACCTCCTGTGATCCGTCCATGGGCACGGCGACTAACTCGTTGACCGGTTCGCCGGCGGAATCCCCATGGTCCTCGCGGACGCAGACGAACCATCGTTCGTCGGGAGTGGTCCGACCATCGGCGTACCGCAGGCCCCGGGTTACCAACGGCTCCGGTGTCAGGACTGTGACAGCGCCGTCGGGGTCCCGGCGCACGAGACGTTCGTCGGAACGGCGGGTGTAGACCAGCACCCCATCGACCACCCACCAGGCCCCACCGCCGTACTCGTGCACTCCGGTTCGGACGTCCTCTTCGGCGGGCACCGCGTCGGCTACTTCTCCATCCGCAGTGCGGCGCACCACCACTGTGCGCCCTCCCTCATCGGGCCGCGACTCCGCCCACCAGACCTCGGCACCGTCGACCACCACCTCGCCCAGGCTGACCGCACCCGCCACCAGGGTCCGAGCCGTGATGGGCGACGGCCAGCTGCCGTAAGGGGAGGAGACCGTCATGGGCTACAGCGAAGCGGGTGGCGCCGGATAGGTCAGCCAGCCAATAGTTCACCCATCCGGATCAGACCCTCGACTAGGTCGTCATCGCCGAGGGCGAATGACAGACGAGCGTAACCGGGGGTGCCAAAAGCTTCTCCCGGGACGATGGCCACCTTGGCTTCCTCCAGAATGGTGGTGGACAGTTCCGAGGTGGTGGTGGCCACGCGACCCGCGATCTCCCGCCCCAAGAATGCAGTGAGGTCTGGAAAGGCGTAAAAGGCGCCTTGCGGCGTGAGCAGGTCGATTCCTTCGATAGCCCGCAGCAACTCCGTCATGCGCCGGCGACGGCGGTCGAAGGCAGCCCGCATCTCCTCGACGGCCGTCAGATCGCCCGCCACCGCAGCCATGGCCGCCCTCTGTGAGACGTTGGACACGTTGCTGGTGCCATGCGACTGCAGGTTGCCGGCCGCCTTGATCAGGTCGGCCGGACCGATCATCCAACCGACCCGCCAACCAGTCATGGCATAGGTCTTGGCCACGCCGTTGATGGCCACGAAGTGGTCGTCCAGTTCGGGCACCAAGGCACGCATCGAGTGGTGGACGTGGCCGTCGTAGGTGAGGTGCTCGTATATCTCGTCGGCGAAAACCCAGATGCCGTGCTCAGCAGCCCATCGGCCGATGGCCTCGATCTCGTCCGCCGGATAGACGGCACCCGTTGGGTTGGACGGCGAGACGAAGAACAGGGCTTTGGATCGCTCGGTTCGGGCCGCCTCAAGTTGGTCGACAGTAACCCGGAAACCCGAGGCGATGTCTGTGTACAGAGGCACAGCGGACGCTCCAGCCAGAGAGATGGACTCCGGGTAGGTAGTCCAGTAGGGGGCGGGGAGCAGGACCTCGTCGCCGGGGTTCAGGACTGCGGCGCAGGTGTTGTACACCGCGTGCTTGCCACCGTTGGTGACCAGAATTCGCGCTGGGTCGGGTCGCCAGCCTGAATCCCGTTCGGTCTTGTCAGCCAAGGCCGCTTTGAGCGCCGGCAATCCGCCAGCTGGCGTGTACTTATGGTTCGCCGGGTCCTGACAGGCGGCTACTGCAACCTCGACGATGTGCGCTGGCGTGGCGAAGTCCGGTTCACCGGCCCCAAAGCCAATTACCGGCTCGCCAGCGGCCTTCAGTGCTTTGGCCCTGGAATCGACGGCCATGGTCGCCGATTCGGCGATGGCGGTAATCCGGCGGGATAAGCGTTCTGTACTCATGGAACTCCCGTTGTCTCGCGCCTACGACCTCCAGCCTGCCAGCCTCAAGCACGGATTCCGTCACGGAATCAATTAGTGATCGAGTTCTAGCGAATCTGGAGGCCAACCCGGGAATGATTCAGGGAGCGATTGTTGTCCGAGAGGTCGGCTCGGGAGCTACCTGTCGGCGGAAGAGGCCCCGCTGCACTGCCTCGATAAGCACATTTCGCAGGTCGTGAGGATCGATTATCTCGTCAAATCCCAGGCGGGAGGCCGAGCGATAGACCGCTGCGGCCTCCGCCTCGTGGATGGCCGTAGCGGCCTCCTCGTCAGCCCCGGTTGCCTGGGACGCTGCCCGACCACCCATCGCTCCCAGGGTCACACCAGGGAAGGCATACGAGGCGGTCTGGCCATCAAATGCCACTACCGACATGGCCAGCGAGCCAAACCCATACGCCTTGCGGAGAGCTACTTGAACCTTGACAGTCCGCGCCTGAGTCTGCGCAGCAAACATCCGCGCGCCGGCCCGGAGGACTCCGGCGCGCTCCGACGCGGTCCCGGCCAGCATCCCCGGGTTATCAGTCAGAAAAACCAGAGGCAGGTGGAAAGAGTCGGCAACCTGAATGAAGTGTGCGGCCTTGTTGGCAGCCGCCGCGTCGATAGCTCCAGCGCGAACCATTGGCTGGTTGGCTAGGACGGCTACAGCCTCACCCCCGAGGTGGGTCAGAACGCAGACGATCGAAGCACCGAATGTCGGCTGGATCTCGAAAGATTGGCCATCGTCAACTAGTGCGGCGATCACCGAACGTACGTCGTAAGTACTTGCGGGCGACCGAGGAATAAGGCTGGTTATCCCGTCCAGACGACGTGGGCCACTGTCGATGCCATCGCGCCGGGATGGGTAGGACCAGGAGCTGGGCGGCATGTACGACAACCATTTCCGAACCTGATCGAGGGCATCCCGGTCGTCAGCCGCCAAATTGTGGACCAGACCGCTGCACACAGCAACATCCGGACCTCCTAGTTCATCGGACGTGACATCCTCACCGAGGGCCGCCTTCACCACAGGCGGCCCTGCTGTGAACACAGAAGCGTCGGCGGTCATCACCGAAAAGTCGGACAAGGGGACGATGAGTGCTCCGTGGCCAGCTGAAGGCCCCATGACGGCAGTCACGACGGGCACCCGACCAGACAGCCGGGCCTGCTGGAGCAGGTCGGTCGGCACGCGACCGGCTTGGGCCCCGTTGTCGATGGGAGGCCGGTGACCTGCGCCCTCAAGGAGCATGACCAGCGGGATGCGGTCACGTTCGGCAAGTTCAGCAATACGAAAGCGCTTGGCCGTGCTACCGACACCGATGGAACCACCGAGCACAGTGAAGTCCTCGGCCCCCACCATCACCGGCCGACCGCCGACAGTGCCAGTCCCGGTCACAATGGCGTCGGCCGGGACATCACCTACCAAGGTCCCAATCTCATGAAACGAGTCAGGGTCCAGCAGGTAGGTGATCCGCCGCCGAACGTCTAAACGATCTCCCGAACCACCGCGGGAACGATGCCGGGCCAACTTCTTCTCTCCACCCATGGAGCGGGCCTCTCGACGTCGCCGGTCAAGGTCGTCGAGTAGCGGCTCCCAGCTGGGATCCTCGTTCACTGGTTCAGTCTCCCCTAGCTCAGTCACAGGCTGCGAAGTAGGGGGCGAGGAATTCGCGGGCCACGTCACCTTTGGACTCTGCTGCCAAACCGCGATACGTGGTGCAGGCACGACGTCTGAGGTCATCTTCGCCACAACCCAGCTCAACAGCACGCTGCTTGAAGGACTCAATCCGCATTAGACGACGGATGTCATTGTAAGAGTCCATGATCTCCTCGGATGACCCGTCGCCGACGGGACGCTCACCGAGCCGTTGCAGCACAGCTTCGGCGACAGCTCGACCTGCTTCCACCAACTCTCCACAGGTCCTAGCTCGCTCTGGGTCGGTCACCCGGTCGCCCCCGCAGGCCACCGTGGTGGCCGCTAGAAGGACCCATACGACGGCTAGCAATGCCTGTCGCCGCGCCGTGCACAACGGCCAGTGTGACCATTTGGGCCGCAGCTCTCCAGGCATCAGCCTTCAACTGGCCACGAGCAAGGCCACGACAACGAAGTGGACGGCAACGGCAGCCGTTACCAGCGTGTGCCAGACCTCGTGGTAGCCAAACACTCGCGGCGCCAGATCCGGCCAGCGGGCACCCAGCATGAGAGCTCCTGCGCTGTAGAGCAAGCCCTCCACCACGATGAGGGCCAGCACCGTGCCATCTAGTGAACGGAATAGGTCGGGTGCAACCACTATAGGAACCCAGCCAAGTCCGAGAAACAGGCTGTTCATCAGGCCCTTCGGCGGATGGAAGGGAAGAAGCCGCAGTGCAACACCAATCCCGGCACCAATCCAGACCGCCCAAATCAGCAGTGTGGCCGCTCCCCCGTCAAGCGCGCTCACTCCGATCGGTGTAGCGCTGGCAGCAATCAGAATAAAAATTGCAGCGTGGTCGAGACGGAAAAGTGCTTCCCAGACTGGGATCGACCACCTACGCAGATGCACCAGGCTGCTGGCCGTGAACATGACTAGAGCTCCCGACGCGAAGATCGCTGCTCCAGCCCGATCGGTTCCCGGCTGGGACGAGTCGACCAGCAATATCCCGGCAACCAGAGAACAAGGCGCAGCGATCCGGTGCATCACACCCCTAAGGCGTGGACGCGGAAGAGTCAGCGACCGGCGGACCGAGGCCGACACCTCCGATAGGTCCACTGGGGAATCAATTCCGTCAGTCGGTGAATCCGCCATGTAGCGAAAATAGACCCGGTCACTGGTCGGTCGGCGGCAGGAAAGTGTCAACGGCTCAAGTAACAAGGCGCAAGCCACCGGTAACAACCATGGCCACGGCTACCACGACTGCAAAGGGCGCCCGGCATAAAACAGCAACTACCGCAGCTAGCACACCGGCCAGACGGGTATCCACCACGAGAGCTGCGCCATCGGAGACCGTCATCAGGACCACAAGGGCCGAGAACAGGGCAGGAGGCAGAAGGGAACTTACGGGCTCCAGGAACCGACCCACCCGGTCACCAGCGACCACGCCTACCAGTTTGGCCGCGTAGCAACCACCGGACAGCAGGAGAATTGCCGTCCAGGTCACGACGCTTCCTTTCGTCTCGAACCGCCAGTGGTACTGGCGACGCGCCGTCGAGCGACGAGGCCGACCGGAACAGCGAGAGCAGCCAACAGCATGGGCACGCCAGCCGCGGTCGTCGGCAACGCCACCAGAGCAATCGCTCCGCCCCAGACGGCCGTTACCCGCCCGGGAGCGGTGCGGAGGTGCGGTACCAGAAGCGCGACGAAGGCAGCCGGAAAGGCCGCGTCCAGACCCAGCGCTCCTGGGTCATCCAGGACCCCACCGACGAACACCCCAAGCAGGGTCCCCGCGTTCCAGAAGACAAAGAGCCAAATCCCTGTGGTCCAGAATGCTTGACGGGCATGCTCTTTGGTGTCTTGGGCGCTAGCAATGGCCGCTGTCTCGTCAATCACGAAATGTGCCGAGATCACACGTTGACCCAGGCTCCTACTTAGCAGCGGCGCCACGACGGGTCCGTATAGACCGTTCCGGGCACCGATCAGTAGGCCACTTCCCACCGCTGCGGCCATGGTGCCCCCTCCGGCCACCACCGATACAGCAGCGAACTGGGAGGCCCCGGTAAAGGTAAAGATGGACAGTACTGAGGCTCGCCCTGGACCTAGTCCCGAGGAATCAGCAAACACGCCGAAAGTGATGCCTATAAAGAAGCAAGTTGCGGCTAAGAAAAATCCATCGCGACGGTGGGTCGGCATACGCCAAGGCAGGAGCCACGTAACGACTTTCGTTGATTTCGCCATCAAACTGGCCCCGGGCCGAGACGCTCCACCAATTTGTCGACCAGTCGATCAAGTGTGGCGGCACAGTTGTCAAAGTCGATCTGGTCTCCCGAGGCAGGGTCCACGACCTCCTCCCAATCGCCAACCTCAATCTTGGCTAGACCCATCGAAGCCAGTCGGGTCCCCAGATCTCCGGCATCTGGCGTCGGAAGATCCCGAATGAGCCTGGGAAAAGTAGCCGTCCTCCAGGAAACGGTTGGGTAGTTCCGCCGGATCCAGGCGATATGGGCTGGTTCCATGGCCACCACTAGGTCGACGTCGACGTGGTCGATGCCGAACTGCCGACTTCGATGGTCCGGATCGGTTAGCCCGTGGGCAGCCATAGCGGTCCGGGTTCTATGACTCATAGGAAGCCCTTCGAGCACCAAAGTGCCCGCACCAATTGCCCGGTAGCCGTCCGAGCGCTGAGCGAACATGGCTCTGGCCATCACCGAGCGGGCGGCGTTGCCAGTGCACAGGAAGCAAACCGTGGGCAAGGTGTTCACTGGGTCTCGGTAGTTCGCGGGGTAATAGAGACGAAGAGGGCCTCCGCTTCCACCGTGACCCGTGAATCACCCCCAGCCTTGTCATTCACCAGACAACGGGCCCGAGCAACGACACGACGGCCGGAGTGGCGCACCACTACCGCTTCGATCCGCAGCGCGGCGTCGAGCGGCGTGGCTTCTCGGTACCGAATCGACAGTCGGGCTGTAACCACCGGTCCGGCATTAACCAGGCTGGGAGCACTACTGAGAACGTCATCCATGAGCCCGGCCAGGTAACCACCGTGTACACGGCCCGGTGGTCCCTCCCAGTTACGGTCGAGTTGGACCGTACCGACCACGGTCGGAACTCCGTCAACATCGTCACCGATAGTGACGACCAGCGGCGGGGCCAATGGATTACCGGTTCCCCGGTACAGACTGTGATCGTGTGCTTCGGCTCGCAAGCGGTCCTCCACCTGCTCGGTTATCTCCTCCAATGGAACCTCGTACCAACGCAATCGGTCAGGCGATTCGAGCAGACGACCGGCTTCTGCCACGAGGTCACTGGCGGCATTCAGGGCGGAGGTATCGGAAGCCAGCCGGTTCAAGTCCCTTACTAGGCCCCGAACCTGACTGGCTAGTCGGTGCCTTGCGGCGCGATGTTCCTCATAACCGTTCGGTGGGTCTTCCGTCGACGACTGATCCAAGTATTCACCCATGGTCGGTAGTCTGGCGGTCATCGGTCCTCGGCCGACCCAATCAGGCCCCCGTCAAGCCGAGGGCGCCAGCAACGCGCCGGCGGTGGCATCGTGCGTCTCCCCAGGCGGCTGAAAGTGCCCAGCCACGCTTGAGCCAAAGTTGCAGATCGTATTCGATGGTGTAACCGATGGCCCCGTGGCACTGAAGCGCGGAGCGACATGCCAAGTCGAGAGCATCTGAGACGGCTGCCTTGGCCATCGACACTGCGACCGAGACCGATGACGCCGTTACCGACGATGGCATAGTTCCTGATGGAAGACGCCCTTTAGCCAACGACCAAGCCGCCATCTGCACAAGAGGCCGGGCGAACTCTAGGGCTACAGCGACATTGGAGCAGTGGTGTTTGACAGCCTGATTAACGCCCACTGGCCGACCGAACTGCTCGCGCTCTGCTACGTAGGCAACGGTCAGATCAAGAAGTCGCTGGGCTACGCCCAGCCCTTGGGCTGCCGCTGCCCAAGCGCCCCGGTCGAGAAGTACGTCAATCGCAACTGGTGAATCAGAGACGAGGGTTTCGGCCGAAACCGTGGCTGTGAGGGTCGCCAACCGGCGAGATCCGTCAACGCTGACCTGTCCGACGGCGACCAATGCCTCACGAGGAACAGCGTGCACCGCACCGTCAATGGGCAGAACGACCAGGTCGGCAGTGGCGCCGGCCAGTACCGAACTATCGAGCGGCGAACCGGCTGTCAGCACAAACGATCCGCTAGCTGCCCCAGCCAGCCACCTGTCGCTAAGCGCACCGGGAGCAAGGTCACGTAACACCGGAACCGCTATGGCCGCGTGCTCGGCCACAGGATCCGGGCAAGCCGCCCTTCCCAACTCCTCGAGAAGCAGGACAAGGTCACGCTCGTCAAGTTCAAGGCCACCGTTTTCTTCAGGCGCTAGCAAACCAAGGATTCCGGTGCCAGCCAGAATCTCCCACAAGTCTTTTACCCGTCCAGCAGCGTCGTCCCAGGAGGCGCGCACTGCTGCTGGGGTGCAGTGGTCTTCCAGAATCTCTCGCAGCGTTGATGCAAGAAGTTGGCGGTCCTCGCCGAGATTGAAGTCCACCGTTTGCCCTACTTCCTCGGCAGACCCAGCACCCGCTCGGCGACGATGTTGCGCTGGATCTCGTTGGTCCCGGCATAGATCGGCCCCGACAGGCTGAACAAGTAGCCAGACATCCAAGCCCCAACGTCCACCGCATCAGGTGCGGCAGCCATCAACTCACCCCGGCCGCCAAGGAGGCGAAGAGCCGTCGCATGCAACTCAACGTCCAGTTCCGACCAGAAAATCTTCATCATCGAAGACGCTGCTCCCAGTTCTGTCCCGCCGGACAGTTGGGCGGCGGTGCGGTATGTCTGCCACCGATAAGCCTGTGCGCCAGTCCAGGACCGAACTACTTCGTCGAGAAGGTCTCTATCGGCCGAACCGTCTTCGAGTAGCTCCCGGTAAAGGTCAGCTAACCGGTCGGCCGCCGCAAGGAACCGGCCGGGTGCCCGCAGGTTCAACCCTCGCTCGCTTGAGGTGGTGGCCATGGCGACGTTCCAACCCTCGCCCTCACCGCCAAGAAGGTTCGATTCGTGGACCCGGCAGCCGTCGAAAAACAAGTCGGCGAAGGCCGGTTCGCCGTCGAGGCGTTCAACCGGCCGACGCTCTAGACCATCAGCATCGGCCGGAACTAGAAGGTAGGAGAGCCCGCGATGGCGCTCGGACTCAGGATCGGTGCGAACAATGCAGAAAAGCCAATCAGCCCATGCTCCGCGAGAACACCATGTCTTCTGTCCATCGAGGACGAACCATTCACCCTCCCGGATCCCACGTGTGGAAATCGAGGCCAGGTCGCTCCCCGAATCCGGTTCGGACCAACCTTGAGCCCAGATCTCTTCGCCAGAAGCCATGCGGGGCAAGAAACGGTCCTGCTGAGCTTCGGTTCCAAAGGTGAAGAGCGTCGGCCCGAGCAAGCTGATGCCATTCGTATTTACTCGTCCCGGTGCACCAGATCGGTAGTACTCCTCTTCGAATAGCAGCCACTCCACCAGTCCGACATCGCGACCGCCATGAGACTCGGGCCAGGCAACCACCGACCAACGGTCCTCGTAGAGGAGGCCCTCCCACTCACGGTGACTCTCGAAGCCCTCTGGGGTGTCCATGGGGGGCAGCGGATCTGTCGGAATATTGTCGGCGAGCCATGCACGCGCTTCATCGCGAAATGCCAATTGGTGCCGGGTGAAGTCGAGATCCACGAGTCAGGAGTCTGGAGTCTGGACTATCTCTATGCCGACAGAGGCTAAACGGTTCAAGGTTTCAGCGGCCTCAGCGACAATCCGAGAGACAAGTTCAGCACAGCTCGGTAGTTCGTCGATCGAGCCGACTCCCTGTCCTGTGGGAAGGATTCCTACCTCGGTCCGGCCCTCAACCATTGAGGCCCGGGTCAACATGGGTGCGTTGGCTGCCATGGCAACCTGGCCCCAAGTCAGCTCTGAGCTCCGCTTCATCCGCACACCCTCCACAAGAAGCTCAACTAGGCCAGTCCGTGTGAGCCGGCGAAAACGGATGGCGTTTGCAACCGAACGGGGAAAGGCCAGTAGGCGAGAACGCTCCAGGTGGCGCACAAGATCAGTTCCGATCACTCGCTGGGGCACACCGTCGATGGCTCGGGTAACCACTGTGCCCGTGACCGAAGTGGCCAAGTAGATCGTCTTGACAGCCTCGGGTACATCGCTGTCGGTAGTGAGCAGAAATCGGGTGCCCATGGCGATGGCATCTGCCCCCCACGCCAACGCTGCAGCCAACCCGCGTCCATCGGTGAAACCCCCAGCTGCCACCACTGCCACACCGGTTCCGGCCAGCGCGTCAACCACCTGGGGAACTAGTTGCGTGGTTGGAACAGTCCCGGTGTGTCCACCACCCTCTGCACCCTGGGCGATCACAGCATCCACACCCCACTCAGCCACCTTTTCAGCGTGACGCCGAGCGCCAACCGTTGGAATGACGACGGTGCCCGCCTCTTTAAGCCGCTCCACGATGGACCTGCCCGGCGCCTGGGCAAAGGAAACCACCGGAACACCCTCGGCGATCAGGTGGGCGACCCGGCGATCGATGTCGGTCGCGTCCACGCGGAGATTTACCCCGAAGGGTGCATCAGTCATATCACGGACTTCGTTGATGGCAACAACCATCTGCTCGAAGGTCATGGGGGCGGCAGCGACAATCCCGAGGCCTCCGGCCCGGGCCGTTGCCGCTGTCAGTCTAGATCCGGACACCCAGCCCATCCCGGTCTGAACGACCGGATAGCGAATCCCTACTAGGTCGCAGAAGCGCGTTCGAAGCCGACGATCGTGCATGGATCAGCCCCTGAACTCGGCCCGGCGATATCCGTTGGGATCCAGCACCTCGCGGATCAGACGGAGCTCTTGGTCACTGGGCAGCCGGCTTTCGATGACCTCGTCGGGGACCTCTAGGTCGAAGCCGGTGGCCTCCAACACCTCGTCGACAGTAACGCCCGGGTGAACAGAGCGGAGCCTCATCCTTCGCGGTTGACCACCCTCAGACGGAGTCTCGAAGTCCATCACGGCCAAGTTTGAAACCACCCGGCGCACCTCGTGATTCCCGCGAACGGAAGTCGAAAGCGAAGCGACGCGGTCGTACCCGGGCCCGGAAACCACGTCGACCTCTGGAACGAACGAACGGGTCGAGTGGTTGGGCACCCAGTAGGTCGTGACATGGTTTACGAGGTTGCCAGGTGCCCCCCGAAGACCGAGCAACTGGGCCTTCGGCTGTCGCCAGTCGCCGATAGCCGCAATGTTCTGATTGCCGTAGGAATCGATTTGGCTGGCGCTCATCACTATGTGTCGGCGACCCGACCAGACGACGTCGAAGACATCCCGGTAGGGCATCCAGGCCTCGACAAGCCGTTCGGCGGCGTGGTCTCCGACAGCCAACGGGTTGGCAGCGAGAACGGCCACGGCGTCCGTCATGACCATGGTCGGCTCGAAAGTGGCGCGGGCTAGGCGGCCAGCAATGATCGGCACAGTCCCGATCGGGTTGCACAGGATCTCACCGTCACCGCGGAAGGCCTCGGCTATAGCCACCACACACACCTCGTCGCGTCGGGCAGATCCTTCTGGTTCGGAGCCGTACATCGCGTCAGCCACGGCCAAATCCGCTCTCGGCGTCGAGTCGATTTAGGTACTCCTCGTGGCTGGGCGCCTCCAACCACTGGTCCACGAAAGCGTTCCAAGCCTCGGCGTCGTTGGCCGTGGCCGCATAAGCCCGCTGGAAAGCCTCGTCTCGACCGTAGTCCGGGGGGCATTCTGTGAAGTGGGCTCCCCGGGGAGCTTCAACCACACCATCTACGAAGAGCCGCGGAATCTTAAGGGTGTGAAACGACCCCTCGGCCAGAAGTTCGCCTGTGGGAACCACCCGCTCGCATGACATATAGGTGGTGGAGGCCGCCTTGGCGAACAAGTCGTCGAAATAAAGATCCGGTCCAAGGAACTGACCGTTTCCGGCGGCATCAGCCCGGTTCATATGGACTAGAGAAGCATCTAGTCGGAACGCTGGGATGGCGACAAGTTCCTCGTGCAGGCCATCCACGTCTGGGTAGGGCGACGTGACGGTCTCAAGGTCGGGGTTCATGAGCAGCATGTCGCTACCCAGCCCGGCCCTAGTCGGATAGAAGGGCACGCGATGCGCGGCGGCAAGCAGCCCGAGGTAAAAAGCGCCCTCGTCCAACTCGACGACATCAATGATCCCCTGTTGGCGGGCTTTGCGAAAGTGCGGTTCTAAAGGAATGGAGTCCAGGGACACGAAGCCGTAGACAGCTCTTCGCAGCTTGCCCAGCGCCGAAAGAATGCCAACTTCGGGACCGCCATAGCAGACGATGGTCAGGTCGCGGAGTTCGCTACGAGCAATGGCCCGGACCAGCGACATGGGCTTGCGGCGAGATCCCCAACCCCCGATACCGATGGTCATGCCATCGGCTAGACGGGCTACGACCTCATCCTCGGTCATACGCTTATCGGGACGGCCTTCGGATGCGAGTAGCGCCGAGGCGGCGTAAGTGGTGTTCACACCGAAGACGGTAGGTCAGCCAAACCAACGACGGAAATCCTGACGATGTGTCAGATCAGTGCGATCCGTCACCTCAGCCGCCGATTAGCGTTCATGCCGTGGCACCTGATGGCACTGCAGATGAGCCTCTTGACTTCACCGGTCGTTCCGTGGTGGTGACTGGCGGGTCCAGAGGTCTGGGAAGAACGATCGCTACCACATTCCTTGATGCAGGGGCCGACGTCCTGATCTGCGCTCGTTCCGATCCACTCGAACCGGTGACATCCACCGACGGCGTCCGGGAGGCTGCGTTCGTCGCCGCCGATGTCCGCGCAGCGGATCAGGTGGCCAACGTGGTCGCCGTTGCCCTAAAGCGATCGGGACATATAGACGTCTTGGTGAACAACGCGGGTGGGGCACCAGCTGCCGAGTCGGCAACAGTCTCACCGAGGTTCAACGAGAAGATCATCGCTCTGAACCTGACTGCACCCATGACCTTCTGTCAAGCCGTCCACCCCGCCATGTCGAGTCAATCTGAAGGAGGGGTGATCGTGAACGTGTCGTCGGTCAGCGGCACTCGCCCAAACCCCCAGGGAGTGGCCTACGGAGCGGCCAAGGCCGGACTTGAGAATATGACCCGGACACTTGCTCACGAGTGGGGCCCCTCCATCCGGGTAGTAGCTGTAACCGTCGGCATGATCGTGACCGAGGAGTCGGAGGCATTTTACGGTGATGCAGATGGCCAGGCGGCCGTCGCCCGAAACCTCGCCGCTCGTCGACTCGGTCGGCCGGAGGACGTGGCCGGCATGGTGCTAGCACTGGCCTCGCCACTTGCTCGGTGGGTAACTGGCACCTGTGTCGAGGTGCATGGCGGCGGCGAAGGCCCCGCCTACCTCTACGCAGCCTCCGATCCGACCTAAGCCCGGCCTCGGCTGTCCGAAGACCTCAACGGCCCGGCACCTCGCCGATCTCAGCCAAAGCGTCCCTTATGGCGGCTCGAAGGCGTCGCGCGATGTCTGGCGACAGGTGCCCCACCAGACCCTGGCCAGCTCGACCCACCTCCTCGACCGTAAGCATCACTCGGGGTTCGGCATCCGCATAGTCGTCGCTGATACCCACTGCCCACGAGATCGGTGTCAACTCGTCGACTTCATAGCCGGGCGGGTAGTCCTCAGAGTTGAACGGATAGTCGTCGATAGAGCGGCGCATGAGACCAATTCTGGTCGAAGTCGAGCGTGATGGGTCCAAAAACGTATTCTTGACTATTCCGATCGGTTTTCTATTGTTTCGAGAGCTGAACATCGGTAGGTTGGTTCCAATCCCGACTAGGTCACTCGGGATTGTGATCTCGACTCGTGGCCCGATCCAACCCTCTTCTAAACGACATGTCCAACTCGCCCTATCCCATCAACCTTGACCTAGCCGGTCGGCGCACACTCGTCGTGGGCGGTGGCTCCGTGGCCGCTCGCAAGGTCCGCGGATTGCTCGCCGCGGGTGCCTACGTCACCGTTGTTGCTCCCGATGCGATAGACGAGATCGCCGACGACCACCGAGTCCGCTGGCACCAGCGGCCCTACCGACGAGGCGAAGTAGCCTTCTATCGACTGGCTGTGTCGGCCACCGGTGACCCGGCTGTCGACGGACAAGTCTACTGGGACGCCGAAGCGGCCGACGTATGGCTCAACAGTGCGGACGATCCCGAGCACTGCTCATTTACCTTGCCCGCCGTCACGGCACGCGACGACCTCCAAGTCACAGTCTCCACCAACGGTCGAAGCCCGGCCGTCGCCGCCTGGCTTCGTCGGACCATCGACGCCGCTATCGGACCCGAGCACGGCACGGTGGTCGCACTGGCCTCCGAGGTACGAGCGGAGTTGCGATCAGCGACCGGCACAAGCGAGTCGACGGGTTGGGAAGAGGCCCTTGATGAGGCCCTAGTCGATCTAATCCGAGCCGGCGACCTAGACGCTGCTCGTGGTCGACTGCGAGCGGCCGTCGGCCTCACCGGAGCCACCCAATGACTATTCACCTTGTTGGCGCCGGCCCCGGCGACCCAGACCTACTCACCCTGCGGGCCCTGCGTCTACTGGGGACTGCGGACGTGGTCGTCTACGACCGCCTAGTCGACACGCGGGTTCTGGACCTCGTAGCGCCGTGGGCCGAACGAATTGATGTCGGCAAGCGACCCGGAGGGCCGTCCGATGCCCAGGAGCGCATCCACACCATTCTTCTCGACGCCGCCGCCCGAGCCGAAGTCGTCGTCCGCCTCAAGGGAGGCGATCCCTTTGTTTTTGGACGCGGTGGCGAAGAGGCCGAGGCTCTGCGGGCGGCCGGCATGGACGTGGCGGTGGTGCCAGGAGTCTCCTCGGCAATAGCGGGTCCGGCTGCAGCCGGCATTCCGGTCACCATGCGAGGCCACGCCAGCGGCTTCACCGTGGTCACCGGCCACGAAGACCCGGCCAACTCCCACCATCTCGACTGGGATGCCCTCGCACATCTGGGAACCACGCTGGTGGTACTTATGGGAGCAAGCAGGGCCGGAACGATTGCCGAGCGCCTTCTGGCCGCCGGAATGAATCCCAAAACCCCTGTAGCCGCCGTGCAGTCGGCCACCACTGATGCCCAACGCACGGTTCGCACCAATCTCATCAATCTCGAAAACCACACGGTCGACTCCCCTGCCATCCTGGTCATCGGCACGGTGGCCGACCTTGATGTTGTAGGCGACCTGATGGAGGGGCGTTTAGTCCCAAAAGCCAATTTTGACCACCTCGTTGCCGACCTAGCCAGCTGACTTCGACAATCCCCACCAATAGACGAGACCACAGGAACACCATGAGCCTCACTGAGGAGACCAACACCCGACCGCCCATCGAAGCTGAGATGGAAGCCGACATCGCAAAGTTCGAGGAGATGCTGGCCGATTATCAGGCGGGTCGTATCGAAGAGGACGTGTTCCGTGTCTTCCGTCTCAACAACGGCATTTACGGCCAGCGACAAGGCGGCACCAACCAGATGGTCCGAGTCAAGGTCCCTTATGGGGCTATGACTGCCGATCAGCTTGACCTACTGGCGGACGTCGTTGAAGACCACAGTCGCGGATGGGGCCACATCACTACCCGTCAGAACATCCAGTTTCACTTTGTCGAGTTGGCTGAGATCCCTGAGGTGATGCGACGCCTCGCAACCGTTGGACTCACGACCCGTGAGGCATGCGGCGACACAGTTCGCAACGTCCAGGGCTGCCACCTGGCTGGAGCGTGCCCAATCGAGGTGCTAGACGTCACCCCATGGGCAGAGGCCGCCTACCGTCACTTTGTCCGCAACCCACTAGGTCAGCGCCTGCCGCGGAAGTTCAAGATCAACTTCTCCGGCTGCAAAACCGACTGTGGGCAGGCCATGTTCAACGACGTCGGAGTGGTAGCCGCCACGAGAACGTTCGCGGATGGAAGCATTGAGCGGGGCTTTCGGGTATACATCGCCGGCGGCCTTGGAACAACACCATTCCCCGCGCAAGCCCTAGAGGACTTCACTGCCCGCGAGGACTTACTATCCACCATCGAGGCAGTACTGCGGGTCTTCGAACAGACCGGCAACCGAGACAACAAGCTCCGGGCCCGGCTCAAGTGGGTGGTAGACCAGCTAGGCATCGACGAGGTCCGCCGCCGGATAGTCGCCACCCGAAAGCTACTCCCAGCCTCAGCAACCTGGCCGGGCGGAGTACCTGAGGTAGTCGAAAAATGGGGTGATAAACCGGCAGGAGTCGCCGACGGCGTCACTCCCACCGTGATCGGCCAAGGCACTCCAGTCACGCTCGGAGCAAAGACCGACTACGACCGATGGGTGGAGGCCAACGTAGTTCGTGGTGCCGCCAACGGCACAGTTTCGGCCTACGCCTGGTGTGCTCTTGGCGACGTCACCTCGACTCAGTTCCGAGCCGTAGCGGCCATGGTGCGCGAGTTCGACGTAGACGTCCGGGTGACCAACCGGCAAAACTTCGTGCTTCGTGACCTCAGCGAGGACCAGCTCCCTGGCCTATACGAACGGTTGACAGCAGTCGGCATGGCGGCAGCAGGAGCTGAGCTGTCTCGCGACGTTGTGGCCTGCCCCGGTGCCGACACCTGCAACTTGGCCGTGACCCAGAGCCGTGGTCTGGCCGGAGCCATCGGAAGTGCGCTGGATGAGGCCGGCCTTGCCGAGGTTGGTGGCATCCGGGTGAATATTTCAGGGTGCACCAACAGTTGCGGCCAGCACCATGCTGCCGATATCGGGTTCTTCGGTGCCGAGCGACGGGCTCATGGCCAGCCAGCTCCCGGCTACCAGATGCTGATGGGTGGCTACGTCGGCCAAGAGAGCATCCGGTTCGGCCAGAAGGCGTTGCGGCTACCCGCCAAGAACGCCCCAGAAGCCACCGTCCGGGTGGTCCGCCAGTTCGTCAACGAGAGGACGGCCGGCGAGCACTTCCACGAGTGGATGGAGCGGATGGGTGGCGTATCGGAGGTTGCGGCCGGACTAAAGGACCTCGACCAATTCCCAACTCCGGACGAGGGACCCGCCTACTACGTCGATTACGACGAAACCGGCCCCTACGCAGCAGAAATTGGCGAGTCGGAGTGCGCCACCTGATCGCCACCTGATCGCCACCTGACGACGTCACATCAGGCAGGATGCTTTTGTGCCTCCCGAGTTTCACTTCGAGGACCCTCCCCCCTACGGGGTTGTGGAGCAGGTATCGCCGATGGTCCGGAGGGTGGTTGCCAACAATCCGTCAAAATTCACCTACCACGGCACCGGGACCTTCATCGTCGGCCCGCCATCGGGAGGAGAAGTATCCATCGTCGATGCCGGGCCGGACGACGACCTCCACGTAGCTGCAGTGCTGCAGGCCGTCGAGGGCCAGCGGGTAACCCATCTACTCGTAACGCACACTCACCCCGATCATTCCCCCGCCACCACAGCGGTGCGCGAGGCCACTGGGGCAACGACCTTCGGTTTCGGTCCCCACCCGCCCGAGGCCGTCATCGCTCACGAAAATCGGGTCCGCCGTGCTTTGGAAGCCGGTGAAGAACCCGAGCCCGAGGACGGCGAGGGCGCAGGCGACCGGGACTTTGTCCCCGACGTGGTTGTCGGAGACGGCGATGTTCTCGACGGCGACGGGTATGGCTTCGAAGTCCTACATACGCCGGGCCACATCTCCAACCATTTGTGTTTCGCTCTCCGCGAAGAGTCGACGCTGTTCACTGGCGATCACGTCATGGGATGGTCAACCACTGTCGTCCCGGCGCCGGATGGCGACCTCAACGACTATCTAGCAAACCTTCGGCGCCTGCTCAGTCGCCCGGAGACGACCTACCGCCCCACCCATGGACCCCCATTGACCAATCCGACACGGTACGTCCGCGCGCTAATTAGCCACCGTGAGATGCGCGAGCACCAGATCGTCGCGGCCCTGGCTAATGGCCCACGGGACATCCGGTCGATCGTGACCGATCTTTACGCTGATATCCACGTGGACCTGCACAAGGCCGCGGCAGCGTCCGTTCACTCCCACCTCGTAGCCCTTTCCCGAGCCGGTCGCGCTGTAGCCGAACCGAAAGAGGCCGACGATAACGACACCCGGGACGGAGTCGAGGAAGACTGGAAGGCCGACTGGCGCCTGACCTGATCTTGCAACCCGAGGCGGCCCCGTGACTCAGGCTCGCTGGCTGGATACCGAAACCACCTCGCCGGTCAGGTACGAGGAGTAATCACTGGCCAAGAAGACCACTACGTTGGCTACCTCCCAAGGCTCGGCACCCCGACCAAAAGCCTCGCGGGAGGCCAGCTCGGCCAAGAGTTCCTCGCTGCTGGTCTTTGCCAGGAAGGGATGCGTGGCGAGGCTGGGCGCCACACAATTAACCCGAACCCCAAGGTCCACGCCTTCCATGGCGGCACAACGAGTCAGGGCCATTACTCCTGCCTTGGCCGCCGCGTAATGGCTCTGCCCAATCTGGGCCCGCCAACCCAGAACCGAGGAGTTGTTGACGATGACCCCATGGCCTTGTCCACCCATGATCCGCATCGCAGCTCTGGTGCAACGCATAGTGCCGGTCAGACTGATGCCCAGAACACGGTCCCACTCCTCATCGGCCATGTCGACTAGGCGTGTGTCCCCACCAAGGCCGGCGTTGTTGACCAAAACGTCAATGCGGCCGTGCTCGGCTACCGCTGCGTCCAACAGACCGGTCACCTGGTCCTCATCTCGGACATCACACACGCGACTCAGCGGACGGACTCCCGAGATTTCAGCCAGAGCCTCGGCGGACTCGGCAAGTCGTCGCTCATGGACGTCGGACACGACCACAGTGGCCCCCTCCTCGACCGCCTTTCGGGCTACTGCCGCACCGATGCCCATCCCCGCGGCCGCCGTTACAACCACAACCCGATCAACTAGCAGTCCATGACCAGGCACGTACTCGGGAATGGGACGGGTGGGCTCCATCGCTACGAGGGTAGATGCGGAGAGGCAGTCGACTCAGGAACCAGCCCCACCGGCCCCAGAATCTTTGGCGGCCGCCATCTCATTCATACGGCGATCCAAGTCGGCGAACATAGGCATTTCCTCCTCGCCAATGGCGACTGGAAGCTTGGTCGCAATCTCGTCGACAGTAAATGTCTCGCCGTCCTCCGCCCACATGTGACGTACCTCGGCGGGCTGGTTCCACACCGCGATCCGTCGCCCGGTGCAGGTGTATATCTGGGCCGTGACATGCCGGGCACTGTCCGAAAGCAAATAGATGGCCAACGGAGCGATGGCTTCGGGACTGCCAGCTTCGATCTCAAACGGCACGTTCTCCGACATCCGAGTCATAGCCGCTGGGGCAATGCAGTTGGCGTTGATGCCGTATTTCCGGAGAGAAAACGCCGCGCTGCGGGTGAGCGAGACAATGCCTCCCTTGGCCGCCGAGTAGTTGGCCTGAGCCGTCGATGCCACAAAGGCGCCTGACGTGAAACCGATAAGGCTTCCACCGGTTTCCTGCTTGCGCATGACTGCCGAGGCGGCTTTGTAGAGCGTGAAGTGACCTTTGAGGTGAACGCGCACTACTTCATCGAACTCATCCTCGCTCATGTTGAACAACATCCGCTCGCGAACGATGCCGGCCACGCAGACCACACCGTCAATGGAGCCCCAGAAGTCCAGAGCGGCGTCTACGACGCTCTGGCCGACCTCCATCACTGAAACGTCGCCGGCCACGGCCACGGCCTCCCCTCCAGCGGCTTTGATCTCGTCCACTACGCCGTCGGCTACTTCGCTCGAGGGGTCGCTGCCGTCAATTGACACGCCGTAATCAGCGACCACCACATTGGCGCCTTCGGCGGCGCAAGCAATGGCGATTGCTCGCCCTATGCCGTTCCCGGCGCCGGTGACGGCGATGTTCTTTCCTTCGAGGTGGCCCATTGTCCTGCTTCACTCCGAGTGAGTCGAGGGCCGTCGGGAACCGACCCAAGGTGTTATTTCCTGACGGGCCGTCAGATACGCAACCACCCTATCGGCGCCTTACCGAGCGGGTACTAGCCCACCATCCACGGTTAGACACTGTCCCGTCATGTAGCTGGATGCATCCGACGCGAGATAAAGGACAGCACCAACCATCTCGTCTACTTCAGCAAGGCGTTTAAGCCTTGTCGATTGAGCCATGGAGGCAGCTGCCCTTGAACCCGTCTTTCGCACCATCGTGGTATCAGTCGGTCCGGGCGCGAGCGCGTTTACCCGAATCCCCTGATCGGCGAATTCGGCTGCCATCGAACGGGTGAAGTGCAGCAAAGCTGCTTTGCCCGCCCCGTATAGCGAGCCACCCGGGGTATGGAGGAACGCTCCGGCCGAGATCACATTGACGACTGCCGCGTGCTCGGAATCCAGCAGGTGCTCTAAACAGGCTTGGAAAAGAAAGAGCGGACCGCGGACATTGACCTCAAATGATTTGGCAAACGCCTCGGCTGTTATCTCTCCGATGGGCAGAGCCAGTGGATTGGCGGCGTTGTTGACCAGCACGTCGATACCGCCAAACGATTTGACGGCAGTCGCCACCAGGTTCCTCAGATCTTCGGGCTCACCGACGTGGGCAGCGACAGACAACGCCTCGCCACCAGCCTCCTGAATAGCTGCGGCGGCCTCGTCGCAAGCGCGTGCCTTGCGACTGGAGACCACCACCTTCGCCCCCTGGGCGGCGAACGCTTGGGCCACAGCTAGGCCGATGCCCCGGCTGCCTCCGGTCACCAGGGCCACCCGGCCCGTCAGGTCGTGCAGTCTGGCAATCCCCTCGCGATCCAGCATGGTTCTCTCGTTTTCTCCCGCACGGTCAGTAGCCCCTGCCATCCGGGGTGTTCCTAGACATGACACTGCCTCAGCAAAGCTCTGATGACGCTATCCAGCAAGTAAATCGTCATTCCGCGTAATGTCCCCGGACTGCCCACCGAACACGGCGACTTCACCGTTCGAGGCGTTCGTTGGTGGTGACACCATACTGACTGCCTGAATCTCGCCGGAACCGCTGGGTCGCCTCTTCTCCGCTCCATCCACCTCGCAGTCGCCGGTGGTTTCGCTCAGGGTGGCTCCCTTCGGCAGGGCTCCTCAGAACAGGATTCCCTAGCATCGCTTTGTGCTTTCCGACCGCAAGATCCTTATCACAGGGCTGACAGGCCAGATCGGCCACCCAATCGCCCGCTTCCTAGCCCGCGATAACGAGGTGTGGGGAGTAGCGCGTTTCACCGCTGAAGGCAGCCGAGAACGCTCTGAAACCATCGGGGTCCGAACCCATAGCGCAGACCTAGCTGACGGCAACCTCAGCGACCTGCCCGATGACTTCACCCACCTCGTCCACTTCGCCGTCTGGCAGGGACGGACGCTCGATCATGACCGCGCTATTCGGGCTAACGCCGAGGCCACGGGACTAGTCATGGCCCACTGCCGCAACGCCGAGGCCGCGCTTGTCGCTTCGACAAATTCGGTCTACCGGGCTCACGAGGATCCATGGCATTCATACGTCGAGACCGACCCGCTCGGTGACGCCACCGCTCCCCACAGTCCAACCTACGGGGTATCCAAGGTTTCTCAGGAAGCGGTAGCCCGCACCATGGCCAGAGTCCTCGGCCTGCCCACCACAATCGCCCGGATTAACGCCAGCTACGGACCCAACGGTGGGCTACCCGCCTACCACGCTGACTGGGTGGCCACAGGAGAGCCTGTATGGCTGCGCGCACCTGGGCCCAACCCCTACAGCCCGATTCACGAGGAGGATATGACAAACCAACTAGCACCCCTGCTGGACGCCGCGTCGACGCCAGCGACCATCGTCAACTGGTGCGGCGACGAAGTAGTAACTGCCGAAGACTGGGTGGACCTCTTCGGCCAGCACCTTGGCGTCGATCCGAGGCCGACCTACTACGACCTTGCAGGCAGCCAACCGGGTAGTGCCGCCGATGCCACGAAGCGTCGTTCGATCACCGGACCCTGCACTGTCGATTGGCGTTCTGGCATGATTTCCGCTCTCGAGGCCCGACGGGGCCGAGATCCAGTTCCGAACCGTCCGACCTAGGGAACCCGGCGGGACCAGCCCAACCAGAGGCGTACGAGGTGGAGGGTCCGCCTCGTAAAGACCAGTCGAGGCGACCTCCGAATCGACCGGACAAAGCGGATGGCCGACGCAACTCGATCACCCTGCCTCGCGGCCTTGACGGCGACATAGTGCTGCTGAGTAGCTAGGAAGAGTGATCGGTGCGGCTCCAGGTAGCGGGCCACATCGGATCTCCCCAGTAGGTCCTCAGTGAGTATGTGAAACCGTCTCTCCGCGTCTCGCCAGGAGTCGACTGCCATCGTTCGTCCTGCATGTTCCACAAGGAGAGCACCGGGACCCGGGCACACCTCTGGTGACTCTTCGGCGGCGACCCGAATCCAGCAGTGCCAGTCCTCACTCGCTATCAGTTCGCTCGACTCCTCAAATCGGTGCCGGAGGAAGAGCTCTCGCTCCACATAAACGCCTGAACAGGACAGAGGGTTGCCCTCGGCAAGAACCCGCGCCATAGAGCCACTACCGACTCTCGGTTGGTAAACGGTCTCTCCGTCCTCGTCGACTACCCGGAGGAGCTGGAAGAAGAATCGGCGAGTCGGGTCCTCAGCGATAAAGTTACTGGCCCTCTTGAGCGCTCCCGGCTGCAGGACGTCATCAGAGTCTAGGAACACCACAAACCGTCCGAAAGCTTCAGCCGCTCCGCGATTTCGGGAGAAGGACCGCTCGTAGTTCGCATCGTTGACGAGAACCCTCACGCTTAAACGGTCGCTATACGAAGCAGCCACCAAAACCGTCTCGTCGGTCGACGCGTTATCGACCACCACCACTTCGAGTTCGTCAAAGTCCTGCACCAGAACTGATTCGAGACACCTGCCGATGTGCCCGGCCCGGTTGTATGTCGGAATCACCACTGAGAACAGGGGTAATCCAAGTGACATACGACGACCCTAGCGACCAGCCCATCAAGCGTTCGGGCCGCGGTCAAGGTGGTTGCTAGCGTCGTCGCGATGGTCGCCGACCCGCCGAACACAGACCGGGCATTGACCCCAGTCCTAGTAGTGGGGGGAACTGGTCATGTCGGCTCTCCTCTCTGCCTCCACCTCGCCGAGAATGGCCGGCAGGTCACCGCCGCCTCTCGGCGACCCTCACCCGGTTTCAACCACCCGCTCGTCGATGAGATTCGACTCGACCTTCGCCACCCCACTAGCGGCCTAAGTGTCGAGTCCGTGCCGATCGCCGTGATCTGCCCATTGGTCCTCGACGGTGAAGCCGAACCGAATTGGATCACCAAAGTTGTCGACCATCTGTCCAAACGGGGACTGCGTTCCGTCCTCTCCTTCTCAACGGTCTGGGTATACGGGACACTGGCCGGCAGGCTCACCGAAGCCTCACCGGCGCGACCAACTAACCACTACGGCAAGGCGCACCTCGCCAACGAGCAGGCCCTCTGGAGCGCCACGGAGCGCCACGGCATCGACGTCACCATCCTCCGGATGTCCAACCTCGTTGGGGCCGATCCGTTCTATGGCCAACGCTCAAAGATTTCGTTTACTCACGAATTGGCCGACATGGCGCTCACTAACGCTCGCATCGTTCTGCGCTCTCCAGCCTCTACGCCGCGAGACCTCTTGGCTCGCGCCCGGCTACACCATCTAATCGACGCCGTATTGGCTCGGGCCCCAAAACCGGGTCGCTACGAGGTCCTCAACGTCGGAGGTGGTGTGACAACAACCGTCGGCGAATTTGCCCAGACGGTCGCGGACGCGGCGGCGCGGTATCATGGGCGACCCGTCGTCATCGAACACCCTGATGACCCAGACAACAAACCCACCTTCGACCTCGACTCGTCGAGAATTGAAGAGGTTTCCGGACCTCACCCAAATGATCTCCATCACGAGGTCTCGCTGGTGATCAGAGACGTCCTGAAGGCCCGAGGAGAAAACTGGTGAACCGACTCTGCGACGCCTACGCCGGAAGACGAGTGCTTGTGACCGGGCACACAGGCTTCAAGGGTGCGTGGCTCAGCCTCTGGCTCCACCACCTGGGCGCCAATGTCGTGGGCTATTCCGACGGGGTCCCCACCAATCCCTCGATCTTCGACCTGCTAGGTCTGGACGGCCTCGTGGAGCACCATGTAGGCGACATCCGCGACCGGGCCCGCCTCGCCGAAGTGATTGACGCTGGACGGCCCGAGGTTGTCTTCCACTTAGCCGCTCAGCCCTTGGTCCTGCAATCGCTTGCCGATCCAGTGGAGACCTTCGAGGTCAACACCATGGGCATGGTGAACATGCTCGAGTGCGTCCGCGAGCGGCCTGGGATCGAAACAATCGTGCTCGTAACCAGCGACAAGGCCTACCGAAATGAAGAGTGGAACTGGGGCTATCGAGAAACCGACCACCTCGGTGGTCACGACCCTTACAGCGGGTCGAAGAGCTGCGCTGAACTGGTCGCCCACTCATATCACCGCTCCTTTCTTCGCGACTCCGCCACCAAGATGGCCACTACCCGGGCCGGCAACGTAATCGGCGGCGGCGACTGGGCAGCCGACCGAATCGTGCCTGACTGCATCCGAGCCTGGTCGGCAAACAAATCCGTCACCGTCCGCAACCCCCGGGCCACTAGACCCTGGCAGCACGTCCTGGAGCCCCTCAGCGGCTACCTCTGGCTGGGAGTTCGCCTCCTTGAGGACGATGAACTCGACGGTGAGGCCTTCAACTTCGGGCCAGGGACCAACCAAGACGAGACAGTGGCAAATCTCATCGAGTCGATGACCAGCCGATGGGAGGGCGCCCGTTGGGACATCGCCTCCGGATCTGAACAGGCGGGCCGTGAGGCGGACCTCCTCAAGTTGTCCTGCGACAAGGCCCTTCGCCTGCTCGACTGGCACGCTGTGCTCCCGTTCACAGAGACCGTGGCCATGACCGTCGACTGGTACCGCTCCTGGCACCTCGGTAAAGCCGACATGATCTCCACGACTGTCAGCCAGATCGACCGATACGTCGACTTGGCTCAGAACACAGACATGGCCTGGGCGGCAACGTGACCGACCAACCAGTCGTCAGGGTCTCCATCCATGACCTGCTAGTAACCGACCTGTTTCGGTTCGAGGACGAGCGTGGCGCCGTCCTCCACCACCTGCGGAGCGATGCACCCGAGTTCACCGGGTTCGGCGAGTGCTACTTCTCCGAGGTATTTGCTGGCGCCACAAAGGCCTGGAAACGCCACCGATTACAGACCCAGCACCTGGCGGTTCCCATCGGGCGAGTCCGCTTCGTGATCTACGACGATCGCGACAACTCGCCAACCCGGGGCATGCTGGACATCGTCGACTTGGGCCGGCCGGACGCCTATTACCGCCTGCGGATCCCCGCTGGTCTCTGGTATGGGTTCCAGTGTCTTGGAGCCCGGGATGCGCTCATCGCCAACTGCGCCGACCTCCCCCACGATCCATCCGACAACGAAATCGTTGAACCCAAGGATTCTCCGATTCCCTACGCGTGGTGATGGACCGTCAAACGGTTCTAATCCCTTAAACGTCACGTTGGAGCAGAAGATTCCACTGCTCTGAACGTGACACGGCCTCACTTGCGCCGACAGGCTGGAGGTCCGTCCGCCGCAGTATCTGACCTCGTTCACAGATTGCAAATGCCCGATACCCGATCGAATCGGAAATCAAGTCTCCGACCCAGTCCGCGTCCAATCCAGGCGTCACTTCCATGATCGCCGCCCGAACCCGGCCAGAACGAAACAGGTCAGGGGCACCGTTGAGAACGTCGGCCTCATAGCCCTCGACGTCGACCTTGAGCAGGCCAATCTCTCCGTCATCAACAAACTCAGCCAGCACTTCGTCCAGACGCCTCTGCGGCACCTCGATGGTTGCACCATCGTGCCAGTTTTCCTCTAGGCCTGCCCGATGGCCGGGAACCGCTGTCCCAAGTCCGCGGTGGTCCGGATTGTCCCATCCGGTAAACGACACCGTGCCCTTTGTGGCCCCGAGAGCGGCCTGCACCAAGGTCACGTTCGACATTCCTTCAAGGACCCAACGGAGGTCATCGACGCATCGGGGCGACGGCTCGACCGCGATGACAAGGCCGGTTGGTCCAACCAGTCGGGATAGACGGGCGGTAAGGATGCCCACATTGGCGCCGACGTCAACAACGACGTCGCCGTGTAAGACAAGATTCGGCAGCAGTCGCAGGATTTCCCGTTCGTAGGTTCCCTCATAGGAACCCCGGCAGGTCCAATCGTCGGGGTCGTGCACGATCGGTGTGCCATCGGGCAGAACGACCACCCCGGGTTCCGGATCCGGCCAGGCCAACCGGGCAAGGCGCCAGTACCACGAGGCCCCACGGAGGCCAGCGGAAGCAAACCGCCGCGCAATCCTGTGCGATGGAGGAAGCCCAGGAGAAGCAGGGCCGACCGGCATGGTCGCCGATAGTACGGCCCAGATTGATCCCTGGGGACAATCGGACCGGAGACCGACACTCAAGCAGTCAGCGAACAGGGCAGATGCTTGATGCCATTCACAAAATTGGACCTGAGGCGATCCGGCTCGGCAGTTGAGCGCACCTCGGGAAACCGGCTCAGCAACTCTCGAAACATGGCACCCACCTGCCGCCTCGCCAGATGGGCTCCGAGGCAGAAATGTGGCCCGGGGCCGCCAAATCCAACATGCGGATTAGGTTCACGAGTCACGTCAAAACACTCTGGATCGACAAACACCGTCTCGTCTCGGTTAGCCGACGCATAGAACAAAACGACTTTGTCGCCTTCGGAGAACTCGTGACCCCCGAGCCGAACACCATCGCTAGTGACTGTCCGGCGAAAGTGGATAACCGGACTCGACATCCTGACGATCTCCTCAACTGCAGTGGGCAAAACCCCGTCAAGGTCAGCTAGCCACCGGTCGCGCTGCTCTGGGTTTTCAGTCAGCAGTTGCAGGCCCCAGGCGGTCGCGTTCCTTGTCGTCTCATTGCCTGCAACGCATAGCAGCACGAAAAACGAAGCAAGTTCATCCTCCGTAAGCCGCTCCCCATCCACCTCCGCATTAACCAAGACGCTGGTCAGGTCCTCTCCGTTGCCGCCACGACGGAGTTCGGCCGTGTCTTTCATGATCTCCGCGAGACCAGCACCGGCCTCCAGAAACGCCACGAGAGGATCTACACCCTCCGGCACATACTCGGGGTCCCCTTGGCTTAGTACGACGTTGGACAACTCAAATACCTCGTCGCGACGCTCAGCCTCGATTCCCATCAGGTCACAGATAATGGCCAATGGCAGACGGGCAGCTACGTCAACCACAAAATCGCAGGACCCCTTCTCAGCTGCAGCGTCGACGATCTCGGTCGTCGTTACATCGATGCCAATGTCCAGTTCACGCATCATCCGCGGCGTGAAGCCGCCCGAGACGAGGCGCCTCAGCCTGGCATGGCGGGGATCGTCGAGGTTGATCATCGAGCCGTAGAACTCAAGAAAAGCCGGCGGCAGGTCCGGGATGTTTGTCCCCTTTCCCGAGCAGAAGGCATCAGTTCGACGACTCGCCTCCACGACATCGGCGTGCCGAGTCAGCGCCCAGTAGCCGGCTCCCGGAGGCAGGCCCTCGATCTCTGGTTCGGCGAAGAACCGGATGGGGTCCTGCTGGCGTAGTGCAGCGAAGGCCCTGTAGCGAAACTCCAGAGGCTCCGTCCAAAACAAATCCACCGACGAGAGGTCAATCGCTTCAAGAGATGCATTCTCGGAGAATGAGTGGACCACTCTGATCACGATAGGGCTGTTGAGGACCTAGTGGCCGGTCCGGCATTCCGCCTCTCGCGGCTCTAGGTTCGCTCGGGTGGATAAGGCGACACTGCAGGCCCTAGCCGATCGGATTGCTGTGGAAGACCTCCTGACCCGCTACGCCACGGCGGTCGATCAGCAAGACTGGGACCTATACCGCAGTGTCTTCACCCCAAACGCCGAGATTGACTACCGGGAGGCTGGCGGCATAGCCGGGAACCTCGACGAGGTGGTGGAATTTCTTTCCGCCAGCCTCCCTCTGTTCGAGATGACCCAACACCTGGTCGGCAATGTCGATCTGACAGTCAGTGACGGGGGGAATGGTAAGGAAGCCACAGTGACCGCTGCGTTCACCAACCCCATGCGGCTACCCGACGGAGACGTCTGGTTTACCGGCGGCTGGTACCACCACGAACTGGTACGCACTGCAGAGGGATGGCGTAGTCGCCATCTTCGGGAAGAAGCGGCCTGGTTCGACCGGGCACCCTTCTGAAAACAAAGGGTCCCCGCAGCGATATTTCGCCGGCTCCAAATGTCGAGGATTCAGTCCATGATGCCGATCGCCGAGGGATTTCGACCTGCGGCGATGTCATCGAACCGGCGGGCCGCCACCTCAGGAGTCACATCGTGGGTAAACACCCAAAACCGGTCTGATCGCATCGCATCGACTACCCGGGACGCCACCTCTCTGGGCCCTATCCCGCGGCCGACCAAGATGTCCCCGAGCGCCTCCTGGGTACCGGCAGAATGATCGGCCACATCTACCCAATCAGGGCGCACCCGTGCCACGTCGAAGATTCCTGTTGAGACCAACTCAGGACAAAGGCAAGACACCCCGACGCCCGTCGACTCCAGCTCTCGGTAGAGCGCCTCGGACAAGCCGACTACCGCGTGTTTGGTCGCCGCATACATGCCAAGAAATGTGGTCGTCATTAGGCCGGCCTGCGAAGCCACGTTGACGACATGACCTACTCCTGCCTCCACCATCCGGGGCACGAAAGCCATAACCCCATGAGCCACACCCAACAGGTTCACACCTACGACCCACTGCCACTCCGTTGGCGTGGTCTCCAACATCGGACCGGCCGGGCCCACCCCTGCGTTGTTGCAGAGCACGTCAACAATGCCATGGCGGGCCCAGGATTCTTCGGCCAGAACTGCTACGGCTTCCGGATCCGCAACATCGCAAATCACACCCGATACCCGATCTCCGACATCCAGCGACAGCCGTCCTACCTGCTCGTCTAGTGCACCGCCGTCGACGTCGGACAGCACTACTGCCATTCCCTCGGCGAGAAAGGCCTCGCCCATGGCGAGACCTATGCCCGATGCGGCCCCAGTCACCACGGCCACCCGTCCATCCAAGTCCTCAAGCATCGTCAGCCCCTTTGCCATCCACCAGTCGCTCCATGACCTGGCCGGACCGTAGGCGCCAGTCATCCGGCTCCACCATTTAGGAAGGTCCCGACTACCGTCCAACCATGGCCGGACCCCTCAACGGAATCCGTGTGGTCGACCTCTCGGTCGCGCTAACGGGTCCTCTAGCTGCCGGCATGCTCGTCGATCAGGGAGCAAACTGCGTAAAGGTTGAGCAGCCGCCAACTGGTGACGTAACACGATGGCTGGGCACCAGTGCCGCCGGCATATCGGCGATGTTCCAAATGGCCAACCGGGGTAAGAGGTCAGTGGTTATTGACCTTCGTCAGGATGAAGGCCGCTCCATTCTCCTCGACTTGGTCGCAAAGGCTGATGTGGTGGTCCAAAACTTCCGACCTGGTGTCGCCGAGCGGCTAGGTGTGGCCTATGAGCATGCTGCAGCTGTCGCCCCTGAAATCATCTATGCCGACCTCACCGGCTTCGGTTCATCCGGCCCTTATAGCCATCGGCGGGTCTATGACCCCATAATCCAGGGCTACTCGGGACTCGCTGCCAGCCAAGCAGGAAAGGGTTCAGAAGAACCCAAGTTCCTCAAGCACCTGGTCTGCGACAAAGTGACCGCCTACACCGCCGCCCAGGCCATCACGGCAGCACTATTCGCCCGGGAAAGAGGCGCCGGCGGCCAGCACCTTGAGCTGTCGATGCTGGATGCCTGTGTCGCTTACCTCTTCATGGACGCCGCCGACCACGAGGTCATGCTCGACGCAGACCACTCTGGCCCGCAGGCCGTTGGGGCCAACAACACACCTTTTGTTTTCAAAGGCGGCTTCGCTGCAATCGCTGTTCCCACGGACGACGAATTTCACGGCTTGGCCCGCGCTCTTGGTGTGGACTCCTCCGACCCGGACCTAGCGACAACGCGAGATCGGACCCGCAATCGGCAAAAGACCATGGACTTCCATCGACAAGCCCGCGAAAACGCCACCCGGATGACAATCGCCGAGGCAGAGACTCGCCTCGAGGAGAACCAGGTCCCATTTGGCATCATGCGCACAGTTGAGGAAGTTCCGAACGATCCGCAGGTTGTGTTTAACGAACTGCTGTCAGAATTCGACCACCCAACGGCCGGCCGGATCCGTCACCCCCGAGTCCCCACACGTTTCCACGGAACGCCGACAGAGTTCGCTGAGCCGGCAGCACCAAGCCTCGGCGCGCACACCGACGAAGTGGTGGCCGAGACCGGACGAAGCGACCACATCGTCAGCCTCCGCGAAGCGGGTGTAATCGGATGACGGCCACTCCCCAGACCCCAGGATCAAGGCCCGAGCTGCCAGCAGACCGCGACCACTCCCGACCCGACACTTGGGCCCAACTTCAGATCGAGCATGACGAATCGGAGCCGATCCCGGCGGCCACCGTGGTGGTGCTTCGGGACGGAGACGAGGGCCTAGAGACACTCATGCTTCGGAAAAACTCCAATATCGCGTTTGGAGGCATGTGGGTATTCCCCGGTGGCCGCGTCGACGAGAACGACAAGGTGATTGGTTGCGACGGCAAGCCCGACGACCTAGCCACGGCGGCTGCAGCAGCGGTCCGTGAAGCCGCCGAGGAAGCCTCAGTATCAGTCGAGGCCAACAGCCTTGTTTGGTTCTCCTTTTGGCTACCGCCACAGGGCATGCCTGTGCGCTTTGCGACATTCTTCTTCGCTACCCGCCTTTCCGAAGTCGCCGAATACGTGACCATCGACGATGGCGAGATCACGGACCACGAATGGATGCGGCCAGTTGATGCCCTGCTAAAACGCGACGCCGGCGAACTCGAGTTGGCTCCACCGACTTGGATGACCATCAGTCGCCTGGCCAGATTCAAATCCGTCGACGAGGCGCTGGCCGAACTCGGCGCCGAAGAGCCGCAGCACTACGAAACCCATCTGGCGCGGACCGATGACGGACCTGTAGCCATGTGGGCCGGAGACGTCGGATACGAGGTAAGCGATCCAACTCTGGAAGGGCCGCGACACCGCCTGACAATGACCGAAGACGAGTACCAGTTCGAGGACACCCGACCACAAAAATGAACATGGGCGACCACCAAACAGGCCTTACTGCTGCGGAAGTAGCCGAGCGTCGGGCGGAAGGTCGGGTCAACGACGTACCCGATGCCCCTGTCCGCACCACTAGCGAGATTTTGCGAGCCAACGTCCTTACGCCCGTAAACGGCATCATGGGTTCACTACTAGTGCTGATCTTGGCGGCGGGTTTCCCAGGCGATGCACTCTTCGCCGGAGTGATCATCTCAAACAGCCTGATCGGAACCATTCAAGAGTTCCGGGCCCGAAAAGCCCTAGCAGCGCTGGCAGTCCTGTCGGCCCCGAAAGCTCGGGTGGTGCGCGACGGGGCAACTATTGACGTCGGTGTCTCAGAGGTTGTCGCCGACGAACTGCTTGAACTTCGCCCGGGCGACCAAGTGGTGGTTGACGGGAAAGTCGCAACCGCAGCGGGACTTGAAGTCGACGAGTCTCTGCTAACTGGAGAAAGTGATCCAGTCGATAAGAACGATGGTGATGTCGTGCTATCCGGAAGTTTCGTGGTTGCCGGATCTGGCCGCTACATAGCCACGGCAATCGGAACCGGCTCATACGCCGCCAACCTGGCCGAGGAGGCTCGCAGGTTCGACCTAGTAAACAGCGAGCTCCGCTCCGGTGTCGACAAGGTGCTCCGATGGCTCACTCTGATCATCCCGCCCGCCGCCGGTCTTCTTCTTCTGCGCCTACTGGTAACCGAGGACCGTTGGCAAGACGCCCTGCGGGGCACGGTCGCTGCTGCAGTGGCCATGGTTCCCGATGGTCTCGTCCTACTGACAAGTCTGTCGTTCATCGTCGGCGTTGTAGCACTCGCCCGCCGACGAGCACTGGCCCGTGAACTGGCCTCAATCGAGTTGTTGGCACGAGTTGACACACTCTGCCTTGACAAGACGGGCACAATCACCACCGGCGAAATCGCCTATGCCGGTCTGGAAGCTCTGGGAAGCATCACTGATAGCGACGCAGCGGCAGCCGTCGGTGCTCTGGCTGCCTCGGACCCTTCCCCCAATCCCACCCTCACCGCGATAGCCAGCTCACTGACCGACCCCGGTTGGGGCGTTGTCGAGACCATGCCATTTTCGTCATCGCGAAAGTGGGCTTCAGCAAGGTTTGAAACCGGAAACGACCCCACCCGCCTTTACCATCTGGGCGCCCCCGACGTCTTGCTCCCAGAAGGTGAATGGTCGACGGCCCGCAACCGCGTCGCCGAGTTGGCTGACGAGGGTCGACGCGTGCTGCTGGCCACCCAGTCAACCCAAGAACCCGACGCCAACCCAGAGGAGCTTCCGGCGAATCGATTGCCGCTCTGCCTCGTTCTACTCGAGGACACTGTGAAGGCCGAAGCACCCGAGATCCTCGCCTGGTTCGCCGATCAGGGACTTGACATCAAGGTAATCTCGGGTGACCATCCGGCTACGGTGGCCGCCGCTGCACGACGTGCCGGAATCGCCGGAGCTGGAAGTGACGCGGCAGTTGATGCCCGGAACCTCCCCGAGAACCCCGAAGAGTTGGCTGATGCATTAGCAGAGTCCGTGGTGTTTGGGAGGGTGACCCCCCACCAGAAACAAGCCATGGTCGGAGCGCTGCAGGCGCGGGGACGCACAGTCGCTATGACCGGAGATGGTGTCAACGACGTATTGGCTCTGAAGAACGCCGACATGGGAATCGCCATGGGGTCTGGAAGTTCCGCCTCTCGTGCCGTAGCCCAACTAGTTCTGCTTGACAATCGGTTCTCAACCCTGCCCCGGGTAGTTGCCGAAGGTCGTCGGGTTATCAACAACATCGAGCGGGTAGCCAACCTCTTCCTGACTAAGGCGACGTACGCAATCCTATTGACTGCCCTTGTCGGCGTTTTTGGGGTGCCTTTTCCGTTCCACCCAAAGCAACTCACTCTGATCGGTTCCGTATCAATCGGGGTCCCCGGCTTCTTCCTGGCACTAGCACCTGACAACTCGCTGGTACGTCCAGGATTTCTTTCTCGGGTAATGAAATGGTCGATTCCGGTCGGGGCCACGGCGGCATGTACCACCTTTGCCTGCTATGAGATTGTCCGCCGTTCCAGCGAGGCTGGCATGGGTCTCGAACCAGCGCGGACCACCGCCACCCTCACACTTCTCGGCGTTGGACTAGCCGTACTCCTAGGCATCAGCCGACCCCTACGCGCCTGGAAAGTCGGTTTGACCGCCGCTATGGGTGGCCTGTACGCCGTGGCTATGGCCTGGCCGTTCGCAAGGGATTACTTTGAATTGGTAGTTCCGACAGCGAAGGGTTGGGCAATCGCCGCCGTTTGCACCCTCGTGGGTGCGGCCACGGTGGCCTTTCTCTCACGACCCATCGGTGGCCACGGCGACTACGGTCCGAAGGCAAGTGGGGTCGACAACGTCCCCAAGGAACAACAAGACAGGGCCCTTCGTTGACCGATCCCTTCATCCCCAACTCTCCAGCGGGCAGGTCTCCCGGCGGCGGGCATACCAGCCTCTTCGCTACCGCTCTGGCCCAACTCGAACGAGGTGCGGACCTGATCGATCTGCCAAACGACCTTAGATCAATCCTGTCCCAGCCCAAGAACGAGATCATTGTCAACTTCCCCGTAAAGATGAACGACGGTAGTTACCGGGTGTTTCGCGGATACCGAATCCAGCATTCAAACCTCCTCGGGCCCTATAAGGGAGGAGTCCGCTTTCACCCCATGGTCGATCTGGACGAAGTGAAAGCTTTGGCCTCATGGATGACATGGAAGTCAGCATTGTGCGAGATTCCGTTCGGAGGCGCTAAGGGTGGAATTTCCTTCGACCCGTCTGGGCTAGAAGCCGATGAGTTAGAGCGTGTAGTTAGGCGGTTCACTCACGCTCTGGGATCAAATATCGGCCCCGACCACGACATTCCGGCACCCGACCTCGGCAGTAATGCTCAATCGATGGTCTGGATGATGGACACCTACGCAAACTCCACCGGCGCGGCTGAACGCCAAAACGTTAAACGCGTCGTTACCGGTAAGACTCTGGAGACCGGTGGGAGCCCAGGTCGAGACAAGGCCACCGGCCAGGGCGTGGTCTTCTGTCTCCAGCACTGGGCTGACGAAGTGGGCTTCGACTTGAGTGGGGCGTCCGCCAGCATCCAGGGCTTCGGAAACGTGGGAGGAGCCACGGGACGAATCCTGCAGGTCCATGGAACGAAGGTTGTAGCAGTAGCGGACCACGGCGGAGCTATCACTAACGAAGACGGCATAGACGCCTTTGACCTGACCGACTGGGTGCATCAGAACGGCACGGTGGCTGGCTTCCCAGACGCGATGTGGATCGATCCTGATGACTTCTGGAGTATCCAGTCCGACATTCTCGTGCCGGCTGCTCTCGAAAATCAGATAACGGTAGACAATGTCGCCCAGATTCAGGCCCGGGTGGTCGTGGAAGCGGCCAACGGCCCCACCACGCTGGAGGCCGAAACGGCCCTTACACAGCGCGGCATCGACGTGCTGCCCGACATACTCGTAAATGCCGGCGGAGTAGTCGTGTCGTACTTCGAATGGCTGCAGAACCGCTCCGCCGAGCAGTGGGACCTGGACGACGTCGACCACCGGTTGCGTGAGACGCTGTGGCGAGCGTGCGACGCCGTCGTCAACCTCCGTGAAGAGTTAGAGGTTGAATCCCGCAGGGATGCTGCGTATGCGTTGGCTCTGCGGCGACTACAGGTGGTCTATGAGCAGCGGGGCATCTTCCCATGATCCACACGCTGCTAGTCGGCACTGGAACATTCGTGGAGTCACTAAAAGAAGGTTTAAAGGCCCAAGGTCATGTTGTGGCTTGTGTGGAACCCACGAGGTCGTCCGATACAAATCCTCACGAGAGCGATCTGGACTCGCCGACAATTGGGATCAAGGATGCGGCAGAACAGTTGGGCCACACCGATCTGATCGTCCACGTTCCTGCAGCCCCTGATGAGCCGAAAAAAATCGTCAACCAGACAGAAGACGAGTGGATCATTGCCTGCGAGGCTCCTCTCCATGAGGCAATCGCGGTAGCAAGGGCCTCACACCCAATTCTGGCTGTGCGACCAAACCCCTGTGCATCTGATTCAAACGCCCGGCTGGTATGGGTATTACCGACCATCGCTCTAGGTGGCAGTGCGGGCTATGTGGCGTCAGGAGCCGCCTTCGAGGGAATCCGAGCCCTCTCCAAGGGCGCTGCTAAGCAGTGGGGGGCTGATGGGATAACCACCTTTGTTTTGGCAGTGAATCCGACCGTCTTTTTGGGCAATAACAACGGCCCGAGCGCAGACGGAGTGCGAGACGCCGCAGTACCCGCTCTCGGGAGAACGGGCGATCCGGTAACAGACCTAGCTCCGCTTCTGGACCTTTTAGCCAACCCCAAGGCGGCGTTTACTACTGGAGGGACAATCGTCGCCGACGGCGGGATCTGGATGGCACTGTGACTGTCGATCCGGCGTATCAACCCACAACTCGTTTCCTAGAAGGTCGGGTTGCAGTGGTTACCGGAGGAGGCTCGGGTATAGGTCTGGGAATGGCTACAGCTATGGCCTCCCATGGAGCCACTGTGATTCTGGCCTGCCGAAGAGTCGAGGTTGGTGAGCCAGTCGCTGCGGAACTCCGGGAATCAGGGCTGGCTGTCAGCTGCGTGAAGTGCGACGTGACAGTCGCCGAAGAGGTTGCCACCGCCATTACAACAGCGGTCGACAAGTTCGGAAGGCTTGACTGCCTCATACATAATGCGGTGGCCGGGACATTTGACGGAGCAGGTCCGCTTACCCAGGCCTCAGCTACTGGCTGGAAGATGCTGGTGGCTTCATCACTGCGGGCTTCATTTGACTGCGCCCAAGCTAGCTACCCCCATTTAAAGGACTCAAAGGGATCGCTGATCCTGCTTACATCTGCCTCTGGCATGGAGGGAAGCGTCGGGCTGCCTCTCTACGGGGTGGTCAAGGCTGCCCAACGAACCCTTGCGAAGGGGCTAGCTGCCGAGTGGGGACCTGACGGCATAAGGGTCAACACCGTGGCTCCGCTAGCCCTAACTCCTGCATTCGATAGAGGCCTCGCTGCAGACCCATCACTGATTGATCGCTTGGAATCCAGTACACCGTTGGGTCGCATCGGCGACCCAACGAGAGATGTAGGCCCCGTGGCTGTCTTCTTGGCCTCAGACTTGTCCCGACATGTCACCGGACAGACCATCGTCGCCGACGGGGGCGGCTTTCGCGGCCTCTAATCGTGCCCCCCTAGTAGAGGACGAGCTTCGTCAGCCGGCCCCAGCAAGCGCAGCGGCAGCACGACGCGCGGCCACCTGGCGACGACCGATGATCGGAGTAGTGGGGGCAAACCCCGCCGTAGCCCGCTCAGCCTCTGACTCGCCACCCCAGAATCCCAACTCGCGGTGGTCGCGGGCATGCTGTTTACAGGTGAACATGGCTGGACAAGCGGCACACAGTTCTGCCGCTCTAGCTTCGCGGCGGACCCGAGCTTCAGGACGCTCTGCGAACGGCGCAAAGAATAAATCGCTCTTGCCCTGGCAGAGCGCGTCATCTGCCCAAGACATCAACTGCGAGTCGACGTACAGGCTCGTCGCTGCATCTGACATGGTCTGCTCCCTCCGGAATGACCCTCAGCCTCCAGATCGGTTGCGGGCCCCTCGCCCCTCCCGATATTCCGGTCAGCCGTTCGACATCCTCGTGATCTGATGGACCGCGCGATGGTAAGAAACAGGTACCGGCCCACTCCAGTAATTCGCAATGATTGTTAAAGAACCTATCTATCTTTATTTTAGATCACATTGCCCCAAATGGATGTGTGCACACGATTACTACCGGGTAGCAACTTGGAGCTGGAAAACCTGAAATTCGAATCTGAATCCCACCCCGGGACCACCCGGCACGCTCCGAGCCCCAACCGACTGGCAGAGTGAACGAATGACCGACGGACACTCCTCCCACACACGAAAAGAAGCCACCATTGACGGGCCTTTCTTCGAGGAGTTGGCCGTCGGGATGACCCTCGACCCTGCACCGGCAATAACTATTGGACCTGGCGAGACAGCCGTATACCAGGCCATCTGCGGGGACCCGCTGGCCACCTCACTCAGCCGACCACTGGCCGAAGCCGTAACCGGGCGTCCCGGGTTGCTGGTCAATCCGGCGCTCGTCCTCCACGCCTCGATAGGCCAAAGCACGGTGGCCACTCGTCAGGTAATCGCCAACCTCTTCTACCGAGCGGTGACCCTTCAACGAGCGGTCCGTCATGGCGAGACCCTTCAAAGCACGGTAACCATCCGAGGCCTGCGCGAACTCCGACGGCGGGACGACCGACCAGCACGCGGGCTCGCCCTGCTCGCAATTCACACCACCTGCTTGGACGATGGTTCAACGGTCGTCGATTACGAGCGATGCGCCATGCTCCCCTTTCGCGACCCGAACGCCACGACCGGCCACAACGACGATCTTGGCGACACGGATTCGACAGTGGATCTCAGTGCATGGGCCCGATTCGCCCCCGACTGGGACGCGGAGCCGCTCCGACCATCTTCGCCTGCGGAAGTGGCAGTCGGCGAGCGAAAGACAGACCCTCTTCGCGACGTTGTCACCAACGCGCCCCAGTTGGCGCGACTTGGCCAGAATCTCGCTGCCGTACATCGGGACCGATCACTCGGACCAGATGGACGACGCCTGGTCTACGGCGGTCACACCATCGGATTGGCCCAAGCCTCCCTCTCCCGCCTCCTCCCCGACACCGGAACCGTCGTCGGATGGCAATCATGTGACCACCCGTGTCCCGTCTACGAAGAGGACCTGCTGTCATTCCACCAAACGGTTCTCGACGAACGACCTGTCGGATCCGGCCGGTTACGGGCTATCCGAGTCGAAGTGGATGCCGAACGCACCGACGGCTCAAGCGATGCAGTACTTGACTGGCGAGTCGTGACATGGGGGGCCTAGTGGAAGACCCAGTCGCTGCATCAGTAAGAGGGCAAACCTACGGCACCCCGATCAACGAGGGCGCCGAACTGCGCCATCGACAGGCCTAACTCGCCGACCAGGATCTCCTCGGTGTGCTGGCCAAGCACGGGCGCCACCTCGGAGCCTCGCTCGTTGCCGGCCGAACTGAAGGCCAACGGCGAGCCCGGAACCAAATGTCGACCCACGCCCGGTTGGTCGAGTTCACGAAACAAAGGGTTGGAGACTGAACAACGGGGGTCCTCGGCCAGCAACTCAGCCACGGTCCGATAGGGACCCCAACACACCCCGTGGGCATCGAGCCGATCGGCTACCTCGGCAAGCGTACGAGCGGCGAACCATGGAGCGAAGATTTCGCAAAGACGGTCAGTGGCCAGATACCGCTCGCCCTCGTCGGCAAAGTCAACGCCCAACTCTCCGGCCAGTTGTAATACTTCGGCAGCCATCCCGGTGGCAGCCTGAAGACTCTGCCACTGCTTCGGGCTGATAGCCACGACCATGGCCCGCCGACCGTCGCCAGTGGCGAAGTCTCGTCCGAACGCCCCGTAGATTGCATTTCCAACACGGTCCCGTACCTGACCGTTGATCTGTGCCTCCGCCAGGTTCCCGAGCGAACCCACGGTGGACATAGCCACATCGGAAAGAGCAATGGTGATCACTTCACCACCACCACCCATAAGACGGCGTCGGTCAGCGGCCAACAGCCCCACAGCTGCCATCTGGCCGCAAAGCAGATCCCAAGCCGGCACCACATTGTTGACCGGTCGGGAGTCGTCGGGATGACCCGTCATGGCCGGATAACCGACGGCACAATTCACGGTGTAGTCCAGCGCCGAGGAGCCATCGTTGCTTCCGGTCACCACCACCATTATCAAGTCGTCTCGACGGGCCCTTAAGCGCTCGGGGTCCATCCAGCCAACTGCCGGGAAGTTTGTGAGGAAATTGCCAGCATCGGCCACAAGGACGGTGAGTAAATCCTGTATCTCAGGATCGCGAAGATCGGCTGCGACCGACCTCTTCCCCCGATTTAGACCGTTCCAATAAAGACTCACCCCTTCAGAAGTGACCGGCCACCTGTGGTGGTCGATGCCGCCATCGATCTGATCAAAACGGACAACATCGGCACCCAATTGAGCCAAGGCCATACCGCCGGAAGGTGCTGCCACGAAGGCTGTGCCCTCCACCACACGCATCCCGGCCAGCGGCCTAATCATCGTTGCTGCTTGCCCATCATCGTCCTCCGACCCGACGGACCCCGACAACTCAAGTCGCCGAGAGGCGTCGGATGTCCTCCAGAACTTCCTGAGCGTGGACTTCCAGGTCCTGACCAGCCATGTCGTATGTCCGCACAATGGTCCCCGCTGGATCAATCAAGTACGTAACCCGTCTCGGCCAGCCCTTGTCGGGCTGGTCCACTTCGTAATCTTGGCCCATTGCCTTGGTGGTATCAGCCAGCAGAGCGTACGGAAAGCCCTGTTCTTCGGCGAAGTGCTTCTGAGCATCGATGGTGTCAAAGCTGGCACCAACGATCACGGCTCCGGCCGATTCGTAATCTGGGGCTCGATCACGGAACCCCCTACCTTGAGTCGTTCAACCGGGCGTCGAGGCGATCGGATACCACCACAAAGCCACCCAGTGACCTCTCAAGCTGTCCAAAGTGACTAGTTCGCCGTCTTGGTCGGGTACGGCGAAATCAGGAGCCGGGGTTCCTGGCTCAAGCATCGGCAATGACCTCCTGAAGTAGTTGCAACTTGTTGGAATTCGACTGATCAGGGTCCAATCCGGTTTGCCCAATTCTCTCAGAGGATGGACGCTGCCACAGCTGATGACAACCTCGACGGGATCCCAATCGTTTCCGATCCAAGAATTAACTCGTGGCAGTAATGCCGAAAATAACTGGGGCTCAAGCCTGCCAGGAAATGGCTTGAACCTCGGTGTAGGCCTCTAGACCAGCGACGCCGCGGTCCCGCCCAATACCCGAGCGCTTGAAGCCGCCAAACGGAGCTTCCGGATGGGGCACCACGCTATTCAGCGCCACGTTTCCCGACTGGATCTGTTGGGCGATCCACAACGCCCGGGCGTTGTCGGCGCTGTAGACGTAGCTGAACAGGCCGTATTCGGAGTCATTGGCTAGCGCTACAGCCTCGTCGTCGTCGTCGTGAGCCAAAACGACGATGACTGGCCCGAAAGCCTCCTCGCGCACGACATGCATCTCAGCAGTACAGTCGGCCAATAGGGTCGGAACAACGAAGTAGCCGGGCAGGTCCGGCCGCTCGCCTCCACAGACCAAGGTTGCGCCAGCTTCGACCCCGCCTCGGATAAAGGCTTCAACGCTGTCTCGCTGCTGCTCACTAACCAACGGGCCGACAAGAGTGTCACGCTCGGTGGCATTACCGACTTTGAGCATTCCGGCTACCGCTGTCAGACTGCCAACTAGTTCGTCGACCTTGCTTCGGTGGCAGATGACCCGCGTCGGAGCAGTGCAGATCTGCCCGCTGTGGAAACCCCATACGCTGGCGATCGCCCCCACAGCCTTTCCGACATCAGCGTCGTCGGTCATGACCAAAGCGCCCTTACCTCCCAATTCCATAAGGGTCCGGGTCATCGACGGTGCACCGTCAGCCATAATCCTGGCTCCCACTGCAGATGACCCGGTGAAGCTGATCATGTTGACGTCAGGCGATCTGACGAGCGCGGCCGGGACCTCAGTGCCCGCCGAGGTGAGGATGTTGACCACCCCGGGAGGGAATCCAGCTTCTTCGACCGCCCGTCCTAGAAGCAAGACACCCAACGGGTCCTGAGGCGCTGGCTTGATGATGCAGGTGTTCCCCATCGCCAAAGCCGGCGCCAGCTTCCCGGCCACGTTGACCAGTGGAAAGTTGTAGGACGTAATGCATGCAACCACCCCGACAGGACGCCGGTAGACCGCGGCTCCCACGAGACCAGCCGGACCTAGAGCCGAGGCCGCCTGCGCAACCGGCATCTCAGCTCGGTCGAGGTTCCGCGGAATGGCGTACTGGGCATAGCGGTCGGCCAAGTTGGGACCTACCTGCATGGTCTCAGCCACGTTGATGGTGGCCCCGGTCTCCGCCTGAACGAGTGCCGACCAAGCTGGTGCCTTGTCCCTAAGAACGTCGGCTAGGCGCTGGAGCAAAGCTCCGCGCTCAACCGGTGACGTGGCCGCCCAGGCCGGAAGGGCGGCCTTCGCTGAAGCAATGGCGGCCTCAGCGTCAGCTACCGTGGCATCCGGTGCATGACCGACTATTTGGGTCGTGTTGGGATCTACAACGTCGTAGTTCGACGCGGTGCCCACCCACTCGCCACCGATCAGAAGGCTCCACTCCTCCTGCGGATCGATGGCCCTTACGTCGCCCATTTGGTCCTGTCCTCCAGCTCGCTCTTCGACTCCAGCGCTATCAGGTGAGCGTAGGAGCAGCGGACCTGACAACCCGATTAGATCCTCCGGACGCCGAGCGTACCGAGGGGCCCCATGCGGACCCCCACCGGATCGATGGCTACGGTCATCAAGGTGCACGATCTACTGATCCGAGGCGGCTGGATAGTTGACGGGACCGGAGCCGAACGCCGCAGGGCCGACATGGTCGTGGACAGCGGTCGGATCACCACAATCGGTCCAGACCTGAAGGCTGATTCAGCCCGGGTCATCGAAGCTGACGGCCGCATGGTTTGTCCCGGATTCGTTGATGTCCACACCCACTACGACGCGCAGGTGTTCTGGGACGGCACCCTCAGCCCATCCCCCCTTCACGGGGTCACCACGGTCATCGGTGGAAACTGCGGCTTCTCCATAGCGCCGCTCTCTGACGACCCGACTGACGGTGAGTACCTGATGCGGATGCTGTCACGGGTTGAAGGAATGCCTCTTGATTCGCTTCGCACCGGAGTGCCCTGGAACTGGCGGACTACCGCCGAATATTTCGACGCGGTGGGACCCCTTCTTGCCATCAACGCCGGCTTTAAGGTGGGCCACTCCGCCCTTCGCCGGGTGGCAATGGGCGACGAGGCGACCGAGCGAGAGGCCACCGATCGCGAGGTTTCCGCTATGTCAAGCCTGTTACGCGACGGCCTAACCGCCGGCGCCATGGGCTTTTCGTCGACTTGGTCGGTCACTCACAACGACCCCGAGGGTCGTCCGGTTCCCAGCCGTCTTGCATCCCGCGAAGAAATCCTCACCCTCTGCTCAGTTCTTAGGGAGTTTCCAGGCACCAGTCTGGAGATGCTCGCTGCCGCCGGAGGGCCCACCGACGACGAATCGAAGGCGCTGCTGTGCGATATGTCGCTGGCCGCCGGAGGGCGCCAGGTGAATTGGAACGTAATGCAGGTCACTGCCCGCAACCTCCAAGAATGTCTGGCGAAGCTGGATGCTTCGACCTACGCCGCTGAACGGGGAGCAAAGGTCGTCGCATTAACTGTGCCCATGGTCATCGCTGCCCGACTATCGCTGGCCAGCGGCTTCGTACTCGACGCCATCCCCGGGTGGGAAGAGGTCATGTTCCTGCCCCCCGATGACAAGAAACGGGTTCTATCAGACCCGGAGGAGCGAAAGCGCCTCAACTGCCTAGCCCAAGGCGACCATCCGTTCCGTCCCTTGGCTAATTGGGGAGCGATGACCATTTTCGACACCGTTGCTGAAGAAAACCAAAGCTATGCCGGTCGCACCGTGGCAGATATAGCCGCCGAGCGGAGCTGCGATCCGTTCGATGCCCTCCTAGACATAGCCCTAGCTGACGACCTCCTCACCTCGTTTGGCTATTCCGAAGTACAGGCCAGCAGGGAGGACTGGGAGGCGAGGGTCGGCATTTGGCGGGACGGCCGCGCGGTCATCGGAGCTTCTGACGCAGGTGCACACCTCGACCTTCTCGCCACCTTCAACTACCCCACCCGGGTGCTAGCCGAACCGGTCAGAGAACACGGCCTACTGTCATTCGAGGAGGCGGTCTACCGCATGACCGCCGTTCAGGCCGACCTATACGGCCTGGTCGACCGTGGACGCCTCAGCGAGGGTGCCTATGCCGACCTGATCATCGTCGATGAGAGCGTCGTCGCCTCCAATCCGATCACGCTGAGACCGGACCTCCCTGGCGGAGCGGCGCGGCTCTACGCCGGAGCTTCGGGCATCGACGACGTACTGGTGGCTGGAACCCCAGTAGTTACCGATGGCAAGTTCACAGATCACCGTCCGGGGCGGGTCCTGCGCAGTGGCGCGGATAGCCGCTGAACAACTTTGGAGGAGCTTTGTCCACCCACCGTTCTTTTTTTCTAGCCGATGACCTCTACGACTACATGCAGTCCCACTCCACGCCAGCTGACAAAGTCCGCCTCTCGCTATCCAAGGCCACCAAGGAACTGGGGCCGTGGGCCCGGATGCAGGTGGCGGACGACCAAGCAGCCCTACTTGCTGCCTTGGTCGCTGCCGTGCGCCCCACGCTGGCGGTGGAGATCGGAACCTTCACTGGGTCATCCTCGCTGGCCATCGCACGATCCCTTCCCCCCTCCGGCCGCCTCCTCTGCTGCGACATCTCCGACGAGTGGACTGCCATTGCCCGCCAGCACTGGAAGGCAGCCGGGGTGGAAGACCGCATCGACCTGGTGATCGCCCCAGCCATCGAAACCCTGCAGGGACTTTCCGACGACACTGTGGTCGACTTCGCCTTCGTCGATGCCGACAAGACCGGGTACCTCGACTACTACGAGGAGTTGGTTCCCCGACTAGCGCCCCATGGGCTATTAGCCGTAGACAACGTCCTTTGGTCCGGTCGGGTGCTGGATCCCGAGGTGGACGACGAAGACACCTTGGCGCTTCGCAGATTCAACGACCGGGTTGTGACTGACGATCGGGTCGAAGTAGTCATGCTCTCAATCGGTGACGGCCTCACCTTGGTACGTCGAACATGAGTCACCGTCCCGTCACGGCCTAGAACAGAGCGTTTCAATCTGCAGGGCACCTCCACTGGGTATGGCGCCCAAGTGCCCGGTTAGGATCTGGTTACCGGTCGGTAACTCACCGGGCATAAGCCGTCCACACAGGAGCCTCTCCCATGGCCGAAGCCGTAATCGTCGCAACCAGCCGAACCGCCATCGGGCGGGCCGGGAAGGGAAGTCTCGTCGATGCCCGTCCCGACGACCTGTCCGCCTTCGTCATAGAAGATGTGTTGGGAAAGGTTCCCGAGTTGCCCCGTGACCAGATCGAAGACGTTCTTTGGGGCACTGCCCAGCCAGGCGGTGAGCAGGGTTACAACTTGGCGCGCGTAGCTGGCATCTTGGCCGGACTCAATGCCCCAGGGACAACCGTCAACCGGTACTGCTCTTCTTCACTGCAAACCATCCGCATGGCAGCCCACGCCATAATGTCGGGAGAGGGTGACGCCTTCGTAGCAGGTGGCGTCGAGTGCGTCAGCCGCTTTCAATTCGGAGCTGCCGACACTGGCCCCCACAACCCCCGCTTCGCCGACGCCGAAGTTCGCACCGCCGACCGAACTGGCGAGAACACTGAGGACTGGGAACCCCCGACAGGCCTGCCTGACATCCACATCGCCATGGGCCAGACGGCGGAAAATGTCGCCCAACTCAAAGGGGTGTCCCGTCAGGCCCAAGATGAGTGGGGCGTTCGCTCCCAGAACCGGGCCGAGGCCGCACAAGCCCGGGGCTTCTTCGAGCGGGAAATCACCCCGTACACGCTGCCTGACGGCTCTGTGGTCAATGCTGACGACGGAATCCGTGCTGGCACCACATACGAAAAGGTTTCACAGTTAAGCCCCGTTTTTCGCCCGGACGGGACGGTAACCGCTGGCAATGCCTGTCCGCTCAATGATGGTGCGGCAGCCGTGGTTGTAATGAGCCAAGCTCGGGCCACCGAACTAGGCGTCAAGCCAATGGCCAGAATCGTGGCTTCGGGCGTCTCAGCCCTGAACCCGGAGATCATGGGCCTCGGTCCCATCGAGGCCATTCGACAGGCACTAGGGCGAGCCGGCATGGTCCCAGAAGACATCGACCTTTTTGAGATCAACGAGGCATTCGCCGCCCAGGTGCTGCCGTCGGCTGAAGAAGTCGGCATCGACCATGACAAGTTGAACGTGAACGGCGGCGCCATTGCACTAGGCCACCCATTCGGCATGACCGGCGCCCGCATCATGACCACCCTCCTCAACGGCCTCGAAGACGCTGACAAGGAGTGGGGCGTGGAGTCGATGTGCGTTGGCGGAGGTCAAGGCATGGCCATGGTGGTCCAACGCCTGAACTGAATTCACTAGCCCGAAGTGCGACCAAGAACATAGAGGATCCCGCCCTCCGGGGCGGGATCCTCTATGTTCAGGAAGAGCCGATCACCGCCGGCCTAGCCCCATGGGAGCAGTCCAGCGCTGGGTGCGCCTAACCTTGTCCGCCGGAAGCCTCTTGCACCGAAACCTTGCCGGCACTGATCCAAGGCATCATGGCACGCAGTTCCGAACCGACCTTCTCGATGCGGTGCTCATGACCCTCCGCCTCTAGGCGACGGAAGTTCTCCCGACCACCGTGGGCCTCAGCCACCCATTCCTCCGCAAAAGCGCCGGTCTGGATTTCAGTGAGAATTTGTTTCATGGTGGCCCTCACGTGGTCGTCCACCACTCTCGGACCTCGGGACAGATCCCCATACTCGGCGGTATCGGAAACCGAATAACGCATACCGCCGATTCCCTGCTCATACATGAGATCGACGATGAGTTTCAATTCGTGGAGACACTCGAAGTAGGCGATCTCGGGCTGGTAGCCGGCGTCAACCAAAGTGTCGAAGCCGCTACGGACCAATTCGGTCATTCCCCCGCACAACACCACCTGCTCGCCAAACAGGTCGGTTTCGCACTCTTCAGTAAACGTAGTCTCGATCACGCCGGCCCGGGCGCCACCCACGCCATCGGCATAAGCCAGAGCAAGATCCTGGGCGCCGCCGGAAGCATCCTGCTCGACAGCGATCAAGCACGGAACGCCACCGCCCTCTACGTAGGTACGACGTACGAGGTGACCCGGTCCCTTCGGAGCAACCATGATCACGTCGACGTCGGCCGGAGGAGCAATCAGATCAAAGCGGATGTTGAACCCGTGAGCGAATGCCAAAGCGTCGCCGGCATCCAGGTTCGGGGCTATGTGCTCCTCGTAGACCGCTGCCTGATCGGTGTCGGGCAAGAGCACCATGATCACGTCGGCCCATTCCGAGGCGTCGGATAACGACTTCACCTCTAGGCCGGCCTCGGTGGCTTTCGCCGCGGACGAGGAGCCATCACGGAGGCCGACGCAAACGTCTATGCCGGACTCCTTGAGGTTCAGGGCATGTGCGTGTCCCTGGGAGCCATAGCCCAAGACAGCCACGCGGCGCGTGGCAATCGCACTCCGGTCCACGTCCTTTTCGTAATAGATATTCGCCATTGGTTTCTCCTGGCTGGGTCACGGCCAGTCGGCCGGTCGGTTTGGTCTGTTGGAAATCGGTCCGGCGTGGTGCCCCGGCCGGCCGTGAGTCAGTCGAGGGCGTCGTCCAAACTGGCCAACGCCACCCGGCCGGTACGCTGCAACTCCAGAATTCCGTAGGGTCGCAGCAGGTCTTCAAACTCATCGACCCGCGATGGCGGCCCGACGAGGGAAAGCATCATCCGGTCAATGCCGAGGCTAAGGACTTTCCCACCTGCACGATCAAGATGCTCAACGATCTCGTCGCGAAGGTCCGGCTCAGCGGTCACCGTCACGAGCATCAGCTCCCTCTCTACAGAGTGGCCCGGATGCAGCTCGCGGATCTCAACCACATTCACCAACTTGTCCAACTGTTTAACAACCTGATCCAGAGGGGCCGACTCAACGTCAACGACCACGGTGATGCGGCTGAAGCCCTCGTCGTCGGTCGGGGCAACGGCCAACGACTCGATGTTAAAAGCCCGGCGGGCAAAGAGTCCGGCCACGCGGGCCAGCACGCCCGACTTGTTCTCGACGGTAACGACCAGCGTGTGGTACCGGAACTCCGGCGCGTGAACGTTCACCGCGGCTGATCTCGCTGAAACTCGGGCACAACCAACTCCGAGTTGGACTTGCCCGACGGAACCATCGGGAACACCTTCTCGTCAGCAGCCACGCGGAAGTCGATGACTACTGGTCGGTCATCGACTTCATTGGCCTGGGCGATCGCTGAATCGACTTCGTCAGGGTCATCAATCCGTATTGCGTGGCATCCCATTGACTCGGCCCACATCTTGTAGTCGGGGACCTCCTTTGACAGGAAGACCTCGGAATACCGCTCCTCGTAGAACATCTCCTGCCACTGCCGAACCATTCCCAGATAGGAGTTGTTGAGCAATGCCACCTTGATCGGAATGTCTTCCACGGCGGCCGTAACCAGTTCCTGGGCAGTCATCTGGAAACAACCGTCACCGTCGATGGCCCATACCATCCGTTCCGGGTACGCGACCTTTGCCCCTATGGCCGCCGGGATAGAAAAGCCCATCGTCCCGAGGCCACCGGAATTGATCCAGGTATACGGGTAGTCGAATGTCCAATATTGGCTGGCCCACATTTGGTGCTGACCTACACCGGAGGTGACGATGGTGTCGGCTGGAGTGGCGTCGCGCAGCTGCTCAATGACGTACTGCGGCTTCAGAGCGTCACCCGGAACCCAAGGTTCGTAAGCCAACGGGAAGCGCTCCTGCCACCCACTGATCCGAGACCGCCACGCCGAACGATCAACTTCGCCGGTCCCTCCGTCAGACAGCTCAGCCACCAACGCCTCGATGGCCACCCGCACATCACCCTGCACTGCCACATCGGGGCGACGAACCTTGCCCAGCTCCGCCGGGTCGATGTCGACATGAACGACCCGGGCTTCAGGGGCGAATCCTTCGAGACGACCCGTGACCCGGTCATCGAAACGGGCTCCAAGGGCAACTAGGAGATCGGCCTCCTGCATAGCAGTAACCGCGGTGTAGTTGCCATGCATACCCGGCATCCCAAGACACAGTTCGTGGCTGTCAGGGAACGCACCGCGGGCCATCAGGGTGGTGACCACTCCGATTCCGGTCAACTCGGCCAGTTCTCGAAGCACTTCGGCAGCTCGAGCTTTGAGGATGCCTCCACCGACATAGAGAACGGGGCGCTCGGCATCACGGACCAGCTTGGCCGCAGCCCGAATGGCTTCCGGATCGACTTCGACCTGGGGTCGGTAGCCAGGCAGGTCCATCTCAACGTCGTCTTCCCACACCATCTCCGACCGTGGATTGGTCGGGTCGACAATGTCTTTCGGTATGTCAACAAGGACCGGCCCTGGCCGACCGGTGGTTGCGATGTGAAACGCCTCCTTGATGGTTCGTGGAATGTCCTGAGGATCGGTGACCAAAAAGTTGTGCTTGGTAATCGATTGGGTGATCCCTGTGGTGTCGCACTCTTGAAAGGCGTCGGTACCGATCGCCGCGTAAGGCACCTGACCGGTGATGACCACCATGGGCACCGAGTCAAGATGGGCATCGCACAGCGGAGTGACGATGTTGGTGGCAGCTGGTCCACTCGTAACCATGGCGACGCCGGGCCGGCCAGTTGCGTGGGCGTAGCCCTCTGCCATGTGACCCGCTCCTTGCTCGTGTCGCACAAGGATGTGGCGGATCGACGAATCGATGATTGGGTCGTAAACCGGGAGGATGGCACCGCCGGGCAAGCCAAACATAACCTCCACACCCTCGTGCTCAAGGGCGCGTATGAGGGCTCGACCGCCGTCCATTCGTTCTGTGGTCATAGAGATTCAGTTACTTGTGTCTCGGGGAATCGGGGTGAAAAGTAGCGACGGCCTCCCTATTCGGGAGGCCGAGGCACGCAATCGCTGAATCCCGCCGGATGCGGGCGGGGCGCGCACCTACGGCGCTACTACTACCTCGGGGTCAACGAAGGCGGGAAAGATATGCATTGGTGCAATTCTGCCCTGAGGTCGCCCCGGTCCACAACCTGCCGCGCTTCAAGCACCGTGTTGAGTCAAAGGCGTCGTAGTCGTGGGATCATGCAACTGTGAGGTCAGACATAGTGAGAACCGCTACCCAGCCCGGATCATTCGATCCACCAACGCTGGCCCATCTGGTCATCTCCTGGACTGCAATGCGGCATCACGACCTTGAAAAGGTCTTTTGGACTGTGTCTCGCCAACCTCTCGGCAAGGAAGCGGGACGGACCTCACCCGATGAACGTCTGGAGGTACTCAACGCGGTAGCTGGCGACCACCGGTGGTTGGAGGTCAAGACCTCTGAGGCCCGCCTAGTAGCCGACTTGGCTCAAGGCCATGACGTGGTGGTCATGGGCGCCGACAAGTGGGTTCAACTCCACGATCCAACCTTTTACGACAACGAGTCGGCCATGGCGGATGCTTTAGCCAGTCTGCCGATCTGCGCCGTGGCGCCCAGACTCGGCCTGGAGGTGCCAGAAGAGGTCTGCCTTGAGATCCCGACCTGGGCGTCAGGCCTTTCGTCAACTAACGCTCTATGCGGCAGCCCTTGGATGGCGCTATCGGCAGCCCGTTCCAGCGGCCTCTGGCCGGAACTCTGTTGACCGGACACCAAAGCCTCCGGTATCAGCCACTCACGCCTCCGTGACGGCGCCCTTTTCGGCCCCTTGAGCCAGTGCTGCGTATTTGGCAAGGAAACCCGAGGTGTAGCGAGGCTCGAAGGGCTTCAGGTCTGCCCGACGCCGAACTAGTACCTGCTCTTCGACTAATAAGTCGATGGTGTGCCCGACCACGTCGATAGCAATCCGATCGCCTTCCTCGACTAGGGCAATCGGACCACCGTCCACAGCCTCCGGGGCCACATGACCGATGCAGAAGCCGTGGGTGCCTCCTGAGAACCGACCGTCGGTAACCAGCGCCGCGTCATCACCACGACCAGCACCCTTCATGGCTCCAGTAATAGCAAGCATCTCTCGCATACCCGGCCCACCCTTGGGGCCCTCATAGCGGATCACCACCACATCACCAGCCTCGATCCGGTCGTCAAGCACAGCAGCCATAGCAGCGTCTTCACCGTCGAACACTCTTGCCCGACCCTCAAAGTGATCGAAGTCAATGCCCGCCACCTTCACCACTGCGCCCTTTGGGGCCAGCGAGCCGCGCAACACTGCCAGGCCGCCTAGTTCGTGGATCGGATCAGCAAAAGCGTGTATGACATCGCCGTCGGGTGGCGGCACATCCAAGAGGTCCAGATTCTCTCCAACCGTCCTCCCGGTCACAGTGACCTCGCCAAGGTGCAAAAGGCCTTCATCGGACAGCATTTGAAGGACCACAGGGACGCCACCGATCCGGTCGATGTCGACCATGTGGTACTTGCCATGGGGCTTGGTGTCGGCCAGATGCGGCACCTTTGCCGCCACCCGGTTGAAATCCTCTAATTCCAACTCCACTTTGGCTTCGTAAGCCATAGCCAAAAGGTGCAACACGGCATTGGTGGAGCCGCCGAGAGCCATAACCACAGCAATGGCATTCTCAAACGCCCCCTTGGTCATGATGTCCCGCGGCCTGATCCCCTGCCTCAGCAGATTCATCACTGCCGTGCCGCTGGCAAAGGCCACTTCGGATCGACGGCTATCTATGGCAGCGGCCGAGGCCGAGCCGGGAAGCGACATGCCGATGGCCTCTCCGATCGACGCCATGGTGTTGGCAGTGAACATGCCACCACAACTTCCGATGGTGGGACAGGCTTCCCGTTCGATCGTGAGAAGTTCCTCGTCATCAATACCGCCCACGGCATGAGCGCCAACTGCTTCAAAAACGCTCACCACGTCGAGCGCCCGGCCGTCGGGATGACGGCCGGGCATGATCGATCCCCCGTAAACAAAAACCGAAGGCAGATTGATACGCGCCGCAGCCATCATCATCCCCGGGAGAGACTTGTCGCACCCAGCGAAGCTCACAAAGGCGTCGAATCGCTCCGCGTGCATGACCGCTTCGACCGAATCGGCAATGATCTCCCGACTCACCAAACTGGCTCGCATCCCTTCGTGTCCCATAGAGATCCCGTCGCTGACTGCGATGGTGTTGAACTCGATAGGAAAGCCCCCGGCCTCAGCGACGCCCTCTTTGCATCGCTTGGCCAGAGCGTCCAGCGGCATATTGCATGGCGTAACCTCGTTCCAGGACGACGCCACGCCCACTTGAGCCTTATCGAAGTCGTTCTCGGTCATGCCAATGGCCCGAAGCATTGCCCGCGCCGGCGCCTTGGCCGGCCCCTCGGTTACATCGTGGCTTCGGGGTTTCATCCCCCCGTGTGTGAGGTCCTTCATGAGGGGCAGGCTACGCCCCACCGCTCGCTACCCGACCAGTGGCGGACATCGAGACCTCCGATCGGTCTCTAGCTAGGGCCCTAGTCTCGAATGATGTTCGCGACTCGTCTGTCCGCTGAGGGCCAAGAGATCTTGCGGCTCGCTTTCCCAGCACTCGGGGCCCTAGTCGCCGAACCGCTGTACGTTCTGGCCGACACAGCGGTAGTCGGGCACTTAGGAACAGGGCCATTGGGTGGGCTTGGGGTCGCCTCGGCGGCCCTTTTGTTCGGCTACGGACTCTGCATCTTCCTGGCCTACGGGACCACCGCTTCAGTCGCTCGTCTGACCGGAGCCAACGAGCACCGGCGTGCCGCCGATCAAGCTATCCAGGGCCTCTGGCTGGCCCTAGCCATCGGTCTCAGCTTGGCTGCAGTTGGTATACCACTCGCCGATTCGATCGTCGGAGCTCTAGGGGCCGAAGGCGACGTGGCTGAGCATGCCACCACCTACCTGGAGATCAGCCTGCTTGGAGCACCCGGGATGCTCCTGATGCTGGCCGGCACCGGGTACCTGCGGGGCTTGAAGGACAACATGAGGCCGCTTCGGGTAGCCGTGGGCACAGCGGTGCTGAACTTGGTTCTTGAGTTAGTACTAATCGTGGGACTGGGTCTAGGGATTGGCGCCTCAGCGGCAGCCACTGTGGTGGCTCAGTGGACTGGCGCCACCTGCTATCTGATATGGATCGGACGAGACGTCAAAGCCCAACGATCCCCTCTGCGACCCAGGCCGGCTGCCATCGGACGAATGCTGTCCGTCAGCAGCCAACTACTGGTTCGCAACCTCTCGCTGACCGGCATGTTCCTAGTAGGAACCTCAGTGGCGACACGGATCGGTCGGGTCGAGGTAGCTGCCCACCAGGTGGCCTTCCAGGTTTGGATGGCCACCGCACTGACCATGGATGCTCTGGCAGTCGCAGCCCAGGCAATGGTGGGAGAACGTCTTGGCGCCGGTTACGCCCTAGCAGCCCGAAGAATCGGCCGACGAATCATCTTCTGGTCGGTAGGCATGGGCATGGTCCTTGCGCCGATCTTGCTCGTAGCTCGATCTGGCGTAGCTGGAATCTTCTCCGATGATCCCGACGTCGTGGCTCTGGCCTCCTTCCTCCTCATGCACGTTGGTCTGATGGCACCGCTTGGAGGCGCGACCTTCGCCCTCGACGGGATCCTCATCGGTGCTGGTGACCAAGCATTCATGGCCCGGGGAATGGCTGTCGCCGCTACCGCGACAGTGCTCGCCATGGTGGCCATCCGCTTGGCAGACCTCGGGATCGGCTGGCTATGGGCTGCCATCTGGCTATCGACCATCTTGCGGTCCAGTATCTTCATCGCCCGCTTTAACGGGACTCGTTGGCAGGTAGTGGGCGCAGACCGGTAGCGAATTGAAAGTGGTGTGACTTAGTCGAGAGCGAGACGGCTCATGATCTCATTGACGATGCGACCGTCCGCCTGGCCGTTCGTGGCCTTCATGACCTGCCCGACAAAGAAACCGGATTTCTTCTTCCGCTCCTTGTCATCGCCGGCAATAAAGGCCGCCCAGTCTTCCGCGTACTCATCGATGAGGCGTTCGACAAGAGCCTCCAGTTCCTCAGTGTCCATGGCCTCAAAGCCCATTGACGCAGCCACCTCAGCGGGGTCACCACCTTCAGCCACCAATGCCGCCAGTACAGTCTTGGCCTGGGTGGCCGTCAGATCTCCCCGAACCTCCATGGCCACCAGGGTGGCAAAGCTCTCGGCATCCAGAGCACCTGCGCCATCAGCCAGGTTGTTCTCGACATGGACTATCACGCGGCCGGCATCACCGCCTGCAGCGATGGCTTCAAAAGCTAAGTCGTCCATGCCACGTTCGACTGTCAAGACGACGGAGGCTGTTTCCACGTTGGCGACCTCGGCCAGTCGATGGCGGCGCTCACGGGGCAACATCGGCAAGGCATCGCGGATCTCAGTGATCCATTCCTCGGAAGGATCAACCGGCACTAGGTCCGGTTCGGGAAAATACCGGTAGTCGAAAGCCTCCTCTTTGGAACGCAACTTGTGAGTGCGGCCCTCGTCCTCATCCCAGTGGCGAGTCTGCTGCTCGACTGCTTCACCCGAAGCCAGGAGGTCAACCTGACGCTGGGCCTCGTAGGTAATAGCCCGGCCGAGCGACCGCAAGGAGTTGATGTTCTTGATTTCACAACGGGTCCCAAACTCGGCTTGACCAATTGGGCGAACCGATACGTTGCAATCCACTCGCATCGAACCCTCCTCCATCTTCCCATCAGAGGCACCGATTGCCACCAGGATTGACCGGAGCTCACCCACGTAGGCACGAGCATCCTCTGGCGAACGAAGGTCCGGTGCTCCAACAATCTCGATCAGGGGAACGCCGGCCCGGTTGTAGTCAACTAACGAGTACCCGGCCTCGTGAATGCGACCGCCGCCACCTACATGGGTGCTCTTACCTGTGTCCTCCTCGAGGTGAGCCCGCTCAATGCCGATTCGGCGTCCATCGGGTAGCTCCAACCAACCTTCCTCGTTTATTGGGAGGTCATATTGCGAGATCTGGAAGTCCTTCGGCATATCTGGGTAGAAGTAGTTCTTCCTAGCAAATACCGAAGGCTGAACACGGCAGTTCAGGGCGAGACCAACACGGATTGCCAGTTCTACGGCTTGCTCGTTGAGCACGGGAAGAGATCCGGGGAGACCCAACGAGACTGGATCTACATTGGTATTGGGCTCACCGCCGAAGCGATTCGGAGCACCACTGAATAACTTCGTGGCAGTAGCTAGCTCAGCATGGACCTCCAGGCCGATGACTGTCTCCCAGCCCGGGATGACCCCGGTCAACTCCTCCCTCACGGCAAACCCCCTCCGACCAGAGGGTGCCCCTCGGGCGCGACAGCCTCGAGCACAGCGGCGGCCCGAAACATCTTCGCCTCATCGGTAGCTGGAGCGAGAATCTGTACACCGACCGGCATCCCGTCGTCACCGACCCCGAACGGCACCGAGATGGCCGGGTGTCCGGCCAGGTTGGAAGGGATGGTGCAAACGTCATTGAGGTACATGGTCATGGGGTCGGTGGCCTTCTCGCCGATAGCAAAGGCTGTGGTAGGCGCCGTCGGGCTCACCAGAAGATCAAACTCCTCGTAAGCCCGAGCAAAATCACGGACGATCAGCGTGCGGACCTTCTGAGACTTGCCGTAGTAAGCGTCGTAGTAACCCGCGGAAAGGGCGTAGGTGCCAAGCATTATTCGACGCTTGACCTCATCGCCAAAACCAGCGGTACGAGTTGCCGTATTCATCTCTCCGGCGTTTGGGGCATCAATCCTTAGACCGAAACGCACTCCGTCATAACGGGCGAGGTTGGACGATGCCTCGGCAGGGGCGATCACGTAATAGGCCGACAGGCCATAAACGGTCGATGGAACAGAGGTGGTTTCCACTGTTGCCCCCGCTGCCTCTAGTGCAAGCCCAGCCTCTCCAAGACGAGCACGAACGTCTCCCGCAATGCCCTCAAGTCCATCGCCGGAGAGTTCCTCGATAATGCCAATGCGCATACCGTCTATACCTCGGTCCAGTTCGGCCACGAGATCGGGAGTCCGCCCAGGGATGGACGTTGAGTCCCGGGGATCGTGGCCCCCGATGACCTCCAGCATGAGAGCCGAGTCGGCGACAGTAAGAGAGAAAGGGCCGATCTGGTCGAGACTTGAGGCGAAGGCCACGAGACCGTAGCGGGATACCGCCCCATATGTGGGTTTGACGCCGACCACCCCACAGAGCGCGGCCGGTTGGCGGATGGAACCACCTGTATCACTGCCGAGAGAGACGGGCACAAACCCTGCGGCAACCGCTGCGGCCGACCCACCCGACGATCCTCCAGGTACCTTCGCGGGGTCCAAAGGGTTCCGGGTCACGCCAAAGGCTGAGTTTTCCGTAGAACTTCCCATGGCGAACTCATCCAAATTGGTCTTTCCGACTACCACGGCACCAGCTGCTGCAAGGCGTCCAACCACCGTGGCGTCGTAAGGGGGCCGCCAACCGTCAAGGATTTTGGACCCGCAGGTAGTAGGAACCCCTCGCGTGCAGAGGTTGTCTTTGAGGGCGACCGGCACTCCGGCCAGTGGCCCAGGGTTGGTCCCTGCGTCTATCGCAGAATCCACCGCATCGGCGGCGACTCGAGCTTCGTCGGCTAACACCAAGTTGAAGGCATGAACCTCATGCTCTCGCCCGTCCACTGCAGCCAGATAATCCTCTAGGACCTCGCGAGCAGTCCGCTCTCCAGAACGGACCGCTGAAGCAATTCCCTGGGCAGTCGACAACGTCATGGTGCCTCCCCAAGCACCGGCGGGACGCGAAATTGGTCCTCTTCCACCGAAGGAGCAGCTGCCAACACTTCAGCCCGGTCACTGGTCTCGCCAACGACATCCGGACGCAGCACATTGCGAAGCGGCAGCGGATGGGCGGTGGGCGGAACCTCGTCAAGGTCGAGTGCATCAAGGTCAGCGGCGTGATCAAGCACATCGGCCAACTGACTAGTGAAGGCATCGAGTTCGTCCTGGTCAAGGGACAACCGTGCCAGCTCAGCGACATGGGCCACGTCTTCTCGGGTAATACGTTCAGTCATTAGATAGTCCTAGTCGTGTTCCGGCGGAACCGGACTGACGATGCAGGCTACGGGTCAGGCGGGACCGACCACGAGGGTTACGGTCACGTCAGGGAGACTGCGACGGCCCGCCTCCGGCTCCTGGCCAACCACGACCCAGGCCGAACGATCAACCTCACCATCTGGCAGACCTTCGACCGCCACTACACGGAATCCCGACGCGGCCAGGCGGCTCTCGGCCGCCACCAAGCTCAAGCCCTCCATGGTGGGTACAGAGCGCTCGATAGCACCGAGGGAAACCACGACCCGCACATCATCACCGACTTCGACCCTGGTCCCAGCAGGCGGATCGACCCTCGAGACCCGGCCACTAGCCACCCATTCGTCGTGCTCCTCGCCCATGGTCGGAGCCAGCCTTAGCGTGATCAGTTCTGCAACCACGTCGGCCGGCATCATACCGATGAGGCCTTCGGGCACCAGCCGCGGCAGGGGTCCGTCGGAGACCAAAAGGTCCACCGCCGACCCCTGGGGAGCCGTGGCCTCAGAGGTCAGCACGTCAACCACTAGGCCTGCAGCGACCTCCTCGCTCCACTCCCTAGAAACGCTTCCGACGGTCAGACCTGCTTCCTCCAGCCGCCGAGCCGCCTCGGTCTCGCTGGTCCCGACCAGGTCATCCGGAATCGGAAGGCGGGCTGGACCTAGAGACACTACGAGGAAAACCGTCTCTCCTGCATCGAGACGCGTCCCAGCTACCGGTTGCATGGCAAGGACCTGACCCTCCACGGTGTCGTCCCGACGATCGTAACGCTCCTCAACCGACCAGCCCAGTTCTACAAGGAGTGAACGTGCGCTATCACCAGCGGTATTGACCAAAGATGGGACGGCTCTAGTAGTTGGGCGGTTGGCGCCCCAAAGAGCTAGACCGCCCACCACGGCCCCGGCAGCAAGCACTGCTGCCATCAACGTTCCTGCCCAACGGCGGCGGTGGCGAACCGGGATACGGAGTTCATTAGGAGGCCCTGTCGGACGGATTGGAGAGTGAACCACAGTGGAAGGACCAGTTGGGTCGACGAACACCGACGGTGCAGCGTGCTCCGCCTCACCCGGTAATGGCGCGGCACCCACCTCCCCAGGGCCAACCAACGGCAAGGGGTCCGGGCGTGCCATACGCCCAGCTATGTCAAGCAGCATCCGGCCTAGCTCGCGCGCTGCAGGTCGATTCCCGACATCAGCCGAGCCGGCATGAGCCACTACAGGAACCAGCGGTCCAAGCGCATCAGGTATGGGCACATCCCGACCGATCCGGGCGAGCAGCGTGTCCTGAATTGTGTCTGCCGCAAACGGGAGATGGCCGGTCACCCCTTCGACCATGCAGAGAGCAAGAGAGTAGACGTCAGACCTTCCGTCCAGCGGAGAACCTTGAGCCTGTTCCGGCGAGGCGTAGCGGGCCGTTCCAACGACACCGCCACCACCAAATATCTCGCGACTAGACGTGCCGGTAAGAGCCTCGGCCAAGCCAAAGTCGGCGATTCGAAGACGGGCGTCCTCTCCGAAGAGGAGATTGGCGGGTTTAACGTCTCGATGGACAATTCCCTGACGATGAGCATGGTCGAGAGCTCGGCAGGCCTCGAGCGCTACGGTCAACATCTGCGACGGACTGAGCGTGCGACCCGAAGAGAGAATGCTCCGGAGGCTGCCGCCTCCCAGATACTCGGTCACCAGAAAGGCCTGACCATCTACACCCCAGTCGTAGATCGCGACCACGTGGGGATCGGCCAAGGAGGCCACGAGACGGGCCTCAGTCCGGAATCGACCTATAAAGGCCTCGTCGCCTACCAGCGAAGAATGAAGGACCTTGACTGCTACCCGCCGCCCTAGCGAAAGGTCGTCTGCCAGGTAGACGGTTCCTGATCCTCCAGTACCAATCACCCCGCCAAGGCGGTAGCGGCCACCCAGCATCCGACCCGGAGAAGGCATCCGCCCGGGGGGAACGGTGGATGGTCGGCCGTGCAAATCGGCGTAAGGGCCGGCGGGGGCCCCATCGGAGAATCCGTCGGTCACCCCTCGAGGCTACCCGTACGAGGCCCGTGGATAGCCTGCGCCCGTGACCCGTAGTCGTGCTCTCGCCATCAGTATTTTGATGGGGCTAGGCATCGGAATCCTGTTATTGGCAGCCATCCTGCCCTCAGACGATGCCGGGGACGTCGCCATCGACACCAATCCTGCCGTATCTGAGCTTCTGCCTCCAAGAAACGACACCGTTCTGCCACAAGCCAACGTGGGGGCCATTCTCGCCGCGGGATGGTCAGGCGAAATTCTCCAGATTGGGGGAACTCAAATCCCTCTCGACCAGCAGCGCGTCGAACCAGCGTTGAACTCGGTGATCTTTCGTCCAGGCGCTGGGTTGGCACTGGAACGCCTGCCCGCCCAGCAGGTGTGCGCCACAGTGCGCTATTGGGCGGTCCGTAATCCAGATCGTGTGTCGACCATCGACTGGTGCTTCCGTGTCGACAGCTGATCCAACCGGCTTGACGCCTAGCGGAAGTGAGCTATCAAGCCGGGAGTTCACCGGTCGCCAGTAGATGTTCAAAGGCCGTCTCGTCAAGGACCGGGATGCCCATACCCTCGGCCTTCTCCAACTTTGAGCCGCCTCTCTCACCGGCCACTAATGCGGTGGTCTTAGCCGACACGCTGCCTGGCGATTTCCCACCCCGGGCAGCAATAGCGGCCTTCGCCTCGTCACGCGAACGATTCGACAAACTACCGGTCACCACGATTGACATGCCGACCAGAACCTGGTCAATATCAACGTCAGCGTGTGGAATCTCCAGACACACGCCGGCGGCGCGGAGGCGCTCCAGTAACTCAATGTTGCGGGGTTCACGCAGCCAACCGTGCACACTGGCGGCGATGATCGGACCCAAGCCCTCGACAGCCTCTAGGTCTTCCACTGAGGCCTCCAACAGGCGGTCAAGATGACCGAACTCCAATGACAGCATGTCGGCCACCGTGGTACCAACGTGCGGAATCCGCAGGCCGAAGAGGAGACGGCCAAGAGGCCTGGCTCGTGCAGCCTCCACGGCTCGGCGGAGATTTGTCACCGATGTCTCACCAAAGCCGTTCCATCCGGCGATCCGCTCGTAATCCAGGTCGAACAACCCGGCCACATCGGCCAGCAGGCCCTCGGACACAAACAAGTCGACCCGCTGTTCGCCGAAGCCCTCGATATCCATTGCCCCCCGCGATGCAAAATGCTCAATTCGCCCTCGGACCTGTCGCGGACAGGCATGGTTGGTGCAGAAGGTGGCCGACTCGCCGTCTGGGCGAATCAGCGGACTGCCACAAGCTGGACACTCGCTGGGAAACTCCCACGGCACAGAATCGGGCGGGCGGGCGGGCGGAACCGGCCTTAATACCTCGGGGATGACGTCACCGGCCTTGCGAACCACCACCAGATCACCTGGTCGAACGTCCTTGGCCGCCACTTGATCGGCGTTGTGCAGCGTTGCCGCGGTCACCGTAGAGCCTCCTACGAACACAGGCTCGAGTCGAGCAAACGGCGTAGCCTGGCCGCCGGGACCGATAGAGACCTCAATGTCCAACAGTCGCGTAGTTCGCTCCTCGGGAGGCAGTTTGTATGCAACGGCCCAACGGGGCGCCCGAGCGGTGAAACCAAGCCTGTCTTGCATGCTTAAGTCATCGACTTTGACCACCACACCATCGATCTCGTAGTCCAGGTCGTGGCGGGCGGACTCGACAGTCGCAACGTGGGCAACTAAGTCATCGACAGAATCGAAGTGGACTCGATGAACGTCAACTGGCAAACCAAGCGACTCCAGCCACTCCAACGTTTCGAGATGCGAAACCTGTTGGGGTCCTCCGACCACCTCGCCCAACTGGTAAGCCCAGAAGGAGAGGTCGCGCGTTGCGGTCACACTCGCATCCTTCTGACGCAATGAGCCGGCAGCGGTATTGCGAGGATTCACGTAGGGCTTCGCTCCGGCCGCCTCTTGGACTGCGTTGAGATCGGCGAAGGACTTCAATCCCATATAGACCTCACCACGAACTTCGACGACCGCTGGTGCTCCGTCAAACAGTCGGTCGGGGACATCGCCGATGGTGCGGACATTGGCCGTCACGTCTTCGCCAACCTGACCGTCGCCACGGGTCGCCGCCTGAACGAGTAGTCCGTCCTCATAGCGAAGGGAGACGGCCAAGCCATCGAACTTCAACTCGCATGCCCAGGTCACTGGTGCGACTGAGTCGTCGAGTCTCTTTAGAACCCGATCGGTCCACGCCCGCAGTTCGTCGAAGTTAAATGCGTTGTCGAGAGACCGCATGGGTACACGGTGCCGAACTTCGGCGAAAGTGGCCCGGCCCGGAGCACCGGCCCGTTGTGTTGGCGAGTCGGGGGTGATAAGTCCCGGATGCTCGGCCTCTAGAACCCTGAGTTCCGAGAGCAATGCGTCGTAGTCGGCATCTGGGATCTCTGGGGCGTCATCGACGTGGTACCGCCGGTCATGGTGATGGATCAAGTCCCGGAGTTCTTCAATCCGGGCGGTCGCTTCGTCCACGGACCAATTCTACCGAAGGCCTGGAATGAGACCGGAGCCGTCGGCGCGCGCGGACCGGCCAATAGCGTGAAGAGATGGCTGGCTCAACAACCCCTAGACGCAACAAAGCACGTGGGATCACAGACCAGCCTGGACGCCGAGCCGAACGTAATGCCACGTTCGCCCTGCGTTGCAGTTGGCTCCTGTTGCCGGCGACCCTCGCCCCCCTTATCGGCAACCTCCTCCACCATGCGGACACACCGGCTCACACGGCGACCTCTGTTGTGTTGTGGTCCGTCTGGGCCCTGGTTCTGACCACATCACTAATCCCGCTTCCTTCCACCCTGACCGTCCTGCGTATCGCCGGACCCGGCGTGTTAGTTCTCGCAGTCTGGTCGGGTGTGAACGCCGATGACGGCGTTTGGACCGCCGTCGGGATACTTAACGCCCTGCTTGCCGCGGTGACAGCCTTCACTGCCCCGGTGGCCGACCGGTTTGTGGACGGTGCCTCGTACGGCGACGAACGGCGTTTCCTTCTTAGGGCCCCGGGCCCAGTGGCCCTGGTCCTCGGGCCGCTGACCACCGCTGTAACAGTCACCGGTGCCATTCTCGGTCCGGCACTGATCGTCGACGGACGGGGGATTGTCGGAGTTGGCGCCACTATCGTCGGCTGGTCGCTCGCCGCTATCACCGCACGCGCCCTGTACCGCCTCGGTCGTCGCTGGGTGGTGTTGGTGCCGGCCGGCTTCGTGCTCCACGACCACCTAGCTTTAGCCGAACCCACCCTGTTGCAGCGGGCCGGGCTCGAACGAATCACCGCTGCTCCTTTCGACACCGATGCTCTCGACCTGACTCAACGAGCTCGTGGCCTAGCACTCGAAGTACGCTGCCGAAAACCCCATGACCTGCTTCCTGTTGGCGCTCGGAGCGCTGCCGAAATCGTCGGCGCCGAGGCACTCCTATGCTCCCCTGCTAGGCCCGATGTAGTGCTGGCCGAGGCCGCTCGACGACGCCTTCCAACGGGCTGATTCGACTCGTCAGCACCAACTCGTCGATTCTCGGACCAGTTATGCGGCAGTCGCTCCGCCAATCAACTCGTCGCCCTCGTAAAACACGACCGCTTGGCCCGGAGCGACCCGACGGTGAGGACGAATCCACCTCACTGCATCGCCATCGAAGATGGCTGCCTCGGTAGCACCATGGGCACTTGTCTGCACTGCTATAGCGGTTCCCACAGGCACGGGTCCAGCAGCCCAAGTTGTAGCTAACACAGGGGTCTCGTCGACCAACAGGTCGGCGGCCGATCCGACGGTCACCGTAGCCGAGGCAACGTCGACATCGACTGCGTAGCGCGGCGCCCCTCCTCCAGCCGTAGCTATTCCTTTCCTCTGGCCAACGGTGACCATCTCGACGGCTTCAACCGATCCCAACTCGGTACCCGTGCCGTCTACCACCCTCCCAGGAGTTAGGGGGATGCGGCGCCGCAAGAAGTCGTCGCGGCCTCGCTCGCGGGTGATGAAGCACACGTCCTGACTGTCCGGTTTGTCGGCCGTTCGGAGTCCCATTGCTGCCGCCCGTTCCCTCACGTCTTCCTTGGTCAGGTGGCCGATGGGCAACAGCAGGCCAGCTAGTTGTTCCTGGTCCAGCATGTGCAATACGTATGACTGGTCCTTCGAAGCATCGACGGCCCGAGCAATCCTCCGGGTGCCATCAATCCTCTCCACGATGCGGGCGTGATGCCCAGTGGCGATAGTCGCGAAGCCGAGGGCGCTTGCCCGGTATCGGAGACGGGTGAACTTGATGTGGCGGTTGCACTCGATGCATGGGTTCGGAGTCCGGCCCAGCGCATGGTCGGCCACGTAAGGATCGACGACATCGCGGTTGAAATCGTCACCGAGGTTGAACACGTGGTGCTCGATTCCCAGAGCATCCGCTACCCGTCGAGCATCATCGACGTCGGACACCGCGCAGCAGCCGGAGTCCGACTCCCCACCCCACAACCGCAGCGTGACTCCAACCACCTCGTGACCGGCGTCGCAGAGCAGCGCTGCGGCTACCGACGAGTCGACGCCGCCCGACATGGCGACCATGACCGGCCTCAAGGACGTCTTCCCAGTGCCGTCTAGTCGAGGGCCGCTCATTTGCAACCCATAGTCCGGGCATGGTCACGGAGGTGTTCGACGGCCGGTGGCAAAACGGTTAGGACGTGGTCGACGTCGGCGTCCGTACTCGCGTATCCAAGCGAAAGCCGAAGCGAACCTCCGGCTGTTACGCGGTCGATGCCCATGGCGGAAAGCACGTGTGACGGCTCCTGCGCGCCACTGGCGCAGGACGCCGCCGCACTGGCCGCCACGCCATCTCGCTCGAGCATGAAGAGCAGTTCCTCACTCTGAATACCGGCAAAGCACAGGTGAACTACCCCCGGAGTCCGAAGCGTGTCGTCGGGAACGGTTCTATGTGTCCCGTCCACGAGTCTGAACAGACCCTCTTCGAGCCGGTCGCGAAGTTCGGTCACTCTCTCGACAGTGGCTTGGCGCTCGGCGATCAACAGCCGAGATGCCTCGCCGAGCCCAACAATCGCCGGTACGTTCTGGGTTCCGCTGCGACGCTCGTGTTCTTGGCCGCCACCGCGTAGGACCGGCGCCAGTGGAACCCCGGTGCGCACTACCAGAGCTCCCGCACCCTTCGGGCCACCGAACTTGTGAGCGGTAAGGCTGACCAAATCAGCGGCCCCAACCGACGCCGGAAGGTCGAGCCAGGCCGCGGCCTGAACGGCGTCCGTATGGAGCACGACCGAGTCGCCACCTGCCGCGGCAATCGTGGCAGCCACGGTGTCTAGATCAGTGACGACCCCCGTTTCGTTGTTGACCGACATTGCTGACACGAGGCGAATCTCATCCAACGAGTTCAGCGCCACCGTCAACGCATCTAGATCGATCCGACCCCCGGAGTCGCAGCCCACGACCACGCCTCCCAAATCGCGGACCGGTTCCAGCACTGCTGGATGCTCTGCGGCGCTACACGCCGGGAGGCCCCCTGTGGCTCTCACCACCCCATCTACCGCCAGATTGTCCGCCTCAGTCCCCCCAGAGGTGAACACAACCTCACCCGGCTTGGCGCCTGCCAGTGCCGCTACGTGGTCTCGAGCATCGTCAACGGCCCGACGAGCCGCTCGCGCCGCGGCATGCGACCCCGATGGGTTGGCAGGATGGTCTACCAACCAGGGCAACATCGCCTCGACCACCTCGGGTCGGATCGGAGTACTGGCCGCGTGATCCAAATAGGCGCGGACTATTGGGGCAGCAACGCTAATGCCGGAGAACGACGACATGCACAGAGGCTAGGGCCGAACCGATTAAGTATCCCCGACCGCAGACGGTAAGACTTACATCGTGGAGGGTTACAGCAACGCCACCTACGGAGAACGGTTTGCGGACGTCTACGACGACTGGTATGGCGAAGATGGCAACTTGGCAGTATCTCAGGCCGGTACACCGGCCGATGTGGCCAACTACCTGAGCGAACTTGTCGGTACGGGTGGGACAATTCTGGAACTAGGCGTAGGCACCGGCCGACTGGCTCTTTCGATGGCCGACCGGGGCCTGTTGGTCACCGGGTTGGACGTCTCGCCGGCAATGTTGGAAAAACTCCGAGCCAAGCCGGGAGCTGAACGAATCGCGCTGGTCGAAGGCGATATGGCAAATCCAAAATCAACTGTCGAACAGCCAGCCGACGGCTTCGATGCCGTAGTCATCGGGTTCAATACCTTCTTCCACCTGACGACACCCAGCGAACAGGCATCGTGTCTTTGCGGGGTGACCGAGCTCCTCCGACCAGGGGGCATCCTCATACTCGAGGCTTTCGTACCTGACACCGATGCCCATGACCCCAGCGGCCAAGGCACGCTTACCGTGCGAACCATCGACTTGAATCGTGTCCTTCTCGACGTCGTAAAGATCGACACTGAGACCCAGACGCTGATTGGGCAGAGGATCGAGATGACGTCAGGCTCAACCCGGCTATTCCCCTACATGCTGCGTTACACCACACCCGACCAACTAGACGCGCTGGCTACCGAAGCGGGGCTTGTCCTCGTCGAACGCTGGGAAGATTGGCATCAAACACCATTCACAGATTCTTCGTCCTCCCACGTGTCAGCTTGGCGTCGACCCGAGGTCTAACGGGTCGGATCCACCTCAACTGACGTCACGAAGTTAAGTCGTCAGGGACGCCGGTCAGTGCAGGCAGGTCTAGTGGTGGGCGGTCGCTGCGTTTCAACTCCGAGAAGGTGCCATATCCGGAGAGTGTGCGAGCCGCATCGAACAGTTCCAGACAGGCCGCGTCGGACTCAGGAACCGCCGAAATAACCGGACCAAAGATTGACGGCCCGTCGGGTGGCCCGAAGGTGATGATCGGAGTGCCAACGTCCCGACCTGTGCGAGCCACCGCCTCCGCCGTCTCTAATCGCAACTCGACGTCGTAGGTCGGATCATCGGCAGCCAATGCATGCGAGACATCAAAGTTGGCAAGAGTCAAAACCTCGGCTAAATGGTCCGACGTGGCCACTCTGGAACGGAAGTCGGCCTCTTGTTCGACGATGCGGTGCCAAATAGTCGTGCCGAAGGCCTGGTAGAGGCTGTCCATTGCCTCATGCCCTTCGGCCTCGCGGACCGCAGCAGCCACACGGAGCATGCGTCGGCCGCGGTCGTGCGACTCCTGATAACCCTCGGGGAACTCGCTGGCGTAATCGCGCTCTTCATTGAGAATCGACAAGTTTATGAAACGCCAGTCGACGGTAAGGGCCCGAAGGCTGGCGACCCGACGGAGCCATCGAGAGGTCTGCCAAGCGAAGGGGCAGACCGGATCCCAGAAGAATTCAAGGTCTGGAGCGCCAGAGGATGCAACAGCGGAGTCCACTACTTGATGGTGGCCCAAGTAGGGGTTCAGCCCAGCACCGGGTCCCACCAACGGCCCGCCGCCCATATGGCCGCGACGGCAAATACAAGGCCCACTAAGAACGGCAGCAGGGTGCCTAACGCCCGTGGAAGCCGACGGGCATCAGTCACGTCGACCAACCAGGCCAGCAGCGCTCCTCCGATCAGGCCTCCGAGGTGACCACCGATGCTGATTCCGGGTCGACCGAAGGTGAACACGAGATTGATAAGCAGCAGACCGCCCAACCCGCTACTCCAAACACTGATCCGCCTGCGCAACTGATGGACCACTAGCGCGGCCATAAGGCCGTATACCGCTCCCGAGGCACCCACGGTGAGAGCCTGAGGGTCTCGCAGCATCACCCCAAGCGATCCGGCCAGCAACGACCCGAAGTAGAGACCGGCGAAGCGAAGACTGCCGTGCTGAACTTCAAGATGCCGACCCAGCATCCACAGGAGGAACATATTGACTAATAGGTGCAGCAGGCCGGCGTGAAGGAAACCACCGGTAATCAGACGAGCCCATTCTCCTTCAGCCACACCAATAAAGTCCCGACCCACCCGTCCAATGGCCAGTAGGCCGTGGTCGAGTGTGAGCCGTCCTCCGCCCGAGGCAAAGCGGTCATAGGCGCTACCGCCACCGCCACCGAGAGCCACGCCAACGACGAAGACGGCCACATTCATGGCAACAATTAGGACTGTGACCGGAGGGCCGTCGACGCCACTCACCGTTCGCACCGGACGGGATACTCGGATTTCGCGGTTCCGGTTTTTGGATCCCCCGGCTACGCAATCTGGACAGTGGAAGCCAACCGACGCCGTATTCATACATAAGGCGCAGATTCGACGATCACAACGCTGACACCGCACCCCGGCACGGTTCTCCGGATGCCGGTGGCAGACCTCCTCTTCCGGGTCTATCGGAACGAGCGGTTCGGTCACTAGATCAGTCTCGGATGATTACCGGGATGCTTCCCGGGTCGGATACCCAGGCGAACAACATCAGTAGCGGTTCTTCGCGAGTAATGGTCGCATGGCGGGTCCCTGACAGATGGTGGATGACAGCTCCGGGCCCATCTACCCGCCAAGCGTCACCCCTTTGCCAGTCAGCAGTGCCGGCGGCAACCCAGAAGACCTCCTCCGCCTTGTGGACGTGAGATGGGTAATCGCAATTCGGCCCCTGTAGGACTAATCCGACAAATACTTCCTCACTTATGTATGGGGCAAAAACAGATCCAGCAGATATGACATCCACCGCACCACCGACAATCGGCGCGTAGGCGTAATTGGCCCGCATAGCGTCCATATCCGACTCACCGGCATACTCGGGGTATGGAGCTGCCCAACCCACCCGGTCAACGATCGAGCGGATGAGGCCGCCCACAGCATTGGTAGCGGCGTCCAGCGCGTTGGCTAGATGGGCGGCCACTACCGGTTGGCTCGGCTGGGGAGGACGGTCATCTACAGAAACAACTCGACCAAGGGCATTGTTTAGGATTTCCATCGGCCGGTTCAGCTCATTGGCGCGGACTCCTTCGGCGTCTGCGAAGGCCCGCAAGTTGACCAAAAAGTCCTCGGGTTGAGCGCTCATCGGCCGGGACGGTATACCGAACCCATATCGGCGTTGGGTCGCCCGATCAGGCGCCGGTGAACCGGGCCTTACCGGGACCGTTCTCGAAAAATGAAGCCACGCCATGGTTGGCATCGTCTGTCTCGAACACCTCAAGGAATAGGTCTAGTTCGAGGTCCACGCCGTCAGGTAGTTTCAGGTCGACACCCTCGTCAATCGCCCGCTTTGCCGCCCGGATGGCTGCCCGAGGACCGGCGGCGTACCCGGCAGCCAGTTCGCAGGCCCGGTCGACCAACTCATCGTCAGCGACCACCTCGTCGGCCATGCCAAGCCTCAAAGCCTCGGGGGCCATCACTTGTCGACCCTCCCAGATGAGGCGCTTGGCGATCGGACGCCCTACGAGACGGGTCAGTCGCTGGGTAGCAGCACCACCTGGGATGATGCCCAGCAGCACTTCGGGTTGACCAAATGCCGAACTCTCACCAAGGATTCGCAGGTCACAGCACCAGGCCAGTTCAGCACCGCCACCCAGCGCAAGGCCATTGACTGCAGCGATAGTCGGACACGGAATGCGCTCTACAGCACCGAAGGCATCGCGGAAGGCGTCGGCCTGACCGGGACGAAGCTCCCGGTCAGCAAACACAGCCAACTCTGCACCAGCGGCGAACATACGTCCAGCACCGGTAACGACCACCGCACCGGGCGGATCGTCTTGGCAGGACTTCGCGAACGTCTCGAGTTCACGTAGTAGGCCGGTGTCCAAGGCATTGACCTTGGGTCGGTCAAGGACGGCCAAGACCACGCCGTCATCGCGACGTTCAACGCGAAGAGTTTGGTCCGATGAGGATCTGGAGGACTCGGCCACCGTCAGAGGCTACCCATTAGCTCGTTCATGGCTGGAAGCGGAGTGGGTACGCCGACACGCTGTTTGAACCGAGTGGATCAGAGGCTGACAGCCGTCTCGCCTGGGGATTCCTCGCCGGGATCGGGGGCACCGATCGGTCCGTCCGAGGCAAACGTCTCTCCAACGTTTCGTACCGAGGTCACGCCGTCTATCCGGTCTTTGAGGATCCGCTCAATTCCCGCCTTTAGCGTCTGGTCGGACGCCGGGCAAGTCACACAAGCTCCGACCAACTCAACGACAACCTCGCCGGTGGCCTCGTCAACGTCGTGGAGAACGATGTCTCCATCGTCCGCTTGGATAGCCGGACGAATGACCTCCACCACGTTCTCCACGCGGGCACGTAAACCATCGGTCGGAGCATGGGGCGCTTCCAGCGACATGACAACAGTCTCGCAGCGTCTAGTCCCGCTGCAACCTCTTTGCCGAGAGATGCAAGAGCCCCTCCTAGGCTCAAGGGATGGCCTCTGAACCGATTCGAACGGTCATACTCGCTCATCAGGGCGGCTGGGACGAGGTCCTGCTGGTGGCGGGACCACTTGCTTTCGTGGCGTGGCTCCTATGGGTGGCCGACCGGCGGTCCCGGCGCCTTGACACGTCGGACGATCAGGGCCCCTACGACGACGCGTCTTCGTAGGCCACATCCGCCCCAAGCCGGACGAGGTTTCCCACTAGGTCCTGATAACCCCGGGCTACGTGGTGGGCGTCTGACACCAATGTCTCTCCATCGGCTGCTAGGCCAGCGACCACTAGCGCTGCGCCGGCCCTGATGTCGGGGGCACGAACCGGCGCACCAGACAGCGCCTCAACGCCTCGCACCACAGCGTGGTGGCCTTCAACGCGGATGTCGGCGCCCATTCGCACCAACTCGGGGACGTAACGGAACCGGCCAGCGAACACGTTTTCGGTGAGGATCCCTACGCCATCGGACACGGACAGCAGGGCTACAAGCAAGGGCTTATAGTCAGTTGCCACACCTGGATAGGGCAGAGTAGACACATCAACGGCTGCCAGCCGGTCTGGCGCTGAAGCCCACAACTGGTCGCTCCCGTCATCGACTCGAAGGCCCATCGCTCTGAGCTTCTCCAGCAGCATCTCCATGTGGTCGGCCCGAGCACCCTTAATTGAGATCGCTCCACCGGCCATACCAACCGCTGCCAGATAGGTGGCAGCTTCGATCCGGTCCGACACAACGCTGTGGTCAACTGGGTCAAGCCGTTCCACACCCTCGATAGTGATTGTCGAACTGCCTGCACCGGACACCTCGGCACCCATGCCGGTCAGGAAGGCCGCAAGGTCGGTGATCTCCGGTTCGCGCGCTGCATTGTCGATCACCGTTCTCCCCTTGGCTAAGACAGCCGCCATGAGAAGGTTTTCGGTAGCGCCGACACTGGGGTATTCGAGCAGTACCCGCGCTCCCGTCAGGCGCTCGGCTCGACCCTCGATCACGCCGTGACTGAGCGCGAAACTGGCGCCCAACTCCTCAAGGGCACGCAAATGCATGTCTATGGGTCGATGACCGAAGTCATCTCCCCCAGGAACTGCGACCCGGGCTTCCCCGAAACGAGCCAAGAGCGGGCCGAGGACCACAATCGACGCTCGCATCCTCTCAACTAGTTCGTAGGGCGCCTCGGCGTTCATTGTCTCAGGAACATCCACCACAAGAACCCCAGCCGCCTCGTCGGACCACGTAGTCGAGGCTCCCATGCGCGCCAGCAGGTCGGCCATCGTGTCGACGTCGGCGATGCGGGGCACATTGCGAAGGATGTGGCGACCCTGAGCCAAGACAGTTGCCGCCATAAGTTTGAGTGCTGAGTTCTTTGCGCCGGACACGACGACAGAGCCCTCCAGTGGACCAGAACGTCTTACTCGGATCACCGCATGCTCACTGACAACCACCCCCCCATTATGCCCATCTCCTTACTAGGGTGACCGTCGCCCCAGATCGGGACACTTGATTCGGGAGGACCGCCATCAGCACCAGTCAGGTGATCGTGGTCCACGAGGTTGACAGTTCCGGGCTAGCGGAACTGCGATCCCCAAGAAACGACTTGGTGCGTGAACGGGCGGGCGACGGTCTCGATCACCTCGTCGGAGACCACGGACCCTTCGTCATTTGGGAACGTCGGCTCCGGGTCCAACCATCGGCAACCGAGACCACCCACGCTGAAGGCCACTTTCGGGTAGAGGAAGAAATTCGCTACCGGGCCGCAGTCGGACCGTGGCGCCCCCTGTTCGCCCTCCCACTGCGCTGGGCGGTAAGACGTCGACAGGTGCCGTGGTGGGCACCACCTGACCGACTCGATGAGCGGGCCTGCCGGATTCTGGCACTGCTGGCCTGCGTCCAGGTCGTCGACGGCTACCTGGGGACGGTCATAACCCAGACCATCGCCTTCGCCAGTGACGAGTTCGGGCGCAGCGACACCGCTCAGGGCGTCACGCTGGCAGCGGT
>MDTE01045785.1_pt1 | contig 117669 bp, 108 predicted proteins | sample 811231 | NCBI WGS metagenome assembly MDTE01 (sample SAMN05326651, study PRJNA326480) | marine metagenome | isolation source: seawater | place: Indian Ocean: Red Sea | collected 2010 | reverse complement strand
CAAAGGCCCCGATTAGTGACCCAATACTGGTTCCTACGATCCCCGCCGGACGGATCCCAGCTTCTGAAAGCGCCCGAAGTACTCCCACTTCAGAAATCCCCCTCAGGCCTCCTCCCCCTAGTACAAGCCAAGGATTATCACCAAGGTCCTTAAGATTTCCGAAAATGCCCATATTATGCGGATTTACAGTGTGTTCTGACCGCACTTGACCCCCCTCTTAGCGTTTTCTACGTTTCCGTACCTGAAAAGCAGAATCATTCTTAATAATCGGAGCCTCAGGGCTCCGATTCGTGTCTAGAGAACCTATGAGTGATGCTCATATTCTGAAGATTGAGAGCCTTGAAGCCAAGGTGGCTGCAGAGAGTCTAGATATCCTGAATGGAGTCAACCTTGAAATCGGCAAAGGTGAAGTCCATGCAATCATGGGTCCTAATGGCTCTGGGAAGAGCACTTTAGCAAAGGTACTCGCGGGACACCCCGGCTATGTAGCAACAGCTGGAAGAGTCCTATTCAAGGGTCAAAACTTACTTGAATTGGATGCAGATGAACGGTCGCGAGCCGGCATCTTTCTAGCATTCCAGTACCCGGTTGAAATCCCAGGAGTATCTATCGCTAATTTCTTGCGCACAGCACTTCAGGCTCACCTCACTGGGGAAGAGGAACTCGATATCTTTGAGTTCTCCGATATGCTCACTGAGCGTATGTCGATGCTGGAGATGGACATCTCTTTTGCGGAACGTCATGTAAACGATGGATTCAGCGGTGGTGAAAAGAAGCGAAATGAAATCCTGCAGATGGCGGTCCTAAAACCGACACTCGCAGTAATGGATGAAACTGATTCTGGTCTCGATATTGACGCCTTAAAGATTGTGGCAAATGGTGTGAATAAGCTTACTGAGGAAGATCCGGAAATGTCGATCCTACTCATTACTCACTATCAGCGCCTTTTGAACTACATCAAACCTGATTTCGTCCACGTTATGGTAGACGGAAGACTTGTGCGATCCGGCGGAGCAGAGATCGCGTTAGAGTTAGAGGAAGATGGTTACAAGAACTGGAAAGACTCCGAGCTAGTATCGTTATCCAACGAGTCGGACATCTCTAAGACAGCTTAAAGGAGAGGATATCCCCTCATGCCTCAAAACGAGACGGTCCGAGACCTCCAGCTTGATGAATACAAGTACGACTTTGTAACAGATGCAGAACCGATCTACCGAGCACGTAAGGGCCTGTCAGAGGAAGTTGTCCGGGAAATCTCAGCCCACAAGGAGGAGCCAGAATGGATGCTCGACTCCCGCCTGAAGGCACTCAAGGTCTACGAATCGAAACCGATGCCGACGTGGGGAGGCAACCTTTCAGAGCTCGATCAAGTACTGGACGAAATCTATTTCTATGTCCGCCCTCAGGATCGAATGGAGCACTCATGGGAGGACGTCCCTGAGGAAATCAAGGATACATTCGAGAAGCTTGGTATTCCCGAGGCCGAACGGAAGGTTTTAGCTGGTGTCGGTGCACAGTATGAATCAGAGATGGTATACCATTCACTCCGTGAAGAGTGGGCAAAGCAGGGCGTAATATTCGATTCAATTGAAGACGGACTGAAGAATCATCCGGACCTCTTCCGTGAGTATTTTGGGACGGTGATCCCCACCCAAGACAACAAGTTCTCTGCCATGAATGCCGCAGTGTGGTCCGGGGGCTCATTCGTATACATACCACCCGGTGTGCATTTGGAAACACCGCTGCAGGCATATTTCCGGGTTAACCAGGAACGAATGGGCCAGTTTGAGCGGACACTCATCATCTGCGATGAAGGAGCCAGCGCTCACTACATCGAAGGCTGTACGGCGCCCGTTTACTCGACTGAATCGTTCCATTCTGGTGTTATAGAAATTGTTGTGAAGAAAAATGCTCGCTTTCGCTACACAACCATCCAGAATTGGTCCAACAACATGTACAACCTCGTGACCCAACGGGCTTTGGTACACGAAGGCGCAAACATGGAGTGGCTGGACGGAAATTTGGGCTCAAAGCTGACGATGAAATACCCTTCCTGCTATTTGGTCGGAGAGGGAGCTCACGGAGACATTCTCTCGATCGCATATTCGGGTGACGGCCAGCATCAGGATACCGGTGGCAAGGTTGTCCATGCGGCTCCACACACGACTTCGTCGATTATCTCTAAATCGATATCTAAGGGACATGGCCGATCCACATACCGAGGACTCTGTAAGGTCCACGAAGGGGCTCACCATGCACGTTCGAACGTCGAATGTGACGCACTATTGATCAATGATACTTCTCGTACCGATACCTATCCGTATATCGAAATCGAGGAGAACGATGCCAACGTGGGTCATGAAGCCTCGGTATCTAAGATCGGTGAAGAACAATTATTCTACCTTACCAGCCGTGGCATCTCGGAAGAAGAGGCGATGGCCATGATCGTCCGCGGATTTATCGAACCGATCGCTAAAGAGTTGCCGCTCGAGTATGCAGTCGAGTTGAACAGGCTGATCGAGCTGGAGATGGAAGGATCGGTCGGGTAACCCTGACTCCAACTCTAAATCCACACCCATACATGACTGACACTATTCTCAGTGAAGGTGTGACCGAAGCGCTTAATTTCAGGGCTGTTGAGCGCCTGTGCACAGGAGAGCCAGAGTGGCTTCGTGAGCGTCGCGAGCATGCTTGGACTTTGTACGAACAAACTCCTATGCCAACCACCAAACTAGAGGAATGGCGCTACACCGATCTCCGAAAGAAGCTGGAGTTGGATGCACTGTCACTTTCACAAGCCACACTTGCACCGGATGATCCCACGGCATGGCCCAAACGCCTCCAGAAGGCGATGAAAGAAGATCGACAAGCTTCGGGGCATATCGTCGTGATCGATGGCCATGTTGTGCATTCGGATCTAGAGGCTGACCTGATAGGCAAAGGTGTGATCCTCTCTTCCCTTCACGATGCGATAGAACAACATCCAGATCTCGTGGACAACTACCTTGCAACCGAAGTAGTGCCTCCTGAAGAGGGAAAGTTTGCTGCACTAAATGCTGCACTATGGAGCGATGGAATCTTCTTGTACGTGCCAGCAGAAGTTCAGCTCGATACCCCTATTAGAGTGACACGTTGGCTGAGTGAGGCTGGCGTTGCTCAATTCGGCAGGGTCCTAATCCTCGCTGAAGGTGCAAGCCGCGTTTCATATGTTGACGAAATATTATCCGATGATTTCTCTGAGCAGACACTCGCTTCCAACGCGGTGGAGATCATCGCCAAGGAAGGGGCACAGGTACAGTATGTATCCGTCCAGCGCCTAGGCCGAGGTGCATTCTACCAATCGGTTCAGCGCACTCTCGCTCATCGTGACGCTACACTTGATACGCTCAACGTAGGCCTCGGAGCCTCGGTTTCCCGTGTTGACCTCAATGCCCGCCTTCTTGGAGAAGGTGCGAATTCAGATATGCTCGGGCTTTACTTCGGAGACGACGACCAACACTTCGATTTTAACACAAGCCAGGATCACATTTCACCACATACTGCTAGCGACTTGCTCTATAAGGGTGCCCTCGACTCAGCGAGTCGGGCAGTGTTCCGTGGCATTATCAGGGTTCAACCAACGGCCCAGCACACAGACGCTTATCAGACAAATCGGAACTTACTACTCTCCGGAAACGCTAGAGCCGATTCACTGCCCAACCTTGAGATCGAAGCGGATGACGTAAAATGTTCTCACGGCGCGACAATCGGCGAACTCGATTCCGATGCGAAATTCTATCTTATGAGTAGGGGCCTTAGCCGGATCCAGGCCGAGAGGCTGGTGGTCCTCGGTTTTCTGGGAGAAGTTCTCTCCAAGCTCCCGCTTGGTGGCGTTGTTGAAAAAGTCACTCGGGTAATTGAAGAGAAGCTATCCCACCATGAACAGTGACCATCAAAACTCAAGGGCAAAATACGTGAGACTCTTTTCTAGCTGCAGTGCTCGTGTCTAGCTGGGTACGTGTCGCGGCAGTCGCCGATTGTGACATCGGCACCCTGAAGGCCGTTATGGTCGAAGGCACCCCTGTCGTGCTGGCTAATGTCAACGGGGACATCTTTGCGCTCGAAGATGAATGCTCTCACGAGGAATACCCGCTCTCAGATGGAGAACTGGAAGGTGAGGATCTGGTGTGTATCTATCACGGGGCCCGGTTTGAATGCGCCACAGGCCGTAACAAGAGCTTACCGGCTATACGGCCCGTTAAGTCCTTTGCAGTCCAGATCCAGAACGATGAGATTTACATTGATCTAAGCTGATTTTCCGATGACCACAGCCACATTCGACCCGGTCATGATCCGCCGGGAATTCCCGACGCTTGAACAGGCCGTCAACGGTCGACCACTTGTTTATCTGGATAATGCCGCAACGTCACAAAAGCCCAAGGTCGTGCTAGACGCACTGCGATCCTACTACGAGGACGACAATTCAAATGTCCACCGTGGAATCCATGAGTTGTCCAGACGCGCAACAGTAGCATATGAGGAATCGCGGGCTAAGGTCGCTAGTTGGGTTGGGGCAAACGAGCCCTCAGAGATCGTTTGGACACGAGGAACAACTGAAGCCATCAACCTTGTCTCTAGCGCATGGGGACTCGATAACGTCGGCGAAGGGGACGAAATCCTGATCTCGGTGTTGGAGCACCACTCAAATATCATCCCCTGGCAACTTCTCGCTCGACGGACCGGTGCGGTAATCAAATATATCGAGCTCGATGAGCAGGGACGATGGATTTTAGATGAACTTCCTCACCTACTGACAGACAGGACAAGAATTGTCGCGATTAGCCATGTGTCGAACGCTCTTGGAACGGTGAACCCCGTGAAGAGAGTAGCAGCAGCAGCGCATGAGGTCGGAGCGCTCGTCTTAGTTGATGGTGCTCAGGGAGCAGTCCATATGAAGGTAGACGTCAAGGATCTCGGGGTAGATTACTACGCTTTCAGCGGACACAAAATGTGCGGTCCGACAGGGATTGGGGCGCTTTGGGCGAGACGAGATCTACTTGACTCGATGGAGCCATACCAGGGTGGTGGTGAAATGATCCACTTTGTTGGGCGAGACGAGAGTAGTTGGGCTACAGTTCCACACAAATTCGAAGCCGGCACACCTAATATCGCTGGAGCAATCGGCATGGGAGCAGCGATTGACTTTCTTTCTGAAGTTGGTATGGATGCGATAGCAGAGCATGAACATAAACTCCTAGGATATGCCTTGGAACGAATGAACAAGGTGGATGGCATTTGTATTTATGGCCCTCAGTCGCCTGACGAACACTCAGCCTTAATCTCGTTCACCCTCGGTGATGCTCATCCACACGACATCTCGACCATTCTTGACTCAGAGGGCATTGCTGTGCGTGCAGGGCACCACTGTGCACAATTAGCGATGCAACATTTCGGAATCTCAGCCACCGCTCGCGCATCGATTTACTTGTACAATACAGAGAGTGATATCGACCGGCTCATAGAGGGTCTCGAGCAGGTTCGCAGTATATTTGCCTAATGGAAACACCACAGCTCAACTCTCTCTATCAACAGCTGATCCTTGAGCATTACCGTAACCCGAGGAATAAGGCTGAACTTGAAGAGAAGTCTGTGGAAATCCACATGGCCAACCCGGTTTGTGGTGATGAAGTGCGACTACAGTTACGCATTAAGGACGACCAAATCGAAGAGGCTAAGTTTGTCGGCCAAGGATGCTCAATTTCTCAAGCATCGATAAGCATGATGACCACCCTACTCTATGGCTGCTCACTTGCGGATGCGGAAATCTTGGCAGAGTGTTTCACGAAAATGATGCAGGGCGATCCTGATGCAGCTAAGGATAAAAGACTGAAGGACCTTCGAGCCCTACAGGGCGTGAGTAAGTTCCCCGTGCGTATAAAATGCGCGCTTATCGGTTTCGATGCCCTGCAAGAAGCTCTTAAGACATACGCAAAAGAAGAAAACATCTGATTACTCCCCACGACGTTCATTCAGCCCACCTGGCTAATACAAGAGCAGGACCCCTCACGGTATGGGTTTCAAAAGTTGGTGTGCGTCGAATTGAATTCGGACCGCTTCCTCGTGATCGCCATACGGACCCGCCTGGGTCCTGGCCATCTAATCTTAAGAGTGCTGTGGAACAACTCGAACAATATTTTCAGAAGGACCGTACTGCATTTGATCTTAAACTCGACTTTGGAGGAATAACCACCAGCTTCCAGAATGAAGTTTATGATCGCTTACTCAAGATCAAATACGGACATATCGTCTCTTATGGTCTAATAGCTAAGGATATTGGCAAACCGAATATGGCTCGGGCTGTCGGACAGGCAGTGGGCGCAAATCCCATTCCCATTGTCGTACCCTGCCATCGGGTCGTAGGAGCGGATGGTCGTCTGACGGGGTTTGGTGGTGGCCTGCGTGCAAAGGTTGCCCTTCTAACTCTTGAGGGCATAGGAGTCGATGGCAGTGAGGCGAACAGCAAAGTGCATCCAGAAGTCATCCCCCTGGATCTGTGAGACTCTAAAAAAAATCTAGAGGTTCTTTGTATTCACTAGTGCGGATCACGGAACCGATCAGGGGATAGTTTCCTTAACTTTGGCGCATCTGGATCTAGAATCTCTCGAGCAATCATCTGTCCTGTTATTGGACCAAGAGTAAGCCCCAGCATGCCGTGTCCGGTTGCGATACTTAGCCCATTGATATCCCCTATGGACCCTATAATTGGCATTCCATCTGATGCCATCGGCCGCAACCCGCACCACTCTGATTTTATGCCATCACCTCCGAACGCAGGAAAGCATCTTCGAGCAGCATTCGACAACTGATCTAGCCTCGGGGTGGGCATCTCCCGATTAAATCCTGAAAATTCCATTGTACCGGCAAAACGGACAAAATTTCCCATTGGCGTACAAAACACAGAAGCCTCACTGAGTTCACACGGAAGCTTGATCTGAGGAGCGCCACCAGGCCCTGTGGCGTAGTCGCGATGGTAGCCCTTGCCGGGCTGCAGTGGTAATTGGATTCCGACCTCACCTAAGATGTCTGCACTAAATGGGCCTGTCGCTAAAACTACCGCATCAGCACCAACTTCCCCTTCATTCGTGCGCAGACCTACAACACGTCCTGAGATGATAGATAACCCTAGTGCTCTCACTCCTTCTGAAATCAGAGCCCCACGCAACTTGGCTCTCTCTGTTAACGCTTTCAGAAACTTCAGCGGATCCAAACTGCGGGACTCGGGATAATGGATGCCACCTTGGAGGTCAGAACTAAGCTCAGGCTCCCGTCGCCTTAACTCATCTAAGCCAATGTATTCTGGGTGGTAACCGTACGCTTCGATTGCTATTGCTTGATTTCGCGCAGCCTCTAACCCTGGTGCAGTTTCACACACTTTGTAGTACCCGCTCCGGATATATTCACAGTCAATCCCTTCTTCCTCGATTATGTCGTCAAAGGTTTGGAGTGCATTTTTCCCGAGTGGAGCCATCACTTTCATACTCTCTTCTACGTGTTCATCCGTACAATAACGAACGAAGTCTCGGAGCCACCTCCACAGGCTTGGATCCCAACGGGGTGGGATATAAAGAGGACTTCCTTCATCCAATAACGAGAGCAACACTTGCCTCAGTCGACCTCGCCGATTGAGTGGCGGATGGCCTACCGCTACGGTTCCTGCGTTTCCTCCTGAAGCACCAGAGCCGATCGCATCTCTCTCTAGCAGATGAACATGGGCACCTGCCTTAGCAAGCGCATAAGCACAGCTCACACCGATTACTCCGCCCCCGACAACAAGGATGCGCGGCCTACTCATGTCAGCGCGCTGTAGGATCCAGTAAAACCTTTATAGAACCTGTTTTACTTCGTGTAGCAGCTGTCGAGAGCGCCTGTTGGTACTGTGCTAGCGGGTACACGTGAGTGACCATGTTCTGCACTGGCGCACCGGTCTCTACAAGCATGTCATGAGTGATCTGAAATGTATGCTTCCTTTCCCCTCTCCATTCCTCAATCCCATAGCACACATAGCCTCTCACGTCTAACTCTCTAGCCCACATGAATGTCAGGTCGATTTTTCGGATTTCAGCAGCACAACCCAACATTACGATTCGGCCTCGGGGCGCTGCAAAGCGCAATGCTTGCTCGATGGTCTGCCTGCTACCCACACAGTCAAGGATCAGCGGGAATCCTCCACCCGCATACACTTCATTACCGAGAATCGGCATGTAGCCACTTGCACCCGTGTTTACTATCGCTTGGCGCGCTTCGTCTCCAGGAGATACTACATCACTCGCACCAAGACTGAGTGCAATTTCTGCCTCATGGGCCCTCTTAATCTGAGCTATTATTTCACCCTGGTAGCCTGCGGCACGTAAGGACCAAATAGCTCCTAGTGCTATCGGGCCACTACCAATTATGAGTGCAGGCCCAGAACCAAACGGTCTAGATCCCAACGCGGCATGCATCCCAACAGCCAGGGGCTCAATAAGAGCGGCCGTCCTATCGTTAAGGCTATCATTCACGGGAAATAATTGGGTTTCGTGCGCAATCATACGCTCGGCCCACCCGCCTGGGAGCGATCCATGATATCCGACGGTCATACCGCGGAGGAGCGGCTCGTCGCCGACTAGAATTCTTCCCTGCTCACCTGCCTGTTCACAAGTAGCTGGCCATCCGGTGCTACAGGAGGGGCATTCTTCTTCTGCCCTAAAACCCCTCATTTTGCAAGAAATAACAGGACTCACTGCAACTCTCTGGCCTGGCTCAACACTCCTTACAGCTCCGCCGACTTCTATAACTCGAGCCAGAATTTCATGGCCAAGAACTGCCGGGAAAGAGCTAAAGGGCTCCATCGCAGGACTAGTCTTGAACGTGAGCGTGCCAACATCTGATCCACAAATACCCGCTTTGAGGATCTCAAGCCGTACCCAATCGTCCGCCGGCAGAGATGGTTCAGTGATGTTGCCGTAACGTAGACCACTAAGGCCACCAAACACTGCGGATTCGGTAAGCTTCCCGAGACCCTTGCCCAGGAGATAACCCGGAATCGTGACATTGAAACTGACGGCTTGCACCAGTTAGCCAGACCTTTGCTCGTCTAAATCATCCACTTGAACAATTACAGGAGGAACAGGCGTGATTTCAAGGATTTCTCTGGCTTTCTCAGCATCCTCGGAACGCACCCAAATCCGTGCAGCAGACGTAAAGGTCATACCACCATACGCGCCACCCGCATCATCGGCTTGTACACGGAACGGAATCCCAGCATCAGCTAAGAACCCAGCGCTAAACTCAGCTTCATGACGGTACACGTACTCGGCGATAAGAACGTCCTCTTGGCCTGGCTCTTTGCTCATAGTCACTCTCTGAACTCAGGCCGTTGTTGGAGTAGGTAGTTCACACCACTACACACCAAAGTATAAAGCTCGATCAACCCATAAAATTGGCTGTGCTAGGTTCAGCCAATAAAGGCTGGCCGCAGAACTGTACTTAAAAAGTTCTACAGAGGTTGGTTCGGATTCGCGATGGTCCGCCACATGTGAGACGACGGCGTACCTCCGTATCCCAAACCTTCCTTGGGTTGCTTGAAGTGGCGCCCAATGATGTCGATGAATGGTTCTATTGAAACATCCACACCGTCCTGGAATGCATAAGTATCGTTCAGGGTCACCAAGCGAGCATCCATATACCACTTATGAGCTCGAGCATGCTGGTAATCACGCTCTATATAGGGCTCTGGGATGTAGTCTTCACCGAAGATCCGGTTGTACATCTCTGGATACTCATATCCCACTGACTCGTCTGGATAGAACCGGAGCGCCGCATGGTACCGGATAGCCCAGGCCACACGCTCATCAACATAAGGTTCAACTAGTTGAGCACCCCACCAACCGTGATCGACTTTAATGAGATTCTGTACAACATCGTGCAGCAGGCAAGCGAGAACAGTTTCTTCAGGTTGTCCGGTCTGAAGCGCATAATTGGCACTCTGCAAAACATGCCGAGCTGGAGCGAACCTAAGGTTGAAGAAATCCACTAGTGTGGGCTTGTCAGGCATTGGTTCGAACACACGACCGTTTGGCTGGAAGAGGTTTCCGGTACCACGAGGTGGCCTCACCTGCTCCTGGTCTTCTTCCGTCTCGTGAGATCCATGGCCATGATCATGATCATGGCCCTCAAGAAGATCGATCATGTAGTGCTCGAGCTCCTCCGCCTTATCCTCTGGCGTCATCGCCGCTAGAGCTCCTGCTCCCACTGTCGCAAGAAACTTTTTCCGATCGACTTGGATCTCAGCCATCATAAGCCTCCTAAATGCCCTTAGTCCTACCATTCAATATAAGATCTCGTACTCAGGTTACCGTCCAAACTGGCTACCCGCAAACCTTTTTAGCATAAGCCATACGACCCCATGGCGTTGACGACCAAGCCTAGTGAGGCTTAGATCAGCAATAGCCGCCCCTAATAAACGATCCGGGGACTACTCGTTTTTGCATTTTGAGGAAACTGACCGATGGCCCGAACTCCGACTGTCTTAATCGCCTTAAGCCTTCTCATAGCTGCTGCCGGTCCTGACGACTCCTGGGCACAGATCCACCGGTCAACATTGCATGACTACCGAGTGGTACCAGTAACCACAGGCCTCCAAAACCCGTGGGGGATCGCCTTCCTACCGGGCGGTGATATCCTGGTTACAGAAAAAGCCGGGAGACTAAGGATCGTCCGTGAAGGAAGATTGCTGCCGGATGCGGTGCCAGGTGTACCTGAAGTATTGGCGCAAGGACAAGGCGGCCTAATGGATGTCCAACCACATCCCGATTTTGCGACGAACCGCTTGATCTATATCACCTACTCAAAGCCCTACACTGACCTTGAGGGTGCGAGAACTGTGCTTATCAGGGGCACATTCCAGAACGATGCCCTAACAAACATCGACGAACTCTTTTCTGCGCAAGCAGTTGGCCGCGGACACTACGGTTCCCGGATAGCATTCGACGGCAACGGTTACGTTTTCATTACAGCCGGTGATCGCCAGGTGCCGTCGCGAGGAGATTTATACGCACATCCATCTCAAGACCTATCAAACCACCATGGGGTCGTTGTCCGTTTACACGAGGACGGCCGCATCCCGGCAGACAACCCATTCGTAGGCACAGCTGGGGCACTCGGAGAAATCTGGAGCTACGGGCACCGTAATCCTCAGGGCCTCGCGTTCCACCCCGTGACCGGAGACTTGTGGGCAAACGAACATGGACCGCAGGGTGGAGATGAATTGAATGTGATCCTTCCTGGAAGGAATTATGGTTGGCCCGTAATCGGTTATGGGGTCAATTACGGAAGTGGCACGACAATCCATGAAGGTACCCGAAAGGAAGGGATGGAATCTCCAAAACACTTTTGGGTTCCTTCAATCGCGACTTCAGGACTGATGATCTACACTGGTGACCAGTTTCCAGAGTGGCGTGGTAATATGTTTGTAAGTGGCCTGGGAGGGGAGCAACTCGCACGCCTCACCATCGATGGGCAAACTGTTCTCAATGAGGAAACACTCTTCCAGCGGATGGGACGGGTTCGTGATGTCCGCCAGGGACCTGATGGATACATCTACTTGGCTATTGACGACCGCAGGGGTGGGGCAACCGGAATTGTTCGTCTTGAGCCAGCTGAGGCACGTTAGCTAGAAGAGCTGGCGACCCATCTCCGCGCGCTCTTCAGTCAGCTTTGTCTCACCGTTTTCCCTTCATTCATCCTACCGACAATAACTCGGGAAAAGGGGGCTTGATTGGACCCCTTCTTCCCTAGACGTCACTCGCTTTTCCCGCGAGCTTGCTCCCGTCTTCGTCCTAGCTATAAGACAGTTCGTAGCTGCCTCTAGGAAACACAAGCGGGCATCACACGATCACGTACAAAAGTCGTCTTAAGGAAGCTCATGGCGATTCAAAGCCAACAAAATGACAGGGCAAGAACGATAGGGCTCTGGTTGGGACTCATGTCCTTCATTTTTCTGATATTATTCCCAATCGATGGCACGAATGAAGCTGCAAGCAAGATGGCAGCAGTAGCAGTATTGATGGCAATCTGGTGGGTGACTGATTCGATTCCACTGTTCGCTACTGCCCTCTTACCTCTAGTCCTCTTCCCAATGCTTGGGATTATGGGTGGGGATGCTATAGCACCCATTTATTTCAACGACATCATCGTACTCTTCATTGGTGGCTTCATGATTGCCCTAACAATGGAGAAATGGAATCTGCACCGAAGAATTGCCTTAAATATCATACACGTGGTCGGCTCAGGCCCATCGCGAATCATCTTGGGCTTTATGATCGCCTCAGCATTTCTATCGATGTGGATTTCGAATACAGCCACTGCAGTAATGATGGTTCCGATCGGCCTAGCAATTGTTCTTCAAATCGAAAACGATTTCGGGGCAGAAAAAACTCATTCGTTCTCAGTTGGCCTCATGCTCGGGATCGCGTACGCGTGCTCCGTCGGAGGCCTAATGACACTCCTGGGTACCCCTCCCAATCTCTCGCTGGTACGAATATTTGAGATCTTGTTTCCGGATGCCCCTTCGATTGCATTCGGACAATGGATCGTTTTAGGTGTGCCGATCGGCGTGATCATGATCGGGATCATTTGGGTGCTAATCACACAGGTCTTCTACCGCACACCCCGGGACCTTACCGTTGACCGAGTCGTCGTTGACAGGGAACGCAGCCAACTCGGGGAGATGTCTTTCGAGGAAAAAGTTGTTCTGGCGGTCTTCACAATGTTTGCCATCCTGTTGGTACTTCGTGTAGACCTAAATCTTGGCTTTGCAAGCATCCCCGGCTGGTCTCGACTGCTGCCCTTCCCCGAGATGGTAGATGATGGAACAGTCGCCATAGCCATGGCAGCTATTCTATTCCTGGTCCCAACTCGGGACCGCACGAAGGGCCATAAGCGAATCATGGGCCCCGACGTGATACCTAGGCTACCCTGGAATATCGTACTCTTGTTTGGTGGTGGGTTTGCTCTAGCTGCAGGCCTGCAACAAACTGGACTTGCAACCATGATTGGAGAGCAATTGCAGGCTCTTGGTAACCTGCCGACATTTGCTATGATCATGCTGACTTGCGTGATGATCACGTTTCTGACAGAGCTGACAAGTAACACTGCTACAACCGAGATGATTCTCCCTGTGCTTGCTGCAGTCGCTGTAGTAACGGGGACTCACCCCCTCTTGCTCATGATCCCAGCCACTATTTCCGCTTCTTGCGCCTTCATGATGCCGGTTGCGACTCCCCCGAATGCGATCGTGTTTGGGAGCGAGCGGATTTCGATCGAAGAGATGGTCCGTATCGGGATCTTCCTGAATTTGATCGGGGTTCTCGTGATTACCGCGATAGTACTACTCGTGGGCACTACAGTGTTCGGAATTGACCCGTCGATGGTGCCTGACTGGGCCAACTCTATGGCGGCTGGGCCAGACGGATAGGTTGAGGATGAAGACGGCGATCGTCGCAGGAGCACGCACTCCGTTCGTCCGATCAGGAACTGACTTTAGGAGTCTTACGGCGATTGATCTCGGAAAGTACGCAGTCCGCGACGCCCTAGCACGCAGTGGTCTTCAGGGAACAGAAGTGGACCAGCTCATCTATGGTACCGTGGTACACGATCCGAAAGCACCAAACATCGCTCGTGAGGTTGGCCTAGCTGTACTCCCGAAAGGAGTACCTGCAGTCACAGTCTCTAGAGCCTGCACATCAGCAAACCAGGCAATCACTGATGGCACACATCTTATTGAGATCGGCGAAACTGATGTGGTCATTGCAGGAGGGTCAGAGTCCCTTTCACGAATCCCTATCACAGTCAGTGACAAGTTCTCGAATGCTCTGGTAACTGCGGCGAAAGGGAAGAGCTTCCGTGATCGCGTTAGTCCGTTCTCCAAGTTGCGCCCAAGAGACTTCGTGCCGGTAGCCCCTGCCATCGCTGAGCCTACCACAGGTGAAACTATGGGTGCAGCTGCTGAGCGCATGGCGAAAGAGAACCACATTTCCCGAAAGAAACAGGATGCATGGGCCCTTCGTTCACATCAATTAGCGGCGGTAGGGGCAGAAGGCGGGAGGATGTCTGAGGAAATTAGCACAGTATACGTGCCACCAGATTTCGAGAACGTGGTTTCAAAGGACAACGGAATACGCACGGACTCTTCCTTAGAGAAGCTAGGCGTCCTCCGTCCGGTGTTTGATCGGGTGCATGGCTCAGTAACAGCTGGAAATTCTTCCCCCCTGACTGATGGGGCTTCTGCAGTCGTCCTTATGAATGAAGAGAAGATGCACAGCGAAGGTATTGAGCCTATGGGGTATGTGCGGAGTTGGGCTTGGGCTGCTCTCGATCCCTCCGGCCAACTCCTGCAAGGCCCCGCATACGCTGTGCCACTCGCACTCGATCGGGCTGGGCTTGAAATGAAAGATATTGGCCTAATGGAGATGCACGAAGCATTCGCAGCCCAAGTCCTATCGAACCTACAGGCCCTAGCTTCGAAACAGTTCGCTGAAAACGAACTAGGTCGAAGTGCCGCCGTTGGTCATCCGGACCCAGACCTTATCAATGTGATGGGCGGCTCTCTTTCAATTGGTCACCCATTTGGAGCAACGGGAGGGCGCCTAACCATTACCCTTCTAAACGAAATGGGCCGCCGAGACATCGAGTTTGGATTGATCACTGCTTGCGCTGCAGGCGGCATGGGCTTCGCTATGGTAGTGGAACGGCGCTAGCTCTTCATGTGGGGGCCCTAAACAAGCAAGCGGAAGCCACCGCCTTATCGTGAAGTGGTATGCCCACCGGCCCACGATATCATTCTGCTGCCTCAAGTTCCTTGTCGAGTTCCTCTCGCACTTCCCGGCGCCTCTTACCTTCACGGAACCTTCTCTCGTCATCGGGATCGGAAAGGTCGAGCGGAGCTACCCGACGTGGCCGATGTTTTTCATCGATAGCCACAAAAGTGAGTAGGCAGCTGTTCGTGAGTCGCTCTACACCGGTTTGCAGGTTTTCAGCAACAACTTCGACGCCGACTTCCATAGAAGTGCGCCCTACGAACCGTACCCTTGCCGTACAGGTAACTAGTTCTCCCGTATAGATTGGCTCTTTGAAGTCGACGCGATCTATAGAAACAGTCACACAGGGCCCACCTGCATGCCGCATCGCTGCTACCGCGGCTGCTCGATCGACCATTGAAAGTAGTTCGCCACCAAAAACATGCCCCAGATTATTCACTTGATTAGGCATCATTAACTCAGAGACCACCGTGATGGTATTGTCTGGTTTACGAGGTGCTAGTTCCGAGTCTGTCATGCGAGTCTTCCCGTCCAAATTTGAAGCAACCATGAAAATTATGATGTTGCGAGCAGTTTTGCTTCACCAACTTCCCGCCTAGACTGAATAAAGCAGACTCACCTGTGGATAAAAAGGGAGCACCAGGATGCGCAGAGTCACTATGGTGATAGCCATTTACACCATGCTCGTAGCGGAGACAAAAACTGCTGCTGCACAAAGCCAAGAAACTCAAGTCATGGAGGCAGTCCAGCAGGTCTTTGATGGGATGCGTGCCGCGGATCCTGCTATGGTCGCTGCCGTATTTGCAGAGAACGCACGTTTTGCCGTCGTGAGATCAAGAGATGGCCTTTCGGAAATCAGCACCCCGTCGGTGGCTGAGTGGATCGGTGCTATCGGGGAATCTGGAGGAAGCTGGGATGAGCAAGTTTATGAGGTGGATATCCAAATCGATGAAAACATTTCGTCAGCTTGGGTACCGTACACCTTCTACCTCGAGGGTGTGATCTCACACTGCGGCGTAAACTCTATTGAGTTACTTCTAAACGGTGATAACTGGGAGATCACCCAGCTGTCTGACACACGCAGAAGCGAGGATTGTCCGGATCCCTTAGGCATTGGACCCAACTAAAGACGTGTGGGTGGTTTGGCCAAAGAGTTCGACACGCGATGTACTCTCAGTTGATACGCAACTTCTCTAAGACACGTTTCACGTATACAGGCACCATCGCACGTCTCCAGTCTGCATCAACAATTAGATTCTCTAATGGATGGCACTGCTGATGGGCACGTTCAGCAAGTCCATAAATCATGTCAGCATCTAAGGTGCCTCCCACAGCAAGATCATCCCATCCCGAGAGAGTACGAGGGCGCGCGCCGAGGGCTGTAATCACTCCGTTGATTGACTGAATGGTTCCATCCCCTTCGATATCTGCAGACACAGCTACAGTCAGTAGAGGGAAGTCTATCGACTTACGTTGCCGAAGCTTCGCATATCCTTGTCTTAGTTTGGCTGCACTGAGTGGAATGCGGATTTCAGTGACTATTTCAACCGGAGTCCTCCGCGTATTGCATATACCATCTGCTATGAAAAACTCTTCTATAGGGACTCGACGTTTTCGCTGTGGCCCAGCAAGAGTGATCGTCGCCCCAAGGGTCATAAGCACTGGTGGTGTATCAGCTGAGTGAGCTGCAACACATTTCTTACCAACACTGGTAACGTGGCAAACCGTGCCGTCTTTCTTTAGGCAATAACCCAATGCACCACGCCAAAATGATGTCTGATTGTAGTAAGTACACCGAGTATCAAGGCAGAGGTTTCCACCGATTGTTCCCGAGTTCCTAAGTTGCGGACCCGCTACATGACCCGCCGCATCTGAAAGGGCAGGAAATAGCTTCTTTACATCTTGATGACGGGCCACTTCTGCAAGTGTTTCGGCTGCACCAATCCGGAGATAGCCGTTCTCCTCACGGATTCCACTCAGCTCACTCACACTCTTCAACGCGATAAGATGGGTCGGTTCAAAGAGCCTATGTTTCATATTCGGGATCAAGTCTGTCCCGCCAGCCACATACATAGCTTCTTCCGCATACTGGTCCATGAGTCCTGTGGCCTCAGCCACTGACACGGGCCTGTGGTAGACAAAGGGGGGCAATCTTAGCACATCACCCTTCCCTTCCTGATGGAGCACCTCGGCGTGGTTCGTCTTGAGGGCGAGCGATAATGATGCCGTCCTGTCCCTCTATCGTATTTATACGCTCTGAAAGTGAAGTCTCACTGATCTGCACTGCCTCCCCCACGAGTGGTGCATGAAGAAGATGCAAGGTCTCATCAATCCAAAGCGCTAGGCCAGTATGGGCGACGTCAAGCCCGGCCAGTGTACTGGTTGCCGCGATAATATCACCGTCACGAATGTCCCGAGCTATCTGATCGATTCTGTTTTCTGGAATATAAACTCGGCCCGCAAGGCTTAAGCGTTCTTCCGTTTCTTTGATCAACGAAACATTCGACTCGTCTACTAACTGAGCGTACGCGTCAGGATGGGTAGACATGAAGTCAATTGCCTCGGAATCGATGATTCCCTGAAGCTCTGTACTAATATCGTGTACGAGACCTCTTCGGTGGTTGTCACCAACCCAATCACTGAAGTAATGCAGCCGACTGGGATAACCCCTGACTTGACCATTTCTATAGCGGTGTTCGCTCAAAATAGACTCGTAGAAATCCTCGGCGGACTTGCGGTCTCTAAGAAGTGTTCGTGCTCCTGCCGCACGCACGAATCGCGACATCGCGAAGACATTTTCAACAAAGGTCACACAATCAAGGCCCCTAAAATTAATCACGAGGCTCTCTGGCCCCTCTACCTCAAGTGTTCCGGGCACATAGGCTGTGCCGACAAAGGAACGTCCTATGTTGGCCATTGCTGTGCCAACTGAAAGGGTATCTAGACCTTGTCCTAGCGCCCATGAGACCTTCGTCTCAAAAATCGACCAATCCGCTTCATCCCAGGAGCTACGGTCTCGTGAGTCCCTTTCTAGATCCGTTTCTCTATCTACTAGATCGCTATGGCTGCTTGGCGGGGAACGAAACAGGAGCAGTGTTGTCAATATCACAACCACGATCGCTAGCAATCCCGGTACAAGAGGATGCAGCTTCATGATCTTGAGGAGGCTGTTTTGGTTTGTGGCTTCCCAGTAGTTACCTGAGGACCATCAGGAACTGGAGGGGTACCCAGGGTGCCGGCTTCTCTGGCTTCTTCAATTGCCCGCCACATGTTTGGCGGGGAAAAAGGCAGTCTATCCACCCGGACCCCGATTGCGTCATAAATCGCATTTGCTATGGCAGGAATCGAAGGGGGAAGGGGACCCTCACCCGCCTCTTTGGCTCCATACGGACCCTCTGGATCGATTGATTCCACAATCAATGATTCTAACTCTGGGGTGTCGAGGCTAGTCGGGATGCGGTAGTCGAGAAGCGATGGAGCGTTGTGTAGCCCAGCTCGCCCCTGTTCAGCACTCTTAAAGATCTGCTCCTCCATGAGAGCCTCACCAAAGCCCATGTAGGCAGACCCCTCCATTTGACCTTCTACCAAAACCGGGTTGAGTGCCCGACCACAGTCATGTGCAATCCAAATCTTTTCGACTTCAACCACACCTGTCTCGACATCAACCTCAACTTCGGCCACATGCGCCGTAAACGAATACGCAGGCGAGGCACCAATCGTACCTCCTCTATATTCGCCATGAATATCTTTTGGCGTGTTGTACCATCCCGTAGCACCTAATGTCCCAAATGCCGACTCTGCGAGGTTGAAGGCTTCCCGGATCGGCATCTGCCGTTCAGTGTCGGGTGCCCACATCGCCATCCCTCCAGCCAGCAGGACCTCGCTAACCTCTACCTCCCACTCCCCCGCAACCGCTTTCTGGACCATCTCCCGCAACTTGGTTGCGGCATCAATCGCCGCGTTGCCTAGCATAAACGTTACCCGACTAGAATACGCTCCTAGATCTACTGGCGTGAAATCGGTATCCCCGCGAAGCACCCTCACGTATTCGAGAGGTACACCGAGCTCTTCCGCAGCGATGTAGGCAACCATCGAATCACATCCCTGTCCAATCTCACTGGCACCACTAAAAACAGATACTCGTCCTGAGCGATCGACTTGCATCTGCACACCAGACTGTGGCATTTCGTTAGGATAGATCGGGTAGTTCGTTCCAGAGATATAAGTGGACCCGGCCACGCCTACACCTCGACCAAACGGGAGTCGCCGAAACTTGCGACGCCAACGACTCGCACGCTCAACTGACTGGAGGCACTCTAGGAACCCGTTCGACGTGACCCGCATTTCATTCACCGTGCGTGTGTTTGAGCCAATAAAGTTCCGGCGTCTGAATTCAAACGGGTCTAAACCTACTTTCTCGGAGAGTTTGTCAATCTGGATCTCGAACGCAAAGCGTGGCTGTACTGATCCATGTCCACGCTTCGGGCCACATGCCGGCTTATTTGTATACAATCGCGTTGAATCAAAACGATATGCTGGCATCGAGTATGGAGCGCACAGTAACTGTCCAGCATAGTACGTCGTCACAAGACCGAATGAGGCGTAGGCTCCACCATCAAGTAGAATTTCTGCGTTAACTGAAGTGAGCTTCCCTTCCTTTGTGCTACCCATTTGATACTTCATATGGAAGGGATGCCGACCACGGTGAGCGTAGAACACTTCCTCACGCGTGTAGAGGATCTTCACTGGGCGAGCTGCCAACATTGAGAGCTTGGCCACGCAGAACTCCAAGTCGAATGGCTCACTCTTTCCACCGAAAGCTCCACCCACTAGTGGCTGGAGCACCCTCACGCGTGCTGGATCTAGTTCTAACACTCGGGCCAATTCTCTGTGCAAATAGTGTGGCACCTGAGTAGCTGACCAAACCGTCAGCTTACCCACTCCGTCCCATAGTCCGATGGCGCAGTGAGGCTCAATCGGTGTATGCGTACTTCCTTCAAAAAAGTATTGGCCTTCTACAATCACATCCGACCCAGCCATGAGTTCATCAACTTCACCGAACTCCAGCTGCACCTGCTTCGTCACATTGCCGTTCCCACCTTCTTTCCTGGGTTCATGTACGTATGGCGTTGATCCATCAGCTGCCAGTGCTTCGTAGGGGTCAAGAAATGCTGGGAGCTCCCCATACTCAACCTGAATCAACTCTAGAGCACGAATTGCTCGATCCTCGTCCACGGCAGCTACCGCAGCGACTCCGTCACCTATATATCGCACACGGTTGGTGCATAAAGGATACTCGTCGGCGGTCCAAGGGATAATGCCGTATTTCGTCGGAATGTCTTCGCCAGTAATGACCGCGTGCACACCCTCTAGTTTTTTCGCCTCTGACACGTCAATCGACACTATCCGAGCGTGAGGATAGGGCGATCTAAGGATTTTTCCGTGAAGCATCCCCGGAAGCACTATATCATCTGTATAAACTGCCCGACCAGTAGACTTATCAAGCCCCTCTATCTTCCGCATCGGGGCTCCGATTAACGTTAAGTCCGACTTAGACTTACGCTTATCCGTGATCATTCGGATGACCCATCTAGATGAGCTTCGACTTGCAGCCTTTGGGCTGCGCTCATCACAGCGTCATAGATCTTAGAGTAGCCTGTGCATCGGCAAAGATTCCCGGCTAAAGCCTCCTTGATCTCTTTCCTAGAAGGAGAAATTGTATGTTCTAGGAGGGCTGCAGCAGAACATAGGATCCCAGGGGTACAGAACCCACACTGGGCAGCGCCATGTAAGTCGAATGCATCCTGTAACGGGTGAGGGCCATCTGTATCAGCCAAGCCCTCAACCGTCATGACGCTATGTCCCTCGGCCTCACAGACCGGAGTGATACAGGATAATGTGGGTCGTCCGTCTAGGATGACCGTGCAGGCACCACAGTCACCTTTATCACATCCCTGCTTGGAACCGGTGAGGCCAAGTTCATACCTCAAGGCTTCCAAAAGAGTAAAGTGCATCGGCACTCCAATCTCTTTCAGGTCACCGTTGACGTTGAGTCGCACGATCTGGGTCGCGGCTGGCATAACAAAAAGGTGGCCGCCCAACCGTGCTGCTGCAACGGTGTCGCTCAAGCTCACTGGTGGAACTCAAGCCCCGTCATGGGTAAGTTTGGCCCCAGATACACCACCAGGAGCTAAACCATGCCGTACCCGGAGATGATGATAGCACCCATGCGCCAGGACCTCGTACGAGTCGGCTTCAGTGAGATGAAGACGCCTGAAGAGGTCGACACCGTGCTCAGCGCAGACAAGGGAACCACTCTCGTAGCGGTGAATTCGGTTTGTGGATGTGCTGCAGCGATGATGCGGCCTGCGGTATATATGTCGCTACAGGGGGAGAAAAAGCCTGAAGTACTTACTACAGTATTCGCCGGCCAGGACATGGAAGCTACGGAGCGCACGCGTGAGTACATCGTCGGCTTCCCGCCATCATCTCCCTCAGTCGCGCTCTTCAAGGATGGGGACCTCGTTTACTTTATGGAGCGTCACCTAATCGAGGGCCGGAATCCAGAAGACATAGCGAATGATTTACGCGCTGCATACGAAGAGCACTGCTGAGCTAAGCAGTTTCCTTCTAGCAGGTCTCACGGATCACGAGCTCTCATAGATGCACACATGTAGCTCCTAGCTCCAGGGCGTTAGCTCAAAGAGCTAGCGACCCCTGGTCCGGTCCCTCTGGCGGGCAGCCAGTTCAACAAGCCGCCGAAGCTCAGCAATCGGATTATCAGAATCATCAACCTGGAGTCTCAGCACGACATCATTGTTGAGCCAAACCCCACCGTCTTCCTTTACGATGATCATCGCTGCCGACTGCATACCCCGACTATCACCACCAGCAGCCTGTCCCGCTTCAAGAGCGGCCTGAAGGCGAAATGACAGATGTCCATCCGTCATTTCAAAGGCCTCTACCATCATATCAACCACGTCTGGTCCAGCTAATATATTTCCTTGTGCTGATACATGAGTACCGACCCGATGCCCCGCCCAGTCGGAGGCGCGTGGCCCAGTGTGGGTTGCCACATTACCTCGGGAGTCCATCACCGAGAATTGCCGCCCGAGCTTTGTCCAATCTTCAGGACGCGGATCTGGGTCATCGGATAGGAGCCGCTCAACAATTTCCTGTGGACTCAACCCCTGCCGCAACAACTCTAAGCCTCGGGGTCCGTAGCTAACATCCACAATTGCCTGAGTCGTGATGACACCTACATTCGCCTCAGCCCACAGGACCCCATTTCCCACAGCAAAGACCCGCGACTGAACAGCCCCACCCACTTCCCCAGTAACTGGGTCATACCCAAGGATTGAAAAGGTCGCTACAGGTGGCCAGGGAGTTATCGCATCGTCAGTGGATTGAGTGTCAATCTGGCCTACCAAAGCAGTAGCACTTGTAAGTAGTGCCACTGCTATCAGGCTAATGAATGTACTGAACACTTTCATAGGTAATCCTCCCGGACCGGGGCAAAAACATCGAGAATCCTGCAAGGAGTATGGGCTACACCAGTGTGTGGCACATCCGGAGGAACCACGAAAACGTCTCCCGCTTCAAGTATATGGGATGCCCCGTCCACTATTAATTCGAAAGTGCCCATGAGCATATTCACGACCTGTTCATGGGGGTGATCATGCTCCGGTAGCGGCTTTCCTGGATCGATTTCCCAGTAAACGTGGGTGGTGCGTTCGCTATGAACGAAGCGCCCATGATACCCCTCCATGATTTCACGAGATTTTGTTGACCAAACATCAATTTTCCCCATCATCACTCTTCCTCTGAAATTGGTCGCGTAGCAGCGAATCGCTCTAGAATCTTGACCGTCATAGTCACGCCACGACGTACATTCTCTTCTGTTACACGTTCATTGTTCCCATGAACGCCTCCAGCATCCTCTGCGGGTGTTGCTGTTGCACTGTAGCCATAGCTAACGATGCCAAGGTCCCGGAAAAAATGGCTATCCGTAAATCCCCCTTGAACCTGTGGCACAAAGCTAGCTCCCGGCAGTTCCTCTAAAGTCACGTCCCGGATCATCTCGTAAAGCTGAGTATCCGTAGTTGAGACTGCCGGCGTAAAGCCCATTAACACCTCGATCTCGACCTCAGGGCCAACCACGTCCTGAACCTCTCTGAGCCAGAGTTGAGGATCCTGATCAGGTAGCAGTCGACAATCAATCTCTGCCCACACTTCTGGTGATACTACGTTAATCTTGTTGCTCCCTTCAAAGCGTGTGATCGAACAGGTATTCCGGGTCAGTGTATGAAGTGATGGGTTATAGATTTGAAGTTCCTCCAACACTTCAGGTTCTTGGATCGCAGAGCCAAGGTCCTCAAATCGGGATTGCCAGGGCTCGGGATGCCGAGCTGCCATACCCCTGAAGTGGGAGTCAACCGCGGGAATAATACGTGCTTCGAATTCATGAAGACGCAGACGTTCCAGGGCTTCTATGAGTTTGAGTGAAGCATACGAGACAAGCGGTCGGGAACCATGCCCCGGCTCGCCCGTTGTTGTTAGGCGCAGCCAATAGGGCACCTTTTGAGTTACCTCTACGCCAAACTGTACTCTCCCTTCAACAACCGATCCACCGCCACCTTCATTGAGCAAGAAACCAATGTCATTAAAGAGCTCAGAACGATTTTCGACAAGCCAACCTGCTCCGAAAAACCCCCCGGCCTCTTCGTCAGCAGTTGCCATAAACACCACATCTCGATTGAGGGGAATGTCTGATCTGTGAAGTGCAATGAAAGTCGCTAAATGCAGGATACCACTCGTCTTGGTGTCGAGAGCACCACGGCCGTAGATATAGCCATCTCTAAGCTCCCCTGAGAGTGGATCATTATCCCAGTAACGCTCGTCCGCCGGTACCACATCAATATGGTGTAGCAGCACAATGCCCGGCCTATCACCGCCCTCGAGTCTGGCCCAAATATTCCCTCGGCCAGGCGCTGATTCAGCGATCTCGTATTCAATGCCTTCTGCTTCGAACAACCGTGCAAAGAATTCGGCCCCCCGGATCTCGTTGCCTGGGGGATTTATTGTATTGATACGAATGTATTCTTGGAGCCAACCGACTGCCTCATCCTGCAAAGCTTCAAGATCAACCTGAGCGCTAACATGTTGAGGGGCCACTAAGAGGACCAAGATCATAAGCGAACATCTTATTGTCTTTAGCATTTTTCTTCCTTCGGTGATGGTCCGGGTCCATTCTGAGTTGGAGGCAAGGTAAGATGCTACCGTGGCTGATTTGCTGGCAATTCAGGTACTCACCGCGCATTGTAATAAACGGTTTCTAAGCTTTGTGTTTATTGCCTAGTAATCGCGGACAATACGAGTGTTAAATCAAACCCCGCCCGTGAGAGCTAAAAATGATTGACCGAACAGCCCCCCAGCCCCGCCGCAAGTTTCTGAACAGCCTTGCTGCTGGTGCCTTAGCTGGTGGCGCAACGCCTAAGTTCTTATCCACCAGGGAACGCAATCACATCCACACTCTCGCAAGGCAAAAGTACCAGTCTGCTAATGACCAAATCCAACTAGCAGTAATCGGAGCTGGAGGGATGGGTATGGCCGATGTCGAAACAGCATTGAGTATTCCAGGGGTGAGGCTTGTTGCAGTAGCAGATTGCTTCGATGGCCGCCTGGCAGCAGCGCGTGAAAACTATGGGCAAGACTTGTTCGCCACCCGCGACTACCGTGAAGTCTTAGCCCGAGATGATGTTGATGCTGTGATATGTGCTACTCCGGATCATTGGCACAAACGGATTTCTGTAGAAGCACTTACGGCCGGAAAATCTGTGTACTGTGAGAAACCCATGGTGCACAGCATCGCCCAGGGTGCCGATGTTGTTAGGGCACAAAATGAATCCGGGAAAACCTTCCAGGTTGGTAGCCAGGGGATGAGTTCTCTTGGTAATGAGAAGGCAAAAGAACTGCTTGCCGCAGGCGAGATTGGAGAACTGAACTACGCTGAAGGATTTTGGGCACGCAATGATCCAATCGGTGCGTGGCAATACGCTATTCCGGAAAACGCCACTGAAGAAACAATCGATTGGGAAATGTTTCTCGGTGATGCTCCTCGAAAACCCTACGATCCGTTACGTATCTTCCGATGGCGGAATTATCGCGACTACGGTACTGGGGTCTCGGGTGACCTCTTCGTCCATTTATTCTCGAGCCTTCATTTCATCACTTCATCTGTGGGCCCACGTAAGATCATGGCACAGGGTGGACTGCGTTATTGGAAAGATGGGCGTGAAGTACCCGATATCTTGTTGGGAATGTTTGACTACCCGGAGACTGAGGCGCATCCGCCATTCAACCTCTCACTCCGTGTGAATTTTGTTGATGGTACCTCAGGGACAACATTCTTACGCCTGGTAGGAAGCGAAGGCGCTATGGATGTGACTTGGACTGAGGTCGTCTTGCGCCGAAATAAAGCTGTCAGCCCAACCGATGTCTTTAATCAGAGGAAGGCGGATGAAATGGATCAAGGGGTTGAAGCACGAAAGCAGATGCTACCGCCGGCAGAAAGCATTTTTATGGTAGAAGATGGATATATGGGTGCTCACTTCGATCACTTCATGAATTTCTTCCGCGGTGTTCGTGATGGTCGCCCGGTAAACGAAGATGCAGAATTTGGACTGCGCGCTGCGGCACCAGCACTGGCCTGTAACGATAGTTACTTCGGTGATCAGATTGTGGCCTGGGACCCCGAAATGATGGAGGTTATCTAACAGTGACCATCGTGTGGAGAACCGGGGCACGCTTAAGCCTTCTGGGTCTAATATCAGCCCTCGCGGTCTGCTCTCAGGCTAATCCAGGAAGGGACAGCGCCTCAACTGAGATAGAGCACAATAAACTCACGCCCGACGAAGTGGCCGCAGGTTGGCTTCTTTTATTTGATGGTGTTTCTACGGACGGTTGGCGTGGATACCTGAATGAATCCTTTCCTCAGGAAGGGTGGGCTATAGCTGATGGCAACCTGGTTGTCTTTGCTTCGGATGGCAGTGAAGAAGGGCTTGGTGGAGATATCGTTACCAGGGCAGAATTTTCTGACTTCGAACTGCTTTTCGATTTTAAGGTTTCCCCCGTCGGCAACAGCGGTGTGTTTTACAGAGTAAAGGAAGTCGACGGAACTGTGATGTGGGAGGTAGCCCCAGAATTTCAAGTGCTCGACGATACTGCGTACATCGATATGGGCACCATGGATATGAACAAGCACCTAACAGGAGACAATTACGACCTCCATTCATCCATGGTCACTGCGTCCAGCCCGGTAGGAGACTGGAATACTGGTCGTATAGTCGTCTCAGGCAACCAGGTTGAGCATTGGCTTAACGGGCAACTGACTGTCAGGTACGAATACTATACTGACGAATGGAACGACCTGGTGCAGTCAAGCAAATTTGATCCCGCTCTCTATGCTCGATCTCCCAATGGCTCCATAGGCATTCAGGACCATGGGCATGATGTGCGCTATCGAAACATCAAAATCAGGCCATCTCTCTGATGAGGGCTGTGGGAGTTTTTCCATTGCGGCCTAGAGGAAGGGCAAGCGGTGCATTTGTCGTGCTTGCTGTATTGTCGACCGCTTCATCCCTCTGTGCCCAAGAGCCGATACGAATCTTCAATGGACGCGATCTTGATGGCTGGACAGTGCACGGGGCTGAACTCTGGTACGTCGATGCCGGAGACCTTATCTGCGAGAGTGGGCCCGATGCTCAATACGGGTACCTTCGTACAAACGAGACGTACACAGATTTTGACCTGACACTCGAATTCAAGCAGGAAGCCAACGGTAATAGTGGTGTTTTTTTTCGTTCTACGATCGACGGCACCATTATCAGTGGTTGGCAAGCTGAGGTCGCACCACCAGGTCTGTTCTCTGGTGGGATTTATGAATCATACGGTCGAGGATGGCTGATCCAGCCAGATCCCTCAAAAGACTCGGCACTACACATGGGTGAATGGAATACTATGAGGATTCGTGTAGTGGGTACGCGCGTCACCACCTGGATCAATAGTACGGAGATGGTCGACTTCACGGATGACAACATCGGTGCAGCAACAGGCCATATTGCCTTACAAATCCACGATGGAGGCGGAATTAAGGTTCGATGGCGTAATATCGAGGTGACAAGACTTTAAAATCAGCCTTGTGCCAGCTAGCCACTGCTAACCTTATCGAATTGGAGCTCTCACTGGCCCACCAGGTCGTGCCGTGGTGATCTCCCCCCCGTCGACCACCAGCTCTCCTCCCACAACTACATAAGGGATTCCTTCGGGTGGGATCGAAGCGTCCATGTACGTTGCTCGGTCAATTACAGTCTCAGCGCTAAAGATCGTGATGTCTGCATCCGCACCGATCCGAATTCTTCCTTTATCTAACATATCGGGAATTCGACCTTCCAAGCGCTGAGCCGGCATTAGCGTCATCTTGTTGATGGCCTCGGGCAATGTCATCACACCTTCCTCACGCGTGTACTGGCCAAGAACCTTGGAGTAAGAACCCGAAGTACGAGGATGGCCCCGCCCGTCTTCAATAAAGCCATCACTCGCAATCATAGTGATAGGACTCGCAACAGCAGTACGAGTCATTTCTTCCGTTCGACTGTGAATGATCACAGTGCCACCGGCAGCCCGCGCTTGAGCGAAAGTTTCCCTGGTTAGCCGCTCCCCTGTCGATACCAGTTGGTGTATACCGAACTGCTGTTCATCCCAGTTTTCCCAATCGTCGAAAAGAGCGGATTCAATCCGAGTCATGCCAGCACTGTAAGGGTAAGCTTCGGTCGTGACATCTTGCCCAGATGCTTGTGCATCCTCAATCGCGGATAGGAACTCATCGATTTGACCACCAGCACTCGAATTAGCATGCACAATGTGCAGAGGCGCTCCAGCCCTACTTGCTGCGCTAATAGTCGAATCGAGGCCAGCTAAGCCATTACGCATATGAATGTGAGCACTTACCCCGTTCTCTCCTGCCACCCCGAACATACGCTCGACTTCTCCCATCGTGGCGCCGGGTGTATAAGCGCTTCCGAAACCGACAGCCACTGCACCCTGCATGATTCCTTCACGGATATCTCGTTCAATTTCATCAAGCTGTTGTTCTGTAGCTGTAGCACTTCCTCCAATACCAGCAGGAAGAAAGTCCCCTGGATCACCCAAAACATCCATCCGCACACGAATGTGACCGATGCTCACGCCATGGTTTACTAGCTGACCACCTTCACGCTCGGCATACCACCCCTCCACATCAGCCGTTCCAACTTCTAGCTCGAGGGCCGTAGTTACACCATCTCTCACCATCATCCGGTAAGAATCTTCTTCCTGACCATGCTCATGCAGATCGATGAAGCCAGGAACCACAACAAGCCCCGTGGCTTGTATCACCCGGTCACCCTCAAGAGAAGTCTCAGTGATCGCAGCTATCTCACCTCCAATCACTCCAATCGTACGCACAGCGTCGAGGCCAGATTCTGGATCGATGACCCGCCCCCCCTCAATGACCAAATCGTATTGAGTACTCCCGATAGTACAACTGGATAGAAGGAGGCTCGTTAATGCGAGGGCTGTCGTTTTCAGAATCATTGTCATGTCCTCTTCCGAATCAATTTCCCAGTTGCTGCCTAAGCTCCCGCCGACCAAAGTCGGCTTGAAATAATGCCCACGTATCAGGATCTAGCCGCACGTCTACCGGCTCGTCGTTGACTGGAACTACGAAGCGATGGAAGAGGTTGGTGACCGAAACTGTCTCAATGAACCGCGGTCGTCGTTCACCTTCGAAGTAGATACCAACTTCCAGTGGAAAGTCGAACAAGCCGCCAACCTGCTGGACCTGATTGATCTCTAGATTCACGGTCCGCGATGTTGCATCATATTCCCACCATCCTGATAGGTGGGGGTTGCCACCGTCATATAACCACTGTTCTGCGAACATCTCCAAGTCCAGCCCTGAGGCCAATTCCATTGCCCTCATAAAATCATCTGTGGTAGCGGTCTGGTTAAAATATGTCGCGTAATACTCGCGGATGCCGGCCCAAAACGCCTCGTCTCCCATGCGCTTCCTGAGCATGTGTAGTATCCACGCACCCTTCTGGTACGTCGCTCCACTTGTGACGCGTCTCATGTCGTCGAGGTTGTCATGCACAATGCGATATGCCGGATCGTCCTCATACTGGGAAAAGACCCGGTCGGCTGCGCTTTTCATTCCATCTACGAATTCATCACGCCCGTAAGCGTGTTCTATAAAAAGCTGTGTGAAATACGTCGCGAAACCCTCACTTAGCCACACATCATCCCAATCAGCTTCGGTTACAGCGTTACCAAACCATTGGTGGGCTACTTCGTGAATGATGACGTTCCGCCAGCGCACAGAACGTTCACCGGTCACTGAATTCTCTCCATACATAATCGCGGTCGCAGCTTCCATTCCACCCCCAGTTGCTGGCGACGTCACATTCGCAAGCTTTTCATAGGAGAAGGGGCCAACGTACTCCGAATAGAACTCCATAACTTGTTTCGTTGGCACCGCGAAGTCGTAGAAACCTGCTGAACGATCCTGAGTATAAACCCAGGTCTGGATTGGCTTCCCACCAAAGTCATCGACCTGTTGCACTGCAAAGCGGGCGACACCTAAGACATAAAGCCAAGGTGAGATTGGAACAGACTGCTTCCAATGCGTAAGCCGCGTCCCGTCATCGTAATCAGTTTCCTCACGCAGCAGCCCGTTCGATACGACCTGGTAATGATCTGGAGCCCTGATCACAAATTCACATGTGGCCTTTTCATAAACGTGATCGATCGTTGGGAGCCAGCTCCGTGCACGGTTCGGCCAGTTATCACTGAAAAATGTTCGATCTCCGTACTTATTTGGGCCGATTCTTAGCCCTGCATCTGGCACACCTTGGTACTCTATGGTGATTTCAATGCGGGAGCCAACCTGGCCGACTTCGGGAAGATCAATGGTTAGCAAATTATCCTCATGAGCGAATGAGAGTGAAGATTCGCTCGTGTAAACAGCCAAGACGCGCATTCCCTGACCTTCATCGTTCAAGCTTGTCAGGTCGAGAGGTAAAACAGTGACCCCATTACTTGTAAAGCTTACAGATACCGTGGCACGACCTAGAATTTCATCGACCTGATCACTGAGGGTGATTTCAAATCTGTAATTCTCGATATCTATCCCGATCCGCCGAGGATACGTATCGGGCTCTATCGCTGATACGGAGACCGCCGCTAAAAGTGAAAAGGCTACAAGGCAAGTGAGTTTGAGGTTGGTCACGCTACCTCCATAATGAAAATCGGACCGCCAAGATGCTTCGCTGCCTAACATTCGCGCTACCCGATAAGACAAATGAGTGCAGCGTGTTAGGCACCCTGAGTAACTAGGTCTCGCGCAAAACTCTCCAGAACGTCAGCGCACTTCTCTATCTGAGCTAGTTCCACCCATTCATCCGCACTATGCGCCTGTGCAATATCTCCTGGGCCGTAGCAGACTGCTGGGATTCCGATTTCGTTCAGCAATGCTGCATCAACCCAGGCCGTCATACCTTCTACAGGAGGAGGAATTCCATGTTCTTGACCTGCCTTGAGCAGCCCTTGTACAAGCATAGAGTCTTCTGGAACCTCGGTACCAGGTCGTTCGAGCATCTGCTCAAGTGAAGCACTTAGGTCTCCTTCTCTCTCGCTCAGTTCATCGAGTATTCGTTGGAATTCCTGAACTACTTTCTCTGGCCTCTCACCTGGCATCGTGCGACGCTCGAGAACGACCTCACACGCATCAGGGTAAACGGATGCGGCAGAACCACCCTGGATTGTGCCCGCATGGACTGACCCATGCTTGAGGAGCGGATGAGCAGGACGAGAAGTGAGCTGTTCCCCGTAATCATCAAGCGCACTTACATAAAGCGCAGCGTGTCGGATTGCGTCGATGCCGAGATCCGGACGAGATCCATGAGCCGCACGCCCCATGAAAACCGCTCGAACCCACAGGAACCCTTTATGAGCAGGCATGACTGCTAGGCGAGTGGGCTCAGTAACAATCGCGAGATCAGCCGAAGGAGATGAATCTGCCAAAGCATACATCCCGAGACTCGCATGCTCCTCATCTGCGGTCATCGCAACAATAAGGTTTGGCCTAGGTCCTTCTTCGGTCAGACGCTTGGTCGCGGCAAGGATTGCAGCTAGTCCCGCTTTCATGTCGCAAGAACCTCGGCCCCAGATGCGGCCACCTTCTATTTTCGCATCGAAGGGTGGAATGGTCATGCCACTCACTCCCACCGTATCGAGGTGTCCATTCAATAGAAGTGTCGGACCTTCACCCTCAAGCTTTCCGACCACATTGAAACGATTGGGGCTAATCTCAGTAATCCGAGTGTCCAGCCCCCATGAATCAAGCCATTCCGCGACAAGAGCTGCAGTTTCTTGCTCACCACTTCCACCCTCTTCCAGTTGTGGATTTACAGAGGGAGTCGAGACTAGGGCACGAGTGAGCGCAATTGGATCACCAACTCTTGCCAATTCAAGTGTATCTGCGTTCAAGCTGCATCAGGGTTTTGCCCGGAGCTGCACCAAGCCTGACACCCGTTCTGATTACTCAGATAGAAGAGGGCAAACACCGGTAGTGGGTCTTATTTAGGAATGAACCAGGATACACAGCTAAAGATACTTCGGCGAATCAGGTCACCGGGTCGAATCCCTAGCCAGCTTTTCTACCAATAGTGAAGCCGGCGTTTTACTCGAAGTGAACCTTGTTTTTCTCTATATAATTTTCCCACTCCACGGGCACATCTGTGTCAGGGAAAATCGCCTGAACGGGACACTCCGGCTCACATGCACCACAATCGATACACTCATCGGGATGAATGTAGAACTGGTCCTTGCCCTCATAGATACAGTCGACTGGACAAACTTCAATACAACTCGCGTCGTTCGTATCAATACAGGGCTCTGCGATAATATAGGTCATGGCTTCACACGTTTTTCGCGTTTTATTCCAGTCACAACGGCGGCAAAGGGTTAATGGAAGTTAGGGCTTCAAGCAACCTATCATCAGCCGTCTGGGCTACTCCATTCCCGGTCGCTGATACCAGCTCGATGGTTCTCTAGTCTTGCGAGGGTAAAAAGCAAGTCCGAAAGACGGTTTAGGTAAGGTATAACGTCATCAATCACATCCTCTTGAGTACCCAAACGAACGACTGCCCGCTCTGCACGCCGACAGATGGTGCGCGCCATATGTAGGGCTGCTGCTCCTTCTGACCCACCCGGAAGGACGAACGCAGTTAATCCAGGTAGCTCATCATCGGCCGCATCAATCCATGACTCCATCTCTCCAATGCGAGACTTGTCGAGAATCGGAACTTTAGGCTGAGGGCGCAGTTCAGTTGGAGGAGACGTAGCGAGATCGGCACCTATCACAAACAGATCGTCCTGAACGGTCTCGATATGACCCTTAATCTCCTGTTCATTCACCTTTGATGCCGCCCATCCCAGTGCTGCATTTAACTCATCAACTGTTCCGTAAGCTTCAACGCGTAAATCGCCCTTCGAGACACGTCCACCTCCAAAAAGTCCTGTGTCCCCGGTATCGCCTGTGCGAGTGTAGATCTTAGGAGCCATCAACGCAGCTTGGTCAATTTACGAATGTTCTGAGCCTTCTCTAAAAGCGAAGTCGTCGCATCAGGCTTCTCCGGTATCAATAAATCTCGGATATCTAGAAGGATTTCGAGCTGCAGTTGATCCCGCTGATACTCTAAATCGAGCCGCTCCATAGCCTTCCCGTCATCGGCATCCTCTGCCGCGGTGAACGCGCCTCGATAAACGTTTTCAAGACTCTTTAAAACCCGATCTCGGTTACGCATAGCTTCTCCTCAGGCAACCCTATACGGGGAGCATGAGCGGGAATCCCGGTCCTGACTCATAGTACCCCCTAAGCGCCCCCTTCAACTCATCCCAGCAACCCGTGAAGTAATGGTCTGAATCCGGAATTCGCACCAGTCTAATGTGCTCCCCGAGACCTGTGATCAATGCTGCCGCCTCTTCACCGGTACCGAACTCATCACGTTCACCCTGAACGACCAGCACTGGTTTTTCCATGCCGGAAAGAAACGAGTAATCGTATCGTTCCAAATTGATTGGTAATCCCATTCCAAAAAGCCCTGAGACACGGCTATCCGCTGCTCCCACTCTCATACCGACCAGTGAACCAAATGAGAACCCCCCGACGATCAATGGTAATCCGGGATATTCAGCTTGTAGCCAATTGAGTGCATCAAGAACGTCGTCTTCCTCACCGATGCCTCCATCGTAGCTCCCCGTGCTGGCCCCCACACCCCTAAAGTTGAATCGCAGAGCTACGAACCCCACATCACTCAACGCTTCAGCTCCTCGGTAGACGGCCTTGGTATGCATAGTCCCACCGTAGTTTGGGTGAGGGTGACATATGACGACAGCTCCCCGAGGAAGCACTATCGGCTCTCTCAGGAGAGCCTCAAGATGGCCGTGAGATGCGGGGATCAACACTGGTGACGTATCTGGGATAAGGTAGCTATGTTCACCGGAATCATTAGAAAGGTCGATAAGGGCACCCAGCATACAACTTCGAACGACAGGCTTCCGTAAATGGGCGCACCAAAAGAGTCACAAACAGAAGTCACCGCAGCTAACGAGTTGTATTGGGGCTCTAAGCAAAGTGTGAATAAGATCGCGGAAAAACTCGAACTATCGAAGAGCGCCCTCTACGATATGATCAGCCCAAAACCTCTTGACCTAAGCTGTCCGCTTTGTGGGGGAGGAGTCGTCTACGCTAATCGAACTGCATCTGAGAAGGGTCTTGCAACTTGCCCTGAGTGCCAATGGGAGGGACCAGAAAACGATACCAACGCCTTGATTGCCGAACGACCCATCGCTCTCCCAACCTACAATGATCAAAGTGATCAAGAGGTCGTTGGCCTAGATGAACACCCTGAACAAACAAGTGCCTCGTTCCCCCTACAGCTCGATGCATCAACAACCCGCACTCTGGCGGCTGGAGCTCTCCTAGGGGCGGCGGCAGGTCTTGTGTTAGTCATTTGGACTTGGCGAAAGTAGAATTAACAATGGTTAAAGACTCGCTGCTAATTATGACGGCGTTCTCGGCCGAACTAGAGCAGCTAATAAAATGTGGAGATGCTATGAGCCGCCGGGTTCGAGGACCTTTAGGTCTACTCGTAATCATCATTATGGCTGGTTGCGGAGAGGACACCTCTGACCAACAGGGTACCGCTGCCACCACCCAGGCGCTGCTTAGTCAACCAATTGGAGAGCTTACGCAGGTTAAGCCCAGTCCGGCTTTAGGGCCCAGCTCCGGAGACGACGAGCTTCCCATAGCACTGCTAGGCTATGATCAAGGGAACCAAGATGCACTCGTGAGAATTGTAGAAATGTCAGACTACGGGTGTGGATATTGTCGTAAGTTCCACCTTGAAACATTTCCCATATTGCGTGAAGAGTTCATAGAGACCGGAAAAGTGCTGTGGAAATTCGTGCCCTTCGTAAACGGCATGTTTGAAAACTCGCTTTTCGCAACTGAAGCCGCAGAATGCGCCCTTGAGCAGGGATCACTACCATTTGAAGCTCTGAATGAAAGGATTTGGTCCGACCAAACCTCCTGGAAACGTAGTAACGACCCTGAGCCTGTATTGCGCAGTATGGCTCAAGATGCAGGCGTGGACCTCACAGAGTTTGATGCCTGTCTAAATAACGACATCAGCATCGATCGCATTGCCAGTGCAAGAAGCACTGCCACCCGGCTTGGTGTACGTGGTACACCAACCTTCTACCCAATCGGCTTCCCGCCAATTGAAGGCGCCCTACCCACTGAAGCATTCCAACAAGTCCTCGAACTCATGCACCAACAGATTAGCGGGGCGGCGGGAAACTAAGCCAGATGCTTTGATCGCGAGATTCGCTAGTAGAAGCTGCCGGCTGCGGTGGATCCCATGTATTCTGGGAGCGCTGGCTCTGCTCTCCATCGGGGCTTGTGGGTCTATCACAACTGCTAGTCTTAACTGTGAATTAACGACCACAGCCATTTCACTGCCTGAAGAACTTGAAGAAACGAGTGGTGTCGTAGTAAGCCTTGGCCAACCCGACGTATTTTGGACCCATAACGATGATGGATCGGTGCTCACTGCGATTGATTCGGATGGCGAAATCGTTTCCCGTATTCGTATAAGGCCAGCGCTCAGAGATTGGGAGGATATCGCGACAGCCAGCTGCGCTGGAGGTAAGTACTGCCTCTACCTCGCAGATACGGGAGACAACCTCGAAAGACGCTCAGGCGGCGACATAAGCATAAGGCGCCTAGAGGAGCCCGATCTCGCTTCCTCAGATTTCAGGGCAACCCCCAACCAACAGATACCGGAACTCGATGCTGATATTTTCCCTGTAAGATTACCCGATGGGCCACGTGATATTGAAGCACTTCTCGTCCTGCCTGGAGAAGACATTTATGTCACTACGAAAGGCCGCAACGGACCAGTAGCCGTATATCGATACCCACCTCCTCTTCGTCCCGACACGGTCAACCTTGAACTAGTTCAGGAGCTCTCACCAGGAGCCCGAGTAATCCCGCGCCAAGTCACAGGAGGCAGTGTCTCTCCAGGAGGTGATGTCTTAGCATTGCGCACTTATGAGTCGCTTCAGTTCTTCGAGTTCATAGCCAATAAGCTCGTTCCCATAACGGAGGGCCATATAGACCTACGTCCCCTGCTAGAGGCCCAGGGTGAGGGAATTGCAATCGGCCCAGATGGTCTTCTAGTACTTACTTCTGAGGCAGTAGGAGAAACCCCACCGCAGATGAATATCATGCAGTGCAACTTAGGTACTTCCTAGGGAACCATAGCAGCCTCTTCAAACAAGAGCCCCGGGAGCAACTCAACAGAACCGGCCGAATTAGATGTTCATATCAAGGGTGTTCTGAGAATCCACTTCTAGTGACAGTTCTGCTATAATCGCCACCATGATACTTCTCCCAAAGAGTCCCTCTTTGCGCAACTCGGGCTTCCTGGCCAGCCTCCGCCTGCCCTACCTGCTTCTCGGCACAATAACAGCCCTCACTGCAATCCTGAGTTCGCAAATTGCTGGCCAGGAAGTCGGCGAAGCCTATGAGATCCAAGCAGTGCTGGTTGATGAGGCACCGACCCTTGATGGCTCACTTGAGGACGCTGTGTGGCAACTCGCAGCACTCGTTGACATGTTCGTCCAGCAGGAACCCGACGAAGGGTCGCCCGCTACCGAGCGCACCGAGATCCGCATCATGCACGATGGTGAGACACTGTACCTCGGAGTGCTCGCGTTTGATTCCGATCCCCAAGCACTTACAGCTACTGAGATGCGTCGCGACTCGGAGCGGATTCTGTCAGAGGACAATTTTCAAGTGATCCTGGACACCTTCAGAGATTCCCGCTCTGCGTACATGTTCGTGACCAATCCCCTGGGAGCGATGCTTGATCAACAGGTAGCCAACGAGGGCGAAGGGAGCCGCTCTGGTAGAACATCCTCTAATATCAACCGTGACTGGGACGGAGTTTGGGAAGTGGTGGCCAAGCAAACCCCTAACGGCTGGGTGGCCGAAATCGCAATCCCGATGATTACTCTGCGTTTCCCCGAATCAGAACCACAGAGTTGGGGGATCAACCTCATGCGGAACATCGGACGTAAGAACGAGCAAGCGTTCTGGTCCCCGATTCCAAAACCGTACGGCATCACTCGCGTTAGCCTGGCTGGAACGCTCAACAACCTTAGTTCACTGAACCGAGGCCGGGATCTTAGGTTCACGCCCTTTGTGACCGGTGGAGTAAGCCGTATTCAGAGTGCAGGAGTGACGGATGATGCAGTGCAGCGAGATATCGGCATGGACCTCAAGTACGGTGTCAGTGCAGGCTTGAATCTTGATGTCACGATCAATACTGACTTTGCCCAAGCAGAAGTCGACGACGAGCAGATAAACCTCACACGTTTTCCGCTATTCTACCCAGAGAAACGAGATTTTTTCCTTGAGAATGCCGGTCAATTCGATGTTGGATCTGTAGATACCTTTAATCGTCTGGCCAATCTTTTCTTCACAAGACGTATCGGTCTCTCAGATACCGGAGAGACAGTGCCGATCATTGGCGGGGCCAGGCTAACTGGTAAGGTCGGTCGAAATAATATTGCCCTCATGGACGTCCAAACCGGCGGTGCTTTCCAGGAATCCGGCGAGAATTTCTTGGTTGCTCGCTATAGCAGGAATATTCTGGCCCGGTCCAAGGTCGGCGGCTTATTCATCAATAAGGCCGAAACCGAGGGCACTCATTACAACCGTACGTATGCCGTTGACATGACGCTTACCCCTCTCGCGAGTTTCACTGTAGCTGGCTTTCTGGCCAAAACAGAGACCCCCTCCATCAGCACCGGTGACATGGCCAGGTACCTGAATGCAACCTGGGTCAGCCAAAGCTGGCAGATTTTTGGAGAGTTCGCTGATTTTCAAGACAACTTCAATCCTGAAGTGGGCTTTCTGCCACGCAGAGGAATACGCACAACCAAGCTCCACCTAGAATGGAATCCCCGCCCCGACAGATGGGGTCTTCGAGTGCTTTCCCCGATGTATAACATCCTCTATACGACAGACCAACAGAATCGGCTTGTGTCCCGCCGCCACCATTTCATGAGCGGAACTCAGTTCGACAATGGGGCATACCTGAACATCATGTACAACCGACACTACGAACGGCTTGATAGACCATTCACAGTGAGAAGGGGAGTCGCCATCGCTCCGGGTGCGTACCGCTACGGGTCATTACGCCTTTCATTCAATAGTACCCAGGCACGGCGAATCTACTACCATCTGATGTTCTCTCCCCAGACCTTCTTCAACGGGACTCGTCTCGACATGCTTGGCACTGTAGGGGCGCGGATAACAAGCCAATTTTCTACTCAAGCTTCCTACTCTAGAAACGACATTGACCTTCCTGTAGGTGAATTCAAGGTTCACTTAGCAGCGTTTCGCATAGACTACGCCCTGTCACCAAACATCACCCTCCGCGCGATCTCTCAGTACAACTCCTCAACTGAGCAGTGGGGATCAAGCGCTCGCCTTCGGTACACATACAGACCCGGCAGTGATGTCTACCTCGTATATGATGAGGTCCGGCGTGATCCGACAGACCCTACTGGCCTGCTCGAGTTCAAAGATCGGCGGCTAACGCTCAAGGCTACGTACCTGTTGTCACGATAGGAACTCTCACTATCTGCGCAGGTGCTGGTCAAACCATTCAACCATGGCTTGCTGTGCACGCTCCCTATCTGCTGTCAGGCGGAATCCGTGATCCCCTCCAGGTATGATAATAAGCTCTGATTCCACCCCCTTTTCCTGCAGTGCTTCAAACATCACTTCACTGTTTTGCACATTCACGAGCATGTCCGCGTCACCGTGGATCAGCAGCGTCGGAGGGTCGTCAGAAGAAGCAAAAAGTATAGGGGATATTGAAGCGGCTTGACCCTCGGCAAAGTCTAGGGCCGGGAAGCGTTCGCTTGGGCCCACTATCGGCCTAAGATCCACAGGCGGGTAGTAAGCGACAACCGCTGCTACGCGAGCGGGTGTGCGCATAATCTCATCACTAGAGTCCATTACTCCATCATCTGACGCCAAGCCCAGCATAAGAGAGAGATGCCCGCCGGCACTTCCACCGTAAACTCCAAGGCGATCTTCATCAACGCCCAGTTGTTCTGAGTGCAACCGTATATATCGAAGCGCGCGTCTAACGTCAGCTTCGGCCTCCGGCACCTTATACCTAGGTGCACTTCCGTGCCGCACGGCCATAACCGTAAGCCCCTTCTCCAGTAGACCTCCGAAGCTCCGAGCGATGAGCCACTCGGGAGGGCTCCAGCGTGATACCCAACCACCACTCACCATATACAGGACAGCTCCACCGTGAGCGTTACGGGGACGAAACACATCGAATGTGAGTGCCATCCCGTCCTTATGCCCATAAACAACATCAGGGGTGACCTCGACATCGGTTTCTGATTCAGCTGACGGCCCTTGGGCCGTCAGCGAACCCGGAAACGCCAACGCTACCAGAAGAAGAAAGAAGCATGGAATCTGTTTCATCATAGAGCCAATATGCCCCCCAAAGTGCTGTTCTGCCATCGCTCCTCCCACCGCAAGCTCTGTAGGTCAGATTTCTTAGCGATTGCCTTGAAACCGAGAGAGCCCGTAATCTTTGCATTTCAGAATACGCAGTCAGGAGGAGTAACCATGAGCGCAAGGCGGCCAATCTATCTATGTGCTGCCCTGCTTACGGTCGGTGCAGTCATGGAGCTCAGCGCCCAAACTCCCTCCACATTCATCGTTGAGAGCCCGACGATGCGAACAGGGGAGATGATGCCCCGTAAGTATTCCCCTGACGGGCCGAATCTTTCACCTCCCATAACCTGGAGGGGGTTACCGGCTGAAACCCGCCAGATAGCCGTAATATGCCAGGATCACGGAGCTGGAAACCCACCCCCGTGGGTGCACTGGATCATCTACAATATCCCCGGGAATGCTACGGGATTGCCGGAGGGGATCCCCTTTGATTCCACTGACCCAATGCCACGGGAAATCACCGGTGCCACACACGGCAACAATGGCTGGGGTCTATCGATGTACCGAGGTCCGGCACCACCCAGAAACAGTGTTCATCATTACCACTTCGCCGTCTTCGCCCTGAATACTGAGCTGGACCTGCCCCCGGGACTCACCCGAAACGAACTCCTAGAAGCGATCGACGGACACGTCATTGGGGAAGGACACATGATGCCGATTTATGAGCGACAGCCAGCGGACCAGGATACGATACCAAACAACCCGATCCATGGGTCATGGAATGACTAAGAATCCTCAAAAGAAGAACCGTCCCCCTGATGGTTCAGAGCAGAAAACCGCTTCCAAAATCACACGTCGAGATCTTCTTAAGGCCGCGGGGGCTGCAGGCGCTGCCGCGCTAATTCCTACTTCGCTCAAGGGTGCCTCCAGCGTAGCTAGTCCTATCCTAGATGGAGCTATGAGAGGCACTGCGGCCATGCCCCCTGGGGCACCGCTCATGAATCTTACAGCCAGGGAGACTGAAATACTCGCGGCAATGGTCGACCGCTTGATTCCGTCGGATGAGCTTGGCATTGGAGCACTTGAAGCGGACGCCCTTGGATATATCGACCGCACCCTCAGTGAGCTCGGACCTGATTCTGTTGAGTCTTATCGCACAGGGCTCGCAGCACTCGATAGATATAGCGAATACACTCGTGGTGCCCGGTTCATCGAGCTCTCAGAGCGAGATCAGGATTCCGCCCTCATCGACGTACAAACCGGGGGAGCTTCCGGTGCCGGAGTGGGCTTTGTTGGCAGTTCGGGTTCGTTTTTCAACATGGTGAAGAGTCACACATGGCAAGGCACATTCGGGGACCCACACTATGGTGGGAACCGCGAATTCGCGGGCTGGGACCTTATCGATTATCCGGGTGTTCGCATGCGCGTCACAGAGGAAGATCAGGAGCAACTCGAAGCAGAAGAGCTAGAACCGGAACGACGTTCAGCATACGAGTTGGCCATGTTCCGGACCGGGAGGCCCCGATGATCTACACCTCCTGCCCAAAGGGGCGGTGACCGATGCCAAGGCAACTCAGGTCAACCGATGTCGTTATTGTTGGAATGGGCGCAGCCGGAGGCGTAGCTGCGCTACCCTTGGCTGAAGCAGGACTGGATGTGGTGGGTCTCGAGGCGGGTACCTGGCTAGACCAGCGTGACTTTGCACCTGACGAGATCCGTAACAACTACCGTGACTGGCCGATGCTCGTAAAGAAGTGTGAGAACGAACGACCCACATCCCGAGCAACATCCGCAACGAACGCCAACCGTGTAGGCGGACACCCGATGATGAATGCGGTTGGTGGAACCGCAGTCCACTATTGGGCACAAAGTTGGCGCCTCAATCCTTGGGATTTCCAGGTTGTAAGCGAGACTACACGTCGCTACGGGCGGTCCAAGATCCCATCGAATTCAACTGTTGAAGATTGGCCGTTTGGGTATGATGAACTCGAACCCTACTACGACCGGGTCGAACGCGAGATCGGAGTGTCAGGACAAGCAGGCAACGTTGGCGGCCAGATCGATTTGAAGGGGAATAGGTTTGAGGGACCCCGGAAGCGACCCTATCCCATGCCCCCCCTACGTTGGACGGGTTTTCTTGAAACGATGGCTGACGCTGCTCACTCACTCGGGTGGCATCCCTTTCCAGGTCCCGCAGCAATCAACTCCGAGCGTTACGATGGCCGCGCCGGCTGTGCCTACCATGGCTTTTGTGCCAAGGGCGGCTGCCCCGTCAACGCAAAGAATTCACCGCACCTGACTACAATTCCGAAAGCTCTCGACACTGGCAATCTGCGGATCGTGACCCAGGCCCACGTAACAACCCTCGAGATGGACGGTGAGGGCCGGGTAACAGGCGTGAACTATGTGGTCGGGAACGAGGAGTACTTCCAACCGGCTAAGGTCGTACTGCTAGCCTGCTACACGTACGAAAACGTGCGGCTGCTTCTGCTCTCCAAGTCGAGTGCCTATCCGGACGGTCTATCAAATAATCACGGACAGGTCGGACGTCACTATTTCAGCCACCATCAAGGTGCGGCCGTTAGTGCGCTCTTCCCGTTTGACCTCAAGTCTTGGTATGGACTGCCAGCTCAAGGCGTCGCGATTGATGACTGGGCTGATGACAACTTTGACCACGCAGGGCACGACTTTATCGGAGGTGGCAACCTGTGGGTGATGTCTGACCGGCGACCAATCTCAGCGGCAAGCATGAGCACCTACGGAAACGGACGGAACTGGGGCTCCGGATGGAAGCGGTTCATTCGGGAAAATGCTGACCGTTCACACTCGTCTTACATCCAAAAAACGACACTCCCTTACGAAGACAATTACCTCGATCTTGATCCTACCGTCACCGACGAACTTGGCCTCCCGGTGATTCGGATCACCGCTCAATTCAAGCAGAACGAGCGTGCGATAGCCGAATTCACCCAGAATCGTATGGAGGAATGGTACCGGGAAGCGGGCGCTATTGAAGTTACCCGGGGTGGGCTTGGTAACTCGATGGGCATCTCCACACACGCCTACGGAGGCACCCGCATGGGACACGACCCGGAGACGAATGTTGTTAATCCGTGGGGCTTTTCACACGAGTCGCCGAACCTAGGAATCCTTGGTGCCTCGGTGATGGGAACGAGCGGTGCACGGAATCCGACGCTTACGTCACAGGCACTCGCTTGGCGCAGCGCAGCCCACCTCGTCGAGAACTGGGAAGACGTTTCCAGCTAGACTGACTGCCGAATAGAGAACAAAGCAAGGCTTAGAAAAGCAAATGGGTACGGGAACCTTCGCAGCGGTAGTGATCGTTGGAGTGATGCTCTTATTGCTTATCTCGACTTTTATTCGTCAAAAGAAATCGGACGAGGCAGCAATCCGACGAAAAGTAAGATCGACCCTTATAGAAGAGACGACTGGCGTCTCTATTAATGAGCGGCTAAAAGCGAAGAGGAAATCAATCTCGCGTCCTGAAAATGTTGATTTCTGTGAACTACGTTCTGCCAAGAGACTTGATCTGCCCGAGCGTGTGGATGGGTGGCTCGACCTTGAGGGCCTGACTACGTCGCGGGGACTGAAGCTACCTGAGCGGGTGGGCGGAGACATTTACTTCTGGTCCCTGTCCAAATCTGAGTACGACCGACTATCCCACGGCCCCGTTCGGATGGGCGGCAAAGTCCGCTTCGAGCCGTTAGTCGACTACACTCAGCTTAGGTTCAGCAACTAGTTTCCCCCGAATAGTTCTCCGAAGAAATCCCCTGGGTTCCAGGTGGGCCGTGCCGTTTCCTGAGCTATGATGTAACCAGTCAAGAAGTTCACGCGAGTATGTGCAGCACCTGCTTCAAAATCGAAGCCTTGGTCAACCTCATCAAAGGGTGTGTGATACAGGTTTTGGCGGAACGCCGTATTGATTGCTCCACCATCTAAATTTGGATCCCCTGTCTCAAAGCCGCTCTTGATGAACAGCGATGGAATGCCGCGTCTTACAAAGCTGAAATGGTCACTCCGGATGAACAGGACTTGTTCAGGTATTGGATCCGGCCCGATCGCTAGTCCGAGATGTTCTGATGCAGCACGGACCGGTGAAGCCAGGGTCGAGTGTTCCGCCCCATATGGAACAATGTCCCGTAGCGGATGAAAGAGGAACGGCATATCTAAAGAGAAGCTCGCAACCAAGCTCGACCCGGGCATCGTCGGATTCTCAACGAAATAGTCAGAGCCGAGCAACCCCCACTCTTCTGCCGTCGGGATCAAAAACAGAACTGACCGCCGAGGTTTCGTTTCCAGGCTCGCAAACGCCCGAGCGATCTCAAGGACAATCGCTGTCCCCGAAGCATTGTCATGGGCACCATTGTAGATGGCATCCCCTTCTACCTCGACCCCGATCCCAAAGTGATCAACATGGGCTATGTACACGACGTGTTCGTCGCGAAGCACGGGGTCACTTCCCTCAAGGCGTGCTATAACGTTCCAGCTATCAACCCTGCGGTGACTACTCGTTGTACCGATCGACACCTGCGTCGCTAGATCAAATGCCTGTGGTGTGCTTTCCGCTGCTGCGCTGAAAGCTTCTTCAATGGGCTGTGGTGCTCCCGCAAAAAGCGCGCGAGCTGCAGGGTGGTTGAGGGAGGCCGAGCCCAGGATCGCCAGATCACCTCGGTTGGGATTGCCGTCATCGTCGAGCCATGCAAAGCTCCCGCGTTTTGAGCGCGCTAGATTGACCTCCCATCGGAACCTCGGATCCCCCGGGTAGGTGAAGCTGAGAATACCCACAGCGCCACGAGCTATCGCCTCACTCTGCTTCGTTGCCCCTGAGGAATAGTATGCTCTCTCATTACTGGGGAATGCTGGTGGTGCCCCAGTAAGATACGCCACGATTTTCCCTTCAACATCAATGTCGGCGTAGTCATCATAGCCAAGTCCGGGAGCACTGACTCCATACCCTACAAAAGCAACAGCGGCCTCGGAGACACTCACGGTCTCCCGAAGAGGATCAGGGCTCAAGTAGAAATCCGCGCCGTATTCGAGTTCCTCAACACCGGAAGGCGAAAAGATCCGCATGCTGCTCCCTCTTTCGATCACAAGACTCTCACGAAGAGGGACAGGCTGTTGATACGTCCCATCAATACCCGCTGGATCCAACCCAAAGGCACTAAGAGATTCCTCCACATACTGGGCAGCTCCGCTGAAACCTCGGGTTCCTGGCGCTCTCCCCTCAAGAGAATCATCCGCGAGCACCCGGATATGATGGTCGATCGCCTCAGGCCGAATCTCGCCCAGAGCCGCCTCGACGCTAGGTGTATCGAGCGCTACGGCTTTTGACTGTTCTTGGCTTCCGCAACCAGTGAGGAGGAGAAAAACCGGGATCTGCCACGCTATGGGAATGAATCGGTTCATGAAGACTGCCCCTCCTCTAAGAAAAATGCCGCCTGATTTCTTGAAATCATTCGTTCTTTGTTCTCTGGCTGGACCGGGAACGTTGGTAAATCAGGGTGAAACAACCCCTCAAGATCATTAGGAATCCCACCCAGCCCCATACCTGCCCTGAGACTCCCTTGGGATCAGTAGCAAAACCCCAAGCTGTGGTCTCAGCAACCAGAAGACTTCCTAGACATATCAGGATGTAACCCGATCTGGTGGTCCCCTCATACCAAATCCTCTTCACTGCTTAGCAGGGGTCGTAAGTAACCGTCTCACCCCATTCCAACCACTCACCACACTTCTCGTTGTCTTTGTACATCCCCTTGTCCCGCAACTGGCCATTCTCGTGGTAACTCTCAAATAGTCCTTCCTGAACCCCATCCTTATAGGTCGTCTTCTCCCACAGCTGACCGTTGTCGAGATATATCTCTAGAGGTCCGTCTATCTCACCATCCTTGTAGGTACCCTTAACTACTAACTGGCCCCCTTCGTAGTAAGTCTCAAAAGGTCCGTCAGGTGGCCCACCGCAGCTCACTACTAGCACCAGACCGGCCAGCGATAGAATCCGGTTCATCTCACTACTCCTTCAGGCTCCTCAACAGGGGTCGTAAGTAACTGTCTCACCATACTCCAACCACTCACCACACTTCTCGTTGTCTTTGTACATCCCCTTGTCCCGCAACTGGCCATTATCGCGGTAGATCTCCCACAGTCCGTCTCTCTCTCCGTCCTTGTAGGTCGTCTTCTCCCACAGCTGACCGTTGTCATGGTACATCTCCCTTACTCCATCTAGCTCTCCGTCCTTCCAGGTCCCCTTCACCATCAACTGACCATTGTCGTGGTACATCTCTCTCGGTCCATCGGGGTTGCCATCCTTGTACGTCTCCCTCGTCTTCAACTCCCCGTTTTCGTGGTAGGTCTCCCATGCTCCATCCAACTCCCCGCCCCTGTACCTCCCCCTTGTCCTCAACTCCCCGTTTTCGTGGTAGGTCTCAGATGCTCCGTCCAACTCCCCGTCCCTGTACCTCAACTTCAACAACAACTGACCATTCTCTTGGTACAACTCATATGGTCCGTTGAACTCGCCGTTCTTTAGGGCCCCCTGCGACTCCAACTGACCATTGTCGTAGTAACTCTCGAACGGTTCGCCTGTCGGGCTACACCCGACCATTAGAACAACACCGATCAGCGAGAGAATCCGGTTCATCTCACTACTCCTTCAGGCTCCTCAACAGGGGTCATAGGTGACCGTCTTGCCCTCAAACCACTCACCACACTTCCCTCCGTCATTGTAGGCACCCTTCTCATATAACTGACCGCTGTCGTAGTACTCCTCAACTGGTCCGTCCTCCACACCATCCTTGTAGGTCCCCTTCCTCCTCAACTGACCGTTGTCGTGGTAACTCTCAAACGGACCGTCCCACTTTCCGTCCCTTAGGGAACCGGTCATTCTTTTCCCCATGTTCTCCCCGAACACAGGACCAGAATAGGGTTGGCCGTCCTCTGGGTTTAGATACAACCCATCGACTCCTCGAAGAGTCCCCATATCCCTCGGTTCCAGTTCTTGAAGAGTCTCCATATCCCGTGGTTCCGGTCCACCACACCCCACCACCAGAACCACACCAATCAACGAGAGAATCCGGTTCATACTTTACCTCCTAAGACCATCCACCTTCTCAGATTACGTTGACCTCCTGAGAAGGACCAGTTTCACCCTCCGGATGACCCTCAAATATCCACCTTATCCAGTTGGATAAGGTTTGGATAAGGTGGATAAGATCCAATGATACCAACGGTTTTCGGGCTATCTACGGGTTGATCCAGTAGTTCACTTTAATCATCAAAACATTGTCTGCAGCAATGTTGAACATGTCATCTAGGTCCCTACCCAAATCGAAGGTTCCAACCCACCGCTCAGCTCCATCCTGTCCGTGACCCGTGATCGAGTTGATCCGACGCTGTTGCCACACAAGGAACAGTGTAGCTCCTGGCCTCCATTCCCACCGAAGCACTGCATTCCCCAGCAAGCTTCGGTAGCTAAAGTCCCGGTCAGAGACCCGGAAGTTGGCAGCGGGTCCGGCTCCGTCAGGGTCGATATTGTAACGCCCATCTTGGTCCTGAATTACCGTTCCCGCGTCTGTACCATAATTCTGGAAGTCAAATGTTCCAGGGGACCGAAATTCTTTCAGTCCACCGTAGTCACCGACTGAGATGAAAGGTTCTACATACAATTGGAGGGAAAGCCTGGGCGAGAATGTGGCGTTCACTCTGGTCACCATTGAGAACCGTGTCCGGTCCAATTCACCAAACACATACCTGGAGCCAAAGGTCCCAACAGCAAAGGGGTCCTCAATCCGCTGCATGTATTGAGCTGTCGAATACGACCTGGTATAAGATGGCCCGAAGCTGAACTGCAAGGTCTCTCTGACACGCGCGTTCACATTCAGCTGTACACTCCTGTTCCAATCCCCGGCTTCGTTCGATCTCCATGAGTATGTGAGCCGGGGGACGACAGCTTTTCTTCCGTCTGAATTGAGATTCACATTCCCGGCAAAGCTACCCGGCGAACGCGCCATGGGCCCACCTCTGGTCAAACGATCATCATCGGTCCAGGGATCGATCTGAACCCTCATCGAAGTGCGCCAGTAGTTAAGGAACTCAAATGAAAGACTACTGTTTACGTTTGCGAAGACCCGCTCACCTGCAAAATTCCAGACAGCGTCTGGACTAATGCTGACATTCCAGGACCGCAGAATCCTTCCGGGGTCTATCTCATTAAACTGGTAGTGCGTATCGAAGAGAATGCGGTCAGCATGCGACTGGAACCCGATATCATTGACCTCGAACCCTGGGCCCACGAATGCGATACCGTTCCGCATCGTGAACGTGCCCGCCTGTTTTCCGATATATCCCATCGCGTAATACCCAGTCAGAGATGTGGCGAACGGATCCACCTCCAAGTGTCCAGCATCTGGTCTTTGATAGTAGCGGGCTGACGCACGTTGGGTGCGCAAAATTTGCTCTGCATCACCACGCACATAGCTACCGGCCAGGGCTCCGCTAAAAAGCCACATCCGATCTGTCGATTCGTGGGCAAAATCGATTCCTCCGGAGTAGGCAGAGGAATGCAATCTGTTGACTAGTGTTGTTCCTGAGAGGTCACGGTTTACGGCTGTGCCTATCACACCAAACCGAGTGGCTCCTCCCTCTACCTGGCGGCGCAATCTCATAATGAAATTATTGGCTGCAGGCTCTACTAGAATTTCTTGAGATCTGCCATCAGCAGTCGTATAGGAACCCACCTCTGTTCCTGTAACCGCTTCCATAATTCCTAAGGACCAGCCATTGCCAACTTGTCCCGTGACTTTGGCTGCCCCGAGGATCGTTGTGGCATTCGGCACCTGGGAAAAGATGGCATCCGAGGGAGTACGCCCTCTGGGCGAACGACCAATTCTTCGTGAGTAGGCTAGCTGCGGTGGCCGGCCAACGCTTCCCATCGGCCCACCTTCACTAAAGCTGAAGATACCCGCTCCTTCCACGAAAAAAGCGCGTCTTTCAGAGAAGCGTGTCTCAAACGCTGTGAGGTTAATCACCGCTGGATCTAGCTCCACCTGCCCGAAGTCTGGATTAACTGTTGCATCCAAAGTCAGGTTGGATGCGAGTCGATATTTGAGATCCAGGCCTGCTCCTCCAAAATGATCTGCCCCGCTCCGGTATGGGTTATCAGGACCCAGGCCACCACGCTTTTCACTTGGCCCGTACTCTCCACGAGCAACAATATACGGGAGCATTTCTAAGCGCTGACCGGGCTGTATCCCTTCGATCCCATGCAGATGACCGAATCTAGATACCCCTGAGCGTTCTAGGTTCGGAGTAAACGGGAAGGTGGCATTCTCTTGATTCCGATGAATGTTCCGTTCGATCTGGACTCCCCAAACCTGTTGTTCTTCTGGGCTAAACCGGAGCTGACTGAAAGGGATGCGCATTTCTACAACCCACCCCGAATCAGAAACAGAAGTCGCTAGCTCCCACACCGGATCCCACGACGTATCGCCTCTGCCGGTTCCATTCCTGCTTACTGTCGCATCACCTTTCACCCCGGAAGGGTTGGTCCAAAAACGGTAACCGGTTTCGTGATCGTGATAACTGTCGATCAGAAATACAAATAAATCTGAATCACCCAATTGAGCATCACGACGTGCTAATCTCGTTGTCACTGGATTCCGATCAGTGAGCTGAGCACCGATGTAAATCGCATCTTCGTCATAGACGATGCGCACCTCAGTCCTCTCACTTACGGGCTCACCCTCGAATGGCAAAGTCTGGAGAAAGTCTGAAATCGGCGATACTTGGGACCAAACCCCCTCTTCGAGAAATCCATCAACCGTTAACGGTTCGTCCGCTTGAACTGCTTGGGCGATCGGCGCTGACTCATGATCATAGCCACCATCCACATCACTACCCTGCCGGTCTTGCTCAACCTGTGATGCCGAGGCTGGCAAAGAAGTCAGAGCCAGGATACCGAGCAAGGTAGAGGTCACCAGCGAGTGAGACCAAGGGCGCATGATCTTATCGATGAGGATGAAGGTGGGCGTCAGAATGTTCTTGCAGGATGTGAAGTACAATATGAGCGTTTACCTAGCAGGTAACGGTACTTGAGCGGCGGAGAACCTCCAACGGGTAGGCCTATCCGCGCAACCTAGTTAGGGCAACTAGGAACTCCTGACAGCTCACTTGTCCTAAGCAGGTTGTGCACACTTCATCTTAACTGGGCTAGGTTTTTGGAATGAACACAGATGTCGCACTCATTGCAGTCTCAGGCCTGTTCGTCGTGTTGGGCTCAATGACCCTGCTTTGGCTCATCAGCTTACGGCTCAAAGACGCTAGCATAGTGGATCCGTTTTGGGGCCCGGGCTTTGCAATAGTAGCGGCTACTTACTACCTCGTAGACGGCAGATATCTGAGCCGCGGTACTCTGATTTTAGTCCTTGTCACCCTCTGGGCGGCCCGCCTTGGCTACCACCTATATGTTCGAAATAGGCGGGAGGGTGAAGATCCGCGCTACACAGCCATGCGAAAGGCCCGTGGAAAGCAATTTCCGTTGATTAGCCTGTTCACCATTTTCTGGTTTCAAGCCTTTCTACTGTGGGTGATATCCTCACCCATCCTCGGCTCTATAGCCTCACAGGCACCGCTCGGATTCTTTGATATTCTTGGGTCGCTTGTGTTCTTAATCGGGCTAACCATCGAATCGATTGCCGACAACCAGCTCACTTTGTTCCGGTCTGTGCCCGCCAACAAAGGTCACGTACTCGACACAGGATTGTGGCGTTATAGCAGGCATCCAAACTATTTCGGTGAAGCTATGCTCTGGTGGGGGCTTTATTTGATGGCTGTTGCTGCTGAAGCCTATTGGACTATCGTGGGACCTGCCCTAATTACCTTCCTACTCCTGCGCTTCTCGGGGGTCCCGATGCTTGAAGAGGGGTTGCGCGCCTCGCGGCCTGGCTACGCCGAATACATCAAACGAACATCTTCGTTTTTTCTCTGGCCCCCGAAGAACTAGACTCCTGGGGTCTTCTTAGTTGGCCAGACTTCCCACTGAGTATCGCTTGATTACCTGGTGTAGATCACGATCGCTCCGTTACCGGCAATTGTACCAAAACGGAAGGAAGCATCAACGGGATTCAGTACTTCAATTCGGTCAATAAAGTTTGGGTCCATATCGATAATTGCTTGCTCCGGATAAGGCACCGGAACATCGTTGATAAACACTGCAGCTGGAGCGCATCCTTGGCCTCCAGATCGCCGACTGACCTCGATGCAGAGACCCGGCCTCGGTACACCAGTAACTGGATCTACCGTAGAAATCTCCCGAATCCGGAGGCCCGGTGCCTGGACGTTCCTGAGTAAGTCTACGGTTGCTGTGGTCCTCGGGAGTAGTGCATCAATCTCTTCGCGACTTATAAAGTCTGCCCTCTTGGCATCGTTTAGGAGGCTTGTGCGCCCGAAACGGGTTCTGGCCGTAACAACAAGACCATCTATTTCAAGGGCTTCGACAGCCAGTCGCACTTCAATATCAACAACTTCTTCACTGAAGATCGTGACAGAGTCTGTTCGCTGCTCGAAGGCAATGTGGTCGGTCGTCACTAGATGCCGACCAGGAGGAAGGTCGTCTATTATAAAACGGCCCTCTTGGTCGGTGAGCACTAGACCTTGGGTTCCGGCCACTGTGATGGAAGCACCCAGTATGGGTTCCCCCGAAGCAAAGTCTTCCACATATCCGCTGAGGGTCCCCTCCGCAGACACCAACATCTCAAGATCTTGGATCTGACCCAAACCTGCCCCGACTGAGATTACCACGGTCCTTCCCGAGCTTCGGCCGAAGTGAGGCTGGAGATTCATTTCTCTTTCAGCTGGCACGTTGCATATCCGATAATACCCGCTGTCATCCGTGTTCACCTCGGTTGGCCTACCGATCCCTACACCAAACCTTGAAGTGGCCACTGGCTCCAGGGTGACCAGTGCTCCAGGCATGGGCACACCCGTGAGTGAGTCCGTTACAATCCCAGAAACCGCGCCATACCCTGGTCCGGATTGCTCAATTACACACCATCCCGCAAGCAGCGTCGTCTCCGAAGGTACTGCGAGCTCAACAGTAATTGTCTCACCACCCTGGAATGTTACCTGCCGTGACGGAGGACTGACTCCTAACTCTTGAAGCCTCGGATGGAAGAATGAGACCCAGTGTGTCCCTGCTATAATGCTGTCTAGGGTAAATCTGCCGTCCTGTCCTGACTCGGTTGCTGAGTTGGTGCCGATGACTCCCACTCGGGCCCCAGCCAACGGGCCCATGGATGTACTGTCGTAGACGATCCCGGTGAGCCCTGCTGTGTTCTGTGCTCTTCCTGGCAGTGTATCCGCTGCAGCCAGAATCAAAAGAGCAGCCAATACTGCAGTTGAGCGTTCCCAAAGGTTCATCTGATTCTTGATCTCGTCACAAACACGTTAAGCAAGCTATCTCCTGACTATAACCTAGCCCTCACTAGAGCCATCTCAGCCCATGACCATTCGACCAATTCTCGTTGAATATTGCTCAAAAGTCACTCACCAACGATCACCTGATTAATTACACACTCCGTTGTGGAACAGGCACCGGACCTGGGAATTAGTACCAGCGGTTAAGCGCCAGGGTTCATCGTCGACCTCCAGGTATCCGGGCGGAAGGCACCTTCCTTGCTCTAACTTATACGAACCAGTTAGCTCCAGATATCGAAGAAATCAACTTTTTCCGACGTCTCAACAGGAGCCCGTGGCGGACTCCCAGCAGTCAAGTAGTGAAGAAGAATGTTGGCGGCCTCGCCAGCTACGACCTCTATCGGCGCAGGGCCACCAAGAGCCGCCTGGTCTCCCTGAATCATCCCTTCCGCGGCGAGAAGACCCAGCCTTACCGCAAGATCCGGCTCAGGGTGTGATATTTCACCCTGACACGTAAGCAAGATCTCGGCTACATCCCCTAAGACCCGATCCCGAAATCTATTGTAGGCCACCCCATTCATCCCTTGTGCCTGATCCAGTGCCTGCAGGTAAACCGCCCTAGATACCCCAATTTCCACCAGCAGGCTTACTGAACTCTCTGCGATATCTTGTAAATCGATTTCTGACCAGTTACGAGACCTGATAGCGCTATCCCAACGTTCTAGAGCTTCGTCCCATAACCTCTCGCCAAGGTAATCCAACAGGTCTTCCTTACCACTGAAGCGAGCATAAAAGGAACCGACGGATGAATGAGCTCGATCAACTACGGTTTGCACTGTGAGGGCTTTATGGCCCTGTTCCCCAAGAATCTCCAAGGCGGCCTGAACAATACGCTCAAGAGTCTTCCTAGAGCGTGACTGTTTGGGAGGATTAAGATGGTTATCGCCGGACACCGCGCCTACTCGTGACAAAAACTAGAATAAGGATTCTATATAATCTGTCGGCTCCGGCTTCGCAAACCCCAGACCACCTGATTTATGTTGTATTCAGGTTCTCAGCCGCTATCTATCTGGCGGGATATATCACTCTACCATCTAGATCATCCGGCATTGTTGCTATACCTGCCAAACGTGCCAACGTCGGGGCTATATCGATGGTATAGGCCGGCGCATCAGTTACTCCCGCATCAATACCCTTACCGAAGAAAATCACTGGGACATGCCGATCGTACCAATAAGGTGTTCCGTGACTGGTCCCATTGGCACCGGAAAGGAGCTCGCCTTCTGCATAGCGGGTCTCTACACCATAACGAGAGAGAGAGCCAAGCCCCCTCCCTGGGTAGTAGGAGTTTCGAAAAAGAATAGCGAACGAATCAACTGGCTCGCCGGACGTTAATTGCTCGTGCGTATAGGCCTTTGCCACGGTTCCATCGGCTTCAAGCTGTCTAGCTAGCCTTTCGGCAATGTCCTCTGGTGCTCCTCCCTCGGCTAGGGCAGCCTGCAGAGCGCTAGAACGGCTCCGGAACCTTTCTCTGGCATTTATCCGACGAGCTGATGTATTCCCCTGTTCTTGTGCGTATTCCGGCATAGTGGCGACCCCGTGGTCCGCAGAAAGAGCCGCCACCCATTGGCCTTCTCCTACATTCGCATCGAGATAGCTAAAGAACTCACCTAGAATGCGGTCTAAGTGTATAAGATTCGAGAGCTGCTCCTGACTGAGTGGCCCAAACAGGTGCCCTACGTAGTCCGTGGATGACAATCCGAGAGCAAGGAAGTCAACACTCCCTCGTTGCCCTAGTTCAAGCTCTCTCATGGCTGCCTTAGCCAATTCTAGTACGGCTTCATCAGACTTGGGGGAGTCAAAAACCCACTCATAATGGTCACGCTCCTCGAGGGAGCTTATGTGAGGAAATGTTGAGCTTCCTCGCCGTTCATACTCTGCAAAGTCTGGACGGGCTAGGGATTGCATTTCTACTGGAACCTCCGTATCCCACACACTGTCCGCCACAAGCATTGTCATGACTTCTTCATTAAAACTCTGCACCCAGCCAGGATAGGTTTGAGCGTAATAGTGTGAAGTGACGAAGCGGGCCTCGTCGTGCAGCAACCAATAAACATCGGAATTTGTCTGCCCAGCGAGGGTAATCGCGGAGCGATCCTTCGCAGATACTGACACTGACAGAGCATTTTCGTCCGCCTCGCGTATCCAATCTGCCAATCCACTACGCAGCAAATTCTTAGGAGATCTGCCGGGGATCCGGTCTGAGTCTTCAAATCCGAGGATTGGGCTTTCATCGTCTGCTACGGAATAAGTTGTTCGCCACTCCTCACCCACCTGCTGCGACCAGCTGTTGGCTACAACCCCGGAACGAGAAGGTGGGACGCCCGTCGAAATCGATGAATGTCCTGCAGCGGTTTGAGTTGCTGCGAAAGGATGTGATGCGTTGGTGTACCGGTACCCCTCATCGATCAAGCGCCGCAAGCCACCAGAAAAAGCTTCATCAAACTGGCTGAGCATGTCGCCGCGCAACTGGTCCACCACAAGTAAGACGACCAGGTTGGGGTCGTCCGATTCCTGGGTACAACCCTGGCCGGCAACTAACACCGCACCGAGCATAATAATGCCCGCAACATTCTGAATCCTGCTGTTCGGCTTGTTCACTTTTTCGTGCTAGGCTAAAGGGGGAAACTGGGGTAAGTGTACACCTCTAGATTTGAACCGCCATCCCCTACATGCTGACCTTGCGCTGCTTAACATTTGTTCCAACTGACATTCATGAGCACGCTATGCTGTTGACACTCCACGTCCTGAAATCTCTATTTCTTGCCCGTGCGTGCTCGCATGCTCAGTACTAATCCGGCGTAGCTCAGTTGGTAGAGCAGATGACTGTTAATCATCGGGTCACAGGTTCGAGTCCTGTCGCCGGAGCTTGTGTATACTATAAAGCTAGGTCCGACTAGGACTTACGCTATTCGCTTAGAAATCCACATCGTTCGGTACACGGCAGTACCTATCGCGCCCGTAGCGAGAATTATTAAGCCAGCGGCGAGAAGCATGCCTGGTTCATATCCGAGGATTGGATCAAGGATGCCGCCCAAGCCAACCAGAAGGATCCGTTCGGCCCTCTGCATAATACCCGCCTTGCATACGACCCCTAGGCTCTCACCTCTAGCGCGTGTGTAACTCACGAGCAGAGACCCTCCGATCGCTAGAGCAACCACGATCGTCAGAGTTACTGACTCACGGTAGAAAACCGCGAGTCCGACGAATGCACTAACTTCAGCGAATCGGTCGAGGGTAGAATCAAGGAACGCACCCCTCGGTGACGCTAGTCCTTGACCTCGGGCGACTCTGCCATCTAAAACATCAAGTGCTCCACTGAGGAGTAGGAGCCATCCACCAGGGTTGAGATTGCCATTTCCGAAACAGAAACCAGCCCCGACTCCGAGAGCCACCCCAGTCAGATTGAATGCGAGGGGGGCGATTTTTAGCCCAATAGCTAGGCGCTCTACCGGACCTAAGAACCAATAGAGCCAGCTCCGCACGAATGAGCCAAGAAGAAAGTCTCCTCGATCACCAATCTCATTTTGGTCTTCCCGTCGATAAGCCCCAGTAACAACGAAGATAACTGACGAAAGGAAGGTTATACCAACGACAATCACTAATCCCAAAAGTTCAGAACTCAAAGCTCGGCCTCATAATCCGGCAAGTAACTCGACTGTGCTCTGTTAGTCACTGGCGAAGATCCTTCTTCGGTCTCGAGAGGAAAAATGTGATTGCCCTGGGCCAAAGGAACAGCAGTGGAAATCGGCGTTCTAGCCATGTCAGCTTGATTTCCTGCCCGCTGTGTCGCTCCGCTTTTCTCACTATATACGGTAACCATTCCTCAAAAGTCACAGTGTGCTTTAGGGTTCGTATCCCCATTCTCACTTTCGACCGCATGAAGTGCAATTGCCATCTCAGCGTTTCCCAAGTGCTGGAGGGTGCGGTTAATCGATACCGACCTTCCTCAGCTATCATGATCCCTTCTTGCTCTGCGTTAGAAAGCACAGGGCCAAGCACCTCGAGAAAGTGATCCGTCTGCGCTTCATAGGTGTGTTTGTGTCGGTCAGTCGCTTCTGGTCGAAATTCTCCTCGATAGCATACCTCAAGTATACGACGACCCAAACCGTCAGCATTGACTGGCTCAGTGAGGTAGGGGGCCATCCACATGAGTACGCGAGCTCTCGCACCCGCCATAACAGCTTCCACCCATTCCCTATCTTCATCAGAGGCAACCCAGATAACTGCCATCCTCTGAACTAGTCTACTGAGTAGGTAGTGATCCTTAGGTCGTGGCCCGAGAGCACGTTCGAGATGATTTCGAGTAACGACATTACACTTCGCGACCCTGCCCGTGTCCTCTTCTGGGGAATAGGCAATCACATTGGGAGGTAAGATGTGCGCCATGGTTGATATCAAGCGCACTGACCCCCGCAGGTTCCCTGAATTCTTGAGGGCAGAATAGAATGCTCTATAGTCGTCTACTAGGACAATGAAATCGTAAGCGCTATAGCGGTTAGGGCTCGTTCCATGGAGGTGTGAACCATACAGCAATACGCACCGCACCTGGCCTCCTCCTGCTTGCACGAGTCCACTTGCGAGCTCGCGAGCACCAACTAATCCCGACGCTACTCCATCTGTCATGCGACGGACTCTCCACGCATCTGGGCAAGGCCGGCCACCATCTGCTTCCGAACTTCTCCTATGAACGGATCCGGATCTAGTGTGGGGTCATTCCACTCAAGCTCACTCACGAATGCAACCTCACCATTCATCTCGTTTATGCCACTAAGAAAATTCTTGAACTTCGCATATTTCCAGAAGCCGTCTCCAACAAGTACATAGACCTTCCAGGCACGAGCCTGAAGGATCCGCCTGAGCCCCGCTTTCTTGAACCGACCGATATTACCATCCTTCGTCCTGGTCCCCTCTGGAAAAATCGCTACTGGCACCTCTGCCGTGCGGGCGACCTCACTAAGATTATCAGTCATTCCAAGGGCATCGCGTCGGTTTGCCGTAGGGTCAACGACTGGGTATTGATAGAGTCTGATCATGTGCGAGATTAGCGGAATCCAGCGCCTGTATCGTTTACGTGTAACAATTAAGGGGTATCCACCTCGCACTGATGTACATACCATCGGAATGTCTAGCAGGGATTGGTGGTTCATGATTATGAGGACCCCTGACTCAAAAGGGACCTGAGGTGGTGGGGCGATGCTTGCGCCACCCAAGAACACCATTGGCCTACTTGTGAGCCAAGCCATTGCCTGCATCCAAGCTCCCAGAACCCGTTTGCGACTTGAAGGTATGAGCCACACCAAAGGTCCTATGAGAAATCTCTGCACTAGATCGCATAAGACCATGCCTAAAGTCACGGCCAACAGAGATACCACCCCACGTAACTTCAAATGAGTCGTCTCCAAAAACAGAAAGGACTTCAGATTGACATGAAGCACACAAGAAACGCTAACCAGTTCTGCTGACAAGCATCAAGGTAAATAAGATTATGAGCCTACCAGATCACACATACTACGGCTTCAAGAATTGCGTGGGAGCATTTTTCGAGATGCCGACTTCAGACGCGCGCGCGCTACTCCCCGCTCATCTTGAGCCACTTGAGATGCAGCATACCCGTAGCATTTTGGCCCTAACTGCATTTCAGTTTACTCAGAGTGAGGTGGGAGAGTATGAAGAGATCGTTCTGGCAGTAATTGTGCCCCCGATGATTGAGGTTGATAAGCAAATCCCTAAGGCTGCCTTTTACCCCTTTATGGTCGGCACCTCCTCCGAGGCATCCCGGTTACACGCGATCGAACGTTGGCACCTGCCGCACTACATGAAGGACCTGGAGATATCATTCACTGAATCTGAGTTGCAGATGGATGTGAACGTCCGTGATGGTGATGATTCAGTGCTTGATTTTACTGTGACTAAACACGATTACGTGCCTTCGAAGAGCCTGTACAATGCATTTACAGTTGAGGACGACGGAGACAGACACTTCAAGGCAAACATCTACATGGAAGCCCCTCACTCGGAACACGAAGAGGAAAAAGGCTCTCTTACGCTATACAAACACCCAATGACGGAAGGGCTGACACTTGATGACGTCAACGCTTACCCCTTTCGTGAACAGTGGTACAAAGAGGGCCTGCAAACGTTCGAGCCCCTCCTGACCCTTTAGCCGTAATTTCTCACCACGGATTGACGCCCAGTGAGCCGCCACTTCGTCATCTTCAATCCAGCCGCAGGTAGGGGCCGCGGCCTCAAGAGGATTGAGGTCTACCGGGCCCTCTTAGCTGAGCACATAGGCCGGGTAACCTTTGCGGCAACCACTCGTGCCGGGGAAGAGCGCGATCTCGCAGATCAGGCCATTGCCCAAGGCTATAACATCATTGTCGCTGTTGGGGGTGACGGAACCTGGGGTAACGTTGCTGACCGCATTGCAGCCAGTGGTCGCGAGGACGTCGCTCTTGGAATCTTGCCGAATGGAACTGGTAATGACTTTGGGCGAAACCTTGGATATGACCCCTCAAGCCCTGAACAGGCAGTCCTCACTCTCGCAGCAGGACACATCCGCCCCGTAGATATGGGCCGGGTGGAAACCCTTAGCGCGGCTGAGAACACACCTCATGTCATGGAACAAAGGAATTTCTTGAACTTGGTCGGCTTCGGTTTTGACATCGCAGTCATAGATGCTGCTGCTAGGGCACGGTTCTTAAAAGGTGAGTTGCTCTACAAGATCACCGCGCTCCAGCAGCTGTTCCGATTCACAGGTATCCGAGTGGGTATAACTGGGGAGAAGAGTGCGTCGCGAGACGGACGTCATTTGATGCTGACCATCTCGAGTGGACGTTTTTTTGGAGGAGGATTCCCGATTGCGCCCGATGCGAGTGTTCAGGATGGATACCTCCACGCTTGTCGCATCCAAGATGCCCCTGCATTTACAAGGCTTAAGCTCTTTAATAGAGCGGAGCGCGGGCTCCACGTAAGCTCAGACCGGGTTGAGGTCTTGGCTGATAAACGCTTTAGTCTAGAATTCGAGGAACCACCTCGCTTTGAAATGGACGGCGACGTGAGGCAGGCCGCAGGCAATACAGTCGAGGTGAGCATTTTACCACGGGTATTAGGAGTAGTGGCACCGGAGAGGCTTTGAGACCTACTCCTTCCTGAGACTGCCTCCACCTACGTGCCAGCGCTCCTCTGCCAACCACTTCGCATCCTCTTCATCATGGCTCACAAGGACAATCGGCACACTCCTATCTAGGGCCCAATCACTGACAAGCTCTGATAACTCACCTCGTAGAGGCCGATCAAGCGCTGAAAACGGCTCGTCAAGAAGCAAAAGCCTAGGTTTTGAAAGTAACGCCCGACCCAGTGCTACCCTCTGCCGCTCACCCCCAGAAAGCCTCCTGGACCGCCGATCAAGCAAGTCCTCTATCTGAAGTAAAGCGGCGGTTTCTGAGACCCAATCAGGTAGTGCGCCCCCGTAGCTTAGGTTCTCTCGTACAGTCAGATGCGGGAAGAGAAGTGTCTCCTGAGGAACCCAACCTACCCGCCTGTCCCACGAAGGGACCCATGTTCCATTCGAACTGTCCTGCCAGCAATGCTCCTTAACTAGCACGGTTCCGTACGCTCGTCGTTCTACTCCTGCCAAAATTCTCAGGATCGTACTTTTTCCTGATCCTGAAGGACCCACTACAGCAATCCGGGTGCTCGCTGTATTCAACTCGACCCTTAACCCTCCCCCGGTGAAGGGGATCTCTAGATCTAGGCCTAAATGGAAATTCGTGTCAGCGGGCATGTCGGTCTTCCAATCGACGTTTTTGTCTCCGTGAGAGCACCTCAAATCCTAGTAAGGCTATTAGCGAGATAATCACACTCGCACCCACCAATACCCAGACCGTCTCTCTTCCGGTCGGTGACTCCAAGAGCGTATACACAGCGAGAGCGATTGTCCGGGTCGACCCTTCAACATTGCCTGCCAACACTACGGTGGCTCCGAACTCACCCAGGGAGCGCGCGAAAGCAAGGACTGCCCCGGCCGCAATTCCCGGCAAGGCCAGCGGTAGCGAGACACGGAAGAATGTTTTCCATGGAGAACACCCGAGTGTCCAGGACAACTCTTCATACATCGGGTCTACTGCTTCAAATGCACCACGCACAGAGATCACATAAAGCGGTAGGCCTACGACCAATGCAGCAATCGACGCACCAAGTATCGTAAACGGCACGGGGAAGCCTATTGACGCTATTAGCCCTCCCAGGGGAGTAGAGGCCCCTAACACACTGAGAAGAAGGAAGCCGGTTACAACTGGCGGTATAACCAGGGGGGCTGTGACGATAGTGGAGAGAACCGTTTTCCCGCGAAAATCACGGCGTGCAAGTACCCACCCGAGCCCTACGGCAGGGATTAGGCCCACCAAGGTTGCTAGGAAAGCAACGATAAGGGATAGACGTACCGCAGATGATACAGATGCCACTAAATCATCACCCGTATCTCCCGCGGCTTGCCCTTGTGATTCTCCGTCAGCTACAAGGGACTGAGGCGGGCTGAATCCCGCCTCTCTAAGGAACGGCTGCCCCGCGTCGCCTAAGACGAAGTTCACAAAATCAGCTGCCGACTCTTCATGCGCTGTGGATCCTAGTGGAACTCCCCAATATTGAGCTTGTGGATATTCGGGTCCTTCAAAAACGAACGCTATGCTCACCGACGGCTCCGCTTCCGCATCCGTCCGATACACGATTCCGGCCGGGACCTCACCTCGTGCAACCCACTCCAAAGCCCCTCGTACTGACCCTCCTCTAACCACGTCCTTCTCGATCTCTGACCAGACCCCTGCTTTTTCCAATGCTGTTCGAGCGTATTTCCCTGCGGGTACATTTTCACCAGCTAGGGCAATCCGCTCAAAACCCAATAGCATGTCAGGCTCCAAAGGTACAGAAATATCTCGAGAAACGGCGATTACCAGTTCGTTGGCTGCAAAATGGACAGCGCTGCCAAGCGATACAGTTCCTTGCTCCTCGAGCCACCGGATCCACTGAGGGTCGGCGCTGAAGAAAATATCGCCGGCACCACTTTGTGAGGCCTGGACCGCTAGACGGGATGTCGCGTCAAATGAAAATACTAGAGGGATCCCACCTAATCTTTCCCATTCATCCCCGATTCTTGGTAAGACATCGGCGAGGCTAGCTGCAGCAAGAACTAGCAGGACTGAGTCACTTGCTTGTTCTGTTGTGCGGGAGCCTCCCGTCAAGCTAGCCCCGTTGAGCTGCATCGGGGCCAGTAATACAGCCGACCAAATAGCTGCAAGTATACTCTTTTTTCTTAGCTCCCTGAGAGAGAGTGCTCGGGGCTGTACCCAGCGGGTGCTAGTCTTGGCTTTATGAAACATGGGGCCGCCAGGGTATCCCTAGGAGTAACACTGGACAAGGTGCTCTCCTTGCTCTAGCGCACTGTTCTTGCGTCTTTTCTCGCCATGTCTTCGGCACCCAAGAACCAGCCTTTCTCCGAAACTCCCATCACCGTTCGGAGCCCTGAACTTGACTCGTTTGGACATGTGAACCATGCCGTCTTCTTGAACTACCTGGAGCACGGCCGCTTTGAGGCACTTGAAAGAGCAGGTCTCTCTTGGTCCGGGTTAGACGAAACAGGTCGAAGCATATTCGTAGTCCGCATAGAGGTAGACTACCTTGAGGAAGTTAGGAGGGGCCAGCAACTCTTGGTCCGCACTTGGGCACAATCCTTTAGGAGAACCAGCATGGTTCTGGGACAAGAGATCGTGCGAAAAGAGGCCCCGGAAAGGGTTGTGGTACGAGCTGCCGTCACCGCTGTATGGATTGGGGCAAACCGAAGACCTCAACGTGTCCCAGAAGAGATCCAGAGAGGGCTGCTCGAAGATCTAAGCTTGAAGAACCTGTAGAACTTGGACTAAAGAGTGAGCGTTCTTTGGTGAACTGGATCGGCAACGACGTTGTAGACCTTGAACATTCTAGCCTACACGGAAAACTGGAGAGCCGTCGATTTCTGAAACGGGTTTTCACAAAGTCTGAACAAGCCATAATCGCCAGAGCAGGGAAATCTGATATTGAACTCTGGTGTCTTTGGGCCTGTAAAGAGGCGGCGTTTAAGGCATTTTCTAAGATTCTTCCAGCTCCTCCCGCATTTATTCATTCTGCTTTTGAAGTGTCGTGGACCAGGATGATGCAGGGAGAAAGTTCGTGCACCAGAGTTGGGAATGTTGCCTATGAGGGGCTCTCGGTATCTGTATCTGTAGGTCTTTCAGAACCCGTGCTTCACGCCTTCGCCTGGACGGGCCATCCGAACAATGCGATCCAAGGAGCTCCACCAGCCAAGCTATATCATGACGTTGCCCGACTAGACGAGCCCGGCACTCCATGGTCTGCCCCGTATTCTGAATTGCTCGAACAATTGACCTCAGAGGAACAGGCTGGAGTCCACTCTAGGGAGTCGGCGGCGGCTCGGATCGGAGTGAAGGCGTCTATAGCTAAAACATTCAACGTAGCCCCAGACCATCTTCAAGTTCTTCGGCCTCGGCGTCCTACTGGCCGAAGCCATCCCGTGCTAATTTTGGGGGGCAAGCCTAGCGGCATAGATATTTCAATCTCTCACCATGGATGCTGGATTGGCTGGGCTTTTCTCGAAACGGACAATGATCGAAGAGAGTAGGAGGGAGAGGTGCAGGCTTGCATCAGAGTGAAGGCCGAGACACTGTGGCGGAGATGACCTATAGAGATCAGTTGAAGCACTTGTTGTTAGAGCGCTCTATGCGTTTCGGTAACTTTACGCTCTCGAGTGGGGGCAGCTCCACCTATTACATCGATGCCCGACGCACAACAATGAGTGCTGAAGGCCAGGTGCTTATTGGTCGAGTAGGTTACGAGATCGTCTCACAGAGTGGTCTGGAGCCTACACATCTAGGCGGCCTCACAATGGGGGCTGACCCTATCTCGTATGCTATCGCTCACCGCAGTCATCTAGAGGGCCACCCTTTGGATGGGTTCTCCGTCCGAAAAAAAGCTAAACACCACGGTACCGGAAACCGCGTAGAGGGGGGGCTAGACCCATCTTCTCGTTGCCTTGTTATTGAAGACACCCTAACAACTGGCAAAAGCACCCTCTCTGCAGTAGAGGCCTTGCGTGAGCACGGTGTAACCGTGGTAGGCGTTTTAACGCTAGTTGATCGCTCAGATAACGCGGAAGAACTCTTCCGTGAAATTGGCTTGCCTCTACTCTCGTTCTTCCCTGTGAAAGAATTACTGGACCAGAACCAGCGGTAAAGAGGGAGGAGACTCTCGGACGAGAGGGGTGTTTTATCTTCGTTTAATCCAAACGATGCCTGCCGTTTTAGTCGAGCAACCTCAACGGCATCACTAGACACAGGTAGTCCAATTTCTCTAAATCCTCCGACTCAGTAGGCTCTATTGTTACAGCTCTTTCAGGAGCCTTGAAGGCTATATCCACTTCATCTGTCGGCATATAACGAAGCACTTCTAGAAGATAGTTTGCATTAAATCCTATCTCTATCTCTTCCCCTTCATAACCGACCTCTAGCTCATCTTGGCCTTCTCCAAGATCAGGGGTAAGAACGTTTAAATGGAGTCTATTGTTTTCGAATTTAAGTCTTATTCTGTGTGTTTGGTCAGATGCTACCACCGCCATTCTTCGTACCGCTGATTCCAGTGCCTTTTTATCGACGGTTGCTACTTTGTCGTTATCTCTAGGTATAACCGCTTCATAATTTGGATAAGTTCCTTCTATCAGCCTCGTATATACTTCAGCAGTCCCAGCTTTAAAGCCTAAATGGTTTCCACTTCGTGCCACTTCTAGCATTTCATCTTTCTTAAAAAGCCGTTGTACCTGCTGTAAGGCCGCCGGTGGTACAATAAAGTCAGCCGAGGAAGCATCCCCTGATTCCGCAGGAACACCCATCCGTGCTAGACGATGACCATTCGTCGAAACCATTCTCATCGCTCCATCACGAAGTTCCCATAAAACTCCGTTGAGTATTGGTCTACTCTCTTCGTTAGAAACTGCAAACGATGTGTGATGAATCAGACGGTTTACTTCCATCCCTGTTACACTCCAGCCTTCTTCAAAATCCACTTCTGGAAGTGAGGGGAATTCATCAGCTGCAAGACCATTTAACTTGAAATGGCCCCTTCCGCTCTTGAGTTCAATCTGGGTTCCTATCGTAGACACTTCAATCGGCTGATCCGGTAATTCCTTTGTGATTTCTTGAAGTTTCTTACCAGGAGCAGTCAAGCTCCCCTCTTCTCTTACATCAGCTGGAACTTGAATTCGAACTGCTACATCCAAATCCGTTCCACTCATCCAAACACTCCCATTTTCAGCCTGAAAAAGGATGTTCGATAACACTGGGAGTGTGGTTTTAGATGGGATACTTGCAGATACCGCTGCTAGACCATTGTGAAGGTTCTGTCGGGTAATTGTGAAGTTCATTTAGGCGGTTCCTAAAACGGACCGAGTAAGTTTCAACAGTGGTTAGATACTATGTATTCTTCTTAAAGAAAAACATAGTAGTAGTAGTAAGTGTGGAAGTGTGGAAGAAAGATATAAGGACATCTCAATCTAGTAGGTTTTGTAAGTATATACGCTACTATGTCCTTAGGTTGAAAAGTGAAGGATTTTTTCACTAATAATCCAGAAAAATCACTGGTAAAATAAAAGTGTGGATAAGTCAGGCTTTATCCACGAGTTACCCACAGCCCACCTAGATGCGGTATCCTAACCGGTGAAGTCTTCTCTCACTGCGTGCACTAATTCCTTAAATACCGGATCCCTCTCCATCTCTTCCTCAACTTTTCGGATGGAGTGAATCACAGTCGAGTGGTCTCTTCCTCCAAAGAATTCTCCAATCCGGACAAGGGACAGATCAAAGGTTTCTTTGATAAGGAACATAGCAACCTGTCTAGGGACGGTTAAATCTTTGGTGCGCCGTTTGGAAGAGAGGGCGTCAGCGCGAACCCTCCACCTGCTAGCGACAATTTCCCTAATTCTTTCAGGAGAAAGAACTGGCCCTTTTTCTCGTTTTTGACCTAGGGATCCCCGGAACGCCGTTTTAGCTAGGTCGGGAGTAATTTCACGGTTGGTCAGTGAAGAGTACGCCAAAAGCTTAATTATCGCGCCTTCGAGCTCTCGAACAGAGGAGGTACACGAGTGGGCAATAAACTCAATCACTTCTGAGTCTAGGCTGAATCCGTCGTCGGCTGCTTTCTTCTGCAGGATAGCCATCCGGGTTTCGTAGTCCGGCGGCTTCACGTCCACTACCAGGCCCCACTCAAAACGGGATACAAGTCGGCTCTCTAGGCCTGAGAGATCTTTAGGTGGCCGGTCGCTGGTTAGGACAATCTGGCGTTGCGCATCATAAAGAGCGTTGAAAGTGTGGAAGAACTCTTCCTGAGTCCGCTCTTTGCCCTCTAGGAAATGGATGTCGTCAACAAGCAGTAAGTCCATCTCGCGATACTGCTTTCTAAATGCTGCGGTTGTCCCCTGTTGGATAGACATGACCAGTTCGTTCATAAACTGCTCTGACGAGACATAACAGACACTCCTCAGAGGATTTTCGCTCCCCATGTGGTGTCCGATTGCATGCATCAGATGAGTCTTTCCTAGACCAACACCTCCATAAAGGAATAGGGGGTTGTAGGTTTTAGCCGGTCGATCAGCTACGGCTCTAGCAGCAGCAGCAGCAAGCTGGTTGTCGGCCCCGACCACGAACCGCTCGAAAGTGTAGCGGTCATTCAGCAATGGTGCGGTAATGGAGTCTGACGCAAGGGAAGGGATGTCCTCGTGAGCACTGTCCTCAGTGGCCAGAGTAGTAAGGTCGACCGAAGAAGCGGAGGCGGACGAACCCACAGCAGCACAGGTGACCGTGATTTTGATCGGCCTGCCGAGGATTGCTTCTGAAGAAGCAGACAGAACAGGGCCAAACTTGTCCTCAAGCCACTCGACATGGAAACGTGAAGGCACCTCAAGTTGCAATTCGTTTGAGGTGAAGGCGACAGCCACAGCAGGCTTAACCCATGTCTGATAGCTCTGCTCAGGAACAGAGGCCTGGACCGATTCTCGGATCCGACTCCATAATTCTGGGGCAGTCAACTCCACCATATCTCTTGGTCCGCAGGTGGAATCCAGGGTGGGGAATAGCTAGAGACTGGCAACATAGAGTAGGACGGGCCTGCATCATTCGAAGGTGGTACTGACGGGTGGGGCTAGCCGACCCGGGGGCGCCGAACCTACCAAGCGAAACTCAAAAAATCAAACTTCTAGTTTCTTGGGTTTATCCAAGGTCTCCGTGAAGCATTGAAGATCGCCACCGTTGACGCTTTCTCGCGGGCTCGGCTATCTTTTTCTGCTCGTTTCTGGATGTAAGATACAATGGATTGGGCTACCCCCGATGAAGCCGACATACAAGCCGCGGAATCGCAAAAGACTCAACACGCATGGATTTCGTGCACGGATGAAAACCCGAGGCGGCCGCAGGGCCCTCAATCGTCGTCGGAGACGAGGTCGCGCTCGGCTAGTAGTCTCGATCGGCCGCAAGTAGCACCAGTCAGGGCGGACCGCTCGGAGCACTTCCCTAGAAGTGTCCGGATTCGGCGGAGCAATGAAATCCAGGAAATCCTCCGGCAAGGGAAACGGGAGCGTACGAGGAATCTTGAGATCTTTTTTGCCCGCCCTAAAGCATCATTTTCCCGGCTTGGTGTGATTGTGCCGAAACATGGACAACGCATTGTCGACCGGAACCGACTGAAAAGGCGATTGCGTGAAATCGGTCGGCAACGAGTGATCCCACATTTGAGCTCAAGGGGTCGCGAAGGAGATGTGCTTATTCGGGCTACCCGCTCAGCGTATAGGGCGAGCTTTGCTGACCTCAAAAGGGAAATAAACGAAGCGGTGGAGGGGTTTTGCTCAGAAAAATCCTGATCGTGATGATCCGTGGGTACCAAGTTGGAATATCAACCTGGACACAACCAGCATGCAGGTTTGTCCCTACGTGCTCTGAATATGCGACTGAAGTGATTCAACTGCATGGAGCCCTAAGGGGCACTTGGCTCGCTGTGCGACGCATCGGTCGTTGCCATCCTTGGGGTAGCTTTGGATCTGATCCTGTGCCCCCAGTGGAAATGAATTCGGCTAAGAGTGGGCGTGTGACCGAGAGGGCTCGATGAACAGCCAAACCCGCTTTGTCCTGGCAATAACCCTGATGTTTTTGGTGATGCTCACAACGAACGTCCTTTTTCCGCCGGTTATCCCTGACGAGCCTGCCTCACCTGATAGTGCTAGTGCTGCGGGAGCTGAGGTAACCACGGATAGAGAGTCTTCTGATCCAGTTCCTGCAATTCCAGAAATCGTTACATCTCCAAGTGAAGTGCCAGAAACAGTAGAGGATGCAGCACTCCCGGAAGAGCAAAGGGTCGTCGTGTCCAGCCCACTCTATCGGTTCGAGTTCTCCAGCTTCGGTGCAAGGCTACATGCAGCAGAAATGTCTCAATTCGAGCCATTAAACCATGACGGCTTGCTTGACTTGATCCCGGCTGGAGCGGAAGGGTATCTCGGACAAAAGCTGGTGGTTGGATCCGATACACTGGATCTATCAAGGGTGCCGTTTACCGTCGAACCGGAAGGCGGCCTGGCGCTTGAGGCTGGCGAGGACGCACAGAGACTGCGCTTTACGTATCAGCATCCTACAAGTGCGTTCAGGTTCGAGACCGAGTATGAGTTTAGTCCCGATGACTACACTCTCCGGGTCAGTGGGACAGCCTCGGGCTTGGATCGACCTTTGCTTTTAACGGACCTAGGTGATGGGCTTGCCTTTGCTGAGGCAGACTCAGCTATGGAAGCACGTGAGATGGGATACGTATACAACCATGTCCAAGAGGGTATCGAAGAGACAACTACAAGTAATACAGAGCGAACAATTATTGAGGGCCCACTGCTGTGGGGAGCACTGCGCAACAAGTTCTTCCTTTTGGCAATCCTTGCCGGAGAAAGCAATGAAGCGACCACAGCCGAGAACTACTTGGGGGGGCTGCTCGTTGAAGAGGGCCGACTACCGGAGCGGTTCCAGGTAACCGCTGCTCAAGTGGTCGGAGACGAGGGTGATTTCGCGTACCGGCTTTTCGTAGGACCTCAGGACTTCGAGATGCTGAGTGCACTCGGCTGGGATATGCAAAATGTGAACCCGTATGGTTGGCAGTTTTTCCAAACCATCCTGAAGCCGTTCGTTTCACTGATCACAAAGATTCTTATTTACGTCCACTCAACCTTCAATCTGGGGTATGGATGGGTGTTGATTCTGTTCGGTGTGGGCATGCGTATAGTGCTGTTCCCGCTGAACCAAAAAGCGATGAGGTCTCAGTTGAAAAATATGGCTGTACAACCTCTCATGAAGGAGATTCAAGACAAGTACAAGGACAATCCTGAGAAGCTCACGAAGGAGATGAAGAAGCTTTACACCGAACATGGCTTCAATCCGTTCGGTGGATGTCTTCCTATGCTTCTACCGTGGCCCATGCTCATCGCGTTCTTTTTCGTATTCCAGAGTACAATTGAGTTGCGTGGTGTGCCTTTCTTGTGGTTACCTGATCTGTCAACCAAGGACCCGACCTACGTACTACCCTTATTCCTTGGTGTATCGATGTTCTTGATGCAGTACGTGAGCTTTAAGTCGATGGATACCCCGAATCCTCAAATGAAGATGATGATGTACATCTTTCCGCCTATGATGATCTTCATCTTCATGAACCTCGCGAGTGGGTTGAACCTCTACTACGCGACAGCGAATGTTGCGACGATCCCTCAGCAGATGTACATCGCCAGGGAGCGAAAAAAGATGCAGGGCATGAAGCCTCTCGGCCGTTCCCCACCAAGCCCTAGCGGATAGGCTACGCGTAAGCGGCTCAACCGTTCTTTTCGAGGGAGCTAGACGAGTGTGGACGTAGACACGATCGCGGCCATTTCCACCGGACCCGGTGCTGGTGCAATCGCTATGGTCAGAATTTCGGGCCCGGTGTCTTCCGAGATACTTCTCCGGCTCGCACCAGCGCTAGAAGAGATGCCTGCTCCAAGAACAGCCAGTGTGGTAGACCTATGTGAGCCAGGTGATGGAGAGGTCATCGATAGGGCTGTCGCCACATACTATCGCTCGCCGGAGAGCTACACGGGTGAAGATGTCGTCGAGATCACTTGCCATGGGGGTGTCATAGGACCCCGTCTTGTCCTGAGCGCTTGTCTCGCAGCCGGAGCTCGGCAAGCGGAGGCTGGCGAATTCACGAAGAGAGCGTACCTGCGAGGGAAACTAGACCTCATCCAGGCAGAAGCTGTTTCAGACCTTATTGATGCCCGAAGCAGGGCTTTTCACCGTGCAGCACTGCGGCATATGGAACACGGACTATCGACTAGAATCACAGCACTCCGTGAGAGTTTAGTCCGCCTAGAGGCCCTTCTGGTTCACCATATAGATTTTCCGGAAGAAGACGAGCCGCCGGTGGCATTAGATGTGATCACAGAAGAAGCGAAAAGAGTTGTGCAAGAGCTGGATGCATTACTCGCCACAGCTCCGGAGGGGGAGCTGCTTCGAGAAGGGGCGCTCACTGTGTTTGCCGGACGGCCGAATGCAGGGAAATCCTCAGTATTCAATGCCTTGCTAGGTGAGGAGCGAGCAATTGTCACAGAAGAACCTGGAACGACTCGTGATGCACTAGAGGAGACAGTCCAGCTAGGTGGCTTCCCTTTCAGGCTGGTTGATACCGCAGGGCTTCGGGAATCGGATGGGCGCGTCGAACAACTCGGTATCGAAGTAGCACTAAGATATCTGAAGGGTGCCGACGTCGTGCTCTTTTGCATTCCAGCTGCTGCGAAAACTTCGGCGGAAGACAGGAAGTTTCTTGAAACCACCGCAGCACCTGTCGTGCTTCTGGAAACCAAGGCGGATCTAGCTGAAGGCCCTGAGCGGGACAGTACTGATCTCAAAGGGTTGGCCGGGGCAGTCCAGGTTTCAGCCCTGTCCGGACAGGGGCTAGACCAGATCCGGCAGCTTCTCCCAGAACTAGCCTATTCAGGATTAGTAGGGGGGCTGAGCGACCAGCCGGTCCTTACTCGCCAGCGCCACATTCGTGCCCTGAAAATCGCTCGCTCTGAGGTGGAACTTTTCAGGAACTCGCTTGAGGGCGGTCTCCCGGCGGAAATAGCTTCGACTCACCTTCGGCCAGCAGAGACAGCGCTGGAGGAAGTTCTAGGAGTGATTACCGTTGACGACGTCTTAGATGTAGTGTTCCGAGAGTTTTGTGTAGGAAAATGACAAGGCGGGCGAGCGTGGCTGCAGATTATCGAACTGAAGGAGTGCCTAATAGCACTGACGAAAAAAAGGTAAGCGTTCCTGTGAGAGCTTATCGCGTTACAGGGCGAGTACAGGGTGTCGGCTTCCGGTGGTTCACCAGTAGGGCAGCGAAAGAGTTGGGGGTATCAGGGACAGTGTATAATCATTCCGATGGCTCGGTCAGGGTTCATGTAAGAGGTGCCCTGACCCTGCTGAATCAACTAGAAACGATTCTTGCGAGAGGACCGGTGGCAGGAAAAGTAGAAGCCGTAGAGAGAGTAGAGCCGTCACAAACAGTTAAGGCTGATGGTTTTCGAATCGAGAGGACTCCGTAATGGAGCTGAGGTACGATGTAATTGTGGTTGGCGGAGGCCATGCCGGTGTTGAAGCGGCAGCCGCCTCCGCTAGGGCGGGTGTCCGAACCGTATTAATTACGCCAGATCTCAGCCGCATCGGACAAATGAGTTGTAACCCGGCTATTGGCGGTATCGCCAAGGGCGTAGTAGCACGGGAGGTCGACGTATTAGGAGGCGTTATGGGCCGTGCTACGGACGCTTCACGGATCCAATTTCGCATGTTGAATCGATCAAAGGGGCCAGCAGTTTGGGGTCCGAGAGCTCAGTGTGACCGCAGCCTATACCCCGTAGCAGTGAGGCGCGTTCTCGATGAACTAGAGAACCTTGACCTCTTTCAGGAGATGGTGGGCGACCTGGTTCTTGAAGGTACCCGAGTGACAGGCGTGCGAACACAGGGGGGCATCACCTTCTACGGGACGGCGGTTGTTATCACGGCTGGCACCTTTCTTCGTGGTCGGATTCATGTGGGCCAAGAAGCTGGTGTTGGGGCCGGTCGGGCCGGCGAGCCCCCTTCGATAGCGTTAGCAGAAGGTCTGGAAAGCCTCGGTCTAGAAATGGCTCGCTTCAAGACTGGCACGCCACCAAGAATCGATGGTCGCTCTGTCGATTTCAGCCGTGTGGAACGCCAGGATGGGGATGACCAAGGAATTCGATTTGCGGCGTATACAGAGGAGATCATTCCCGCTCAGAGGCCGTGCTGGATCACTTGGGCATCAGACGGCCTGAAGAAGGTGGTAAGCGACAATCTTGAACAGAGTGCCCTTCATGGAGGAGAAATATCGGGTCGCGGGCCGCGTTACTGTCCTTCGATCGAAGATAAAGTTGTCCGATTCCCAAATGCTCCCCGACACCAGGTTTTCCTAGAGCCAGAAGGCCTACATACAACGGAGTTATATGTGAATGGGCTTTCGACTTCACTTCCCGCCAACGTGCAAAGGGATTTCTTGCAAACAGTTCCCGGGCTAGAAAGCGTTGTGATGACTAAGGCCGGCTACGCCATAGAGTACGACTATTTCCCTCCACACCAGCTTTTCCATTCACTTGAGCTGAAAGAGATTTCCGGACTCTTTTTCGCGGGCCAAATCAATGGGACAACTGGGTACGAGGAGGCAGCGGGGCAGGGAGTTGTCGCTGGGATCAACGCTGCGCTCAAGGTCAAAGGGGAGGGGCCGTTCATACTCCGTCGGGACCAGGCCTATATAGGAGTATTGATAGATGATCTAGTTACGCGTGGCGTTGATGAACCCTATAGGCTCTTCACGTCTCGAGCGGAATTCAGGCTACTTCTCCGCCAGGACAATGCGGTACGTCGCTTGGGCCCCTTAGCACGAGAGGTCGGACTACTCACTAAAGAACAGACACAGGTACTCAAGGATCGCCTTGATCAGGAAAACAAGCTTGTTGCTTGGTTCCACAATACGACACTTGCTCCAAAAGATGCCGATCCATTACTCGTTGAAGCAGGATCGGAGCCGCTTTCGGGGTCAGTGAAGGCTGTAGAGCTTCTTCGGAGGCCTGGGGTCCGTGCGAGAGACCTCCTGGGTGCAGCTAGTGCAGATAGCGAAATTGCAGAGGCAAAAGAGGGGCTGAGAACGGGGGTGCTCAGGGCTGTTGAGGTCGAATTGAAGTACGAGGGGTATGTGGAGCGCGAACGAGAGAGAGCTGCTAGGCTAGCGGAACAGTCTAAGGTATTGCTGGACTATGACTTACCGTACTTAGAGTTCGAGACATTGTCCTATGAGTCACGAGAGAAACTGGCTCGCATAAAGCCAGAAACGTTCGCCCAGGCAGCCAGGGTCCCGGGGGTATCACCGGCGGACCTCCAGAATCTGTTACTTGAGGTCCGCCGAGCACACACCAGGGAGAAGCAGTCTGGCTAAGTGATTGGGCACCAACGACTTATGGGTTCTCTAGAAAAATTGTTTCACGTGAAACAATTTCTTGGTTGTGCTGAGCCCGCCGTTACCCGAACGGGTGGCTACTTACGGAGGAGTTCAAGATGCGCGAGCGCAGGGTCTTCTTGACCGTCGAAGTCAAAGTCAAATTCGGTATCGCCGTCTAGGATCAATACGGTGTCGCCAACAAATTGGTAAGCTGAGACCTCATTCTCCCTGCTTGGGAACTCTCGATTCAGGGTGACCGTGTTGGCGGTTGCAGAGATGGTGCCCATTTCCGTTTGTCCTAGGCCCGCATAAATCAGAATTGCCGTGTAGCTACCGCTGGGTTGAATGTTGAGGTCAAAGGTCCCTCCGAGCTGAATAAGATCGATGGAAACCTGGTCTGACACGGAGCTAGTCAACACGAATGCAGTTGCCGTCCAATCACCAACGAACGCCTCAATCAAGGGGTCGGGGCCAGTAGGTGCTGGGTCCCCGCACCCAGCGAGGGATAACAAGAGCAGTGATAGTACTCTACTTGGGCGTTTTCGCATTCAGGTTCTCCAGTGCATTGCTTCTCTACCTATAAGACATTTTCTATCTCTAAGGCGTTGAGAATCTATGGAGGTTAGCGTGAAAGTCCGAGGCCAGTGGATAAATCTGTGCGCGTTGGCTTTCGGGGTTACGCGTTATAACCATATATTCTTAGCTCTCTGGCTCTGCTAGAGCAGAATTTTTTTAGTTTTTGGGGGCGCATGCCGCACGTTATAGCGATCGCTAATCAGAAAGGTGGGGTTGGAAAAAGTACCACAGCGATCAATCTTGGTGCCTCCCTGGCTGTGGCTGAAAAGCGCACGCTCGTTATTGACATTGACCCCCAGGCAAATGCTACGAGCGGCTTAGGCATTGAAACTAATGATCAACACAAGACGATTTATGACGTATTAGTTCGAAGAATCCCCATAAAAGACACAATTGTCAGAGAACTTCACTTTCCGTGCCTAGACGTCATTGCTTCAACCCGGGACCTCGTAGGAGCGGAGATCGAACTGGTCGGCGCCACGAATCGGGAAACGGTTTTAAGAGATGCGCTAGCCACTGTTCGAGGCCAGTACGACTACGTCCTCATGGATTGCCCGCCTTCTTTGGGACTTCTTACTCTTAACACCCTTATAGCTGCAGACTCAGTACTTATCCCCATTCAGTGTGAATTTTATGCGCTAGAAGGCATGACCCAGCTACTGAATACTGTGCGCCTGGTTCAGAGATCTCTAAATTCTCGACTTCACATTGAAGGGGTATTGCTGACGATGTTTGATGGTCGACTGAACCTGTCAAAACAGGTAGCGGCCGAGGCACGGGAATACTTTGGTGCCAAGGTGTATCGGACGGCGATACCCAGAAACGTTAGGCTAGCCGAGGCCCCGAGCTTTGGAAGACCAATCGTGCTTTATGATGTCCTGTCTAGAGGCGCACAGGCTTACCTCGAGCTCGCTCAAGAAGTGATGGCGCAAAGGCATAGAGTAACCAGTGCTTCTCCCCCGGTACTTTCGGCATGAGCCACGACCGTCTGGGGAAGGGACTCGGAGCACTGCTCGGTGATTATTTAGAGCCCGAGTTACAGCCCGGGGAAGTACAAAAGCTTAGGATTGCTTCAGTTCTGCCAAATCCAATGCAGCCTCGCAGGAGTTTTGTCCAGGCTGAATTGGAAGAACTGGCAGCCTCGATTGCAGAGAATGGCCTTTTGCAGCCTATCGTTGTTCGTGCAGCAGCAGGTGCGGATAACTATGAACTGATCGCTGGTGAAAGACGTCTGCGCGCGGTTGGGATCCTAGGGTGGGATGAGGTACCGGTGATTGTGCGGGAGGCATCTGACCGAACTCTCCTAGTTCTGGCCCTTGTGGAAAATCTTCAGCGAGAGGCCCTCAATCCGCTTGAAGAGGCCGAAGGGTACGCTTCTTTGGGCGAACAGTTTAACATGAAGCAAGCAGATATCGCAGCTGCAGTTGGCAAAGACCGTTCAACAGTCTCAAATTTACTTAGGCTCCTTAAGCTGCCCGTCTCAGTTCGGAGGTTGGTGGAGAGGGGCGGCCTGTCGGCAGGTCATGCTCGAGCGCTGCTGGCTGTGGATGACCCGGTACGAGCAGCAGAATTAGGGCAGCAGGCAGCCAAAGAAGGTTGGTCGGTAAGAGAAGTAGAACGAAGAGTGAGCGCTACTTCAAGAAAGAAGCGAAAGCGGAAAAGCACCGCGACCTCAGACCCAATAGTGAAAGCCTTCGAGGGCCAGCTACGAGATCACTTTTCTACGAGAGTTACCATTCGGGAACAGGCAGGCCGCAAGGGCTCTATCGAAATTCAGTACCATGGACCTGAGGATTTCGAGCGGATATACGAACTGATGACTGGCCAGGACTCTTCTAGGGTTGGTGGATGAGCCCACTGGCTCGGCGGGATTTCACGATCATGGTGGTCCCAGAAGACGGAAGTGTAAGTCATTCGTACCGAGTCACTTACAAGCGTTTACGCTTCATGATGGGGGTCGGGATCATAGCAGGGATCACGTTCATCGGTATGGCGGGAAGTTGGTGGTATCTCGCTGCTCGTGCATCGCACGTTAATGACCTTGAAGCCCGCCTGGAGGTTATGGGGAGTGAGCAAGTTCGGCTCGAGGCGATAGCTGCCGACTTAGCGACAGCGGAGGCACAATATGCTCGCCTCAGGTCCCTTCTGGCGCCCAACTTGCCGCTTGACGATGGGGGCATATGGCTCCCCGCCTCCGAAGCGAGCAATAGCGGTTCTGGGTTGGCGGAAGCGGCGGGTGCTCTAGCCACTATACCTAGTGTATGGCCACTGACGGAGAGCGGGATCATAACCCAAGGGCTCCTTCGGGGGGCAGGGGGAAGGCACCCGGGGCTGGATATAGCGGTGCCGACCGATTCATATATTAGGGCTGCAGGTGGAGGAAGAGTCGTTGAAGTCGGTACGGACGAAGTTTACGGGCTGTTCGTGGTAATTGACCACAGTGAAGGATATAGCACAGTTTATGCCCATACTTCAGCTCAAATGGTTGAACAGGGACAACAAGTAAGGGAGCGGGAAGTTATAGCGCTGAGCGGATCCAGTGGGCAATCGACGGCACCACATCTCCACTTTGAAATTCACTTAAACGGGGATGCAGTCGATCCCCTGACGATGGTTGAGCAGCCCAATTAGTGCCCGCGCGAGAAGTTGCGATTACTTTCTTGCCCGGAGAGTCCAAACCTCAAAGAGGCTGAATGGCAAGTCAACGAAGCGGCAATAAGCCTTCCCCCGAGGCGCTCATCTCTATTATTGGGCCAGGTATGACCGTCGTAGGGGACTGTGAAACTGAGGGTTCACTAAGAATAGAAGGAAATATTGCGGGTAGTATCCGAGCCGGAAAAGCGGTGGTAGTGGGAGAGAACGCTTGGGTTAAGGGGGACATCAGCACGCAGGATGCCGTTCTGTCAGGGAAGGTTACCGGTACTATCGTGGCCGAATCACGGCTCGAAGTAAAAGCGAGTAGCCAGATTGAGGGAGATGTCCACGCCCGCCGCTTGCAGCTTGAGGAGGGCGCGGTCCTAAATGGGACCGTAAACATGGGTGGTGCATCAAAGGGCACCGGGACCGAGATCTCTCGCGGGGAAACTCCGAGGAGCTAAGGAGGCGAATCTTTTCCCCGGTGTTACTGCAAGACTTGGTTGACCGGGGGTTATAATAGGCCCGGCTCGAGATAGAGTATAACTCATGGTGCTACAACACTTTAAGAATAAATGGGCGCGACAAGCTCGTTCACCCGTATAATCCAATATGAAATTAGAATCTATATTCCAATATCTTGATGGTTTCCTGCTAGTCGATGGGTACCCTGACTATCCACAATCAGTGAATGGCGTTCAGGTGGACGGGTCAGGAGAAGTAAAACACGTCGCTGTTGCTGTAGATGCTTCTGAAGCAACGATCAACGAAGCGGTCGACCTAGGGGCAGATCTGCTGATCGTGCACCACGGTTTATTTTGGAAGGGGTTGCAGCCGCTCACCGGTCGCTATTTCCGTAAGGTCAGGAAGTTGATCGAGGGGGAGGTTGCTCTGTACTCCTGCCATCTACCATTGGATAGCCATCCAGAGGTCGGGAACTGCATTCTACTGGCAAAATCGTTAGGGTTGGAGATCGAGGGACGATTCGGGGACCACCAAGGGGTTAACGTAGGTTGGTGGGGAAGGAAAGAGGGAGGTGCGGAGGCCGCCGTGCTTGTGCAGGAACTAGAGGTAGTACTCAATGGTCCGGTTCGGCTGGTAAAGGGTGGCCCAAAAGTGATGGAGAAGATCGGGGTGGTGACGGGAGCTGGAGGGTCCTTCATAGAGGAGTCAGTTGCTCTAGGTCTAGATGCTCTGGTTACAGGTGAGATGAATCATGCAGAGTATTTTGATGCGATGGAACTTGGGATATCTGTGTTGCTGGGAGGGCACTATGCGACGGAGACGTTTGGAGTGAGGGCGTTGGGGGCCCACCTGGAAGAACGATTCGATCTAACGTGGGAGTTCTTGGAACAGCCTACCGGATTCTAGAAATGTTGGATGCCAGTGTCGTAGGCACCTGCCATCTAGATTCGCCCTAGTTACTCGAAAACCGCTACAGGGATTCCGTTGCAAGCGTTTCAGCGCTACGGTACCATCTTCTGCCGAATCAATCACCGTGCTTGGTCCCGGAATCGCCGGGCCTCTTAGGTATGGAAGGAGTTTCAATGACTCGACGTTTGAGTGCGATCCTTAGCGTCTTCATTATCTTAACCCCCTCGCTCACAGCTCAGCGCATTCCTTCCCCGCAGCAGTATTTCGGGTTTGAAATGGGATCAGACCGAAGATTGGCAAACTGGGACGAGTTGAGCTCATACTATGAAGAACTCGCTGAAAACAGCCAGCGAGTAATTGTTGACACTCTTGGGGCCACAACAACTGGCCAACCTTTCGTGATGCTTACGATCACGAGCCCCGAAAACCATGCGCGACTTGCAGAGCTAAGAGACATCCAAATGAAGTTGGCAGATCCGAGGATGATCTCAAGTGAGTCAGAGCTCGACCAGCTTTTCGATGATGGTAAGGCTGTAGCGATGATCACTCACGGTATCCATTCGACAGAAGTAGGCCCAAGCCAGATGGCAGCCCGCCTGGCTTACACCATGGCCTCGTCTAATGAAGAGAGAATCCTCGAGATTCTGGAAAACGTGATCTTCCTGCAGATTCCGTCACTGAATCCAGATGGTCTCCAGTGGGTTAATGATTGGTATAATGAGCATGTAAGGACGCAGTTCGAGGCAGCTCCCCTTCCTTGGCTGTACCACTTTTATACCGGACATGACAACAACCGAGACTGGTATGCGTTCACCCAAGACGAGACCATTCTTACGGTGGGTGCTCAGAATGCCTGGCATCCGCACATAGTACATGATGTGCACCAGATGGGAGGTAATGGTGCACGGATATTCTTTCCACCCTATATCGAGCCCTGGGAACCAAATATCGATCCGGCTCTCACTACGGCGGTCAGCCAGCTTGGTACCTACATGGCTGCTGAGTTAACAGCTCAGGGGAAAAGGGGAGTCGTGGTGAACGCCCAATACGATGCGTTTACTCCTGCTCGGGCCTATATGCACTATCACGGCGCTGCTCGCATTCTTTCGGAGACTGCCTCGGCACGGATGGCGTCGCCGACGACCATCCCGCCCGAGGTATTAGGCCCCGGCCGGAACTTCGATGCGAGTCAGCGGTCTTGGAATTTTCCCAATCCTTGGGAAGGCGGTGCCTGGGGATTGCCAGATATTGTGGATTACCAGTACTCCGGAGCCCTGGCGCTGCTCACTAATGCAGCCAAGAACCGGCGCTTCTGGCTAGAGAACTTCTATGGTGTCAACAAGCGCGCAGTGGACAAGTGGGATGCTTGGCCTGATGCCTGGGTCATCCCAGGTAATCAGGAAAACCAAACCGGTGTGAACTACGCACTCCGGTCGCTTGTTATGTCAGAAGTGGAGGTAGCTGAGGCGCGGGAAGCTTTTTCCGTGGATGGCGTGGACTTCCCTGCTGGGAGCTATGTCATCCCAATGAATCAGCCATACGCAGGCTTTGCAAATTCAATGTTGGAGGTGCAGCAATACCCGGATTTGCGGGAATATCCGGGAGGGCCACCTCAGCGTCCTTATGACGTAACTGCGCACACATTCGGTTATTTGCTCGATTTTGAGGCTATTGAGGTTGAGGGGAGCATCAGGGTTGAGTTATCCGAACCTATCGCAGCACCAGATTTTGACTTTCAATTGCCACCGCACCTTAATGGGTCCGATGCACCGCGAGTGGCGATGTACAAGTCCTGGCAAGAGCCAATGCCAGCAGGATGGCAGCGCTGGGTTCTGGACCAGCATGGTATGGCGTATGACACCCTTCATGATGCGGATATTCATAGTGGTGCCTTGGATGACTACGATGTCCTACTCTTCCAGGCTCAGGACGGTAACTCCATTAGAAACGGATTCCGCAGAGGAGAACTGCCTCGCCAATATACGGGTGGTTTGGGTGACCAGGGGGTTCAGGCGGTTAGTGACTTTGTGCGAAATGGGGGACGTGTTATCGCCATTGAGGCCGCAACGGACTTTATCGCTGAACTCTTTGACCTAGATATCTCTAATCTCACTTCGGGCCTTCCGAACACACAATTCTATATCCCCGGGTCGATCCTAAGGCTTGAACTCGATTCAGTATCAGAAATTAACGAAGGTATGAGAGATGAAATTTCTGCGTGGTACTGGCGGAGTAGTATGGCATACGAAGTCGATGATCCAAGGATTCGAATTGTTGCCCGCTATGGGCAGGGTGACCCCCTACTCTCAGGGTGGGTACTTGGTGGAGAACACATCGCAGGAGAGGCTGCTATCCTAGAGGCTGATATTGGTGAGGGTTCATTGGTCCTGTTTGGTTTCCAGCCGAATTATCGTGCACAAACTGTTGCAACATGGCCCTTATTGTTTAATGCGATGAGGAAATGACTACTCCAGTATGCTCTAAGTGCGGTAAGGCCGCTTCGGGAAACTTCTGTCAGGAATGTGGAGCTAAAGTTGAGGGGTACTTCTGTCAGGAGTGTGGGGCGCAGATTAGCGCAACAGCCAAGTATTGTAACCGATGTGGAAACCAAATCAGCGTAAGCGAACATCGGGCTGCAGCTACTGCCACCCTTGGTGGCAAGAATCTCCCTTGGTGGATTGCGGGGACGGCGATGTTCGCACTTATCGCTATGCTGGGTATACAAATGATGCAACGAGGGGGGCCATCTATTCCACCGGCAGCTCCAGTCACAGGCCAGTCTGGCGGTGGGGCAATGACTGGCTCGCCTCCGGACTTATCAACCATGACACCGGTGGAGGCGGCAAACCGCCTTTTTAATAGAGTAATGACGGCCGTTGCGGCTGGGGATTCGACCGAAGCTCAACAGTTCATGCCTATGGCCATTGGTGCTTATGAGCGAGCACGGCCCCTGGATCACGATGGCCTTTTTCATCTTTCAATGCTCCAGCGTACGGCGATGCAACTTGAGGCTGCCCTAGGAACCGCAGAAGAGATTCTAGAGGACAATCCAAACCACTTACTCGGGTTGAGTGCTGCGGCAAAAGCTGCGGTGGAGCTAGGGTTGGGCGATATAGCTGCAGCATACTATGAACATGTGCTTGAGGTCTATGAGTCACAGATGGGGCAGGATATTCCGGAATACATGGACCATGCTCCGATCACCGATAGCCTCAAGGCTGAAGCTGAAGCGTTCCTAGGTGGTCGCTAAGAAGGAGACCAGGAAGATACAGATAGGGTTCTGGGGATGAGAGTATTCGTGACGGGAGGCACTGGCCTTCTCGGTTCGCACCTGGCTGAAGAACTGCGCTCTTGTGGGCAAGATGTAGTTGCTCTTAATCGATGTGGATCTGACGCAGCCTTCCTTAGGTCCCAAGGCTGTATTCTGGTAGAAGGTGACGTGCAGGATGATATTGAATCTCTTGCCGAACTAATGGCTGGGTGCACACATCTTGTACACTCTGCTGCAATTGTATACGGCGGTAAGTCTTGGCCGAAGGTCCGAGCTGTAAACGTTGATGGGACACGAAACGTCCTTATGGCTGCTGTAAGAGCTGGAATTAACTTTGCAGTTCATGTTTCATCAGTTGTGGTCTATGGGATCGTGGACGGGAATGTTACCGAGGACACGCCACTTGATGGGCGGATCCACAATGATGACCTCTATGCTCGTTCCAAACGTCAGGCAGAGGTGGTAGCGCGGGAGATTGAAGAAAAGCACGGATTGCCTGTGTCAGTAGTTCGCCCCTGCGGAGTCTATGGTGAGAGGGACCGACTCACAGCATTAACAGTGGCGAAGTTCCTGAGATTGCCCATTGTACCCCTATTAGGATCAGGAAGAAATACCATCCCGGTGGTCTATTCAGGAAATGTAGCCCACGCCTTACGGTTGGTGCTTGAGTCGGCTCGCGGGGGCACCACATATGATGTCGGATTCGACATACCGCTTAGCCAACGAGCTATGTTAGAGGACCTCGCAAGTGGCCTTGGTAAACGGCCGCGCTTTCTGGCTACGCCAGCGAGCCTGATTCGGAAGGGAGCTCGGGTACTCGACAGAGTTGGGGCATTCATCCCAGGAGTGGAGCATCTTTCAATCTCTAGGGTGGCTGAGTTTGCTCTTGGTGAAAATCCGTATGTATCAAAGCGGCTTCGCGAAGAGTTGGGCTGGGATCCTCCCTACCGTCATAAGGACGCCCTCATACGCACAGGTCAGTGGCTTACTAGGCACACCTGAGAATGATCATGATACCGGAATACGCAGATAAAGGATGGTCATGAAGCAAATGAAGACAGAACTCGAACCTGACAGGTACCGCGAGGGTGCAACACAAGATGAACGCCTGCTTGAACGCGTCGAAGACCTTCAAGCCATGGGCATGGATGCGTGGCGCATTTTTCGAATCATGGGTGAGTTTGTCGAAGGGTTTGAGGAGATGTCAGAGATCGGTCCGGCAGTCTCGATCTTTGGTTCTGCTCGAGCGAATTCCGATACACCTATGTACCAAGAATGTGTAGAAACGGCTCGTCTACTCGGGGAAGCAGGATTTGCGATTATCACTGGTGGCGGTCCAGGTATGATGGAGGCGGCAAACCGAGGAGCAAAAGAGGGGGGTGCTACCTCAGTCGGATGTAATATTGAGCTTCCTTTCGAACAGGAGAGCAACGATTTCATAGATGTCTCAATCGACTTTCGTTACTTCTTTGTCAGAAAGACAATGTTCGTAAAATACGCTGAGGCTTTCGTGATTTTCCCAGGAGGCTTCGGAACTATGGATGAACTCTTCGAGTCACTCACGCTCATTCAAACCCATAAGGTTCGACACTTTCCTCTTGTACTTTTTGGGTCGGAGTATTGGGGCGGTCTGCTCGACTGGCTTCGTGATACGATGGTTGATGAAGGGAAAATCACTCAAGAAGATCTGGACATGATTTTCGTCACGAATGATCCGGTGGATGCCCGGGACCATATAGTGGCCGGGTATAAGACTCGTATGGCAGCCTTAAGCAACTCTTAGAGAGCCTTCAGGATTCTTGGATGCATTATTTTCTTCCACAACGGTGGAATAACCCCCAGCCAAAAACATCCGTAGTATCCAGTAGGTAACTGTGGAGCACTTTCGAACGGTTGCAGTTTCCAGAAGGGTTCGCTGGCTTTTAGATGATGTGCCGGATGCCTTGTTAGCTCCAGTAAGGTCCAGCGGGACCACCGCTCTTCTGCTTGCCAAGAGTGAGATTCAGTTTGTCTCTCATCAAGCTCTCGTTTCAAGCCGTAATGGCGAATATAGTTGATATACTCAAGCAAAAAGATTGCAAATCCAGCTTGCAACAAGAAAGCGCCCAGTACTGCGCTGTCAAAGAAGATATAAATCATTACCAGAAGGGTTACTTGAATAATACTCCCCTGAATCACAGGGTTCTTGAGCGCCTTCTTTCCCTTTCGTTCATGAATGCTAATGGCATCTAGGTATTGACCTGGAATAGTGCGTAGGATGAAAGCCCAGAGTGATTCACCAAAGAAAGCTGTAGCAGGATCTTCAGAGGTAGCAACAAGCTTGTGGTGCGTATAGTTGTGCTCGGTAGTGAAATGTAAATAAAGGACTGAAAGCAGATTCAGCCGGCCAATCCACCAACCACTCGATCCAGGCCTTTTGTGTCCAAGTTCGTGGGCCACAATGATTCCTGAGACTCCGGATGTGAGCCCAGTACTAAGCGCTGCTATCCAAGAAGTCCACGCATTACCATCGATTCCAGCCCTATAAAACAAGGCTGCTAGCGCAATAAACTGAAGTGTAGCGTGAACGTAAAGCAGAATTTCGAATGGAAGTCCAGAGGCTCTTGGTGGCCTAGGTGTTCTTGTCTTTCCTAGTGCTAGATCCAGGACTGGTCCTACTCCTAGCACAAAGACAAGCCCCCCAAAAACCCACCAGTCACCCTCCAGGTTACACAGGATGACAAGTATGGGATTGATCAGGCCCATCAGGTGCCAAGCCCAGGACTCTGGCTTCAGTGTTTCGTTACCCTGACGACTCATAGTCCGAAGATAGCTATAGGGCGACCCCTCCTGGCAATCAGATTCGATTTGGAGAGAGATGGCCCGGAGGCTGTCCTTGTAAAAAAACCCTTACTCTGGCTACCTTTTCATGCTCTGCTATCGGGCTATCTAATCGAAAACATTGTGTGCCTGATGGCTTGGTGACACTGCGCTTGCTCCTGGGTTAACCACCACGACTCGGGATCCCGGCTGGAGGATGACCGTGGTCACTACCACGAAAGATACGAGCCGTGGTTATGCCCCTTCAGGGAAAGACTCGGGCGTCGTAAAGCCCAAGGGAACACCCAATATTCGGGCTCATGTAGGATTGGAAACAGTCGAAATACAGTCACGTAAACCTGATTGGCTAAAAGTCCGCTCGCCTGGTGGTTCGAACTACCTGAGGCTAAAGCGTTTAATGCGAGCTGAGGGTTTGCATACGGTTTGTGAAGAAGCAGGATGCCCAAATATCGGGGAGTGTTGGGAAGCAGGTACAGCGACATTCATGATCTTAGGGGATGTTTGTACCCGAGCCTGTAAGTACTGCGGCGTAGCCCATGGGATGCCCAATAACCTAGATCTCGACGAGCCTAGACGGGTAGCCGAGACTGTGGCCCGCTTGCGGCTAGAGCATGTGGTGATCACCAGTGTTAATCGAGATGAGCTTTCAGATGGTGGTGCTGGAATCTATGCTGAGACCATTCGTCGAATTCAGGAATGCGTTTCTTCCTGTTCTGTCGAGGTCCTTATCCCGGACTTCAAGGGCGATGAGGAAGCGCTTCGAGTGGTTGTTGAGGCTGGTCCAGCGATCATAGGGCACAATCTCGAAACAGTAGAGCGACTGCACCCAGATGTGCGGCCAGGTGGTCGCTATTGGCGTTCGATTTCTTATCTCGGAGCTGCCAAGCGGATCGATCCACGGATACTCACTAAGACGGGGATAATCTTGGGGATGGGCGAGGAGTTTGCCGAGGTTAAGCAGGCGATGGCTGACCTAAGGTCGGCAGCGGTGGACATCCTTACGCTAGGTCAATATTTGAGACCGTCCTCTATGCATATACCAGTGGCTCGCTGGGTAAGCCCAGATGAGTTTGCAGAGCTCAAGCATATTGGAGAAGTAGAATATGGCTTTAAGCATGTTGAAGCTGGCCCATTAGTGCGCTCAAGCTATCATGCAAAGGAGCAAGCACGAGAAGTGGAAGCTGGGACCCCAGGAGTAATTCAAGAGATCATTGAAGGTGATGTTCTCGCACCCGCCGAAGTTAGCTTTGAGTTCGTTCAGCTCGAGGTCGGCCGGCCTGGCCGTCGCCCGATTCAGGGAGCTTCAGATGGCTAAGATCAAGGCTAATAAAAGCAGCGCGGCCAATAAGGAGGGGGTGCTCGCTCGCCATGGGGTTAGTGGAAAACTCGCACTAGAACTTATGCAGGACATGCTTCTATATAGGCGCTATGAAGAAAAGGCCGAAGAAAGTTATGCGATTGGTAAAATCGGAGGCTTCTGTCATCTCCACATCGGACAGGAAGCTGGCGCAGCCGGCGTGATTAAAGTGCTTCAGCCAGAGGATTATGTTATCAGTGCGTACCGATCCCATACACAGGCTATCGCAAAGGGTATTAGCCCTAACGCAGTTATGGCCGAGCTATATGGTCGTGTGGGAGGAGTTTCTAAAGGGAAGGGCGGATCTATGCACCTTTTTGGCAGAGATGCCCGCTTTCTCGGAGGCCATGGTATTGTTGGAGGACAAGTTCCTCTGGCTACTGGTATCGGCTGGAAGATCAAATACAGTGGGGAGAGCTTGGTTTGCGTATGCTTCATGGGAGACGCAACTGTAAATCAGGGGGGCTTTCACGAGTCTCTCAATATGGCCGCTGTATGGGAGCTCCCCGTGATCTATGTGGTCGAAAACAATGAATATGGTATGGGCACAGCTTTTGATCGGGTCTCTAAGACTGAGATTTCGATGAGGTCTGTGCCCTTTGATATTCCGGCCAGTTCTGTGAATGGTCAGGATGTGCTCTCAACGTTCGAGCATTTCCGTAACCTTACGGAGGAAGTCCGAGCGGGTGGCGGTCCACGCTTGGTAGAGCTGCGCACATACCGGTTCCGTGGACATTCCATGTCAGATCCCGTTTCTGGCACCTATAGGTCGACTGAGGAGGTGGAGCGCCATAAGGAAGAGAGTGATCCAATAGCAATTCTTCGGGACCAGCTTTTTGCTGAGGGCATACTTGATCAGGACACGCTTGAGGGGATGGACGCTAAGGCAAAGACAATCGCAGCAGAAGCCGCTGATTTTGCTGACGAGTCGCCCCTACCTGAGCCTGGGGCACTGTATGAGGATGTTTGGGGTGAGACCAATGCTCACGGTCGCCTTTTTTTCGATGGACGACGAACATGAGCATCTTATCAGCCACAGTTGCTTTCTTGGCCGGAGGGTCCTCTTAAATGGCTACCATGACCTATCGCGATGCGCTCAATGAAGCGCTCCGCGAGGAGATGGACCGAGATCCTGATGTTTTCCTCATGGGTGAAGAAGTCGCTGAGTATGATGGAGCCTATAAGGTCTCCAAGGGCCTGTTAGATGTTTTTGGTGACCAACGCATTGTGGATGCTCCAATCAGTGAGCTAGGCTTTGCCGGTCTAGGTGTTGGAGCAGCGATGGCAGGACTTCGGCCGGTCATAGAATTCATGACCTTTAATTTTGCTTACTTAGCGATCGACCAAATCATTAATAACGCGTCAAAGCTGTGCTATATGTCAGGAGGTCAGTTTAAGGTTCCAATTACGTTTCGAGGCCCTAATGGGCCGGCGCTGCAGCTTGGAGCCCAGCACTCTCAGGCGTGTGAGACATATTACCTGCATGCTCCAGGATGTAAGGTTGTAACACCAGCGACACCTGCTGATGCCAAGGGGCTCCTTAAGGCATCGATACGTGATGATGACCCAGTAGCTTTCATGGAGGGTGAACTACTCTATAATTTTAAAGGGGAAGTACCAGAAGGAGATGACTTTGTTATACCCCTCGGTGTAGCTGACCTCAAACGCCCGGGCTCTGACGTCTCAATCATCACCCACGGTAAAATGGTACACCTAGCTCTCCAGGCCTCAGATAAGCTTGAGGGTGAGGGGATTAAGGCAGAGGTGCTCGACCTTCGCACCGTTCGACCTCTCGACGTAGAGGCGATCCTTGAGACGGTCCAGAAGACAAATCGCGTAGTATATTTAGAAGAAAGCTGGCCTTATGCGGGCACAGGAGCACAGGTCGTCTCAATCATTCAGGAAGAAGCGTTCGATCATTTGGATGCTCCGGTGCTTAGAGTAACCCAAGCCGATGTACCTATGCCCTATGCTAAGAACCTTGAGGCATTAGCCAAGCCAAATGCAGCGCGAGTGGTTGAGGCATGTAAGAAGGTGCTTTACCGATGACACGGATGATTCCTATTTCACTGCGACCTAGCCTAGCAAGAGGGTGTAGGTGCACTCTAGAGGGGAGTTGCGCCCTTTCTGGGACGCTCTGGAGGTGAAAAGGATATGGTGACCAAGGTTCATATGGAGGCTCTGTCTCCCACTATGGAAGAGGGCCAGCTTGTTCAATGGCTTAAATCCGAAGGTGAAGAGGTTTCCAGTGGTGATATCTTGGCTGAGATCGAAACAGACAAGGCCACGATGGAGTTGGTCGCACGAGGGGACGGGATTCTCCGGAAGATTTTCCTGGATGCCGGCGGTGTATCAGCGGTTGGGTCTGTAATCGCTGTAATCGCGTCTGCTGACGAAGATATATCGGGAATTGAAGAAGGCTCGGGCGGGGATGGAGCACAGCAAGCTTTACCAGCAGAGTTATCTCCTGAAACAATACAAGAGCCTGAAGTGGAAACCACTTCAGAAGTCAGTGCTACTACTCAAGGTACTGGTAGCGTTAAGGCGTCTCCACTTGCTCGTAGACTAGCGGCTGAGATGGGGGTGGATCTCTCAGCGATTAAGGGGTCTGGCCCAGGAGGGCGGGTTGTCAAAAGAGACCTTGAAGGGGCGACGACTGCTAGTTCGACTGGAGCAGTGACGACGATGTGGGCATCTGACGAGAACGAATACGAAGATGTACCAACCTCACAGATGCGGAAATCAATTGCGAAGAGGCTTGTTACATCGATCGGTCCTGTGCCGACTTTCTACCTTACCGTAGAAGTAGATATGAATCGTGTGATAGAGGCTCGGGAAAGCATGAACACCATGCTCGAAGACGACGGCTATCGCATTTCGGTTAATGATATTGTCTTAAAAGCAGTAGCAGCTGCACTTCGGCAACATCCCAATTGTAATGCACAGTGGCATGAGAACTTTGTGCGTCGCTTCAATGCAGTTCACCTAGGTGTCGCTGTTGCAATTGACGAAGGTCTTATTACGCCAGTTATCAGGGATGCACACGCTAAGGGCATTATGCAGATCGCCTCTGAAGTGCGTGAATTAGCTGGTAGAGCGCGGACAAAGAAGCTCATGCCTGATGAATACACTGGCTCGACATTCTCAGTGTCTAATCTTGGGATGTTTGGCATACAAGAGTTCACTGCGATCATTAATCCACCCGAGGCAGGCATACTAGCAGTGGGCAGTATTGAAGAGAGTGCCGTGGTTGTTAACGGAGAGGTTAAGGTATGCCCGCGTATGCGGATCACGATGAGCTGTGACCACCGCGTGATCGATGGTGCCCAGGGTGCACGCTTCCTCGCTACGCTGAAATCTATGCTTGAGGAGCCAACAGCCATTCTGCTCTAGGCCGATGGGCTTTGAGTGAAGTCCATCGAACCATCACGTTATTTTTTTGTGGGAGGCCTTGGGTGTCTATACGAATCAAACCCCTAGTAGCTGTGATGTGGCTCTCTGGCGCCGTAACCGCGTGTAACTCAATAACTCCTGATCCCGCCGACCTTATTCTGGTTGATGGTGCTGTAATTACTCTATCCAACCAGGATGTAGTTGAGGCTCTGGCGGTTCGCGATGAGCGCATTATCGCGATTGGATCGAATGCTGACATTCGAGAATATCAGGGCCCACAAACATACGTCATAGAACTGGCCGGTCGCACGGTTATCCCCGGTCTCACTGATAACCACTTTCATGGGATTGGAGGCGGTGGCGGGGTTGATCTGGCTGGGGCTCGTTCTTTACAAGAAGTCTTGAGTGCAATCTCTACTCGTGCCGAAGAAACGCCTCCGGGTGATGTGATTGTCACAAATAGTGATTGGCATGAAGGACAGCTTGACGAGCAACGATTGCCATACCGTGATGACCTCGACCAAGCGACTCAGGAGCATCCAGTCGTCGTGATCAGGGGCGGGCATGAGTACGTGCTCAATAGTGCTGCGCTGGCGTATTGGGATATTGATGAATCGACTCAGGCCGTGGAGGGTGGTCGGATTGGTAGATACGTGGATGGTCGGCTCAACGGTGAGCTTGTGGATCGCGCGAAGGGTTTGGTGCAACTCCCCTTAGTGGAGGATCGGAGTTCTGCTGAAATCCAAGAGGATCTCCTAGAGGGTCATAGGATTCTCAGCAGTCGTGGGATTACTTCAATCCGTTATCCGGGAGCCTCTCCGGAGATGTACGACATGCTCTTAGCTCTCCGAGAGGAAGATCGACTAAACATTCGAGTCGACTTTCTTTACCGTGGTCCGAGGTCTGGGTCACCAGAGGTATTGAATGAGGTGATGCAGGAGTGGACCCAAGAAGAGGGCGATGATTTCTGGTTACGAGTGGGTGGGGTAAAACTTGGGGTTGATGGTGGCTTTGAGGGTGGGCTAATGAGAGAGCCGTATGAGGAGCCCTGGGGAGAAGGCGGTACATTTTATGGACTCCAAACGCTGCCACGTGAAAGCTTTCTAGAGACTGTACAAGTGCTGCATTCAGCCGGTTGGCGTGTTGCGACACACGCAGTGGGCGATGCAGCTATCGATTTAGTGCTCGATGCCTACGAAGCTGTAAACGCAGAGTCTTCGATAGCCTTGTCCCGCTGGGTAATCGAGCACGGATTCATACCCCGTAGCGACCAGCTCCCTCGAATGAAAGATTTGGGCTTAGCTGTGTCGGCACAAAACCATTTGTATCTCGCAGCTCCTAGCTTGATGAAATATTGGGGGGAAGAGCGGGCCGCATGGACGACTCCTGTGCGAACGTACCTCGACAACGAAATACCGCTTTCCTTAGGAACAGACTCTCCTGTTGTCCCTTACGACCCTTGGTGGGTTCTACACCATTTTACCACGAGGGAAACGATCAGTAGCGGTGTGGTTGGTGCGGACCAAAAACTTTCGCGCGACGAAGCTCTCCGGGCAGCTACTGAGGGCTATGCCTATCTCACATTCTCAGAAGATCATAGGGGCACGCTGGCTGTAGGTAAGTTAGCAGACCTTGCTGTCACAGCAGAGAATTATCTCACATGTGCAGATCCGTGCCTCGAAACGATGTTGATTGACATCACAATTGTCGGTGGTCGAATAGTCTGGGAGCGTTAGGGCTGAGCCTCTCCCCCTCGCGATTCGGGACCTTCCTACTGTAGGTTGCATATCGACTTCATCGGATAACTCAACTCACAGCAAGAGGGGCTCAGATGTCTGCTCCCACTTTCCATTCTCGGGCGCCTTGGTTCTTGGTGCTCATAGCAGCTGCTCTGCCGTCTTTAGCTAGCAGCCAAACAGACGCGGTGACGAAGAAGCTTACACTTGAGATGTATCTCGATCTTGAGAGTGTCTCTAATCCGCAGATCTCACCTGATGGTGCTCGTATCGTCTACACTCGTGGATGGGTCGATAAGATGAACGACCGCCGAGAATCGTCGATATGGATTATGAATGCTGATGGGAGCAAGAACCATTTCCTTGTTGATGGTTCAGGCCCGCTTTGGTCACCTGATGGAACCCGCATTGCCTATACTGCTAGGGGTGAGCCCGAGGGATCGCAGATCTTTGTCCGATGGATGGATGATGAGGGTGCAACGACTCAGATTACCCGTTTAGAGAAGGGTCCGGGTGGCATTGCTTGGTCGCCTGATGGAGAGTCGCTCTCCTTTTCAATGAATGTTGATGGTGAGCCTGCATGGAGTGTCAGTCCCCCGGGCCGACCTGATGGTGCTACTTGGACTGAAGGTCCGAAGGTGGTGACAAGGGCAGATTACCGTCAGGACCGACAAGGCTTCGTCGATGAGGGTTGGCAACATATTTTCGTCGTACCTGCTGAAGGCGGCACTCCGCGTCAGCTCACTAACGGTGATTGGAATCACTCATCAGGGCGTTGGACAGCAGATGGGAACGAACTCCTTTTTTCCTCTCTGCGCACGGAAGATTCAGAGCTCTCGTGGCGCGAATCAGAAATTTACGCAGTCAATGTAGCTACAGAAGAGATCCGCCAGCTCACGACCCGTCGTGGCCAAGACACGAGCCCTCTCCCGTCACCCCGTGGTGACCTGGTCGCATATCGCGGTAGCGATTTCAACACTGATACTTACCGGAATTCTGGTGTCTATGTGATGAATGTGGACGGCTCGGGTTCGCGGCTCATTTCTGGTGATTTCGATCGTAATATCAATAGCATGGAGTGGGCACACGACGGGAGTGGAGTATATGTCACTGTTAGCTACCAGGGTGCCCGCAACGTGCACTTTATATCTGTTCAAGGAGCTGTCAGCGAGGTCACTAGCGGTGCTCACATGCTCGGACTTAGCTCATTCACTGATCAAGGTTTTGCTGTAGCTACGCTCTCAAGCCCCCAAGTTCCAGCCGACATTGTTTCATTTGATCTTGATGGGCCCATCACATTCCGACAACTAACGAACGTGAATGATGACATTATGGCAGGCGTCACACTCGGCGATGTAGAAGAAATCTGGTACGAATCGCTTGACGGGTTCCAGATACAAGGGTGGATAATCAAGCCCCCAGATTTTGATCCCGGTGAACAATATCCCTTAATGCTGAGCATTCATGGCGGGCCCCACGGGATGTACAACGTAGGATTCAACTTTGCATGGCAGGAACACGCTGCGAACGGTTATGTGATCCTTTATACCAATCCGCGCGGTAGTTCTGGGTACGGCAGTCCATTTGGTAATGCGATCAAGAATGCATATCCCGGTAAAGACTTTAATGACTTAATGAATGGCGTTGATCTAGTAATTTCGCGAGGGTATATCGATGAGCAGAATATGTTCGTCTATGGTTGTTCAGGTGGGGGAGTTCTTACTTCCTGGGTAGTCGGGCACACCGACCGTTTCGCTGCTGCTTCGGCTAATTGCCCGGTCACGAATTGGCTATCATTTGTCGGTACAACCGACGGCATAGGATGGTATAGGAATTTCGAAAAATTCCCCTGGGACGATCCGAGCGAGCATCTGCGCCGGTCACCACTCATGTATGTTGGGAACGTTACAACTCCTACAATGTTAATGACCGGTGTGGGTGATCTCCGCACCCCGATGCCACAAACTGAAGAGTACTATGCTGCGCTGAAGGTGATGGGTGTGGAGACAGCCATGATCCGTTTCAATAATGAATGGCATGGTACATCGAGTACGCCATCTAATTTTCTCCGTACTCAGTTGTTTTTAAGGGAGTGGTTTAAGCGGTATGAACAAGGGCGTAGCATCACGTTCTAAGCGCCTACTGGTATCAGTTGAAAGCTAGAGGGGCCGGAACGATCTCACCGGCTCCTCTAGCTTTTGATTTAGGCATACCGAACGCTGGACCTGCTTTACGGTTGTATTCACTTTACCCCCCTTCCCACTCTATCTACCTTCGTAGCCCCTGGGAATCGGAGTTCGTCTAGGGGGCATTTTCTGCCCCTGTTTCTTACAGAGAGGCATCTTGTCCGATAAGAAAAGTGAGCACTTCGATCTTATTGTCGTAGGTAGCGGTCCGGGTGGTTACGTAGCCGCGATCCGAGCGGCACAGTTGGGTTTGACAGCAGCGTGTATAGAGAAGGACGAACTCGGGGGCGTTTGCCTCAATATCGGCTGTATCCCTACGAAAGCTTTGCTTTCGAGTGCCTTGCTTGTTAGTGAAATGGCTGGTGCCCACAAGCACGGTATTATTGCTAAAGATGTTTCTTTCGACTTAGGCCCTGCTCAGGCCCGTAGCCGTCAAGTAGCTGCTCAAATGGCGAAAGGTATTGCTCACCTTTTCAAGAAAAACAAGGTCACACACTTAAGGGGTGTTGGTCGGCTCAAGGGTCGTGGAAAAATAGAACTGGAGACGGAGGGCGGATCAAAGACCGTCTACGAAGCTAAGAACATCATCTTGGCTACTGGATCTAGGCCCCGGGATTTACCGGTCCTTAAAATTGATGAAGACCGGATCTGGTCTTCAACCGGAGCACTAATGCAGGAAAAGGCCCCGGAATCACTATTCATTGTAGGAGCGGGTGCGATCGGCATGGAGTTTGCCGATGTGTATAACGCCTATGGGAGCAAGGTCACCGTAGTTGAGGCGATGGACAGAATCCTCCCGCTCGAGGATGCGGAAGTCTCAAGCTTTATGGAACGTCTCTACAAGAAGCGAGGGATGGAGATCCATACGGAGGCACGGTTCAAGAAAGCGAAGACCAATAAACATGGTGTATCTGTAACGTTTGAAGACAGTAAGGGCGACGAGCAGACTTTGGAGGTTGACTATGTCCTATCTGCCGTAGGGCGTGTTCCTAATTCTGAGGATATTGGTCTTGATTCGGTAAACGCTAAAGTGGATGAACATGGGTTTGTTCTCGTTGACCGACATCTCTCCACGAATGTTACGGGGCTTTACGCAATCGGTGACGTGGCAGGCCATCAACTTTTGGCGCACAAGGCTAGTCACGAAGGGATTACTTGTGTTGAGCACATAGCCGGACTTGGCCATGGGACGGTGGACTACGATAACGTGCCGAATTGTACGTACTGCCACCCAGAGGTCGCTTCTGTGGGGCTCACAGAGTTACAGGCGAAGGAAATGGGCTATGACATAGAGGTTGGAAAATTTCCTTGGGCCGCGATTGGTCGGGCGGTTGCGTCTGGACACTCAGATGGCTTCATAAAGGTCATTCGTGACAAGCAGTTCTCAGAGATTCTCGGTGCACACATAGTAGGACCCCATGCTACTGAGCTGATCGCTGAGTTTGTTGTAGGACGCCATCTAGAGTCTACGGTTGAGGAATTAGAAAAGGCGATGCACCCCCATCCAACGTTATCAGAAGGAGTAGCTGAAAGTGCACTCGCATCCTTGGGCCGGCCGATCCATATCTAAGAATCGGTTATTGCTGAACTAGGGGCCTGGGTCAGAATGTTGGTCAGTTTGTGCGAAAGAGGGGTCAGCCCACCTTTCTCAAGTCGATTGCAGGCCTGCTGTTAGTTCAACCGTAATCCCTCGAATCTCTAAAACCCGCAATAGTGCCTCGCCTATCTTATTGTTTGGTGTCGATGCCCCCGCGGTGATCCCTAAATCGAAAGCACCCCGAGGAAGCCAATCCTTATCCAGGACCTCTTCAGCAACTGGGTCCAGCTCGACCTTGTGTTTGATTGTGCCAGTCCCAACGTCGATACACGATGCATCCTGAATGTGGAATGTAGATGTGTATTGTCGACAAAGGTGGGCAAGGTGATTTGTGTTTGAGGAATTGTAACCACCGATCACGAGCATTAAATCCGGTGGTTCCTCCATCATTTCCTTTACGGCGTCCTGCCGTTCTTGTGTGGCTGAGCAGATTGTTCCAAAAGATCTGAAATGAACACTGCCGTGTTCCTCATCAAAACGCTCAACAATGGCCTCGCGAATTTTGGCACCAATTGCCATCGATTCACTGGCCAGCATCGTTGTTTGATTGGCCACCCCGATACACGCTAAGTCGACTTCCGGATCAAAATCCGCAGATACCTTCATCTTGAAGTGAGCCTTGAAATCTTCAGTCTTAAGATGCCCAGGGCGCTTCGTTATGTAGTCGCATAGGAGGTCGGCTTCGACCATGTCCCGAACAATGATGTACTTGCCTCCAGGGTGCTTATTGACCTGAGATGCTGTCGCACGGGATTCCTCATGAGTGTACTTACCATGAATAACTGCGGTGAATCCATCCCGAGCGTAGTTTTCGACACGTTTCCAGACGTGGAGCACTGACCCACAGGTAGTGTCTACCAAAATGCACCCGATCCCCCGAAGTGTCTCAAAATCATTCAAGGTGACACCAAAAGCTGGTAGGATCACAACGTCTGCTTTATCCACAGGTGAAAAGTCAAAGAGATCAGTGTCATCTGGATAAATGAAGGAGATCCCCATTTCTGTCATCCGCTGGTTGACGTGCGGATTGTGAATGATTTCACCAACGAGATAAATCTTCTTATCTGGGAACTTATGAACAGTTTCATACGCATAATCGATCGCACGATCAACGCCATAACAGAAACCAAATTCTTGAGCTAGGCGCACTGTCACATCCCCGAAGGTGTCTGCATAACCACGTGCTCGAATACGCTCTACTAAAGCGGAGTGGTATTCAGCATCAATAAGGGGCTGCATCTCCTTCTTGAGGCCAAAGCCCTTACGAAAGTAGGTCTGCTCCATACTTGCCTTGCGGTAATCTTAAATTGTCAGTGAGATCGGATACCCCGTCTAGCATTGACCGATCCCGGGAGCTGTTTTCATGATTATATGTTCGGGTGAATTGTTGGATTACAGAAGGGGGCAAGCAAGCCGAACTGGTTGGGTTCATAGTGGGGCTGCAGTCGGCGGCCAGGAACCCAAGGTTTAGGTACAAGGGTACAAGGGTACAAGGGTACATGGGTCTACTTGGGCGTCTCGCCTTTTTGTTCATAATCGTACCGATCATAGAGTTAATGATTCTTATCGAACTCGGTCGGGTTTTAGGTCTCTTCCCAACGCTTCTTGTGATTCTGTTAACCGGAGCGGGTGGTACAATCCTCGCACGGTTAGAAGGACTGAGGGTCTTTTTTCAGTTTCGGCAATCACTAGCACAGGCACAAATTCCCGGTCAAGCCATACTCGATGGGTTATCTGTCCTCATTGGGGGAGCCTTCCTAATCACACCTGGTGTACTCACTGACATTTTAGGGTTTTCTCTGCTTTTGCCCCCCTCCAGGCGATGGTTGCAACGTCGGGTACGTTCTCGACTTGAACAGAAAATCAAGGATGGCAGCATTCATATGGTAAGCATGGGGTCGGGTCACGGATTTGGAGCAGGCCATCCTGGTTCAACAAGGCGTAATGTTTGGACATCGGAAGACATTGACCCAAGGGCACAAAAAGGTACGCAAGAGCGTCAGGCTTTTAGGAATGAGATCGTATTTGAGCCCGAGGAACAGTAAGTAGTTACAGGTTCGCTAAATCCAGGGTTGGGAGGAGCTTTGCAGGTTGCCGGTGTCGGGTTGCTTGCTCATATGCATAGGCGATTCTGATCAGGGTCCCTTCACTCCAGGCCCTTCCAAAGAAGAGGATTCCGGTCGGCAAACCGTGGACGTATCCGTTAGGCACTGTAATGCTGGGATACCCTGCAATTGCGGCTGGCCCAGAGCTCCCGTTGCTGGATACGTCACGGTTTACGAGATCGATTTTCCAAGCAGGACGCGTCGTTGGTGCAATGATCGCATCAAGTCGATGTTCTTCCATGACTGCATCGATTCCCTCATCCTGCGAGAGGCGTCGGGCAAGTTCCTTTGATTCAAGGTACTCACTTGAATCCAGCGATCCCTTTTCTTCTGCTTCGAGAAAGGTTTCCTGGCCAAAGTAGGGCATCTCCCGATCAGCATTGGATTCATTGAAGGCGATGATGTCTGCAAGTGTAGCCATACCATTTGGCTTACCGGACATTTCTAAATAGGCAGCGAGGTCAGCTTTCAATTCATACAGCAGCACCTGAAAAGAAGGCTCCCCCATGCTTTCTCTTGTAGGGATATTTGTGGGATCTACGATTGTGGCTCCTTCTGCTGACATTGAGCGAATCGCTTCCTCCATGAGTTGGTCCACATCGGGCTGTGCGCTGAAATAGCTGCGCTCAACTCCTATCCGAACACCGCGAAGTCCATCCCGATCGAGAAACGACGTATAGTCGGTACCGACGAAATCAGCTGAGGGAATCGTCATGGGATCACTGGGATCGGGCCCGACTAGAGCTGTCAGCATCGCAGCAGCGTCAGCAACACTACGGGTCATCGGGCCTGCTGTGTCTTGGGTGTGGGCGATGGGAATGATACCAGAACGACCAACCAAGCCAACTGTGGGTTTTAGGCCAACAATGCCGTTTACAGAGGACGGACATACGACCGAGCCGTTCGTTTCTGTGCCAATTGCTCCTGCACAAAAATTCGCCGAGACAGAAGCACCGGATCCGGAAGAAGACCCACACGGGTTACGATCTACTGCGAAGGCATTTCCACACTGTCCGCCCCGCCCGCTCCAGCCTGAACTTGATCGAGATGACCTAATATTTGCACACTCGGATAAATTGGCTTTCGCAAGAATAATTGCTCCTGCTTCCCGGAGTTTCGCGGCGACATGACTGTCTTTTGCTGCGACATGACCTTCCAATGCATAAGATCCCGCAGTCGTGGTCATTAGGTCAGCAGTATCGATGTTGTCTTTGAGAACGATCGGGATGCCGTGTAACGGACTTCGGACAACTCCATTTTCTCTTTCCTCATCTAGCTCTTTGGCAATTAAGAGTGCATCCGAGTTTGTTTCGATGATTGACCGAAGCTTGGGTCCTTCGCGGTCCAGGGCGGCTATGCGATCGAGGTATAGTTGGGTGATCTCGACAGAAGTCCGTCGACCCGAAGCCATATCTTCTGCTAGGCCGCTAAATGTGGCCTCTTCAAGTTCAAATGTTTCATTCACCCACCAGGAACCTTCGCTGTTAACAGTTTCTTGGGAGTTTCTTGCTTCGCAGGCTGTTGACCCAACGACAGCGGTAGCAACCGCCCCTAGCCCTCCGAGTTTCATAAATTCGCGTCGATCAAGGTTGGTCACGCCGCCGTTATGCTTCGAATTCACTTTTTCCTCCCCGAGTTGCCGCTCCGGTGATCAGTTACTGGGAAGCTGATGTGCCATTGGGTATCCGAGCAAGCTAGAGCTGAGAGATCCCGGGTCTTGGCCATCTAGGAGAGCCACGGATAGCTTTGGATTCCGAACCCCATGTCCCAACCTGAGTGACCATGAGCCAAGATATTTCATTCCTGAAACAACTTCTTGATGCTGCAGGACCATCAGGATTCGAGTTTCGTGCCGGACGTGTATGGCGCACCGAAGCGTCAACATTCGCAGGACAAGTAGATGTTGATGCGACGGGGAATTCTTTTGCCATGCTAAATGAGTCTGGTAACCCACACGTTATGCTTGCAGGGCACATCGACGAAATTGGACTCCAGATCACCCATGTTGATGAAGAGGGGTATTTGTATGTAGCTGAAATTGGTGGCTGGGACCCCCAAGTTCTGGTTGGCCAGCGGGTAACCATATTAGGAAAGAGCGCTGAAGTGCCGGGAGTTATTGGGAAAAAAGCTATCCATCTCATGACTCCAGAAGATCGTGAGAAAGCATCCAAAACTCGGAAGCTTTGGGTTGATGTGGGTGCTTCTAGCAGGGATGAGGTGGTTTCTCTCGGAATCCGCGTGGGAGACCCTATCGTTTTAGCTCAGAGTATGATCCACCTGGCGGGGAATCGGATCGCGAGTCGTGCGATCGATAACCGGATTGGCGCGTTCATCGTACTTGAAGCGATTAGAATGCTGTCAGACGATTTGCCAGCTGCGCGAGTAACGGCTGTTGCAACTGCCCAGGAGGAGATTGGGCAAAGCGGGGGTGGCGCCAGAGCGAGTGCCTACCGACTAGACCCCGACGTAGCAATTGTGGTTGATGTGACGTTCAGTACAGATGTTCCAGATGTGGAGAAGAAGGAGCTGGGCGAACATAGACTGGGCGGTGGGCCGGTATTAAGTCGTGGCTCGGCCTCACATAACTCAGTGTTTGAAATGCTTGCCAGTGTGGCAGAAGAGGAAGCGATCCCATATACGATCCAGGCTTCTCCGAAGTCTACACGGACGGACGCGGATGGCATTCACCTGACGAGAGGTGGTGTTCCTACGGGTCTTATTTCAGTACCTAATCGCTACATGCATTCTCCGAATGAAGTCGTAAGTGTCGATGACCTCTTCAATACTGCGAAGCTAATTGCAGCTTTTGTACGCAGGCTTAAGGTGGAGACAGACTTCACACCGAGGTAAGGAGCATAGCTCAGTACCGTTGACGCTTTCGGGACCCCATTCTACCCTTCGTTCCCTACCGTCGGGATGATTGTTCCCGTCGGTTCGCAGGGTACTGGTAGAAAATGCGTTCAAACCGGGCCCTCTCACCCGACCGCACTAATGTGGTCATGACGTTCTAACGGATGTGACGGAATGCCTTTAGATGCTGGACAGTTAGTAATGGAGTTGCAAGAAATGCGTGATGATGGGCACCTATCTGACGCGATCTTGCGTCGCGCCATTCGATCTATTGAGGAAGCAGATGACCGCTACAGTTGGGTTGGAGCATACCTCTTGAACGAAGCGGAACAGGAACTCTGGCTCCACAATTATGTTGGCCCTGGAACTGAGCACGCGAAGATTCCAGTAGGTACAGGAGTATGCGGTCGTGCAATAGAGCAGCGTACGAATTTGAATATTGCTGATGTGTCTACAGAGGAAAATTACTTAGCGTGTTCACCAGACGTACAATCTGAGCTTGTCGTTTTGATACGAGCGGGATCCGACATTTTTGGTCAAATCGATATCGATTCCGACGAGCCGGCAGCCTTCACAGAAGAAGATGAGATTGCCGTCATAAGCATAGCAGATAAGCTAGCTGAGCAATTGGCCGCCGAGAGAAGATAGTGGGGACCGGGAGGATGCCCTGAGGCTGAGGCCTAACTGTGTAAATGCAGGGAATGCAGGTCTATTTACGCTTGATGGGACTCGTACCTATATCGTAGGACGGGAAAAGGTAGCGATTATTGACCCCGGGCCTGATCTGGAGAGCCATATAAGAGCATTGGCTTTAGCTGTTCGGGATGCTCATCACAAGAAGATCATTCTTACCCACGGTCATTCGGATCACGCAGAATCAGCGAGTTCACTTTCGGTGGCAATAGATTCTGAGGTGTGGGGTCCAGCGGGTGTGGAGTGCGTTAGTCACATACTTGCAGATGGCGATGAGATCACAACTGACGATGGAAATTTGATCGCGGTGGGCACACCTGGTCATACACCCGAGCACTTATCGTTTTACTGGGAAGCACAGCGAGCACTTTTCGCAGGCGACCATCTTTTGGGTAAGGGCGACACAACATGGGTGGCTGATTATCCGGGCTGTATATCTGATTATCTGAACTCAATTGATCGATTACGTATGCTCCGCCTTTCGGTGATTTATCCAGCTCACGGACCCCCTATAGAAAATCCAACTGAAGCGTTGAGCCGCTTCGAAAGTCATCGCCTAGCTCGCATCCAACAGGTTGAGGAGGCGTTGGAACATCATCCTAGTATGGCCACTGAAGAGTTGGTGGGCTTCGTATATGGAGACACTCTTCCTACTGGAATGGAGCGTGCGGCCCTTAAGAGTCTGGAGGCGCTTCGGGAACATGTACAGACTCTTAGAGAAGCCTGACAGGTAACCTGTTGCATCTCTACTCGTAGGCAGGGTATCCTCGGGCATGACTCGACCTCTTCCTTCCACTGTCGTCAGCGATCTGGCTGAGATCGTTGGCCATGAACACGTCATCACGGACCCTGAACGTCTGCTCGTATATGAATCTGACGGCCTCACCGCATATCGAAGGCCACCGCGAGCAGTGGTTCTGCCATCGTCAACTGAAGAAATTTCTGCTGTAGTTGAACTCTTGCATAGCAATGGTATAGAGGTAATTCCTCGCGGAGCAGGTACAGGCTTATCTGGTGGTGCATTGACTACACCCGAAGGCGTCATAGTTGGTACTGCTCGTATGAATCGCATTTTGAAGATTGATGTAGAAAACAGACTTGCGATTGCTCAACCCGGTGTCATTAATGCTCGTTTGACCGAAGCCACGAATCCTTACGGTCTCTATTATGCCCCCGACCCATCCTCTCAGAGTACGTGCACGCTTGGTGGAAATGTTGCTGAAAATTCAGGGGGGCCTCATTGCCTGAAGTACGGTGTCACTGCTCGTTACGTTACCGGGCTCACGGTGGTATTAGCGGGGGGTCGGATCGTACAGCTCGGGGGTGTGGGACGTGATCCGTATTCAACACTGGACTTAGTCGGTCTGTTCGTGGGCTCTGAGGGTTGCTTTGGCATAGCGACTGAAATCGAAATCCGCCTGCTGCCAATTACTGAAGGCGTGCGAACTCTGCTTGGAATCTTTGAATCGGTTGAGTCAGCAGGCCGAGCAGTCACGAAAATCATGGCTTCTGGTTTGATGCCAGCAGCAGTGGAAATTGTGGATGGGCCGACAATCGAGGCGGTTGAAGCGAGTGTATTTGCTGCTGGTTATCCACTTGAGGCCGGAGCCGCTCTCGTAATTGAATTCGACGGCACTGAAGCTGGGCTTGATCTAGATGCTGATCGAGCTGAGAAGTGCTGTCTTGAAGAGGGGGCCATCGAAGTTCAGAGGGCCACTGATCCGGAGCACCGCGTGAAGCTCTGGAGGGCTCGGAAAAAAGCATTCGGAGCAATGGGACGGATTGCCCCTGACCTGCTTGTTCAGGATGCGACAGTGCCTCGGACCAAGCTTCCTGAAGTTCTGGCAGGTATTGACGATATAGGGAATCGATATGGTCTGAAGATAGCCAATGTATTCCATGCTGGTGATGGCAATCTGCATCCAAACATCTTATTCGACCGCCAGAATCAGAATGAACTCGAGTTGGTTGAGCTTGCTTCAAAAGAAATCATGCAACTTTGTGTGGATGCTGGTGGCACGATAACGGGCGAGCATGGAGTGGGTGTAGACAAACGGGAATATATGACGCTGGTTCATGGGCCTGCTGAGTTGGAAGCAATGGCGGCGGCGAAGCGAGTTTTCGACCCGGCCTCACTATTCAACCCTGGAAAAGTGCTGCCCGACGTAGAGGGAGAAGGGACGACGAAGAGTGAGAAGATATTGGCCATGGGCGAATGAGAGTCGATCTAACTGATTCACTCTCTAGCCTCTTGCCTAAGGAGGCCTTCGGCTTCTCAGTGCCGTCAAGTTTACCGGCTGCACTGCGTACCGATGTGGAAACGATTATTGCACCAGGATCAGTAGAAGAAGTGGCAATGTTACTTCAGTGGGCGTCTGAGCGAGGGGTTGGTGTGGTGCCCATCGGAACAGGGGGACACACGTATCCCCGTTGTCCGAGTGACCCATTCATAGTGCTGACGACTTCGCGTCTCAACGAGATCCAGCACTATGAGCCGGCAGACTTAACAATGGCTGCAGGTGCCGGAGTATTGATCCGGGATCTTGCAACTGAAATGGCTATTCATGGGCAGTGGCTTCCCTTTGATCCACCGGACGTGCGCAACAGGACCTTGGGAGGCCTTGTAGCAACAGGCCTAAGCGGTCCGCTTTGGGCAGGTTATGGTCAACTAAGGAACCATGTTCTGGGGGCCACAATCGTATGTGGGAATGGGCAGACAGTGAGGCTTGGCGGGAAGGTCGTCAAAAACGTAGCGGGTTTTGACATTCTAAAACCGATGGTGGGCAGCCGTGGTGAGCTCGCGATTATCACTTCTGCTACTGTAAGGATTTTCCCATTGCCGGTCTTAGACCGGCTCCTTGTCCTGGAGGCTGCTGACATCTCTGAGCTTGTACCTACTGCGCGGGCTATTGCTACGGCACCGATCATGCCTGCTTCGGTTAGTCTCAGGGCGACCTCGAATAGAAGTAGGCTTCTGGTCCGCTTACATGGGGCTCAGGTCTCGGTGGATTCTGATCAGAAGAGCCTCGAAAAGCATACGAGTGTCTCTTTTGAGGTCAGGGATTCTCCTGAGGATCAGTCTTTGATGTTGGAAGAAAGAGGGGGTGGTATGAATACAGAACCTGCGGTTCGGGTATGGGCACTCCCCTCTCGAATAGACGCGCTATTGGATGTTCTTAAACAGGTCCCAGGGGCGAGTTTGAACGCAGATGTGTACGGCGGATCAGTTCGGGTTTATCTACCTGAGCAAATATCGGACATCGAGTCTAGCCTTACAGGCCTACAAAAGGATATCGAAGAATTGGGTGGTACCATGCGAGCGCTCCAAATTCCCGCTGAAGTCAATGCTTCCGCATACTTCACTAAGCCTTTAGCCGATGAAGGGGAGCTTGCTAGCGGTCTGAAGCGTGCATTTGACCCACAATCCATACTGTGGGGCATCGGGTGAAGGGCACGCCGGCATACGAGGCGCTCGGACAGGCTCTGGACGCACAAAGGGAACGCTTGCTTCCTTGCGTGCATTGCGGATTTTGCCTCCCTGCCTGTCCAACATACAACCGCCTCGGGAATGAGGCGGATTCGCCGAGAGGTCGCCTGCATCTCATGCAGGCAGTTGTTGAGGGAAGGCTTGAGCCCAGTTCTGAGGCATTCAGAACACATATTGATCGTTGTTTAGGTTGCCGAGCCTGTGAGCCAGTTTGTCCTTCCGGAGTCGAATATGGAACCCTACTTGAGCTTGCACGTGAGACGGCGACCCAAGCAGTGCCGCCAGGCTTGCCTACTAGATTCTTGCTCAAGGTTTTAGGAACTCCTGTACTACGGATCCCCTTTTTCTTTATAGGACGCCTGCTTCGAGGAACTGGCTTTGCTGCACTGGGGGCCACCGTTCTCCCTTCATACGGCCCCTTTAGGGCGGTCCGTCTCGGTCTTGCAATGTTGGCCTCAACTAGGCGTTGGCAGCTAATGGACTCGAAAGAGTCGATGGCAGGAATCGCCGATTCAGGAAGCCTTGACATTAGCCAAAAAAGCAGGGTTGCAGTTCTCTTGGGTTGTGTTCAGGAGGGACTCTTTAGGCGCATCAATAGTGCTACTGCGCGTGTTCTAGAGGCGAACGGGTACGAGGTGGTAACGGTAGGAGGCCAGGACTGCTGCGGGGCTCTACATGCGCATGGAGGAGACCTCGAAAGCGCACGGACGCTAGCCCGCTCAAACATAAGGGTGTTTGAGGCATCAGGGGCGGACCTCATTGCTGTAAATGCAGCGGGGTGTGGGGCAACTATGAAGGATTACGGAATCCTCCTCGAAGAAGATCCGGATTTCGCTCAAAGAGCTAAAGAAGTCGCGTCCTCCGTGAGAGATGTGACGGAGATACTAGATAGTTCAGGCCTCAGGACTGGTGCTAGTGTCCCGTGTAAGATTGCGTATGACCATCCCTGTCACCTACTTCACGCCCAGGGTGTGGAGCGTGCACCAATTACTGTGCTCAAGGCCGTGCCAGATGCTGAAGTTCACGTAGTCGCAGGGGCTGAGGAATGTTGTGGAGGCGCTGGGATTTATGGCATCACGCATCCTAAACTCGGTGGTTTAATTGGTGGAGATAAGGTGTCTGCAGTTAGGGCCTGCTCTGCGGACGCAGTTGCTACTCCTAATCCCGGTTGCATGATGCAGATTGGTGCTGGTCTCCGGTTAGAGGCCTCTAACGAAGGTGTGATCCATCCGGTTGAGCTGCTTGATGAGAGTTATCGCAGAGCGGGATTCTATAGAGCTGGAGGCGTTGAGTGACGGAGGTGGGAGATAGGGCTAGGGCAATTTTGGCTCACTTGGAAGATCAAGTAGACGCGATGGTTGAGATGTTAGTGGATCTCGCGTCTCATGAATCCCCCAGTGATGTACCTGAATCCCAGGTCGGAGTTCAAGGTCGATTAACAGATGTTCTTGAGGAAATGGGCTTTAGGGTCCGACACGTGCCGGGACGAGAAACTGGGGGACACCTTCTCGCAGTGCCAAGAAATCGAGATCGAGGTATGCCGGTCCAATTACTTGTCGGTCATACAGATACTGTTTGGCCTATTGGGACTACCGATTCCATGCCAGTTGTGATAGAAAATGGAATAGTTCACGGTCCGGGTACCTTTGATATGAAGGGTGGTATCGTACAAGCGATTTTTGCTCTACGTGCCATCCGATCTTTGGGTTTTGAATTTCCTGCTACCCCTATCTGCTTCATTAACTCAGATGAAGAGATTGGTAGCCCTGAGTCCCAGAGGTACGTGCGAATGATCTCAAGAGCTTCTGCCAGGGCATTCATTCTTGAACCCGGGTTAGGCACGGACGGAAAACTCAAGACAGCTCGAAAGGGTGTTGGACGTTTCCGTGTGCTTATCTATGGTGAGGCTGCGCACTCTGGGTTGGATCCTACGAGTGGAGCCTCTGCCATACAGGAACTGGCCAATGTAGTGCATCAACTACATGGCCTGACTGATCTCGAGAGAGGTATTACGGTGAACGTTGGCGTTGTCCAAGGCGGTACGCGTGTCAACGTTAAGGCGGCAGAGGCGGAAGCAGAGGTGGATGTTCGAGTTGCGTCCATGGATGACGGAGAAGCAGTCACGCGCGCAATTCGAGGGTTAACCCCCAGAACGCCGGGTACATCACTTGAGGTCTCAGGGGGTATCCAGGCTCCTCCGCTAGAGCGGACCCCCCGGAATCGCAGGCTCTGGGAAGCTGCTCTAGCAGCAGGGAACCGACTGGGCATCGAACTGGAAGAGGGCACTTCTGGAGGTGCATCTGACGGGAACACTACGAGTCAATACGCTGCAACCCTTGATGGCCTCGGCTCGCTTGGAGATGGTGCCCACGCTCTACATGAACATGTTGTCGCGAAGGCCCTACCGAGCCGTGCAGCTCTATTAGCTGAACTTCTGCTTAGTCCCGTCTCCGCGGGTGATGAATGCTAGCCGGCCAAGAAGCTAGCTCACACATAATTCGCCCATTTGAGACGATGCAGGAATTTCACGACTGTGTTGAACTTCAAGAACAGACATGGGGTCGTGGTTTTTCCGAGCGAGTTCCAACTGCGATTCTTAAAGTTTCTCAGATTTTGGGTGGCGTGGCAGCTGGCGCGTATAGTGAAGATGGAAACCTGGACGGGTTCGTATTTGGTATGACTGGGGTCAGGGACGGAGAACTCGTGCATTGGTCAGATATGCTTGCAGTTACTGAACATGCGCGAGATTCAGGTTTAGGCACACGGCTTAAGGTTTACCAGCGAGAGCAGGTACTAGCACTGAGTGTTGAGAAGATGCTCTGGACATTCGACCCTCTGCAGTCACGCAATGCTCACCTCAATTTTGCAAAATTAGGGATCGTGGTCCGGGAGTACGTGGAAAACATGTATGGGGAAACGGACTCCCCACTTCATCGAGGGGTAGGAACCGACCGGCTTATCGCTTTGTGGGAATTAAACTCGATTCGTGCATCTGGTCGGTTGGCAGGAAGGAAGCCTCCAGTCCAGCCGCCGGAGGGTGCCTCTCAGGTTCTATCTGAGACAGGGCGTCACTCTTTACCAGAGCCAGGGGTACCAGACCTGGGAAGTAAGGAAAAAGAAGTCCTGGTGGCAATTCCATCAGATATCGTGCAGGTGATGGATTTAGATATCAGCCTTGCACGCCGCTGGCGCGAAGCTACACGAGAGGTCTTGGTTCACTATATGAGTAAGGGGTACGAGGTGCATGAGATCTTCTGGGGAGAGCGAACTTCAGATTATCTGTTAGTGCATCCTGAGATGTGATGACCTTATACCCAGTTGCCGACTAGGATAGGAAGGCGACCAATATTTTAGGACGTTCCACTTATCAGAAGAGCAGAAGCCAATTGGCCGGAGATCGGATGAAGATCGAGCGAGCAACTCTGCGGGAGATCCCGCTTCGCCTCAAAGAATTTTTCGAGATTAGTAGTGGGGGTCAGCAGGACCGGCGTATCCTCCTGCTAACCCTTTGTGGGGAAGGGCTCGAAGGCTGGAGTGAGTGTGTCGCATCGGAAGATCCTTCATACGCGTATGAGACGACCGAAACTGCCTGGCATATTCTCACCGACTATATCCTCCCTGAGATCATTGGAGGTCAAGCAGATGCACCTGAGAAAATTCTGGATCCGGTCCATTGGATTAGGGGTCACCCTATGGCAAGGGCTGCCGTTGAGATGGCAGGGTGGGACTTAGCAGCACGAGCGGAAGGGGTCTCACTCTCGCAGAAGCTTGGTGGTGAGCGAGAGCACATACCGGTTGGTGTCAGCGTGGGAATCAAGCCGACAGATGACGAACTGCACGACCAGGTCCAGAGTTATATCGAAGAGGGCTACGCTCGGGTGAAAATCAAGATCAAACCAGGTCGAGACATTCAGATGCTTGCAGGCTTGCGAGAACGCTTTCCAGATGTCGCATTCATGGTCGACGCTAATTCCGCTTATTCATTAGCTGATATCGACCGATTAAGAGAGTTCGATGCCCTTAGTTTGATGATGATTGAGCAGCCACTGTCGTATAGTGATTTTCTCGAACACGCTCGTCTTCAGGAGCAAATCGAAACGCCAGTTTGTCTGGACGAGTCGATCAAGTCTGAGGGTGATCTCGCGCTCGCACTTCATCTTGGAAGCTGCAGAATCGTTAACATCAAACCCGGTCGGGTGGGTGGACTCTCTGTAAGCCGCGGGATTCACGACACGATGCGTTCAGCTGGCTTACCAGTCTGGTGTGGTGGGATGCTTGAGTCAGGAGTAGGGCGTGCTCACAATGTGGCTCTGGCATCCTTACCCGGTTTCACACTTCCAGGAGATATCTCAGCAAGTCGTCGCTATTGGGAGCGTGACATCGTATCGCCTGAATTTGAAGTAGAAGATGGGGTTATGAAGGTTCCTAGTGGCCCTGGCATCGGAGTGGACCTAGATCTAGATCGCATTCAGAGCCTAACAGTTCGTGAGGTGTCCTTCAGTTAACTCGACTCTTCACTTGGCTCGTCGGCGAGAAGCTGTTGTGAGGGGGGCGCTTGATACTCTGCTGGTCGCAAGTCGACGGTTACTTGGACCTGTATGTGGCCCATATCTGCCCGGTCTCGGATTGCATCTCTAACCCGCGGCTCGAGCTTTTGGTACGCCGCAAGGACGCCACCCCGCAGTTCTTTGCGAAGAACCTTTAAAGCGTTTACGTCCGCCCGACTAGTTTTGGTTTCTCTTTTCGCATCCGCGACTTCGTACGGGCGAATTTCAAACGGGGAAACGCCGACATCATCGAATCGATCATGGTCCAGGTATTGGACAGAAATACTCACATCCCCGCGGGCATGGTGGTGATGGATATCACCGACGGCTTGGAATCGAGCAGCTAACCTGCCCATTTCTGAGCGTTGAGCAGCCTTCGTATATGCTTTCTCCAGAACTGCGAAGATCCGCCTAAGACGTTCGGATGTCGTAGCATCAACATCAGGCATCTCAGTTTCTAAGTCTCGACCTAGTGCCTGTCGATCGACCTGAAAGCGTGCGCTCTCCGCATCGCGATTTCTGGCTCGATCGATATTATCGAGAATCCGGTCTGGATTGGTCCGGTAGCTCATATGATTGTTTAGAGAAGCACTGTAATTAAAGGTTAGTTATAACACGTAAAGATAGAGGAACTTGAGCATAAGAGGATACAGGGTCGTCATCGAACGGCCAAGGACAGGCGACCGCATATGGATCAAGTCGGGCAAGAATCGAACGCGGAAAAACGGATGAATGCGATTGATCTGGTCGAGATACCCGGAAGTCATAGGCGTTTCTTGGACACATTCTTCAGCCCTGCGAAGATGGGCGCATATCTGGCTGCTGAGCCCAGGTGGGTTGTGGCTTTAGTGGTTAGCGTAGCGCTTATGGGTCTGCAGGTAGTCCTGATTCCACCAGAAGTTTGGGAGAGCTTGATGAGAGAGCAGTCACTCGCCCAAGGTGGCCCGCCACTTTCAATGCCGGATTGGGTTGCGGATTGGATGGGTATTTTAGCGGCAGTTGGGGCGGTGATGACTACAGCGATAGCTATACCGATAGGAGCGGGATTCCTCACGGTTATCTTCGCTTTCGTTCTTGGAGACGAAGGGAGCTACCGACAATACCTTGCGGTTACTGCCCACTCGTTTTTCATTCCGGCGCTTGTTGGTTTTCTTATCACACCTCTTAAGATTGCGACTCAAGACCCTCAGTTGACGCTTAACCTTGGAAGTTTCTTTTTCTTTCTTCCTTCCGGATACTGGCTTGGGGTGCTCACAGCTATGGATCTGACTCAGATATGGTCGTCATTAGTTATTGCTCAAGGAGCCCACTGTATCGACAAGAGAAGGAGCTTCAGGAGTGCCGTCGTAATCCTTTTAAGCCTGATGTTAGCTATGGCGCTCATAGTCGGGCGCTTTATGCCGAACTAAGTACTGACGCGTGAATGCTCCTCGGCCGAAGGTCGTCGGATGGATAATCGTTGGTGCATCGGTAACAGCAGCGGTGTTCCACTTGTATGCTGCGGGCTTCTCACCTTTTACAGCACTGGTACAGAGACCGGTTCATCTCGCATTGATGGCAACTCTAGGGTTCTTGGGTGTGGGTGTGCAGTTCCGCCGGAGCCGAGCAAAAGAAGGAGAGCTTGATCAAGAAACTGGGCCACCTCGTATCGGCCCACTCAATTATGTGCTTGCTGGCCTATCGGTATTGGCGTGTCTCTATCTGGCCTCTGAGAACCAGGAACTTGTAAGTCGTTCTGGTAATCCGACGCTCCTCGACCTGGTCGCTGGTGGCGTGATGGTGGTCTTGGTGCTGGAGCTTGCTCGTCGAGCAACAGGGTGGGGTCTGGTCACTGTATGTATCATGGCCCTGGTCTATGCAGTCAGTGGTCCATACCTACCTGGCTTCCTCGCTCATCGCGGGTACGGAGTCACTCGGATTGTGGAACAACTCTTTCTCTCAACCGAGGGAATATGGGGTGTGCCGCTCGGTGTCTCAGCGGATTTCGTCTATCTCTTTGTTCTTTTTGGTGTCGTCCTGGATACCGCAGGTGGGGGTGCCCTCCTCATTGCGTTAGCAAATAAGGTGGCGGGGAGAACTCGAGGTGGCCCCGCTAAGACGGCGGCAGTAGCGAGTGCGTTTATGGGCTCACTGTCGGGTAGCGCAGTCGCAAATGTTGTAACGACAGGCACATTCACTATTCCCCTGATGAAGCGAGCAGGCTTCCGACCATTTTTTGCTGGCGCGATTGAAGCAGCAGCAAGCACGGGTGGCCAATTAATGCCACCTGTGATGGGAGCCGGAGCCTTCATTCTCGCTACCTGGACGAATATCCCGTACTTGGAGGTCGCTGCAGCAGCCGTCATTCCGGCGATCCTATACTATGCAGCCCTTTTGGCCGCCATCCATTTTCGGGCTTCTGCAATGGGTATCGAGCCGGCCAGGGAAGTAACCCCAGAGAAAATAAGAGATAAACTGCATCTATTACTGCCCCTGGGGGCCATAGTGCTGCTCCTGGCGATGGGGCGCTCACCGATGAGGGCAGCTTTCTGGGGAGTGACATCCGCTTTAGTCATGGCCTGTCTTCGACCCGCCACTCGGCCCTCATTGCCTGAATTGGGCGAGGTGATGGAGCGTGCGGGCCGCGGTGCTGTTCAGGTTGCTGCTGCATGTGCTGCAGCCGGGGTTGTGGTAGGAGTGGCATCACTGACGGGCATTGGGCTCAGGATGTCGGAACTAATAGTCACAATTTCAGGCGGCAATCTTCTAGCAGCTCTTATGCTCACAGCGATAGGCTCAATTATTCTTGGTATGGGGCTCCCAACAACTGCTGCATACGTTGTCCTTGCAGCGCTTGGTGCTCCAGCGTTGGTACAACTCGGCGTTCCATTGCTTGCAGCCCATCTATTTATTTTCTACTTCGGCTGTATTTCCAATGTGACACCTCCGGTTTCTTTGGCGGCCTTTGCGGCCGCAGGTATTTCTGGATCCCCAGCGCTCAAGACGGCTGTGTCTGCTGCGCTCCTTGCAGGGGCGGGATTCCTGGTGCCGTTTATGTTTGTATACGGGCCGGAACTACTTCTGATAGGCAGCCCTGTCGAAATCATGCTGGCTTTTGTGACTGGTCTATTAGGGGTCATTGCGCTCGCATCTTCAGGTATGGGATATGCCCGCCGCCCGCTCAGAGTTTGGGAACGAGCGATCGCTCTATGCGCTGCCCTATTGTTAGTCGCGACTGGACTCCCGACAGATGTCGTCGGTTTGCTTCTATTAGGGTTTATCTTTACTTCCCGTCGTTGACGTACAGTCAAACCATTGTTTGTTAGTTAGAATGGACGTCACTTCCATGGCTTGATTCAAATGCGAGTTGGTCGAGTGAAAATACTGTGTAATAAACCCGTCACTTCTCTGTTGGCATGCCTCTTCTTATTGGCTGGCTGTGGAGATGGGCAGCAATTCTTGTCATTGGGGACCGCTGGGACCGGAGGGATCTATTATCCCCTTGGTGGTGCGTTGGCGAGTCGTATGTCACTGGCTGATCCTATAAGGCAGTACACTGCAGAGGTTAGTGGCGGTTCAGTAGAGAATATTAACCGACTTGCTGATGGCCAGATGGACCTTGGGATGGTTCTAGCAGTGACTGCATACCAGGCACAATTTGGTTCAGGTGATATGGAGCCCGTACCTGGCCTCAGGATTGTTGCTCCGTTGTATCCGAATCTCACACACGTGATGGTACCACGGAATTCTACGGATGTAGGGATTGGAGATCTCGGTGGTAAGAGAGTCTCAGTTGGGCCTCCAGGAAGTGGTACAGAACAGATGGCCCGCCATCTGTTGGCAGCACATGGCCTGACGTACGACGATGTGGAACCCCGCTACCTATCTTTCAGCGAATCTTCGTCAGCACTCCGGGATGGAGCTATTGATGCAGCGGTGATTTCTGTGGGCTACCCTGCAGCTGCTGTGCTTGAGGCAACAACCACAGCAGGTGTCCGACTGCTACCGGTCGATCCTGAAGTTATAACGTCGATGAGAGAGGAACATCCCTACTATTCAGTCGCTGAGATTCCAGCCGGAGCCTACCCAGGGGTGGACGAAACCCTCACAACGGCAGCAGTACATAATTGGATTGTTGCTATGGATACGCTGGATGATGAGGTGGTTGAGATCCTGCTGAACATTCTCGCGAATGATAGGGCATCACTGGAACAAGTACACGACATGGCTGCTCAGATTGACCTTGCTCGACTTTCAAGTGCACCGATCACGCTCCATGCTGCCACCGAACGCTGGGTGGTCAATAGATAGATGTTCCTAGCTAGCGGATGCTCTAAGTCTCCCCTTTTGGTGGTTCTGGCTTCGGCCGTCCTCGTTCCACAGGAGTCACTGACACAGGATATTCAGGAGCCCCAGTCGTTGGGCCGAATAACACCTGCAGAAGCTTACTCTGATAAGAAATCTGATAAGCTTGCCGAGGAATTTTCGAATGAGGCTCTTGATGCTACCCGAAAACTCGGACCGATTGAAATCGACGGCCGTATCAATGAGCCAGATTGGGAGATGGCGAAAGTCTTTACAGGATTCACAGCGAAGGAACCGATAGAAGGCGAGCCAGCGAAGGATGATACAGAGGTGAGAGTTCTTCTCGGTGACGGGGCGATCTGGATTGGAGCTCGGATGTGGGATTCTAAGCCGGAGGAGATCGTGTCACGGCTTACTCGGCGTGACTCTGACGGGATCTTTGACAAATTCTCCGTACATCTTGATCCAAATCGTGATCATCTAACGGGGTACATCTTCTCGTTGAGCGTCGCGAATGTTCAGCGAGACCACTACGTATACGATGATGACAAGCTGGATGGTGCATGGGATGCCGTTTGGTCCTCTGCGGTCCAGAGAGATGAGGATGGTTGGTCCGCAGAGATCCGTATTCCGCTCTCTCAGATTCGTTACGAAGCAAGCGATGATCTCCAAACTTGGGGCATCAATTTCTATCGCCGGCGTGTCGCTAGTGCAGAAGAATCCTACTACGCCCTGCTCTCAAAACTTGAGAAAGGCATCGCGAGCCGGATGGCGGAGATGGAAGGTGTGTTAGTAGACAGCCCATCTCGACGCTTTGAGCTTCTTCCCTACGCCGTCAGTAATTACCACAGTGCACCCGCTACCCCGGGTGACCCATTTTTTGATGGCACCGCTACAAATGGGAGAATTGGTCTTGATCTAAGCTATGGCCTAGGGGCCTCGTTTACCCTAGATGCCACAATCAACCCTGATTTCGGTCAAGTAGAAGCCGACCCCGCTGTGATTAATCTCAGCGCATTTGAGACATTTCAAGGTGAACGACGCCCATTCTTCGTTGAAGACGCGCGAATCTTCGACTTCACACTGTCGGGCAAGAACAATCAGCTCTTTTACAGCCGGCGGGTTGGTCGTGCTCCGCACGGTCGCCCCCCCTACGAAGCGGAGCATAGCCAAGTCCCTGAGAATGCTACGATTCTTGGTGCTGCAAAGCTGTCAGGAAGAACTGCTAAAGGTCTTTCTGTTGGTGTTCTAGGTGCGGTCACTGGAGATGAGTTCGGTCAGGGAGTTTTTGGTGATGGATCAGAAAGCAAGTTCCTTGTCGAACCCCGGTCAGAGGTAGGGGTGCTGAGTCTTGCAAAAGACTTCGGTGATGGAGCTTCGCAGGTCCGAGGCCTAGTGAGCGGCTTACGTCGAGCGCTCCCCAGCGACGAATCCTATAACTGGCTGGCATCATCGGCTTTTAATGGAGGCCTCCGACTTGACCACCGGTGGCGGGATGGGAAGTACGGAATGTTTGCCTATGTGACGGGTAGTCATGTGCGAGGAGCCGAAGAAGCAATAACAAGAATTCAAAAGGCAAGTAATCACTACTTCCAGCGGCCAGATGCGACTCGGGCATCCTTAGATGAGACGGCCACTGCAATTAGTGGACTTGCCTGGCGTTTGAATTTGGAAAAACGGGAGGGTGAGCACTGGACGGGATCAGTCTGGAGTTCTCAGATCACTAACGGCTTCGAGATCAATGAATTGGGTTTTTATCCCACCGGGGAGCGACTCGACGCTGGTGCAAGGATCAATTACAAGGAGATCGTGCCGGGACGACTGTTTCGGAGCTATAGCTTTGGTGGCTGGACTTATCACAACTGGAGCCACGAAGTACTCGACGACCTTTGGTCTGGTGGATCATGGCGTGATGCCAGGGTCCGGGGTGCCTTTACTGCAAATGCTAACGGTCAATTCCTGAACTACTGGAATCTCCGAACTAGTGGGACGTATACACCTCGAGCGATGAGCCGGTCTGCCACTCGCGGGGGTCCAATGATGATGCGTCCGGGTTCTACGAAGTGGTCGGTTAACCTAAGCAGTGATCGGCGGAAGCCGGTGAGCTTCGGCTCTCATTTTGAGATGGAGGATGACCGCCAGGGTGTCGGTGGTGGTTGGACAGTCCGAAGTGATGTGAAAGTTCAACCCTCCGAAAGACTTCAAGTTGTAGTAACTCCGAGGTATAACGAAGACAATTCAGGGCACCAGTATGTTTCTGCTACAGAAACCCTGCCCTATAGCCCAACATTCGGAGTTCGTTACCTCTTTGCTGACCTTAGTCGGCGTACGGTATCAATGGAAACCCGGTTAGATTGGACTTTTACTCCAAGGCTATCGCTGCAGCTTTTTGCACAGCCCCTGCTGTCTTCGGGTGACTACGTTCAGTACAAGCAACTGGCCACGTCGAAGTCCTATGATTTCTTAGAATTCAATCCAGGAGCAGGCTTTAACATAGAAGGAGGAGTAGCCTGTCCAGGGATCTGCGATTTGGAAGGCAGGCAGTATGTCGACTTCGATGGCGATGGCACGGCAGACTATTCCTTCCGTGATCGAGACTTCAATGTGCGCTCCCTGGTGGGTAACGCTGTACTGCGTTGGGAATACAGGCCGGGTTCTACTGTGTTCCTAGTGTGGCAACGCAGGCAGTCTGATTACGCGTTCGCGGGGAACTTGGATTTCCAGAGAGACGCTACTGCTCTCTTTGAGGCGCCAGCTGACAACAGATTCATAATCAAGATGAACTACTGGCTCGGACTGTGAGCAGGAGTACTTCGGGTGAAGATTAACCCTTGGTGGATAGCCGGCTTTGTAATGCTACTGGCTTTCTTGCCGATGATGTACAAGCTGCTGGTGGGACTCATGGGGATTGCGTTCGTGCTCAACCGCTTTCTAACCAGGATTATAGGATTGCTGGATACGGGGAGTCGTGTTAAAGCGATGGTTGACGACTTAAACGAAAAGAACGAAAACGAAATCATCATTGAGGATTCTGAGTAATCTCACTCAGTTCCATCCCCTGAGTAGAGTACCCCTGCCAACCGTGCCTAGTTGTCGCCTGAAAACCCATTTCTGGGCATGTCCGGGATAATACGCAGAGCATTCTCGTAGTAGACCTTTCGGAGCACTTCATCGGGCAGCCCCATTCCATAGAGCTTCCAGAAAGCGTGGTAATCCCTGTAGTAGTCGAAGTACTCGTCCTCTGTCTCAAATACCCGCCAATAATAAGGGTATTCATCGGGCTGGAATGAGTCCTTACCAAATAGGATGCGGTCCTGATACTTGATGAAGAAGTCGCGTGCAAAACGGGGTTGTCTCCCAAGGTCATAAAGCACTGCACCGACTTCTGCATAGACGTTTGGGAAGCGGTCGAAAAGTTCGCCCAGTCTACCCAAGTCTTGTGTATACCAACTCATGTGAGCCAGCACCCACGTTGTGTTTGGATGTCTCTCGAGCATGCGGTCACGTTCATCCATGAGTTCATCAAATTCTGGAAAACGTGCACGATCATTAAAGCGCCGGTTGGGAAAGAGTGCCATTTCAAGCCAGCGTTCGTTCTCGAAATCGAGAGGCTCAAAAAATTCTGCTGGGTCGCCGGTATGGATGAATACCGGTATCCCTAAGCGGCCCGCGGTTTGCCATACAACATCGAGTTCCGGGTCATCCATTTGTAGGCGACTACCGTCAGTCTTACGTGTAGAAAGCCCGAATCCTTTATTAATTTCACCGATACCAACTGCTCCAGCAGTGACATCTTCTTCCAACTGAGATGCGATCCGGGTGCCAGATCCTGGGCCAACACTTCGGAGGTCAACAGTGGTGAAAAAAACGAATCGGTCTTGCATTCCTGCAGCCCGGACTGCCTGGATTTGCCGTGTTAATGAGGCTCCAGAACTTCCTCGGGCCTGCACCATCACCTGAAGGTTTAGTTCGTCCATTGCTGTGACGACACTCTGGATAGTGTTGGGATTGTTCAATGCAGGAGGGTGGCCGTGGAAATCCACGGCTGGGAACTTTGCTCGAGGAACCTCGTGTTCTGGAACCACTAGGGTTGATTGAGGTTTGTACTCCAGAATTGTCGGTGGAGGAATCTGCGGAGTACGGTTCCGTCTGTTGATCTGAGCCTGGCCCTGTTGATTTGGAATGCAAAGTGAGAGGAATAAAAAGAGAAAGGCCAAGCGCATCTTCACAGCTCCATTCGCATAAATTGGGATAAGGTGTAAACGCATACTTCGATTGAAAGGCTAACGCAATCTCAGCGCTCGACTGCGATTCCCATTACTTCAAAGCGTGCTTCTCTTAATAAGGTGCCAGACCCGAGGAAGGCTCGTGCTGGGAATTCAGCTGAGAAGTAAGTCCGGTAGACTTCGTTGAACGTGTCGTAGAAAGCCACATCGGAGCAATAAACTTGAACTAACACAAGGTCATCCATGCTCATCCCAGCAGCTTGAAGTTGGGCCTGTATGTTATTCAAGACATTTCTGGCCTCCGCATCTACTGCCGAGGGCACCTCGCCGTTGGCATCCAACCCTAGCGTGCCTGAGATATAGAGGGTGTTTCCTGCTAGTACTGCACCGCTGAAGGGGCCACCGCTTTCGTTCACGGTGCGAGGATTGATGTAGGTGACCTCCTCTTGCGCATTGAGCTTAGTTGAGGAGAGTCCGAGAAGCACAGCAAATATTGCGAAAAAGTATAGTTGGGTTCTCATAGCACTAGATCTGGGGTGAAGGAGATGTGGCCTTGTTGACAAAGGATGCTAGAAGCTGGAGCCCCTAGATGGCAACGCTATTTGGCACGAGAAGCGGGGTTTCCTTATCCGAGGACCTTAAGTGCGGGCAAGACGGTATTAGCTCAACTCTTGCCTAGCCCTGCGATGCTTGCTAGGCATCTCGACCCTAGTGTTCGTCCAGCTAGCACTAAATGTACAGATTCTTAGTCTGTTAATAACAAATCAGGACAGTCTACTGACTAATTGTCTACTGCTGAACATTCTATGGATAACTGGAGATTATAGAGATGTGCCCTCTTAGATGTCATGAGAACTTAGCGTGAGCAGCCGAACCGCTGTTGTGCTACTCGGTTTTGGGGAACCGGAGGGTGTGGATCAAGAAGAAGTCACTGGCTTCTTGGAACGAATTTTTCTGGCAAATGCTGGCTTAGAGGACCAAAGTCCCGGAGGTGCGGAAGCTAGGGCGCGGTTCTTAGCCAATGCACGTGCCCCAGCGCTGACGGAAATATATCAGGCTATAGGTGGCTCCCCTCTAATGTCTCAACTCCAAGCCAAGCGTGAGGGTTTGGAGGAAGAGTTGGCCCGGCGCGATCTGGAAATACCTGTCACGTTAGGCACTCAGTTTCTGGCTCCATCGATCAGTGATGCAGTGGCATGGTGTCAGGAGCATGAGATTGAACGGATAGTTGGCCTTACCACATATCCAGTGTGTGGGCGCTCGACGACGGTAGCTTCTCTCGATGAGCTTTCTAGAGAGGTATTAGCCCGGCAGAGCTTTGCCGAGGTGGTCGCTGTTGGTGGATGGCACGCTCATCCAGATTTTGCTGGGATCTGGGAAGTAGCAATCAGAGAGCATGCCCAAAGAGTGGGGGTGGAATTACTCGAGCCTGGTTCTCTCCTCTACTTCAGCGCGCATGGTACCCCCCTCAAGTATCTGGAGAAGCTACCATACACGCACTATGTCGAAGCTTTGTGTTCTGCTATCGCCAATTCCCTTGGGGATGTGAAGTATGTCCTCGGATACCAAAACCATGGAAACCGTCCTATCCCTTGGGTAGAGCCCGATAATGAGACACTCATGCCTAGCTTGGAGGCTGATCGGGTTGTAGTTGTACCAATCAGCTTCATACAAGAACAATCTGAAACACTATCGGAGCTGGATCATGACCTATCTGAGCTAGCAAGATCTCAAGGGTTAGAATTTTATCGGGTCCCAGTACCTCATGATTCACCAGCACTGCTGGAACTCATGGCAGATCTAGTCGAGGCAGCACTGGTTTCCCCGGGGGCTGAACTCTTAAGAGGTTGTAACTGTAACCCAGGAGCCTGGTGTACAAATGGGGGTGCGAATGGATCTTGAATCTAAGGGGGACTTGAAGTGGACGCTCTGGAGTGCTTTAATCTCGTTCGCTGCTTTTGCCGGTGTAACGGCCACACAGGCCGTGGCTGAAGGGGGAAACCCCCTAGAACATTGGGGCGTGATCGTTGCGCTCGGCGTTATCGGCGGTACGGTCGGCGGACTCGTCGGCCCCATGATTCGCGGCATAAGCTTACGCTTCAGGAAGCGTTGAGCGGATCTGTCGCCCAGTCACGGGAATCTTTACCCTACCGACCATGCCAAAAACGACACCTGCCAGAGAAAGCAGTGCCACTCTTCTAGTACTGGGTGCGAGCCATCATACGTCCAGCGTGGAGCGCCTCGAATCTTTCGCGCGTGGAGCAGAAAGATTACGTCGACGATTTGAAGACTCCTGGGAAGGCGGCTCAGAGCCACCGATCAGGGAAATGACAGTGTTGGCCACGTGCAATCGGGTTGAAATTTACGCAGTTGTCGACCCGGCCCATGAGGATGCGGCAGCCCGTTTGATCGCCGGAGAAGTTTTTGTGCATGCAGAGTCTGTTTGCTCTGACGTCTCTTACCAACT
>MDTE01086852.1_pt1 | contig 118491 bp, 95 predicted proteins | sample 811231 | NCBI WGS metagenome assembly MDTE01 (sample SAMN05326651, study PRJNA326480) | marine metagenome | isolation source: seawater | place: Indian Ocean: Red Sea | collected 2010 | reverse complement strand
CGACGACGACGACGACGACGACGACGACGACGACGACGACGACGACGACGCGCGAGGGGAAGAACGCGCGACGCGAGGGGACGAACGCGCGACGCGCGAGGGCGATGACTGACGCTCGGCGGTCCGGTGCGCTCGCTCTCGCGCGCTCGGTGAAGGGATTTCGCCGCGGAGGCTCGCGCGCGCGCGCGCTCGAACGAACGCCGAGACGATGAATGAATGAATGAATGAATGAATGAATGCGCGCGCGCGCGCTCGCTCGCGCGCTCTCTCGCGCGCGTTTTCGACGAGACGAATGTGCGCGCATTCTTTCCTTCGCGCGTCTTTCGCCTCGCGCGCGCGCGCGCGCGTCGAACGCGCCCGGTCGCGTCGACGCGTCCGACCGACCGCGTCCGACCGACCGCGTCCGACCGACCGCCCGGTCGCGTCGACGCGCGGCGATGGGATCCGCGTCGGCGACCGACCGCGACGCGCGCGATCGGGGACGTCGACGACGTCGATGGACGCGGTCGAGACCGTGTGCGTCGGGCGTTCGCGCGCGCGCGCGCCGAACGAACGCGATCGCGCGAACGAGCGCGGGAGACCGCGGCGACGGGGGAATCGGCCGCGACGGGGGGTGTTGGTGGCGTGTGCGGTGACGACGACGGCGCTGGCGACGCTCTCCGTCGCGAACGCGGTGACGTTTGAGGCGCGCGCGTGGCTCGGGGAAGACCCGCAGGCGTGCGTCGATGAGGCGATCGCCGCGGCGAATGGATCGGAGTGCGTCCTGCGAGGGCGGTTCGCGTTGGAGGCGCCGCTGCGCGTGAGCGCGCACGAGGATCACAATCCGACGCGTTCGGCGACGCGGGCTGAAAATGTCGTGGTACGGGGCGATGGATGCGTCTTGGACGGTACGTTTGCGCTGGATGAATGGATTGATGGCGGTTGGAACCTAACGGCGGGGAGGACGCTCGCGAGCGGACAACGGGCGCCCGCGACGCACTGGACGGCGAGGCTCAATTCGAGCGCGCCAGACTTGTGGTCGTTATTTAAAACGGTCGGTTACGAAGGCGAAAAGAGCCAGAATGCTCGCGATTACGTATTGGGGCAGATGCCAGGGGAGCTTTGTCTTCCAGCTCGATGGCCTAACGTGCAGTGGCCCAATACCGCTTTTGAAGGCTCGTACTGGGCGAATGATAAGAAAAGCGCAAGCACGTCGACTTTCACGAGGTATGCGAATGGTGTTCCTGGTCTGTGCACGCTTTATGATTCAACTACGGACCATCCTGGAGGTGAACGAAGTTTGTCCGAAAGTGGTTTGAATGCAACAGGCGCGAAAGCTGTGCTCAATATTGGACACTGGTTTACGCATACTGGTATCATTCACGCGCACACCCCGGGAGACAGTGAACTGCGATACTATTCGCGAAGACATTGGAAGGTCCCCAAGTTCGTTGACAATCACAATGCTTACTTCTTGGAAGGAAAAGACGAATTCCTGGACGCTCCACTAGAATGGACGTATGATCCAGTGGAGAAGCTCATCAAAATCGTCACTCCGAATAACGTCGAACCATCGACACTCAAACTCCGGGGTCGTCGACTTGAGTACGCGTTCACTCTCGCGAACGCGCAGAATGTCACCTTGAAGAATTTCGACTTGTTCGCGTTGGGTATTTGGGCATCTGCCGATAAGACAAAATTCGATATGTACAACATTACATGGGAAAATGTGAACTTCTGGTACCCGAGTGCGCAGAAACGAATGCTTGGTTACGTAGACGAAGGAATGCCGACGTCTCTGTTTCAATCTGGAGACAAGAAGGCTATCAACATCGATTTTGAAATGACGAACTGTACTTTCTACGGTTCGGAATCCACGCCAACGCGATTCCGCGGTGGTGGGATGCGCTTTCGAAACAACAATTTTCTGTACAATGACTGGACTGCCGTGACTGCTAAGCCCGTGAATCCCCATGACGGCAACACCCTGCCGTATACAGGAAGTGGAATGATGAAACTCAGCCCTGCCACATCACAGAAACCTAACGAGTTTATAAGAAACGATATTCACGTGTGTGGGAACTCAGCTCCTTTTTATGCCGCGAGGAATAGCATCGTTCGATACAACTACATCAGCGGTGGTAAGGATCTTCAGAACGATGGCTCAGCTATCCAGGGCAGTGGAGTTAACCCAAAGAACATGTTTCTCGATCCAGAATCGTTCGTGCTGATCGAAAATAACTGGGTCAAGGATACTGTCAATCCGAGAAACTCAAAATACGGTATTCGATTTGATCGATCGCAAGACACCTGTGATCTAACCGTCGACGCTTCAACTCCTAGCAACCCACGCAGTTCTACCGGTTCGGGAGGGTTCAATGGGACCATACGCGGCAATGTCTGCGTTGAAACGTCGGGTGTCATGGTCAAGGGAAATAATCACACGATTGAAAACAACTTGATCCAACGCGGTGCTGGTGTTGCGCACATTGAAGACCGCGACACTGGAATGACAAGTACAGGTAAGCCACCTTTGACGATATACACGTGGTATGGTACGGGTAATCGACGAGATCCAATGCACCTCGCTGGTGTCGGCACATGTCAAGTTAACGACACATATTGCCAGCAATCGCCCACTTGTGCGAACACTACATACGGTAGTGATACCTTCGAGAATATGAACACAAAGGTTTTGGGAAATGTACTCAATGCACTTGGGAATTATTTGGGAGGGGGTGGGAACACGCCCGATACGGCAGACGTCGACGCAGTATTCCACGCGGGTGTATCGATGAACAACAGTGCGGGTTACTTTCAGGATCTTCGCGATTACAATGGCAATGATTACAGACCAAAACCTGGTTCCATCATCAGCTCTACCAATATCGGTCCGTATAGTGGATCGAATCTTGGGCACTTAGGGACGTACTGGATACCTGGCCGCTTTGCATACAGAACATCGAAACCAGTACCACCCAATGGCTACCGCACGGCAAAGCGTGATGCAGCGCTCATGTTTCTTAGAGCCGAGAAGGCTGTCGCACACCGATTGTACATTGATGCGAGTGGTAGTCTCAATGATACTGGAAGCTTGAATTTCGTCGCCGAACTCACCGGTGAGCAAAATATTTGGGAACGAAGGCCCATTGACGATCAACTTTGGCCTTACTCTTCAAACGTCAGGTGGCGAGTCGACGCGGTATTAGGGAACGGCGATATCATTCCTGGCGAAGTATGGAGTTTCACTGTGCATGATGCGAATCCACCTCCCCCACCGCCCAGTCCACCACCGCCGTACGGTGACTCGGCATTTACGAGGGTGATCGAAACACAGGCAACCCTTCCTGGTACAGCCTGGTACGAGTCTTCCACTGAAGCTGTTGATGGTTATCCTCCTGGTTATGAGCTTGCTGGAATTAAAGTTTGCTTGACGATGAATATAACGAATGGTTCATTCAGCGACATGATGATAAGGTTCGTGTCTGGTTCGCCTAGCCAGTATACACCCTTGACACGGAAGAAAGGTGGATCGTCCACCCTTTGGCGTGAAGTTTGCTTTGGGGACTTTGATTCGGATGCTCTCGCCGCTGCAGGCTTTCAAGGCATGTACAACAGCACAGCGTTAATTAGAATGCCAACTGAGGGATTTGGTCGAAATATTTCGAATCAAATATACAAACCAGACTTCGATGCAAGCCTTCTTCAACGCGCTAGGCAACACCGCATCGGTCACGCACCTCAACGTCTCAAGTTGAAAATAAAAAGTTTTGATGCGAGTGCGCTAGCTTCAATTTCGAGATGGAGCTACTCACTGTACTTTGTTCCGCCACCAAGCCCACCGAGTCCTCCGCCAAGCCCTCCGCCAAGCCCTCCGCCAGGCCTTCCACCAAGCCCACCGCAGCTGTCTCCAAGTGAGAAAAGAAAAGCTAGGAGAGAGGCGAGAATAGAGAAGCGCCGGGCCAAAAGGGAGCGAGAAGCGAAAAAGCTGGCTAAAGCCAGGCAAGAGGCGAGGAAAGCTGAGAGGCGAGAAGCGAAAAAAGCTAGGAAAGCGAGACAAGCTGAAGATGCAAGGCGCAGAAGGGCTCTGCGGCAAGCTAAGCGAATATTAGTTAAACGTGGATGGGTGCCCCGAGATGCCGAAGTCAACACGACCATGTTACGGTCAGAACTCGAGAAAGCGCGAACCGAGAACAAGCCCGCTAAAGTCTCTACCCTCACGCGAATGTTGGCGTCAGTCGAGCCATCAAATGAGTCGTTTCGCGCCTCGGCGCTCGGAAGCGAACGAAAGCATAGTTTGATACGGGTTGGACATTTCGCAAGTGGCGCACTAGTGTCAGCTGCGTTCCTCGTCGCGGTCGTTACCCTTCGCCACCAAAGAGGCAAGGACCAGGACGCGATCGCCATGCGCGAACCGCTACGCAACAACGCCCCTGTGGACTATGGCACAATGCTGTGACGCTCACTACGGCGCCGCGTTCGCAAATGTTTTGAATAACGTCACAAATGTTTTGAATAATATAACACCGCGTGTGGTCCCGCGCCGCCGCTCGCACTCGTCGAAACGCCCCATCGAACGCATTCGTCTCTTCCGCCGCGAGTCGTGCGCCACCGCGTCGCGGTGACAAGACGAATCCGTGTGTTCCTTTGCGCGCCCATCGCCTCACTCGCTCGCGCGCGTGGCTCGCGCGCGTCATGTCGTACGCGTATCTGTTCAAATACATCGTCATCGGTGATACGGGTGCGCGCGGGCGTCGTTTTCGCGCGCGCGTGGTCGTTTTTTCGCGCACGTCGCGGTCGAAGACTCGCGCCGACGGTTGGCGAATTCTGATTCTCTCTCGCGCGCAGGGGTGGGTAAATCGTGCCTGCTGTTACAGTTCACCGATAGACGCTTTCAAAACGTGCACGACCTGACGATCGGCGTCGAATTCGGGTCGCGCATGGTGAGCGTGGCGGATAAGCAGGTGAAATTGCAGATCTGGGACACGGTGAGCGCTCTCGGCTCGACGAACGCGACGACGCGATTTTCCACGCTATTTTCCACGCGCGCGAGGACGAGTCGGGAAGACTGACCGTGACACTCGAGCGATCGTTGACCGACGCCGCAGGCTGGACAAGAGAGTTTTCGGAGCATCACGAGGAGTTACTATCGAGGAGCGGCGGCGGCGTTGCTCGTGTACGACGTGACTCGACGAGAGACGTTTGATAATCTCTCGAGCTGGTTGCAAGACTGTCGCGCGCACGCCGGTCCGAACATGGTCATAATGCTCGTGGGGAATAAGGCGGACGTCACGCACAGACGAGCGGTATCGACCGAGGAGGGTGAGATGTTCGCGCGGGAGAACGGCTTGTTATTCATGGAGGCGAGCGCGAAGACGTCGACGAACGTGGAGGATGTCTTCGTCGCCACCGCCAAAGCCGTCGTTCGGGAGATTGATGAGGGTTCTTTAGACGTGAAAAACGAGAGTAACGGGGTGAAGCTCGGGTACGTCGCGGGGGGAAACGCGTCGGATACCGTGGGTCTGCGAGCTCCCGCCGCCAGCGCCGCTCAAGGCGGAACGTGCTGCTGAGTCGGCGCGACGCGAATCAATATACCATTCACCACTTTAGATGAGACCGTGGACGTCACGGCACAGTAGCGCAGCGCGCGTTTTAAAATGCACATGTACAACAACTACGACTCACCCATCCATCCTCTCTCCCGTTCCCGTTCGTTCTTTCAACTGTCGGCTCGAAAAATCAGTCGCCCGCATCCATCGACGCGCGGGCATGGCGCACCGCTACGCCGCGGGTGATGAGTCGCCCGTCACCGCGCCTCGATCCGCGATCGAAGAGTCGAGCCCGCGGGAATCGGAGCCGCGCGCGAGCCGGGCGAACACACCGACGAGCAACGATTTTACTAATCTCAGCGAGCACCGAGCGACGCCGATAGACACCATCTGGGACGGCACGCGGGCGCAAGCGAGTCACAAACAATCGGTCTCGGCGTCCATGCGCGCGCTGAGTGACATCGGGAACGTGTCGCTCGAGGCTCCTCGCAGAGACAGAGCGCCAGATTCGGTCGACGTGCCCTCGTACCTCTTGGGACAGAAACACGCGCTCGAGACCGCGTTCGATAACGCTCTGCCGCAGAGACAGTTGTTGGGAGCGCTCCAACTCGCGCTGCACGACGTCAGGGCGAAGACGGACGAGTTGGAGCGTCTCACCGGCGAAGTGTCCAAAGACGTTCGGAAACTCGACGGTCGCGAGACGGTGGTCGATGCGAACGTGCGGGCGCTGACGACGACGACGATTCCGGCACTTCAACAAGCCATCGGTGAGCTCAGATCGCGAGTGGACCGGGCAGAGAGAACGAATGGTCTGACGTTGAAGGATTTGCTGAAGGAGACGGCGTTGCGAGCGCTCTTCGGGGTGTCGAGAGTGGAAACCTTCATCGGAGGCTGGACCCGCGACGTTTTGTTCAGTCAATCGAAAGAACACGGAGACGAATCGTCCGCGGAAGCATCGCCGTTGGATACTCCGACGCCGGCTTACGTGCAAGCCCTCGGCGCGTTCTTACTCTTAGCCGCCGTGGAAGTGGCCTCCGCCGCAAACGAAGTCATCAAAGATCGCGCCCCGACGAGACTCGGACGCCCCACGACGACGATGTCGTACGGCATCAATGCGTGTCGCGCGCTCGTGTGGTTTTCCGCGTTCGCTCAGGCGTTCACCGCCACAAAGAGTACGTGTCACGCGTTCGCGGTGGGCGCCTACGAGAGCATCGCGTCGCGCGTGAAGGGCAAAGAGAGCGAACCCGGGGACGTGGATTCGTCCGAGGATTCCACCGAACCTTCCGGAACGCACCAGTAAATCGTGCCCCGAGCTAACGTGTCTCATCGTTTGTAATTGTACATTCCCGTAGTCGCGACTCTTTTCTCGCCGACACCTAGGGGAACGAAAACACGCGTGTAGGCGTCATTCGCGCACACGGCGCGCGACTCGACGAGCGCACCGTTGAAAGCGAGACAAAATGAGTCATCATGATTTACCTCACAGCTCTCGCACGCCGTCGCCCGCGCCCGAGCCTCGCATGTCGCGTCAAGCGGCGTCGTTCGTTTCGGGGGGACCAGACGTGCCTTCGCTCAGAGAAGACGAGTACTCGACCGCGAGCACGCCCGTCGAAGATTCAGGGGTCGCGGCGAAGGGAAGTGACGATTCGAATGATTCCACGTCGAAGGCTGCGCGCGATGCGCCGCAATCGTCCATCTCATCCATCGTGGCTGAGTCCCCGGGCGAGGCGCGCGTTTCCGCCGGCGACGACGCGCAAAGCGCCGAGCGCTCTTCGCCGGCCGGGAAGACGGCGGAACGAGAGGACTTCTCGTCAGAAAACATCGACCCGAACGTGCAACCGTCCAACCCGAATCCCATTGACCTGTTCGCCGTGGACATGGCGATCGACGACGATCTCACGCTCGGCGAGCGGCTCGCCACGATAGCCGACGCGCAAACGGACGAACTAAAATCGATGTTTATGAAAGTGTTCGGTCGAGAGACGCAATCGAAGAACGATAATTGGATACGTCGTGCGGTGACTATGCGATATCGCGCGATGCATGCGGCGAACAGCGCGGCGAGCAGAGGAGAAAAAGTGTACATGCTTTCGAAAAAGGCGACTTCGAACTTTGTCGTCATCGACGCCGAGGGGCAGATGGTTTTGAGGAGAAAGGCTCGCGCAGTCGTCGTGCCCGCGCAGATCAAATCCGTCCAAAACGTGAAGCAACCGGGAACGTCCAAGGCGTTAAAGACGGATTCGTCGATAAACGAGGATGAGGCTCCCAAGGAAAAGGAATTGGGCAAAACGATGCACACGTGGAAATCGTGTCCTTTCGCTCGTCTCGCCCCGGTGCCCACTTCCCACACCACTTCGGGAATGATCACGTGTGCGAACTGTTTGGCGCTTGATTTATTGTTCTCGGACACATCTTGGAATCGATGATGCACGATGATGGATACGCTGAATAGGATACGATGCGCGCCCGTGAAATAAAATGATGTAACGAATACCGAGACGCCAAAATAGTACAAACATTTTGCTGTGCTGAGAATTAAAAACGTCTAAGACGCCATAGGATGGTCAGATTTCGTTGTTCTAACAGCAAGAGCTCTTCGCGTTCACGCTGCGCCCTTCACCCGGTCGCACGGTATTGCCCCGCGGGCCGGCGTTCATCTGCGGTTGGCTCGCCATGCGGTTCTTAATCTCGTTCGCCATGGTCATGAAAGCCTGTTCGACGTTCGTGGCGTTCTTCGCCGAAGTTTCTATGAACGGGATACCGATCTCATCCGCGAACGCCTTCGCCGTCGCGTAATCCACCACCTTTTGACTCGTCAAATCGCTCTTATTTCCCACCAGTAACTTGTTGACGTTTTCATTCGCGTAGCGGTCAATCTCATTCAACCACCCCTTTACCGCCTCGAAGCTTTCCATATCGGTCACATCGTACACGACGATGATCCCGTGCGCACCGCGGTAGTACGAGGAGGTGATGGTACGGAATCTTTCCTGACCAGCCGTGTCCCAAATCTGAAGCTTGATCGTCTTCCCCTCCAACTCCACCGTGCGAATCTTAAAATCGACGCCAATCGTCGAGATGTACGTCCCCGTGTACGTATCGTCCGCGAATCGGAGCAAAAGGCACGATTTACCCACGCCGGAGTCACCGATCAGCTGCGAGTGGGCGTAAAAACACGCGCGTTTGCGTCGATCAGTCTCTCGTCCTCGCGCTCGCGGAAACACCCCTCCTCGATTAATCCATCAATCTTACCGCGTCGCGTCACCCCACGACCGCGCCCTCGCGCACCGGTCGCGACGTTCGCTCGCGATCATCACCCTCCACGTCTTCGCGCGCGCGTCTTCGCGCGCGCATCGCCTCCACGCCTCGGCGCGCGCGTCGACGCGTCTTCGCGAGATCTCGCGCAACGGCACGCCCGTCATCTCTCGCGTCGTTCGCGGTCGCGATCGCGGTCGCGCGCTCGCGAAACGCACCAGAAGCTTGAAGAGGTAATCGTACTCGGGATTCATCCTCGCTCGTCCGCGCGCGCGGTCGCTCGGTCGTCGTCGTGTGACGGGACGACGACGGACGGCGCGCGCGGCGATGGCGCGAGTCCGCGCCCCGAGTGTACCCATCATCGGACGTTCGACACGTACAGAATACTATGTAATCCATTCTAAAGTACACTCTCACGACGATAAACGCAGTCAATCGACCGACGGCGCGCGACGGCGCGGCGTCGCGCGTCGAACGACGACGCGACGCGACGACCGCGCGCTCGACGGGCGCGACGACGGGACCACTCTCGACCGTTCGTCTCGCGAGGAGGAGCGTCCCGCGAGGAGGCGCGTCCCGCGAGCGTCGCGCGCGTTCGGGGCGCGGTCGGGCCGGCTCGTCCCGGCGGCTGCGCGCGCGCTCGAACGACGACGACGACGCGTCTCGCGGACGCGCGCGCGCGATGACGAACGAAAACGAAAATGACGACGACGACGCGTCTCGCGGCACGACCGCGGACATGGTGGTGAAGAAACCCGAGGACATCGGCGACGCGGACTTTGCCAATTACTTTTGCACGTACGGGTACCTGTACCATCAAAAGGACATGTTGGAGGATCAAAATCGCATGACTGCGTACAGCGATGCGGTGCGATTGAACCCGGATTCGTTCAGGGGTAAGGTTGTCTTGGACGTCGGCACGGGGTCGGGGGTGTTGGCGATGTGGGCGGCGCAGGCGGGGGCGAAAAAAGTGTACGCGGTGGAGGCGACGCACATGGCGGTGCAGGCGAGAAAAATCGTCGCCGCGAACGGTCTGAGCGACGTCGTGGAGGTGATTCAGGGATCGATGGAGGAGGTGGAACTTCCGGAAAAGGTGGATGTCATCATTAGCGAATGGATGGGGTATTTCTTGTTGCGAGAGTCGATGTTTGATTCCGTGTTACACGCGAGGGACAAGTGGATGAAACCGGGGGGCGCCATGTTTCCGTCGCACGCCAAGATGTATCTGAGCTGCATCAAGTCGAACAAGAGCGGACAAAAGTATCAAGAGTTACAAGAGTCGCTCACGGTGTGGAAGGAGTTCGTCGCGACGACTCGCGACAACTACGGTATCGATTTATCGTGCATGGACGACGAATACGAGGACGAGCAAGAGGAGCACTACCTCAACACGTCGGCGTGGGTGGACATTCATCCGTCACAACTGATGTCCACGCCGTGCACGCTCGCGAGTTTCGATCTCAACAAGTGCTCGATGGACGACATCAAGGTGCTCCGAGACGTCGAGTTTAAGCTGAAACTCTTCGACGGACGCGCGGGACCCTCCGGGGAGACGCGCGTCGGCGCCTTCGCCGGTTGGTTCGACGTCACCTTCGCCGGCTCGGATGAAAACCCGTGCGAAAATCCAGTACAACTCACCACCGCGCCGGACGCGAACGGGGCCACACACTGGGGTCAACAAGCCTTCTACATGTGGCCGGAGGTGTACGCCTCGGACGGCGCCATCGTCTCTGGGAAATTCGACATGGTTCGCCGAAAAGAAAACCAACGTCTCTACAACGTTCGCATGAGTTGGACGCAATCCGACAAGGACACGGGCGCGGTGAACGAGAGCGTCGGTCGCCGAGAGATCGCCTGGCAGATCGAGTGACGCGTTCGATGGAGGTCGCGTAGAAGTTTATTCGAATACGAACGCGTCATTTTTCCGACCCGCGCGCGCGTTGACCGACGACACTCCTCGCCTCGCCTCGCCTCGCCTCGCCTCGCCTCGCCTCGCCTCGCGCGCGTCCATGACGGCGCTCGACGACGCGCGACGCGCGTTCGACGACGAGGACTACGACGAGTCGCTGCAAATATGCGATGACGCGCTCTCGACGACGGCGCTCGAACGCGATGTCCCGCTGCTGTGTCATCGTTCCAAGACGTTCCTCGCCGTCGGACTGGCGCAGGAGGCGTTCGCGGACGCCGTGGACGCGGTGACGATCGCGACGGACGATTGTGAGGCGTTGTTGCGATTGGGGATCGCGGCGCACGAGATCGGAGCGCACGATAAGGCGAGGGAAGCGCTGGAACGAGGCGTCGCGTTGGAGACGGCGGGGACGAGTCGACGCGCGATGATGATGAAGTGGCTCGGACGCGCGCGAGAGGCGGAATCGGAGGCGAAGAGTGGGAAGGGTGTGTCGTCAGCGAGCGCGGTGGAGAAATTCAGGCGCGCGTGGTTTCAATCGCAGACACACGTGACGGTTGAAATTTACGCGAAGGGCGTCACCGCCGACGCGCTCACGTTGGATTTCAACGACGCGTGCGACGAGATGAGGGTGACGATCGACGCTCTGAGCGGCGGTGACGGACACGCGAAGATGTACGATCCGTACGTGCTCGATTTGAAACTTTACGGGTCTGTTGTTCGAGAATTCGGGGCGGTCAAGGTGACGCCGGCCAAGGTGGAGATTCGCATGATGAAGAGGACACCCGTGCATTGGAACGATCTCGAGGGACGAGATCGTGGTAGTTTAGCGACGTCGACCGTCGCCGGGACGACGAACGTGTATGGTGAGGTGATTGTTCCGAAGGACAAGCGTTCGGCGAAGGATTGGGACGCGCTCGAGGCGGAGCTCGAGGCGGAGCTCGCCGACGAAAAACCGGAAGGCGACGAGGCGCTCAACGAACTCTTTCAAAAGATTTACATGAACGCCGACGACGACACGCGGCGCGCCATGAATAAATCGTTTCAAGAAAGCGGCGGAACCGTGTTGAGCACGGACTGGAAGGATGTGGGTTCAAAAACTGTCGCGCCCGAGGCGCCGTAAGTCTCTTTGTTTCAAGTTTACTAGAGCTAGATTGACCACAGATTAGAGATTTAAAAGCAAATCGTATCGAGCATCACTCCAAGCGTTTGCACGATGTTATCCGACATGAGCTTTTGCACGTTTTCGCTGAGATGCTTCTTCGGATCTTGCTTGCCGACATTTTTCACCACGAGCTCCTGCGCGGTGAGCTTCCCCTCCTCCTCCACAGCCTTCTCGTACTTGGTGGCTAATTCCTTCAATTCCAGCACCACCTTCTCGTTCTCCTTTTCCTGTTCGTCGAATGCGTTCACCTTCAATCCCGAGCTCCACTTCGACTTGTTCAGATTCAACAACATCTTCTCCTCGAGCACCGACTTCGCATACGAAATCCCGATGCTGTAGTAGTGTCTATTCAACCCGTGAATCAACGCGCTGATCGAGGGTTTATTCAAATGTCCCAGATTCGACGTCGTCTGTCTCGGTTCTTGTCCCAACATGATCGTCTGCGGATTGATCAATCGAAACGCGTCGATCACAACCTTCCCTCGCACGCTCTGCACCGGGTCGATCACAACCGCCACCAGTCGCGGATTCAACTGCTCAAACGACTGCTGCGTGTTGATGTCCACGCCGGATAACCAACACCCGAAACCCGGGTGCGAGTGATACCACCCCACCACCATCTCCTCTCGCCCCGTCTGCTTCAACATGTCCAACATCTTCGTCTGGAACACGGGATCCACCGCCTCGACGCTCACGCCCGTGCCGCTCTGCGGCATGGCGAAGACGTCCACCACCGTCACCGTGTATTCGTCGACGAATTGACCGAGCATGAGACCCATGACCTCCATGGGAACCCCCGCGCGACCTATATCGTTCATTCGACGCGCGCGTCGTCGTCGTCAGTCGATGCATCGCGTCCAGCGCGCGCGATCGCGCCGATCTCGCGCGAGAGGTTTCCGAGGAGTCAACGTTACGAAAATCTCGCGAAAAGAGACGCGCGCGCACCGTGTTTGAGCATTTTCAACAGCGCGAGACTGGAGATGTACACCTGTTCCGCGGTGTCCACCTGCGCGGCGTCTCCCGCCTGCGCGGGGGCGCCGGGCATGCCGCTCATCAAGCGATTCATCTCGTTTGATTGATGTCTCCGCGCGAGGCGACGAGTGACGCGCGCGCGACGAGGAGGAGGAGAGTTTCATCGCGCGGTTGAGGTCGAACGAGGGAAAGCGAAACACACAGCACAGTAAAACATGGATTCGATCGATCGGTCGAGGTAAAGACGAAAACAAACGCGGATTCAGCGTCACGCCGCGGAACCGGGCGCGGGACGCGCGAGTTGCGACGGGTTCTTGAGAAACGTGTCGGGATGGACGTCGTACGTGTCGTAACGCCAACCGATTTTGCGGCTTCCCGGAAGCGCGATGCGAGAGAGACAATCGGTCGGGGTGATGACGCGGAGGGGCGAACCTTCGAGATCGACGACGAAGACGTGGTGGACGGCTTCGTCTCGCATGCGTCGGAGGACGTCGACGAAATCGGAATCTTCGTGGACGACGACGAGAGGTTTGCGTTCGGACGCGCGGCTGTTCAAGTACGCCTGCACGGTGTCGCAGAGCGCCTCGGGTTCGAGCACGGCGTCCATGAGATCGGACACGCTCAAAACGTCCACGAGACAGCCTCTCGGTTCGTCGACGACGCCGAGACACGAGCGGCCGCTGATGTGCATCGTCGCGAACGCGTCCAGTAGACGCGTCGTCGGAAAGATGGAGAGAACGTCCGAGTCTGGAAACACGCGATGATAAATCGCTTTGCCGAGACCTAGCGATCGTAAATTCTGGCGCTTGAGCGTCTCGTCGAATCGGTCGCTGTTATCGAGGAGGTAGTCGATGATGTCCGTTTGCGACACGAGCGCTTCGACGACCATTTTCGGTTTCATGTCGTCGCTCTCGTCCGGGCGCAGCGAGTACGTGCACACTCTGTGACACTCGTGACATCTTCGAGGCGAGATGGCGTCTCCGGCGGTGATGACGTTTCTCAAAAATCCTGAACGAACCAACTCGAGTAGATCGGCGTCCTCCGCCGAGACGCGGGACACCATGCGTCCGTCCTCTTCGCTGTGCGTCATCCTTCACGGTGTAAAATCCATTGATGTTAGTCAAGACGTCCCCAAAGTACCGAAAATCACAACAACGCACCTTCGAGCTTGTTTCAACGTCAATTTGCACACGTCGTCGACCGCTGCGCGCACGTCGCTCTCGTCGATCGAACTCAACCATTTTCGTCTCGCGTTGTCCAAATCGACTTCGCTCTTCTCGACGGAATCGGCGTCACCGAGACGCTCGGACGACGTCACCTTTCGAACCGCGCGACGAAGCACTCCCCACGCGGAGTGCACGTGCGGCTTCCCGCTCACGGTCGACGTGAGGCGCACGAGCTCTTCATCCGGCGGTACGATTCGCTCGACGGTGCCGAGAAGCATCGCGAGCACGTCCGTCCCGGAGAGCCAACCGAGAAAAGTCTTCGCGTCACCGGTCAAGACTGGGCACGACGACACCGCAAAGGCGCGCATCAATTCCACGCACTCACCCACGTCGAGGGCGTCGGCGACCATGAGCGGAGGCTCGCGATCTTCGGCGTACGCTTCGAGATACTCTCGCAGAGAACAACCGGACAAGACGCGGCGCGCCGACGCGAAGGCTTCGAACGTGCGTCGTCGAAACGTCTCGTCCGAGCGCGCGAGATCGTCGTCGACAAGAGCGTGCAGTGGACGACCGAGTTCGTCCTCGAGTATGTGTCGCTGTCGCTCGCGTTCACCCATGTCGAGAGTCGAAATGTGACGTCGGAGCGCGAGGCGTCGAGACGAAACTCGCGTCTCGGTCAAATACATCTTGATCAAATCTTGATGACAAATAAGCGGCTGAATCAGCCCTAGGTTAAAATCCACCGACTTGCGCGCACAAGCCGCTGGCTAGCTTGGATTCCTCGATCGCCTTGTCTCGCTCGGTTTTCATGAGCTCGTACAGTTTCGTCTTGAGCTCGAGCTCCTGTTGCAACACCTGCACGGTTTGATCGCTCTTTTGAAGCTCGTTCTCCGTACCCTCGAGCTCCAGCTCCTTAATCTCCAATTCCGAGCGTAAATCTTGCAGCTCTCGCATGCGACCGCGCCGATCGGTCTTCTTCCCCTCCTCCGCCTTTTGCTCCTCCTTGGGCGGCGGGGCGACGCTCGGCGCCGCCGTCGCCGCCGCCGCCGTCGTCGTCGCCTCCTCCACCACCGGCGCCCCGCGCGCGTCGTCGACACCGTCCACCGCGTCCGCGTCGTCCGCGAGCGCGCACCCCACACCACCGCCCACCGTCGCCGCGCACACCGCGCCCACCGCGAGCGCCCCGACCAACGACCGACGCCACGCGCGCCCGACCGCGCGCCCCGACGCCTCACCGTCCTCGATCGCGCGCGATCGACGCTCAAAAATTTCACCCGCATCGCCCTCGACCCTCTCCACCGCGCGCGCGCCACCGCGCGCGCGTCCACCGCGCGCCGATCGTCCGCGCGCGCGTTCGCGCGCGCGCGACGTCGACGTTCCCGCGCGTCCCGGCGTCGCGCGCGACCCGCTCTCGAGCCTCGCGCGCGTCGCGATCGACGCCTCATAAATCACCGCCATGATCCCCGCGCGCGTCCTCCTTGTCCGCGTCCTCCTCGCGCGCGCGCGTGTGCGGATTCGTCGACGCGCGCGAACGCGTTTGAACGTCACCTCGAGCGCGAGCACGTCACCTCGAGGGCGGCGTCATCTCGCGACGCTCGACGCTCGACGACTCGACGACTCGCGAGAGATGCGACGACGGGCGACGCACGAACCCGGGTTCGCGTACGCCGCGCCCGGACCGGCGCCGGGGGCGTTCGCACCGCGCGGGGACGTCGGCGCGAACGCGACCGCGGGGAGACCGGGGCCGGGACTCATGCCGTTCGACGACGGGCGCGGGAATAAGCGTCGACGGGGGGGCGCGTTGGCGAGCGCGATGGCGAGGTGTAACCCGTGGTATCTCGTCGCGGTGTTCGGGACGATGTTTCTCTACCTGACGTATTACAGTCGAAAGGAGGTGGTGAGCAAGAGACGCGTGCGCATGACGAGGGACGGGTTGGCCGGGGACTTGCGAGAGGCGCGCGCGAGAGTGCACACGCTGGAGAATGATTTGTTTTTAAAGAACAAGGCGTGGGAAGAAGTGGTGAGAGAGAAGGACTCGCTGAGCGCGGATCTGGAGGCGTCCAAGCACGAACTGGAACAGTTGAAGCTGCGATCGGCGGAGCACTCGGAAAGTTTGAAAAAGAAGACGGAGGAGGAGGATAAACGACGCAAGGAGAGGGCTTGGGGGTCGAGGGATGGATGCTCGAAAGAACTCGAGGTGACGCAGCGAGAGATGGAGATTTGTCGACACAATCTCAAGCTCAAGGAACTGGAGTTCGAGAAGATGAAACACGAGGCGGAGTTCGAGAAGATGCACATGAAGGAGGAAGTCGTCAGCGAGGACATCAAAGCCTTGGAGGAACAAATCGCGCAGGACGAGGCGGCCGAAGCGCAAGCGCAGGGCGATACGCAAACGACGACGAGCGCGAGCGTGGATGGCAACAAGTGATTGTTTCCCGATTTCTCGGTATTTGTAGCTAACATTTGATGCGACCTTCGAAATATTTTCTACGTCAAATCGACGACGCCTTTTTGGTCGTCGCCGTCGGTCTCCGCCTGCTTCGAACCTTGAAGCGTCAAGAGCAAGCCAAAGTGATCGCTCGGTACGACAGGAAGCTCGATGATCTCCGCTTTGCCGCGATTACTCACGGTTTTGTGGTACGTCACGCCCGGGATGGGTTGCGTGCCCACCATTTCGATCGACTTCACGTCAAAGTGTTTGAGCTTGACGAACGCGCGGTCGAGTCTCTTTCGCAAGTACCCGCGCAACATGGCGTTTTTCCGAGCGTCGTACGTGTACCCAGGGTCATTCGGATGCATCTCGAGCCACGCGTCTCGCCATTCCGGCGGCAACGGCACGTCGCCGTCTTTATCGTCCCAATTCGTGTCCCCCATAAAAATCGCATTTTCATGTTTATTGAGCCACGAGAAACACTCGGCGATCTGCACGCGCCTCTCTTTCGCGCTCGTGCGATTGGCGTTGATGTACGACTCGAGGTGAGAGCTCCCGACCGCGAACGTGCGCAGACTACTCGGACACCGCATGTAACTCACGACGTCGAGGTACCGACCCATTTGTGAATTTCTAAACGGATACTGATCGCGCTTCACCGCCTCGCCTCGCACCGTGCGCTTGAAGAGCATCATGCTAAAGTATTCCTGCAGCGGAGGCTTCGGCCCGACGACGTATCGCTCCCACCACGCCTGCGACCGCAACACAAACATCGCCTGCGGCGTCACCTCTTGCAGACACAACGCGTGCGGGTCGCACTCTTCGATCACCTTTCCGAGCGCCTCCAGGCGCTCCACCGTCGCCACGTCACCAAACCACACGTTATACGTCAACAATCGAATGTCCCCTCTCTTCTCTCTCACGCGAGGCGCGGTCGCATCCGCCTCGCCCGCGCGTTCCCGCCTCGCGCGTAGCGTCTCCGAGAGCGACGCCGACCGCGGCGCCCTCCCGCCCGTCGCCGCCGACGCGATGGCGCTCGCGCGCTCGTTCGCGCGCGCGCGCGCCGCGTCTCGCTCCGACATCACCGGCGCCAGTCCGCGCCGCTTCAAACGCTCGGCGTGCAGCGCGGCGAGCCAACCGTTATCGGCGGGCGCCTCGGCTGTCCCGGGGACGTTCGAATCGCCCGCGCGCGTCGACGTCGTCGTCTTGGCGCGTTTCGCCTCGGGCGAGGACATCGGTCGCGCCCGACGACGAGGTCGCGCGAGGGCGAGACGCGCGCGGCAGAGGAGCGCGGACGTGGTCGACGAGGTCGCGCGAGGGAGTCGCGCTCTGCGGGCTCGGGACGACGCCGACGGTTCGGGAAAGAAACGTACAGGTAAAGAATACACGCGAGGACGATCGTGCGTCGTCACTCGTTCGAATCGGAATCGTCGCCAAGAAGCGGTGCGGTCGTCTGCGTGCGTTGGAAATCGCCGGTGCGATCGCGTCGCTCGCTCGCCTCGTCGTACGCGTCTAAACACTCCTCGTCCGTGGCGCGCCAATACGCGGGAAAGCACCAACACCACACCATCTCGCAAAAGCTTCCCTCGCGCTCCCAACACGGTTCGACGAATCCCTCGACCCAGCCTCGTCCGAGGGCGTACACGTACGCGCTCCCGCACGCGGCGTAGGTCAGAATCGAGACGAGGACGACGGTCAACGCCGCGCGAGCGCGGCGTCGTCCCGCGCCTCCCGGCGAAAACGTTCCCGGCGGTGGCGGCGGCATCGGCGGCGTCGGCGGCGTCGGCGGCGCGCGAGGCGGTTCCGGCGGCATCGGCGGCGACGGCGCGCTCGGTCCGACGACGCCTAAGAAATCAATCTCCGCCGCGGCGCGCGCCCCCGTGCACGGCAAAATCTTATTCCTACACTTCATCGTCACCGTGAACTCCGTCCATCTCTCATCTTTCGGCGCGCCCTTGAACGCGCACCGTTCGCTCGTCTCCTTCACCTCGCACCAATCTCCATCGTACCGCCGCGTGTACTCGGCGTTTTGAGCCGTCAATCGCGTCGCGTACGCGTCGCATCCGACCGCCGTGCACGACGCGTCGCCCCCGAACGTCGTCGGTCCGAGTTCGAGCGCGTCCGCGGACGCGTTAAACGCCACCGTCGTACCATCCGGCACGCCGGCGACGCCGGCGCGAATCGTGAACGTCTCGGCGCACGACGCCCCCGGAGAACAGACGATTCCGCACGACCAACTCGCGTGGCATCGCGTCGCGTCCCCGAGCGTGGGCGCGCCTCCCGCGCACGTGAACGTCGGCGCCGCGCACGAGGACGTCACGAACGCGCTCGCGCGCGCGTCCGCGCCGACGCTCGACGCCAGAATCCCGGTGACGACGACGATCGCGCGCGACATTGGCGTTCGAGACAATGCGTCGCGCTCTGACGATGACGACGATGCGCGCGACGACGACGCGCGACGCGTCGATGCGTCCACCGCGGACGACGAGGAGACATCTCCCGCGACCGATCGCGCGCGTTCCGTCGTCGGCGACGTCGACCTCGGCGTCGGGGCGCGACGACGGGACCGCGCTCGATGACGACGAGACGTTTTACGCGTACGATGAAGACGCGTGGCGCGCGTTCGAGCGCGCGTTCGGGACGACGCCGCGCGAACCGTGGTTCGGACCTCTTCAACTCGCGCTCGCGGTCGTCCTCGCGGGAACGGTGGACGCCGGGTGGAGCGGGGATTGGTCGAGGGTGGGCGCGTTGACGAAGGCGCGAGAGGCGGACGCGCGCGCGTTCGTCGAGTGTGTGTGCGTCGCGAACGCTTCGATGGCGCTCGTGGCGAGGGATGTGGCGAAACGGCGAGGGATGGACGGGACGCGGGCGTTCGCGAAGACGCTCGTCGTCGGGTTCGTGGGCGTCGTGGACGCGTGTTTCGGCGGCGCGGACGCGCGAGAGCGACGCGCGAGAGACGCGACGACGCGCGGGGGGGGGAAGACGTAGGAGAGAGTTCGCGACGCGCGATGTAATGTATGTATTCGTCTATTATTTTCGTCTTCACGCGCGGTCCATCGTTCGTCCGATGGCGTCTCGTCGTCGCGTCCCGCGTCCCGCGCGAGCTCGAGCTCGAACCGCGCCGTTCCGCAGACCTCGTCGCGCGCCAGACATGTCCGGCGAACCCGGTCCGTCCTCCGCGCCGTCGACCGCGCCCGAAACCGCGTCGCCGAACGCGCCGCCGACGGTGGTGACGACGGAACTGATTCAAAAGTACTTGGATGAGAATCAACAACTGATCCTCGCCATCCTGGAGAACCAAAACGTGGGCAAGCTCGCCGAGTGCGCCAAGTATCAGACGAAACTGCAGGAGAACTTGATGTATCTCGCCGCGATCGCGGACGCGCAACCGGCCAAGGCTGGGGAGAGCGAATAGAGTGCGCGCGCGGAGGCGACGGGAGTTGTAATTGAAAAGGGTAGAGATAGACGGATTGTAATCGTCGACGGCGTCGAGCGCGAGACTAGAAACGGAGCGTTACAAGGTGTTTTAAAGCATCGAGGCGGTCAATCCGCGCGTTTTGAGCATCTTGCCGAGAGCATTGTAGAGCTCGATGGCGTGCTCGTCGCTGACGAGCTCAATCTTGGTGAGGAGCATGCCGAGCGTCAGCGAGCCGCCCACGTGCTTGACGAAGTTGGACAGGTAGAGCGAGGAAAAGCACGAATTGATGACTTGGCAATCCATGCGATCCGTGATGCCGCCGTGACCGGGAATCGTCGCCGCGAAGTCTTTGATCTTGAACGCGCGCTTGAATCCAGAGGCGAAGAAGCCGCCGAACGGGGCCACCGCGCTGGCGAAGGTGGCGAAGGCGAGCGAGTGCACCATGAACATCGAACACCGCACGGTGGAGATGCCGGTGACGGTCGTGAAGATGGGACCGGCGACGTTGCCGAGGAACATCGAGATCGGTTTGTTGGACACGATGAACGGCTCGCCGGGGTCGCAGACCTGACGCGAGAAGACGCCTCGGAAGTACACCTCTCCGCTCGGCGGACACGTAAAGTAACTAAACTGCTGCAGATACGCGGCGAAGAGCGGTGCCACGATGAGCGTGGAGAGGAAGGCTCCGATGAACCCTTCCCACGTTTTGTTGGGTGAGATCTTGATCAACTGCGTCTTACCGAAGAGCTTTCCGCAAATGTACGCCATGATGTCGTTGACGACGACCATGAAGAGCGGAAACACGAACCAAATCATACCCTCGAGTACGTTGGACACGTTAAAGTATCCGGTCGTCGTCGTCGCGGCGATGATCATGTGCGTCCACGCGAACTGTGCGAACTGATACGCGTACCTACCCTTGCGAAGCGTCAACACGAAATACACGATGCCCCCGAGATAGGCGCAATAGCTCAAAAACGTGTGATGCATCAACAACCACGACGCCGGGCTCACCTCTGCCCCGTTCAACAGCAACTCGTTCCACTCCTTGGCGCTCATGAACCCGAGCCACATATACTTGACGATTCTCCCGTACACCGCGAACGACAGCGTCCAAAACCAGTACCACCGCAGCGTCATCGTCTTTCTTCGCAGCGCCGCCGTCTCTTCCCCCGGCACGCTCTCCTCCTCGTGCGAGTTCGCCACGAACTCAAACAACTCCTTCGCCATCAAAAACTGCACGCACAGACACAACAAAATAGCGAACGCGTGCCCACACAGCATGATTCCGATCACGCTCCCGATCATCAACACCGTCGATTGCGTCCGCGTGCGCAAGCTCCGCCATCGCGCCTTCCCCTTGGCGATCACGCGCTTGGCGTTATCGAACGACACCCGTCGCTTCGGCGCTCGAGGCGACGTCGGCGACGGAGGTCCTTCATCGTTCGCCTGTTCGCGCGAATTCGAGCGCATCGATCGCGTCAGTCGCGGGTCCGGCGTCGCGCGTCGAGACGGCGCGAAGGGGCCGAAATATCCATTCCATTCCATCGCATCGCGCGTCTCCGCGCGCGCGTCGTCGCGCGTCGTCGCGCGCACCTCCACGCGCGGTCGCGTCACCGCGAGCGGCGTCTTCGGACGCCGTCGGAGCTCCACCATGACGACGAGGACGGTGAAGACGCGCGCGAAGTGACGATTCGGCGCGAACGTCTCGCGCGTCACTCGCGCGCGCGGGCGGAGGAAGCGGGCGGAGGGAGCGAAAAAAACGCGCGATGGACGTCTCGCGCGAGGAGGAGGACGCGGACGAGGACGCGGGCGCGCTCGCGCGCGTCAGGCGGGCGAGACACGAGGTGGACGAGACGTTGGATTTCTTGGGCCTGGGCGCGAAACGGTCGACGCGGGCGAGCGCGATGGAGGCGGACGACGACGCCGGTGGACGACGAGAGAAGCGGGCGAGAGGGGCGAGCGAGGTGATGGACGCGATGGGTCGGTTGAGCCTGGCGTTCGAGGTGGGAGGCTCGGGAGGACGGAGGACGCCGACCAAACCGACGACGCGCGCGTCGACGACGAGACGGACGACGCTGGATCTGGGAGGAGACGCCGTGCGAGCGTTGGACGGGGCGAACGAGATGGCGGAATCGTTTGTTGAGGACGCGGCGCGAGGACGGTCGTTGGAGCTCGAGGTGAGACGGCCGAGGGATGAGACGGCGTGGTTGCTCGGACGCGCGCTGCGAGGCGTCGCGGGCGGGACGTCGAGCGCGGCGCGTTTGACGTCGCTGACGCTTCGGGGAGGGAAAGGGTTGAACGGTGAGGGGTTCACGAGACTTGTGAGCGCGCTCACGGAGGCGCGAGCGTTGAGAAAGGTGGATCTGTCGTCGTGCGGTTTGGGGACTGCGGCGGGCTCGGCGTTGGCGGCGGTCCTCGACGAAAACGGATGTCCGCTCGAACGATTAAATTTGAGAGGGAACGCGCTCGGCGCCGAGGGTGCGATCGCGATGTCTGACGCGCTAAAACATTCGAAGACGTTGACGACGCTCAATTTCGCGCACAACTTGATCGGCGCCGACGGCGTGCGCGCGTTAGTCGCGGCGCTCTCCGGCGATACGAGCGTTCGCGAATTGGATGTTCAGCACAACGGATGCGGCGACGAGGGATGCGCGGCGCTCGAGACGCACGGTCTCGGCAATCTCGAGCGCCTCCTTCTCGGTTTCAACGGTATCGGTGCCGATGGCGCGCGATCGATCTCCGAGGCGCTGCGCAAGCGCCGTCGCGAGGACGGACGCGACGACATGGAGCGAGACGACGACGGCGGCGCTCGAGTCTCGAAGTCAATGCGCAGACTGGACATGAAGTGTAATGTCCTCGGCGCCGAGGGCGCACAGGCGATCGCCGACGTCTTGAAGAACGTCGAGGAATTGGATTTGTCGAATAATTCCGTGCGCGAAGGCGCAAAGTGGTTGGCGCAAGCGCTCAAGCGCGACGCGGGCAACCTCAGGGAGCTCAATCTTCAGGCGAACGAGATGACAGACGACGACGCGTGGTGGCTCGCGGATGCTCTCGGTGAGAACAAGTCCCTGAAGACGCTGAATCTCGGTTCGAACACGTTCGGCGATCCCGGCGCCATCGATATCGCCGCCGATTTGCGAGACAACACGTCGTTGGAGACGCTCGATCTCACGAGAAACGCCATCGGACGCGACGGCGCGACCGAACTCATGAACGCGTTGGATGACAATTCAACGCTCTCCCGTCTCGGTCTCGAGAGTAATCTCATCCCCGCCGAGACGACGATGGAGTTGAAACGTCGCGTCGGATTGCGCGCGCAGTGCGATTGGCAACGCGCGGGATTCAGCGACGCCACCGCGTCCAACGCGCCGATGAAATTCACGGGATGAATGCACGCAGACACGCCTCCTCCTCCTCCTCCTCCTCCTCATAGATTTGATTCATTCTTTCATGACACATTACAACTTAGCCGCCGCCGTTCGTTCTCCGTCTCGTCTCGTCTCCTCTCGTCTCCTCGTCGTCGTCGTCTCTTCTCTCACCACATCCCCCACGCCGCACGCATCGTCGCTTTACCCGACCACACCCACGCGAGAACCACCGCCCGTCGAGTCATCGGATTCATCACCACGCGCGCGACGATTCGGCCGCACCGCGCCGCCTCGACGAATCGTCTCCATCGGCGTCTCCATCGTCTCGCGCGTCTCGCGCCGCCGCCCTCCGCGCGCCTTCGTCTCGCCAACTCCCGACTCGCGCGCGCGAACGCGGCGAACACGCGCTCGGGCGATGCCTCACCGTCGATCTCCACCGCCGACGCGAACGCGACGTCGTAACACGCGAGCGCGTGCGCGCGAATCGCCGACGCCGCCTCCTCGGTGCGCACGACGACGTAATCGGCGTCGAGCGTCGTCGGCATCGTCGCGTCCTCGACGCGCGCCACCATCGCGACGACCGGCGAAGAGAAACGCGCGCGCGTCGTCGTCGCCGGTGTCGGCGTCGTCGTCGTCGTCGTCCTCGCGCGCGCGCCCGAGTCTCCCGCGTCATCGGTCGTGCGTCGATTCGTTTTCTTCCCCATTCCACGAGTCATGACTCGTCGAATACGGGGGCACTCGAGGTGGACGGGTCACACCCGGACCACGCGCGCCCGCGGGCGACCGGCCCATCCCGTGGTCGCGCGCGACGTCGTCGCGTCCGTCTCTTTGCGACGCGAGTGAAGACGGAACCCTCCCGAACTCGCACGAGATGCAAATTTTTGTCAAGACGTGTACGTGACGCGCGATGATGGGCGACGACCGCGCGCGGAGGAGGAGGAGGACGCGGTGGATGCGGATGCCGCGGTTTTTAGGGTTTTCGTGTCGATGACGCGCGCGCGCGCGAACGTCTCGAGCGTCGAGCGCGCGCGCGTCGTGGCCGCGGGGACGCGCGTGGGATGGGGGGGGGACGTGTTTTCATTCGTGTGATTCCTCGCGTGCGAACGGTGTGACTGACGAACGCGCGCGTTTTCGCCATGACGCAGTGACGGGTAAGACCATCACCTTGGAGGTGGAGTCCTCGGACACCATCGACAACGTGAAGGCCAAGATCCAAGACAAGGAGGGCATCCCGCCGGATCAGCAACGTTTGATCTTCGCCGGTAAGCAACTCGAGGACGGCCGCACGCTCGCGGATTACAACATCCAAAAGGAGTCCACGCTCCACTTGGTGTTGCGCTTGCGCGGTGGCGGTAAGAAGCGTAAAAAGAAGACGTACACCAAGCCGAAGAAGGTGAAGCACGTGCACAAGAAGGTGAAGCTCGCCGTCTTGAAGCTCTACAAGGTTGACGACTCCGGTAAGGTTGAACGTCTCCGCAAGGAGTGCAACGCCGCCACCTGCGGCCCCGGTGTCTTCATGGCGCACCACTTCGACCGCGTCTACTGCGGTAAGTGCGGCGTCTCCTACCGACTCTAAGCGGTCGGCCCGACGCTTCGCACGTTTGCGGATCTTGAAATTGAACGATAGGCGCTTCGGGCACACACTTGCTTTTGTAAGAAATGCTAGAACGACTATCCATCCGTCATATACACGGCTAATGATTGCTAGTGGACGCTTTCGTTCGCGCGACGCCCGTAAATTTCGTCGTATCGTCTATGCTTTCGCGACAATTCCACGACCCCGGTCTCGTTGAAAATCTCCTCCACGCGCGCCGCCGCGCACTTTTCTTTCGAATCTTCGTGCCCGCGCGCGGCCTCGGCCAAGGCGTCGCACGGCACGAACAACGCGTCCGGTCCTTCGTCTCGCAAGAATTTCTCGAGCGCGGGATCGGCGAGTCGACAACACGCCGCGCCGTCGACGTCGACGCCGTCGCGCGCCCCCAATCGCGCGCACGCGAACGACTCACCACCAATCTCCAAGATTTCGCGCTCGATCGCCATCGCCCTCTCCTCCGCCGCGCGTTCCTCGCGCGCGTCGCCCAAGAGCGCCGTCGCCGCCCTCCCCGCCGCCGTCGCGCGCGTCGACGAAATCAACCGAAACACGAAATAATACAACGGAAAATTGCTCACCGGGGACAAAAACATCGGCATCGACAACGGCACCCCGATCGCGTACATTCTCGTCGCCGCGCGCGCGTTCTTCATCCCCGTCTCCACCGCCTCTCTCGTCGCCCGCCTCGCCCGTCTCGCGTCCGTCGCGCCCCTCGGATACGCCACCTCCATCGACGACGCCTCTCTCGGCATCCCACACAGCGTCATCTCTCTCGGATCGATCCTATCCATCGCAAACATCCCGAGATCGTGTATTCTCTTCCTCACCGACCCTCTCTTCGCGTCCCCCATCGCGGCCCACGTCTGTTCCCCGAGCGCGCGCGCGCGTCTCCACGTCTCCTCCGCTTTCGGAAACGCCCCTCCACACGCGCGAAGCAGTCTCCCACCGATCGTCATCGCCATCGCTCGCCTCTTCGCGTCCACGTCTCGTCGTCTCTTCACCGACGTCTCCTCTCGTCCTCTCGCGTACACCGCGAATCGCCCACCGTCATCGTCATCACGCCCGTCCCCGTCCCCGTTCGAGCCGTCGTACGGCACGAGCATCGCCACCGTTCGCGTCCCATCGCGAGACGACGACGACGCGGACGACGACGACGACGACGACGACGACGACCACGCGCGCGCGAACGCTCGCATCACCCCTCGTCGCGGTCCCCCCATGCGCGCGATCGATCGACGCGACATCCACTCCCGTCGCCGTCGCCGCCATCCTCGTCCTCGTCGGCGTCTCGACACCACCGGTCGATGGTCATCGATTTTCATCGATGGTCATCGATTTTCATCGATGTTCATCGATCACTTTCATCGATGTTCATCGATCGATGGTCATCGATGCACGTCCATCGATCGATGGTCCTCGAGGCGTCCTCGAGGCGTCATAAATATCGCGTGAAAAAGACCCGGGTGTGGATAGAGGGTGACGGAAAAAGCCATCGATGCGCGATTGGATGAATGGGTGGATTGATGACGCGACCGATCGGGTGCGTGGACTCGTACGCGCGCGTCTCGCGCGTTCATCGACGGTGCGATGGACGCGAACGAACGATCGATCGATCGACGACTCGGTTCTCTTCATCCATCGTTCGCATCGATCCCATCGCGCGATCGGTCCGTGGATGCATCCATGGATGCATGTGCCCCGATGACGCGCAGGGCACCACATCCATCCATCCCTCGACGCATACAGACAGATGGTACATATATAACATACAATAGACCCATCTATTGAATATATAGAGAGAGAGAGACACACACCACCACCCACGCGGCCCCGCGTTCGACTTCGACGTCACACGCCGACGACGCGCGCGCGACGACGACGACGATTCGACGCGACTCGTGTCGTCGACGCGACACGCGACCGAGGAACGAACGAACGCGTACCCACTCGCGCCTCGGTCGGTGACGACGATGACGAGGGAGGAGGACGACGACGAACGTCGACATCATCGATCGACGCGTGACGTCGACGAGGGCGCGACGAGGCCGAGGGATGACGATGGCGATGCCGTCCGAGGACGACCGGTGACGATGGAGGAGGCGACGAAACGAACGATGGATGCGAACGACGAGGATGCGACGAAAAACGAAAGCGATGACCGCGAGCGCGAGGACGCGGACGATGACGCGACGGATGAGAAAGATGATGACGATCGAGACGCGCGCGCGACGCCGGCGAAACCGCGCGACCGCGCGCGGCGAAGCGATCTCTCGGCGGACGCGGCGAGCGAAGACGCGCGGTATCGAACGGTGTTCGTGGGAGGTGTGCATCACGAGTGTGATGAGGAACGACTTCGGGAATTCTTTGAAAAAGCGCACGGGGAGGTGGAGAGCGTCAAGATGATTTACGACAGAATGACGAGCGCGCGCAAGGGGTACGGGTTCGTGAAATTTCGCGAGGGCGGCGTCGCGGACGCGGTGCGCGCGTTGGAGAAGGTGACGATCGAAGGGAAGGCGGTGGACGTGAAAGAAGCGACGAGGGATGAACCGGTGGCGGCGATCGTGGGTGGTGGAAGGAGTCAGGGGGAGGACGGCGGGAGAGCGCGCGCGGGACGGGGCGGACGCATGTCCAGAGGGGGGTCGCGCGAGTCCCTGAGCGACGTCTCGCTCGGCGGCGGAGGAGGAGGGAACGCGTCGACGACGGTCGGGACGATGGGTGGTGGACGACGAGGAGTGGTGAATGGGGACGCGAGACGATCGAACGGTGTGGCCATCGTCGGTGGGAGAGGGTACGCCGAACGCGTCGTCAAGACGAGCGTCAAGCCGCACGCGATGGCGCGGAGCCCGAAGTACGTCGGCGCGCTCGAGGACGGGGCGAGCGAGAGCGAGAGTGGGGGGTCCGGAACGACGTCGACGCCCGCGCCTGGGACTGAAAATACCGTCTTTGTCGGTGGGTTACCCATGGAAGCGTCGCCCGAGTCGTTGGGGTGGTATTTCGCCCACTACGGCACCGTGCTCAGCGTCAAGCTCATCTACGACAAGCACACGGGACAGAGCAAGGGGTACGGGTTCATCGTATTCGCCGACGTCGCGGTCGCGGAGATGATCAAGGCGCATCGGCAGATGCCCTTCATGGGGAAGATGATCGACGTGAGCGAAGCGATGCGACACGTCGGTCGTCCGGACGATGGACGAGGGTACGCGCCGGGGTACGGCGGGCCCAAGTACGGCGCGCACGGGCCCTTTTTCCCGCCGCAGATGATGTACCCGCCGCACGTGCCGATGATGCCCGGACAAGGACCGGGCGTGCCGATGATGTTTCCGCACCCGATGCAATTTGCGGGGTACTCGCCGATGTATGGATCCATGCCGTACGGCGTCGCGCCGCCGACCGAGGTTGAAAAGGAGGCGGAGACGGCGGCGGCGGAGACGCCGACGAACGCGGCGAGCGACGAGTAAAGCGACGAACATCGACCGAAGACGTCTTTCATTCGTACGTTTGCCGTGCACGCGATCCTTTACCATGAAAAAAATACACGATACGAAATGAAAACTACAATACGCCGCGCGCAGCTACCGATAGACTAGATGCATTGTGACATACCACGACCATTTTGTTTGATCATCGAAGACGTTCGTCCAGTCGCGCCTCGTCCATCAACACGCGCGACGATAACTGCTTATCGTGCTTCTCCTTGCGCCGCGCCTCGTAGTGTTCGTACCCTTCCGTCTCTTTCATCGCCGCCACGTCGAGCGCCGCGCACCGTCTCGCGCTCAGCGTCTGCAACGACTCGCACGAGAGAAAAATCTCCGACGGCACGCCGTCGACGCTCGTCTCGTCGACGTTAATCTCCTTCAATTTAATCAAACACCCCCACGACACAGGAAGCGCGCCGCACATCGAACGATTCTTCGACGCGTCCACGCTCTCCAAATCGATACAATTCCCGAGCGCGTCGAGACACGCCGTCGAGCGCAACGCGTTCGCCGAGACGTCGAGTCGACGAAGCCGACGACAATTCCCCAAACTCTTCGGCAACGTCTCCAACGCGTTCTCACCGACATCCAACGTCTCCAAACGCACTAAACATCCGATGTCTTCGGGAAGCGCGCGCAACGCGTTCCCTCTGAGATCGACCACGCGCAAATTCGTCATCGACGTAAAACTCTTCGGCAGCGTCGCGATTCGGTTGCAATCGAGACGCACCGTCGTCGCCCCCGTGAGACCGCCGATGGTCTCCTCCAAACGTTCGATCGCGTTCGAGCCCGCGTCCAAAACGCGCACGCGATCACCGCACTCGTACGCGTACGCCGGGAGCGCGGTGAGTCGCGCGTCGCGCTCGCGAACCAGGCCGGTGGCGCGCGCAGATTTCGCGCGTCGATCCTCGGCCGACGCGCGATTGTGCGCGCGACGCGACGCGTCGTACGTCTCGTGGAGAGACGCGGTGAGGTCGTCCCACGCTTTGGCGACCGAGGCGAAGAAATCGCTCATGCGGACGGTGACGACCCGCCGCGGCGGGCGGGCGGGAAGTGACGACGAGAGACGACGGCGACGACGAGAGAAGAGAAGAAGAAGAAAGATTTCGCTACAGAACGCTACAGTACAGTACAAGAAGAAGAAATATTCGTACAACGCCTCGATGACAGCGTCAGCGCGCCGTGGCGACGTCGGTGGCGCGATGACACGGCGTTTGATCGGGGGCGAGGACGCGCACGCGCGGACAGTCGCGAGCGCACGAGTTGTCGTATCGACTGTCTCGCACGCCCACGCACGGACAGTCCACGGGCGCGCCGACGCCGCTGTCTTCCCCCCGCGCGAAACACTGCACCACTTGCACGAGTTCGCACGCGCGCGTGCACCCGAGGGCGACTCTCGCGGCGCCGCTGAATGCGGCTTGCGCGTCCTCGACGGCGACGTCGGTTCCCGCGGCGTCCGTGAGCGCGCGCGGCGTCCCCAACGCCTCCGCGAGACGAAACGTTGCGTTCATAAACTCCACCTGCGTCATTCCCGGCGACGTTCCGCGCGCGTCGACCCACGCCGCGCACGTGCCGTGTTTCGCCCACTCGTGCGCGCCCAAACCGTCGAACGCCCACGCGGGCGCCAATCGCTCAGCCGTTCGTCCCGGCGGCACCGATCTCCGATCGAACGCCCACGGCGCGTCGCTCGGATACCATGACGGTTTCTCGCAGTTTTGCGGCCAATAACACCCGTCTCGCGATCCGAAGTCCACCGGCGTCGAGAAGCTCGGCCACAAGCCGTGCAGCGTCAGCGTCGGTTCCATCACGTTCGTCGCGCACTCGCGCGCGGCGCACGCTCTTTGCGAGCTCGCGCAGTACCCAGGGGTCCACGAACGCGCGAGTTCCCACATGTCGAACGCGCGATCGCGCGCGCGCACGCCGTCGTCGCATCCACCGTGCGATCTGGCGCCGACGTTGGGACAGTTGGCCGACGCATCCGACGACGGGGACGCCGGCGTCGCGCGCGCGTCGGCGACGGTGAGCGACGCCAGAAGCGCGGTGACGACGAGGATGCGCATGACGCGCGCGGGCGACCTCGAGATGTGTCGTCGCAGAGACGGCCGGTTGTGCGGCGCACGAACGCGGCGTCGGTTGGTTTCGAAAGAGTCTTTGAAGAGTTTTCGACTAAAACTAGCGTGTATTACGTATCGGCGAGCGCGTGCGTCTAAAGCTAGCGTGTATTAAGTATCGACGGACGCTCACACCATCGATTTCGACGGTTTCCCGTGGACTCGACTCGTGCCCTTTCGTCTCGACGAGCTCTCCAAGACGCCCGTCATAATCGCGAGCACGAAGACGCAGAGGTTCACCACTCGAGGGAATCCCGATGCCGGCGACGTAACATCGTGTGATTCGAACAGTTGAATCATCCCGGCGCCGATGATGCAGTTGCGGATCGCGAGCACGGTCGTGGCGACGCCGAGCGTTCGATGCCAACGCTGGAAGTTGATGCGCGGGAGCGTCTTGCGAATGAAACCCATGTATCCCTGCGCAAATCCGAGCGCGATGACGAGGAGACCGTACTTACCGTGCGGACCCCAAGGCTTTTCCCACCCGCGCGCCGTCGTGATGATGTACGCGCTGAACGCGGTCAACGCGATCGCCACGCACTGCGCGTTTCGATGCGCTCGAAACCACCAAGAATCGAAATCGCGACCGTACCTCGCGAGTAAACTCGCCCAGGGAGACAGAAATAACCACGCGACGACCATGATCGCGCCATGAATCAATCGTGCATCGCTCAATCGCTGATTATCGATCTCTGTTTTCACTGATCTCACGTCCCCGACGTTTCTATTCTCTCGCCGAGCGTCTCTCACCTTGGGCGCTCGTACTCTGCCCGGCGCGCGCGCTTCTCCGGGCGCGCGAACGTCGCCCGGCGCGCGAACGTCGCCCGACGCGCGAACGTCGCCCGGCGCTCGCGGTTCGCCCGGAATCACGCGCCTAGACTCGTCGAACGCCACGTCGTCGTCGTGCCCGTCGCCGCCGACGACAAACTCTCGCGACACGTCGTACCACCGTTCGTACGACTCCACGAGAGTCAGCTCGAATCGCACCACGGATCCCTTCTCTAATCCATGCGGCACGATCCACGGCATCACCGTCGACGCGTATCCGACCGCGTGCGAGCTCGCGTGCGTCGCGAACGCGGGACACGTCGCCATCGTCCTCGTTCCCGAGGGCATGTCTGCCCCGAACGCCCCGATCGCCTCCCCGGTGTTCCCGTCCACGGGGCGAAGCAAAAATCCACGAAACGGTCGCACGCCTCGAATCTCCACCGGAATCGTCGCCCCCGGGACGTTGACGCCCGAGTCGCCGATTTTCAACCAGAAGATTCCCTCCTCCGGTTCGAGCCTCTCGACGCCGTGCCCGACGCCGAGGTGTTCGCACGAGCCCGCGCCGGCGCCGAACGCGCGCACGGGATCGATCGCGGCGAACGCACCGACGAGCGTCGCGAGCGCGACGGCGAACGCCGCGCGAGAGGACGCCATTCGACGCGTCGGGCACTGCAGTCATCGGCGCTCGACACCGATGGGGGCGTCCGCGTCCGTCTCGCGCTCCGTCTCCGTCGAATCGATGTCCGGCGCGAACGAGCGCGAGGGGATCATCACGGTGCGTCGCGAGCGCGCGCGAGGGCGCGAGGGGAGACGCGAGAGAGGGACGAGGGATGCGATTCCGATGCGTTCGGTGGGCGCGCGCGCATCTTGCGGGCATTCGCGCGGTGCCGTCGCGATCGCGCGCGCGGTCCGCGCCGCGGACGAGCGCGAACGACGCATTAACCCGGCGCGCGCGTCCGTGTCGACGCAGGTATCGACCTCCGCGCGAGCGGGCGACGCGGAAACGCGCGCGGAGGCTGACCATCGAGCCGAGCTCGAGGCGATCGACGCCATCCCGGAGGTGCGCGCGACGCGCACCCTCGATCGCGCGCCGCGACGCGCCGATCGCGCGATTCCGCGCGCATCGCTCGCGCGTCTTGACTGACGACGCGTCCGATCGCGCGCGTATCACAGCTTCCACCGTACTCCGAACGCGCCGACGTCGTCGAGCTCTTCGCGCGAGCCGACGCGCTCGACGCGCTCGACGCCGACGCCGACGCCGCGCGAGAGGCCGCGGCGCCGTCTCGTGAGTTTTCGCGATCGCTCTCTCTTCGATCGTCGAGCTCGAACGACGGCGCGGACGGCGCCGGGCGACCGTCCGAGCTCGAGGACTGAGAAGGCGCGCGCCCAACCGCCTCGAGGCGTCACACCGCGCCCCGAGGAGATGCGAGCGGCGTGCGGCGCGTGCGAGGTCGCCGCCGCGCGGATATACTGCCCGGCGGACGATGCAAATTTGTGCATGCGATGCGATCGAACGGTGCGAGACGACGACGCGACGACGCGACGACGCGACCGCGGGACGACGCGGGCGCGAGGAGACGCGCGCGGGAGGGCACTTTTTTGAACGGCGCGCGCGCGACGTCCTCGAGGACGGACGCGCGTCGTTCGAGGCGGTGAATCGTGCGAGGATAATTTTTATCGCGCGTTCGTCGCGCTCGTGGGGACGCGGAGACGCGAACGCGCGCGGGAGGGGACGGTGAATGCGAACGAGGCGTGCGCGCGCGCGAAAAGGGAATTCTCACTGACGAATGTCGACGCGGATCGCGCGCGAACCCGCGACGCAGGTACACGCCGCGAACGTGATCGCGAAAAAACACACGAGACACTGGCTGTGCACGGAGTGCGCGAGCGCGCGCGCGACGGTGCGTTTTCGACGCGAATGAAGGTTTCGGAAACGGTTGACAGTTAGGTCTGGGACCCCCAAAGCCGAGGGAACGGCGCGAGCGCGCGGAGTAGACGCGCAGACGCTTCGGGGCGGGTGGTTTCGAACGCGAACGATAGAGACGCGAACGACGGAGATGCGTGGGCGATGCGAACGCGATTCTCCGTGCGCGCGCATCGACTGACGTGCGGTTTCGACGACGCAGGTTATGAGCGAAAACGACGACGGGTTGACGGGATTGTTACTGTGCGCGACGTGCGAGCGAGAGCGAGGAACTGGCTACGCGTTGTCGTTGCGGGGATTTGTGGAATCTCCGATGGACGAGGAGACGTTGCAGAGCATCGAGAAGGGAAAATCGCAGATGCGTCGGGGAAGACCTTCAAGTACGAGTAAATCCCACGAAGCAGCTCTCGGTACCGAGATTTCGGATGAAATGCTTTGGAACCTCGTCAAACGGTCGCAGTTACGTCCCAGCGAGGAACCATCTTTCGATCACATAGATTTTTTCAGAGTTGATTGTGAGAATCGATCGCCCGAAGACGAGGCGTTCATCGACGGACTCATTCGATTCCCCTCGTTTTCAATACTCAACTCTGAGATGAGTGGTCGCGTCGACGGACTCGCGATGGGCATCGAATCTCCGTCTCCCGAAGAGAGTGTTGAGCCGATGTGCAAACCGGGCGGCTCGAAACAATCTTTCGGAGATGTTCAAGGATTTGATCTATCATTGTCGCGTGCCGCCAGCGCAAGTATTGTGTCGCCGTTTTCGCAGAGCGACGTCAAGGGAGCCAAGACGACGTCGAAATCGAAAATGCCGCGCGACAAGACGGGTACGTCTGGTGCACACGCGTCCAAGAGAAAGAAGGGCAAGCCGATCGGCCGTCCGCCGAAGAAACCGTTTCCTTCGTCGGCGGTGAAAGGTTCCTCATCCTTCCCGAGTTCGAATCCAAACGACGCATCGAAACTTCCCGGAGGGTCGGGTCGAAAAGAAGTGCTCGAGCGCTACCATTTGAAGCGCAAGGCGCGCTCTTACGGCAAGACGATCCACTACGAGGCTCGCAAGATTCGAGCGGCGATGCGAGTTCGCGTCGGCGGTCGATTCGCCAAGTCGCCCGCCGAGGACAAGCGAGAAGACTTCAAAGGTCCCGTTCCCGCGTGAACGCGGTGAGAGACACTTTGATCAAAGTCATTCATCGTCGAATCATTTTTCAATCGTCGAGTTCATCTTCGCGAAGATGCACCGATGTGTATTTTTTTGTCTAGCGAGCGGTTCCGCGGCGACGCGTCGCGCGCGAGCGAGGCGCGATCGCGGACACACGAGCTCGCAGATGTTTCTGAATTCATTTGCCCGCGAATTTTGTACAAAACTCTTCTTTTGTATTTATTTTTCTACCACTACACTACAGTACCGGACGACGCGTACCATTCGATGAAATACGTACACCGTCCGCGTCGCCGCCTCGCCCTCTCTCCGTCGCTACTTCGCGTTCGACCCGCACCCACCGCCCTCGTCCTCGCTCGCGTCACCGATCGTCACGTCCTGATGCGTCGGTTCAACCGTCATCGCAAAGTTCCCCTCACCGCCCTCTCGCACCGCCTGCACGACGTGCGCGCGAATGAACGCCTCCGCCTCTCTCGCCTCGGCGATCTTCTTCGTCGCCGCGGTCGCGTCCACGTCTCGCGATTCCTCGAACCTCGCCCTGATTTCCTCCATCGACGCGCGCAGCGCGCGCTCGTCTCCCGCGAACGCTCTCGCGCGCGCGCGCAGGAGTCCTCGATACGCCGCCACCGCCGACGACATGACGTCTCGCGACCTCTGACGTCTCAACCTTTTCACACTCGTCTCGACGTCACACGCGCGCGCCTCGCGAGGACGACGGAGACGCGAGGACGGATGACGACGAAAACGGACGGAGGAAAAATCACCGAGATTGAATCGCGAGAGAGAGCGGGGAAACGCGCGCTGTTTCTCGCGTCGGGATCGCACGAGGCTGACGTGAAGAGTTTCGAGTACGCGGCGACGAGCGCGCTCGACGCGAAGGATGATGTCACCGTGATGCATTACGTCAAGGGCGCCGTCGCGACGGTGTATGGACCGGGGAGGTTAGCGGGGAGTTACGGTGCGGACGAGGATTCGGTGCGAGAACGGGTGGGATGTACGCGGGTGCCGGTGTCGGACGACGCGTCCCGAGAAAAGGCGGCGTGGTTGCCGGAATACATTCGAGCGCGCCTACTCGAGAGAAAGCTGTCGAAGGATAAAGGGGCGGTGCAGGTGGTGCAAATAGACGGTCTCAGTGGGAAAAGGTCGGTGGAGGAGGCGGTGGCGGCGATCGTGGATGGTGAATTTTCGAGTTCGCACGAGTCGTATAAAAACGACGAATGGCTTTCAATCGAACCCCCGACTTTGATCATCATGGGATGCCGAGGCCACGGTCTCGTTCGTCGCGCGTTGTTGGGAAGCGTGACGCAAAACGTGTTGAATCGCATTCCCGTGCCGACGCTCTTCTTTCGATCGACGCTGCCGAAAATCGTTGGACAGAACGATTTGGTGAAACAGGCTCTCGGAGGAGTCGATCAACGCGTCGTCGCCATCGCCATGTCTGGCTCGAATTCGTCCAGACGACTCGTCGAATACTTCATTCAAGAACACATTCGGAAAAGGTACGCCGGCGCGATCGCGATGTAGCTCTTTTTGCATGACACTTTCAGTGCACGCCTTTTTGAGGCGATGAGACGAGGAGGAGACTGACCTACATGCGTTTCAATTCTTCCCAGCGACGTCGTCCTTCTCCTCCATTGCTACGACGAGACGCAGCGCAAAAGCAAAGACGTCACGGCCGAGGACGTCGAGGAGAACATGAGTCGATCCATCATCTCTCTGTCCTCTTTCCTTAAGGAGGACACCAACGAGATGGGCGGTCGGGCGATGCGCATGACTCTGAACAAAGACACGGGCTCGGCGGCGGACATACGCGACCGCGTCATCGACTTTCTCGGTCAGACGGACGTGAGCTTGCTCGTCGTCGGTCGATCGCTGTCTTCGGCGCATCGCCTTCGCACCGTCTTCATGTCTCCGTTTCCGCAGTACTGCGTCACGCACGCGCCGTGTCCGGTGTTGGTGTACAATCCGGCGCCGAAATACGCGCGCTCGCAGCCGTCGCACGTCTCCGCCTCCGAGGCGACGAAATCCGCGGCCGCGTGAGCGCCCTTCAAGCTTGACTCTCCACGATGAGCATTTTACGTCTTCGCACGCTTCGATTCCGGCGGACCTTCATCGCTCGTACCCTCCTCTACCCGAATGGGCTCTTCGCCGCACGTGATGTGAAACAAATTTACCGGACCGTCTTCGTCGTCGAGCGCGATCGCTCTCAACGCGTCCAACGGTAATTCGGCGTTCGCGAGCGCGTATTCGGAGCTCGTCGGCCCGAAGACGGAACACTTTCCGAGTCGCCGCGCGCCGAAATCGCTCCTGGCGATCCTGTGAATCGTCATCTCTTTTGCATCGTCGTCGAACGCGACGTCGCAAAAGTTTTCCTCGACGTAGCTCTCCGGTAACGGTTCGATGCCCAACGGCTTATGATTAAACCACACGTTGGCCAAGAGCGCGACGCGTCTCCCTCGACGCGCGCCGTCGTCGTCTCGCGGCTTTTTCGCGAACGCATCCAGCGCGCCGTGTAAAAACCGTCCATCAAACGTAAAATGCGCCCATTCCCTGGGATACATCACCGTCACGCGTTCGCACGCGTTCTCGTCCTCCTTCGCGTCCTCGGCGTCCGGTCTCGACCGCGGCGTCAATCCCTCGAACACCACCGTCGGCGCCGCGCCGTCCTCATCCTCCACCTCGACGTACGTCACCGTCGCCAGGTGCGGGGTCACCCACACCCCGTACCGCTCGCGCAATTCTTCATCTTTATCCCAGTGCAACCCCGCGGCGCTCTCTCGCGCCCAAAACTCCACCCCGCTCGCGTCGACGTCCACCCCCGTCGCCGCCGACGAGTATTTCTCCCACACCGCCCTCGCGAACGCCTCGAGCGCGCACCTCGGGACATCGTTCGGGGACCACCACGCCTGTCCATCGCCAACCAATCGCGCGCACGCGCGCGCGAGCGCCTCGCGCGCGTCCGCGGTCGTCACCGCATCGAATGCGCCGCGCGCGGTGAAAAACGCGTCGTCGTCACCGTCGTTCACGACCGCACCGTACACGCGTCCGCGCGCGTCCTTGACGACGAACACGTCCTCATCCTCCTCCTCGAGCGCGTCGAGCGCCATCGATTCGATCGTCCCCGTCGTCGCGCGACCGCGCGCCGTCGAGTGACGACCGACCGACCGACCGACCGCACGCGGACGACGAGCCTCTCCGTTCGACCGGTCGTGACTCAAAGAGATAAACACCCGGGTGTGAATGCACCCACGAGAGGGACTCGTGACGAGTCGTGATCGGTCAAAAACCGAACGCGCGCGCGCGGGCGCCGACCCTCTCCGATTCGAATCGACGGCGTCGGTCGACCGACCGCGAGGACGCGACGCGCGACGGCATCGCGTCTCGGTCGTCGCGCGCGGGCGCGTTCGTTCGTTCGTTCCGTCGCGCGAACGCGTCGGTCGACGCCGTCGACGAAGGCACAGAGGGCGCGGGGACGAGGCGCGCGCGCCATGGCGGCGGCGGCGGTGGGACGCGCGAATGCGGGGGCGCGACCGAGCGCGGGGGCGGGAATGCGACGCGGGAGATTGACGAGGGACGTGCGGGTGAGACGTGCGCGGGCGTCGGTCGCGCGTCGCGAGGTGGAGGCGCGCGCGGCGCGAGGCGGTGGTGGGAGAGGGGGCGGACGAGGGGGAGAGATTCAGAGGCTCTTGTCCAACGCGGATTCGGCGGAGGCGGCGCTTCGAGTGGTGGAGACGGATTTGGAGTCGTTCGACGCCGTGCACGCGGCGACGGCGTTGCACCGCGTGGCGAAGTTTTCGGCGCCGGAGTCGAGGTTGGACAGGGATTACCTCGAGTTGGCGGAGGGGGTGACGAGAGACGGAAGATTTCAGGCGTTGGCGGAGAGCGTGGCGAGTCGAGTGGATGAGTTTGATGCGTTTGGATTGGCGAACGTGGCGTGGAGTTTTGCCAAGCTTGGATACACGCCGAGTCAGGAGACGCTGAGCGCGTTGGCGGCGCGATTGGAGCGCGAAGTGTCCAAGCCGGGCGCGAGGCTGAAGCCGCAGTCTCTGAGCAACGCGACGTACGCGTTCGGTCGCATGCGGTATAAACCGCCGGCGTCGACTTTAGAGGCGCTGTGCTCGGCGACGGCGCGCGAGATGAGCGCGTTCAGGGCGGATGAACTGTCGGGAATGATGCTCGGTTTGGCGCACCTGGATCACGTGCCGAGTCGCGAATTTTTAGGTGAGGCGAGACGCTTCATCGAAAAGCACCTGAGAAGGTTCGATGACGCGGCAGCCTGTAATATTCTGTGGGCGTTCGCGCGCATGGAGACGGCTTTACCCGGAGACATCATCGACGCGCTCTTGATTCAGTTGGCGTCGCAAAACTTGGGGGGCGGGAATAGCCACGTAAACGTGCCCATGTGCATGTACGCGTGCGCTCGTCTCAACCACTCACCGTCACCCGCGTTCGTGCGAGCGATGAACGCGGAGATTCCGCGGTGCGCGCAAAGGATGAACATCGGTTCGATAGATTCCATGTTCTGGGCGCTCGGTTCCCTCGGAGGCGTCGGTGAGGGTAAAGTCGAACTCGGAGCCGAGGCGTACGAAGCGTTGTGCGCCTCCGTCTCGGCCAAACGCGACATCGACGCCGAGCTCGTGTCCAAGGTGTTCTGGGCGCTCGCCAAGGTGAGCTATCGTCCGACAGATTCCGCTTTGGTCGGACTCGGGAAGATGGCCGAGGGTAAGGCGAAAGAGCTCGAGGATGAGAACGTTTTGCTCGTCATGCACGCGTGGGGCGTCTTGCGATGGAATCCGGGCAACGACGTGGTCGAGGAGTACGTGTCGCGATTCATCGGAGACGAGGGCTCGCTGAACGCCAGTCAAGCTGCGAAGCTTTTATGCGCGTACGGACGCGTGCGTTGGCTCCCACCCATCACGCACGCGGACGCGCTGTTGGCGCTTCTCATGAGCGAGGCGAGACAGGGCGACTTGCACCCGGCGACGGCGGTGCTCGGTTTGTGGGGCTCGTCCTTACTCGGACTCAAGCTCGACGCCTCGCAGCTCGACGTCCTGGCGCAAAGTACCATCCGGCAAAAACTTTCCGCTCGATCGCTCGCCAAGTGCGTGTGGTCCCTCGCCGCGCTGGGATACGATCCCACGCCGCTCGACTTGGCTGATTTGAAGCGCGTCGCCGACGATGCCTTCGGAAAGCTTCCGATCAAGGATCAAACCGCCCTGAAGCAAGCGATGACGCGTCTCGGCGCTTGATTAGACTTATCAGTGGCGCGCAATCATGTATTCATTATAATCGTTCGCTATGTATTCCTAAGCTTTTCGCGCTTCACGCACCGCCAACTCGCGCACGAGTCGTCCTCGACGTCGGTCTCCCACAGCGAAATCGTCTCAAACTCCATCTCTTCCCCATCGAAATGTTCGTTCGCCACCATCATCTCCGCCTCTTTTCGCACGTCTTCGCGATCTGTCGCGCGCGTTAATCCGTACGCCAGACTCAGATGCGGCATGAACGCGTCCGCCGCGTCCTCGGTTGCCGCGCCTCCCGACGTCGCCTCGAGCGCGCGCGCGAAATGGTCCCGCCACGCCTCCGTCTTCACCAGCCTGATGTACACGCACTGATGACGCCGCTCGCCGCACTCGACGCGTTCGAGTCCGATTCTCGGTCCCCGTCGACCTCCGTCGACGCTCGAGAAGGCGCGCGCGGCGCTCGAGAAGATGGACGTCGCGCGTCGGTCGTCCGACGCGTGGAACGCGCCGACGAGGGTGACGTGCGGTGGGAAATACGGTGCCTCGGGGTGCCGATGCGCGACGTCGAGGATGAATTTCGCGCACGGCGCGTACGTGGACGTCGTCGGTTCGAGCCACAGGGAGTAGTTGGGCATCGGCGACGCGGACGAGGAGTGAGGCGAGAGGGACAGCACGGACGGTGACGACGAGAACGCGCGGTGTGAATTACGCGTAAAGAAGAGCTACGAGGCGTGCGGTGCGCGGAAAAATGATCAATACGTGCGCTCGTGTTGGTACACGGGGGGAGGAAGTCCGCTCGAGACGGACGCGGCAAAGTTTTTCTTGTAATAGACGCCGTCCTCGAGACGTCGGTAGTACTCATCGGGAACGTAGTCTTTTCGACTGTAGCTTCGAGCCGCCTGTGCGCTCGGACAGGCTTGAAGCGCGTTCCAAATCTCTTCGATGGAGTCTCGACGATCCAGCGTGCTGTCTTGACGCGACGCGGACGGGTCTCGCATGTCGTCTTCCAACCACGACTCGGTCTGTTCGTCAGCCGGGTACTGTTCTCGATAGGCGCGATCGAGAGATTCCGAAGCGAGGAGTTCTCGCTTTCCGATCTCAGTCTCTGGATCGTCCGAACCCCAGGAGAACTGGCGACAGAACTTCGGCCCGGGATACGCCGGTCCCGCGTCCTCGCGACGATGGCTCCTCGCGTCGGGTCGGGCGTCGTCGAAGCGACTCGGCTGCCGCAAGACCGGTACGCTCGTGGTGTGCGCCAGTCGAACGCGACGATCGGTATCACGTCTTTCGTGGCGTAGATCACGTTCCGTGTGGTGTCTTCGTCTCGAAGTGCTTCCAACTCCGTTACTCCCACTGTGTCGCAATGACGAACGCGAGCGTCGACTATTTCGACCAACGCTCGCGCGCGCATCTTCTTCGTCCAGTGATGTCCCTCGGCGCTTGAATAGATTACTGAGAGAACGCATATACACGTTGCGATCCTGTTGCTTCCACGGCGGCGCCGAGAATTTCACTCCTGGCCATCCAAACTCTAAAATAGAGTTGTGGAAAAAGCCTTGGTGTCCGGCACGCGCAATCACCTTGCACAACTCCGCCGCGGGCACGGAATATCGACGCAACGTCGCCCAGATGTGGTTGATGGGAGTGAAGAGCTTCGGATATCGCACACAAATATTGGCGAAATGCTGATAACCGATGCCGCTTCCTCGCACTTCGTCGAGTTGCTTGAACAAACTTTTGTACGCCGCATAAATATCCCTCGGCGCTTTGTCCCGCCAATCATTCTCTCGAGCGCGTCTTCGACCTTCTTTCGTTCGGTTCCTAATCATGTTCACGCTCGCCTGAATGCACGCCTTGAACTCATCTTTACTAATAGTCCCGCTATCGTCCAAATCCAACAATCGAAACGCGAAACGCACTCTTCCCGCGGCGTTCGACAACTTGAACCCACCCAACACGATGACAAACTCTCGAAAATCTATGTGTTCGCTCCCATCGGTGTCGATGAGCGAGAACAGCCTCTCAAAAAACACATCCTGGTCCAACTTGAACGCCTTTGCGAATTCGCTCTTCTGAACTCTCCCGTCACCGTTCGTGTCCGTCTTCTTAAACAACCTATACGCGCGAATGAGATCGCGCTCGCTCTGCTTGTCGAGTTTCAAGTTATCTTGCAACATCCTCGACACGCGCTGCGCGTCCAACCGCCGCGAGGGCGCGCTGAAACACACGCCCATGATGACGTCCCGTCTGCGCACTCCGCGGCCAACACCTCGAGGAAACCTCCGCGCGCGAGCGACGGGCGGTCGCGAGCGACGCGCGCCGTCAAGCGAGCACCGTCACGTTCGAGTCAGCCGTCGGTCGCGTGCGCGCGGGCGATGATATGAGGTCACGGCGAAACGCGGGCGCGCATCTTCATTTTTGACTTTGTCAACAACTTTGTTGACAACAATCTACCCCGTGTTCGCGGCGCGCGCGTCTAAGGCATCAAGACCGGTTCGTGAAGCGGTTCAAGCGGAGCGTCGCCGTCGTGGGCGGTTGAATTATCGACTTGGCACATTTCCCAAATCTTCACGCCGCATCCGCGCCAGAGCGAGTCTTCGACGCGTTCCATCTGGTCCTCGGCGGGCCACAAACCGTCCGGAGTGGCGAGCACGGCGCCGATGTACGATTGTCCCGCAGACTTGGCTGCGCCGGCGTAATAGTAGAGAGACCACGATAAATCGTCCGCCGCGTCGACGATGCGCCAGTACTCCTCACTCGTAACGCCGTTGTCCATGAAGGTGAAGATGAACGTTCCTGGGACTTCGGCGCGCCGACAGCGATAATCGCTACGTCTGTACACCGATCGGCCATCGAGCGTATTCACCTTGAAGACTGGATTGTACCAGAACTGATTCCTACCTTTGCCTCGATACCAGAGTTGAAACTGGTTCGGGAAGTAATCGTAAGCCGGGTTTTGTCCAGCCACGGCGAGCCAACTGTACTTCTTTTCGCCGAGCCAACCTTGCATGATTCTTTCCGCCGCGTCGTGCGTCATCGGCTCACCTCTCCACGACGTCATCGGTAAAACCTCGGGAAGAAGTGGTCGTTTCGCGTCGTTTGCGAGACAATTGTGCTTGTGAAGCATGCATCGCGCCAATCGCTCAAACTCGGGATTTTGATAGCTTCTTATACAGGTGTACGTGCACACTTGGTCGTTTAATCCGCACGCGTCTACGCAATCCAAACTTTGTCGACATCTCGGATTTTGGTAACACGCCATCAGCTGTTTGTTGCAATTACTCGCGATGCACCAAACGTTTCCGAGCGTGATGTCTTGATTGATGTCCACAGCGGGCACGCGCGCTCCGCTCGCGTCCACCAATAACAAGATGAGCAACAGCGCGTCGAGATGATTTTTCCGCGCGTACAAATCCTTCACCTGATCCATCAACCGAACATCCTTCGCCGCTCGACTCCACGGCGTGAGTTTCGCGCGCAATTCCCCCAACTGTTTCGTCGGCTGGAAACAAATTCGATCCTCCGTCTCCAGGCTCGGCGACTCGAGTGAGGCAAACGTCGACGTCGTCGCCGCCGCGCGTCGAATCTTCATCGCCACCTCGTCCTCCTCGACACCGATCGCGATCGCGACGTCGACATCGCTCGCCTTCGCTCGCATCTCCTCTTCGCTCGCGTCCTGCACGACGACGCGCATCGACATTTTCGCCCCCTCGGCGTCGCTCCACGAGACCCTCTTGGCCAAGTGCTCGAACACTTCCTCGTAACTTGGTCCCGCGCGCTCGTATCGACCTCGCGACGCCAGCGAGGGCGGGTACTTCATGAAAGAATCGCGCGCGCCGGGCACGAAGACGACCACTTTGACGTCACCGTCGTCGGGAAGGACGCGCTCGGCGGCGAGAACGTCGGGGCTGGGACTGAGCGCGGAGGACGTCATCGACTCGGCGACCGTTCGCGCGCGCGCGCGGTGGCTCGGGGCGGCGGTGCGCGAGGCGACGGCGCGCGAGGCGACGTCTACGTTTGCGCGAGACATCGCGCGCGCGGTCGCGGACATCGTGCGTGATGGTGTGACGTGCGCGATGATGTGGATGGTTGGTTATCCGCGGCGCGCGCGCGAGTCGCTCGCCGCGCGCGAGGGACGAATGGGAGGTCACGCGATCTGCAGCGGCGTGAACGCGAGATATAGCTCGTCTAGTTGTGATAGTTGTGACAAAATTTACGGTACAAAACTATGCGCTCACTCGAAATCGGTCGGATTTTGAGCGCATTAAATACAAAAAGGAATCAGAAAGGTGAGCAGCCGGCGTGCGGCGAGTCACTGCGTGGCGTCGACAGCACCTTGACCAATTTGATCCGCGAGCGGGAGCGGATATTGATGCCTCGTGGCTGTGGCTTCTTCCTGAACGGCACCACCGTCAGTGGTCGGTCTGTACATGTCGTGTAAGACCTGTAAGTGGTGAAGAAGAGAGAGATAGTGCGACGAAGTGTAGTCGAAGGTGTGTGGAAAAATTGACTCGCGAGACGCCAGCTTGTTGGTCTTATGCCGCGCGAGGACAATCTCCGAGAGTTCCAAGAGTCGTGCCGTGTGTAAAACCCCCATGTCGATATCAATTTCGGAGAGCGCTTGCTTGTTTCGAAGCGCTCTTTGGCAATATTGATAATCCATCGTGACCACGGCGAGAAGCGCCGCCGTCTGCACGCACGCCTCGTGATGAGACAAGTTGAGTAAGCGCGCCTCGAGGTTGCGCATAGAGCACGGTGCGCGCTGGAGGAACTCGAGAATGTTCAACGTGACGTGTAGATCGCAAAAGTCTGCGGAACGGAACATCAAGGTTCGGTGGTTCGCGGTGAGACTATTGAGCCGAGACATGAGAGAACTCATCTTCGCCGTAAACTTTTGCATGTGTTCAACCAGAATGATAGACTCCCATCGCACTTGTCGCAGAAGCACGATGTCCAGCATGGCCGTCGATGGCGTCGTGAGTAACACGTTGAAACGAGGTTGAGACACGTTGTTTTGCGTCGACGCAACCGTACTACTGAATGACCACTCGTGGTGTTGAACCGCCGCTCGACACGTCGCCGAGCCTCCGTATTCCACCACGTTCAAGTCCGGCGCCACACGATCAAACCCTTGCGACCACGCGTCGAGCTGGCCTTCGCCCACAATGATGAGTGAAGGCCCCATCTCGTTGTACTGACGCTTACGTTCGGCGATGAACATGGCCGCGACTTCGGCGTGTCTGCATTCCTCAGAGTTGTCCACAAAGCACACGCCCTCCTTCTCAAACCACGTCGCCACGAGCCATTTCGCCACGGCGCGCACGGTTTCGCACGATGAAGAGCTCTCGTGCGTGAGCGTGTGGCACGGCTGTTTCAGAGTCTCCCCATCGAACTGCGTGTGCTGCTCGAGGAGGCGCGGGAAATCTTCGTGCCCATCCTCCTCCTCGCCGCGCCCCGGCGCTCGCGGCGCCGCGCCCTCAGCCTCGGTAATCGGTCGATCTCGAATCGGTCGCTTCCCCACTCTCTTCGACCGACGCTCCGCGATCGTCACCCTTCCATCGTCATCGCGCACGCCGTCGTCGCTCCCGCTCGATCCGCTCGATTTCCCCGTCGAGCGCGCGCCGTCAGACTTGGACCCAGACTTGGACTTGGCCCCGGACTTGGCCCCGGTCCCTCGCGCGCGCCCGACTCCTCGCTTCCCTCGCGCGGCGTGCGCCTGTCGCCCTCGCGCGCGCGCGCCGAGATCGCTCGCCGAGGAATTATTCGATAATCCCTCCTCCGAACTCTGCGTCTGCGGACTCCCGTGCCTCGTCGCGCGCCTCGTCGTCGGCATCGCGCGAGCCCTCGCGCGCGATGGCGTCCGCGCGACCGGTGCGATGCGATGCGATGCGATGCGGGCGCGATTCGACGCACCGCGATCGATCCACGACGAACGACGACGAACGACGACGCGAAGAAAAAATCTCTCCCTTCTCTCCGCTCTCTCGCCCTCGCGCGCGCGTCGCGCCTCCTCGCGCGCCCGCGCGCCCGCGCGCACGAGTGCCGACCGCCGTCGGCCCAGCCGTCGACACCGCGCGGCTTTTTGCAACTTTTCAGATTGGATTTTTTAGGGACACGTCGACGAGTCGTGACCCGTCGACGGATCCCACACGGGCCACGCCCACGTGGTCGCCTCGTCAGCGGTACGTGGCGCCCGGGGGGGGTACGCGTCGAGTCGTGATCGGTGACGTGCAATATCCACATCGCCAGCCGTGGTCGGCGCATCTCGTGTGGGATCGGGCGTTGGGTTTCGTAGAGTTACAGTACGAGCACGTCGGCGCATCTCGTGTGTTTTATGTGTCGCGGCTGCGCGCGCGCTTGGTGGGTGGGCCATCGAACGCGTCCGTCGCGTCGGCGTCGAGCGCGTCGGCGTCGAGCGCGCGAGCGATGTCGCGAACGTTCTCGCGAGGAAACGTCGCGAGGGAGACGCGTCGCACGTCGCGGGGAAGGCCTCGACAGGAGGCGAGGTCGAGCGCGCGGAGGTCGGGGAACCTCGAGCGCGCGCCAGACGTCAGCGCGCGCGCGACGGAGGCGGAGAGACCCGAACCGGGGACGCGAAGGACGCGGAGTGGAAGATCGGGGCCGATGTGGGCGAGGATGGGGGCGAAGGCGGCGTCGGTGAGGCTGGAGGCGTTGGCGCCGACGCATCCGAGCTCGAGCGTCTCGAGCGACGGGCACAGTTGCGTCAAAACGTGCACCACGGCTCCGTCGTCCGAGGCGAGAGGCGTGCGCGCGCAGCGGAGGATTTTCAACTGAAACGGCATGCGATCCCACACGACGTCTCGCCAATCCCCGAGGTGCGTGCATCCGGTGATGTCGAGCTCTTCGATGGTCTCTATCGAGCCGTACAACATGCTCACCAAGACGCCGTCGTCCACGTTGGAGTGCCCGTATCGATGTCCCACGCTCGTCGTCTCCATGGACACCGCCACCTCGAGGACGCGAAGGTGACGCCAACACGTGTCCTCGAAGTCATCGTCCGCGCGTCCGACGACGCGCCATCCGGGTTCGCCGCCCATGTGGTTGAGCCTGAGTTCGCTCAAATGCGGGCACGCGCGCTGCAACTCGAAGAGCGGAAAGCGCACGTCTTCTCCGCAATTCGTCAGATTGAGCACGCGGAGACCGGTACACTTTTTGATGGCGTCGAATAGCCTGTTCGACGCTTTCGTGAACGCGCGTCGCTCGGCCGGGGCGTACGGCGCCTCTCGCCCACAACTGATCTTTTCCAACGTTTCCGCGTTTCGCTCGACGAAGCGCTGCAACGCGCCGAGCGCATCGGTAGGCGTCATTTTCGGCGCGCTCGTGTCCACGTGTATCGCCTTGAGACCCCGCACGGCGTCGATGAACGCAAACATTCCATCTTTCGTGAACGATCCACCGCTCAGAGTGACATCTTCGAGCGATTCGCACGTCTCCGCCAGCGTCCGCAGCGTCGCGTCGGTGAGCCTGACGCACCCGGAGAGATTCAACCGCCTCGTTCTTTTGAACACCCCACGCTTGGCGCACGCCCGCATCCTCGCGTCCGTGGGCGCACACACACCGTGACTCAAATCCACGTCCTCAAAAAACATCTCCGGCGCGCTCTCGACCGCCGCGCGAAACGTTTTCGACACGCGCGTCAGCGCGCACGCCGTCGACGCCGCGCCCCTCGCGTCATCGCGCGCGCGTCGCACCAAAATCTCCCGCACCACCTCCACGGGCAACGACTCGAACGACGCATCTTTCGCGCGCCTTTCCACGCGCGCGCGCTCCATCTCGAGTCCTCACCGACGACGCATGCGTTTCGATTCGATTCGATTCGATCGCAATCGATGATGCATTCACGCGCGCGGTCGGTACCACTTCGCGCGCGCGTCGTCCGTGCGTCCACCGTCGTACCCGGTGATACCGCGCGCGAAGACGACGCACGATACCACCGCGGCGAAGACGGTGAGCGCGTTTCGCCTCCCCGGCGTCATCTCCCGTCGTCGTCGACTCGTCGGCGTCGACCGACGGGTGTCTCGAGAAAAAGCCATCTATACATGTGTACAATACGACACATAACACCGTACTGTACCCACTGTGAACAGTAACATCTCAAGAAACGACCAGCGGCTGAAATTCGAACGCGGAGGGACAGGTGCGCGGTGCCCGCGCGTCAGACGCGCGCGCGCAATCCACGGCGAGCGAACGCGGCGACGATCGCGCGAGGACGTCGACGCGATACGAGGACGGGTCGTTCACCGATCGATCGTTCGTCGCGTTCGTCGCGAGAGAGCGGTCGAGAGCTCGCGCGCGCGCACGCGAACGCGCTCGGAGGGTGCGAGAGAATTCAATCGTTGAGCGGGCGGCGCCGACCGAGACGCCGATCGATTCCCGATGCCCGCGCGCGCGGTGCGAAGCGCGCACGCGCCCGCGCGCGCGCAGGCGGCGATGATGGATTTTGGAGAATTATTCGTCGCCCCGGTGTGCACGGAACATCGCGTCGGGAGCGAGGAACTCGCGGCGAACGGTGGGGAAGACTCGGCCGCGGGCAATCACGAGGTTCGGTGCGTTTTAGGTGACGCGCGATGGGCGACTCGACGACCTCGACGCGGGCGACGCGACGACGCGGAGGAGGCGAGCGAGGAGGATGAGGACTGACGAAATATTTCCACGCGATCGCGCGTCGCGTTCGTCGGGCGCAGGGCGTACAAGCTCGGAAAGAAGAAGCGAAGTTACAACCAAGTCGAGCTCACGTTTGAACGTAAACGGGAGGGAAGCCGAGGCGGAGGCGGGAAGGGGGGCGCGCGAGACGGTGGCTCGGCGGACGGGTTGCGAATCTTTGAGGCGGCGGAGGCGCCGTTCGGAGAGGACGTGCCCGAACAGTTCCGTAACTCCGCGCTCGAGTACGAGTTGAGGCTGTACACCGGACGAGTGGCGCGCGCGGTGGTCTACCTGGTGTACGCCGAGCCGTTGCGAGAGTCGGCACCCGGCGTGAAAAAGGTGGGCGTGCACGACAGTCAAGGGTACTGTTGGCTTCCTGTCGTGCGCGAAAGGTGCGTTAAAGGGTGCGAGGGACCGATTCTGAGCGCAATTCAGAGATTCGGCAAGCAAGGTCGAACGCAGAAGAGCACGGCGTCTCAAAAAGATTCAGCGCACGTCGCGAAGATGAAGCCGACGGCGGAGGATAAATGGAAAGATTCTCGAAATCTCTTCATCTCCATCGATGAGGCGAGCAACCACGTGTGTCCGTACGGTCCGAATAAGTGCAAGGTTTTCCGTCTGTTGTTTGGTGTGTACGAACAGAACACCACGAAGCTCCTCGGAAGTGCCGTCTCCGGACCGATTCGAGTCTTGGCCAACAACGACGTGCCCAAGGGCGCGGCGGCGATGAAGGTTCGCTGTGGGCTCGACGACTCGTGGGTCGGTTGGAGCGAGAGCGTCGAAAAGGACGAGGAAAAGTTAAAGACTTTCTTCAAGAACCTGTGCCCTCAGGCTGCCGGGAAGTCGAATCACGAAAAGCTTCGCGAGAAGCGCTTGGAGGAATCTCGGCAAGATTCGCGCAAGCCGCTGCAAAACAAGACCAACGTCGTCGGAAAGACGGCTAAGCGTGCGTCAGTGAAAGCTGTTGCCGCGCCCGCGGCGAAGCGCGCCAAGTCCGCGGGTGGGATCGTGCCGCCTCGTCAAAACGCCAAGGCGAAGAAACGCAACGATTTCGATTTTGACATACACTACGCCGCCAACATGCACGAATCTCCCTTCAATTTGCAAGCCGTGGTGCCCTCTCCGCTCGGCACGCCGCCGGACGAACGGGTCGCCGAGCAACCGAACGCGGGATTCGTCAACTTGTTCGGCACTCCGGACTTCAATCTCGCCGCCCCGGATATGATGACGGACGCTCTCAACACGGCCGACTTGCCGCCGCTGTGCACGCCGGGCGACAGAAGGGTTGAAAACTTCCAAGACAGCGCGCCGCTGACGACGGGCATGGGCACGTTCAGGTTCACGCCCTCGATCGCGAACATGGCGTCCGGTGGTAGTCTGATGTCGCTCTCGGGGTTGGATTCTCTTCACATCGGTGGAAGCGCTTTCGGCAAAACACCCGCCGAGTTCAAGACGAAGACGGAGTCAAAGGTGTTCACGCGATCCGCGTCAAAGGCGGCCGCGGCGCAGCCGACGCCGGGAACTGCATTCATCAATAACCTTTTGGTCAGTGGACAAAAGATTGCTCCGGCGCACGTCAACTCTGCGATGCAGACCTCTCGTCGAAGCACGCGCGCCGCCGCCAAGAAACCGCTCGCCGACGAGACTGCGCCTCGCACAACGGCGGCGAGCAGGCTCGTGGCCGTGCCCACGTCGACGGGCCCCAGCGCCGGACCTGCACCAGCCACCGGTGTTGCGTCGGCGCCGGGTGTGAATGTTCAAGAAACAACGTACGAGGCGGGTCCGGCTCGTGCGGTTCGCAGTCGACACGCGTCTCCGACTGGTGTCGCGCCGGTTCGTTTGATTTTTACGTCTCCGTCGGGACGCGGCACCGCCGACGAGTTGGATGCGAGCGACGTCGACGAGGACGACGTCGGTCTCGTGTCTCCGAACGCGGCGTTCGGCGGTCGACGCAACGCGCGTAGTGGACAAACGACCAGGTTTCCCACCATTGCGTCGGTTCCGGAGCTCGTCGACGCCGACAAGGAAAATGCTCGAGCGACGACGAAGGTCGGTAGACTGTCTGGACATTTCCGTCGGGAAGCCATGCCTCCGCCCCCCAAGTACGAGGCAGAACCCGAGACAAAGCGAAAGACGAGAAAGAGTATGGTTCATTTCAGCGGTGACGTCAACTTTGACACCACGCAGAGCCTCTCCAGGCACGCTCTGAAGGAGTCCGAGCCGTCCAAGCCAAAGATGGACCGAGGTGACGCGTCTTCGTTGCTCTCACCCGAGTGGAAGTCCGTCTCGAAGAAACGCAAAGCGATTGATAGGCGAACGAAGCAAACGCAGGAAAAGCCGCAGGGCTTGATAGAAAAAGCCAAGTGTGCCATCCTCGGAACGTCTCACTAATTTCTTGTGCGAACGGCGGACGCCGACTCGTCCGCTCTTCGCCGTTTACTAGCCAAACATGTACTCTTCATAGCCGAGTCTCGCTCGCGACGCACCGCGAGCAATTGTAATGTGAAAATCATTTCATGCTTTATCGTTCACGAGCCGATTCTCGCCTCCACCATCCGTCGCGCCGACCAATGTCTCGCCCGCGCGGCGCGCTCGCGGCGCTCTCTCCAGACAGAAGGCGAGAATCAGGTTTTCCACTCGTCACTTCGCGCCGGCACTCTATGCGCCGCGCTCGACACCTCATCGACGCCTGCACACGGGCGATCAAAATAAACCCCACGAGTTTACGCTCTTTCACGAACGCGCGCCTCGGTCGTCGCGACATGCACGCCGCGTCTCTGTCTCGCGCGCGGATCGCAGCCCCGCGATTCATCGGCGGCGCGTCGTCCGCGGCGCGCCTCGAGCGTCGCGCGATCGCGCCCGTCGTCTCTCGCGGCGTCGGTGCGACGTGGAAAATTAACCGCGGATTTTCCGTCGTCGTCGAGTCCGCGGAGGGCGACGTCGAGGGCGAAGAGAGCGCGGAAGGCGTCGAGAGCGTCGAGAAGCCGGTGGTGGAGGAGCAGCACAAAATTTATGTCGGAAATTTGAGCTGGAACGCCACCTCGGAAGACTTGCAGGCGGCGTTCGGTGAATTCAACGTTACGGCAGCCGACGTTGTCTTGGATAGAAACAGCGGTCGAAGCCGTGGATTCGGTTTCGTGACTGTGGCGAGCGCCGAAGACTTGGGACGCGCCGTCGAGGCGATGAACGGATGTGAAATCGATGGACGAGAAGTGCGCGTGTCCAAGGCGCAAAGCCCGGGTGATCGACCCGAAAGACCGCTCCGTATGCCCGGTGAGAGAAGACAGATGCGTCGCGAGCCGGATAACCGTAGAGTGTACTTCGGTAACCTCTCATGGGGTATGGACCACCTCGACTTGCAGGACCTCTGCAGCGAGTTTGGCGCCGTCGAAGACAGCCGCCTGATCACCGATCGTGAAACCGGACGATCGCGCGGATTCGGCTTCGTCACCATGAGCAACGAAGCCGAAGCCGACGAAGTCGTCGCGCAATTGAACGGTCAAGATGTCGACGGACGAGTGCTCCGCGTGAACATCGCCAACTCGTAAATAACAAATGGGCGAACTCGAGTGGTTTTTTGAAATTTTGATCACGTTGAGGGAGGAAACTGGGAGTTATAATGGGTGGAATTGAATATTACCTAGCGATTTAGTTTACATACGTGACGAGTAACACTTCGTCTTGTAACTTTACATCCGGCTTTCAATACGCGGAATCAACTCAATTCAGAATTGACGACGTCGACTGCCCGATTGAAAATGTCCACCATCTTTTCTAAGACTTCGTACTGAGATTTTTGAATGCGTTTCTTATCCTGCAGCTGAAACTCCTTGTCGGCATCCCACGGGGGAAGCGGTGGTATGCGCACCAACGAGTTCCAAGTCCCGACGTACTCTCGTTTGTCAAACTTCCAGACTTCGGCTCCGGTTTTATCGCTAATAATGGCGCCCCAAGTGTAATGCATGACGGACGCTTGGCCGATCGTGATATCGGCAGGCGGTTGAATCATCAATTTTTGGAAAGGAACGGGAGGCAGTTCGAATTTGAGTTTCGGTCGTACCGCCGCGGATGCGAAAGACCAGGCGTACATGTCTCGTACCCATCCAAACACGCGCTTGATGACTTCGCTCGTCTCTCCGAATTCCACCTTCTCAGCCCAGACTTCGGAGACTCGCTCGAGATCGTCCCGATGGATGGATTGAGGCGCATTACCTGTCTGGTAGACATCTTTCAGAGGGCCATCCTTGGACTCGTCGTGCAGCAACACAGACGCCTCTTTAGCGTCGGGATAACTCGGGACGATGTAGCCAAACAGGAACCCGTAAGAATGGCCCTTCGCAAGCAAAACGCTCGGTGGCGGGCTTCGAATGAATAGATAGTCCGTCTCGGCCATAAGAATGTGCGAACATTGCTTCGAATCGTCCGTCTTCATCCACTGAGCGATGGCTCGCGCGCGATCCTTCACCGCGTAGTCGCACGAGTTGTCGCATTCCACGTGTGTCGGATCGACGCGCCACGTCGGGATGAGATCCATGAGCTCGTCATCCTTGGATCGATGTAATATTCTCGTGACGTGCTTCAGTATGCTATCCTTTTCGCTCGCCGCCGTCTTCCAAGTCTGATAAAAAACCATCGTCTGCCAATTCATGTACGGAGCGCCGTTGCTCGTGATCATCGTGTGCAGGCACGTCTTCAACTCCGTGCTCTCCGCGTCGTACTTGGGCACTTTAGGGTACAGAACACCGCTCGTTGTCTTCTTGTTGTGTTCCCCACCGTACATCGGGGGGAGATAATCGTTCATCAATTTACCCGTGAAACACTCTCCCGGCGCTTGAGGATCGTGTCGCCAAAACTGACATCCACTCGTCTCCTTGCACAGCTCGCAACAATCTCTCGGAGACTCGATCTTCACCGCGCCCGCGGAGTGTTCAATCTTCTGCGGCCCCCAATAATCGCTGAGAGGCAACTCGTGACACTCATCATCCGCCGGTTCCGAGTCTCTGATTCTTCGCCACTCGCGCGCGTCGTAGCCCGCTCGCGACGCCAAGTCGCCAATTTTCACAGCCACCGGCGTCCCCGACCTCTCTGACGACGACACGGGGTCTCCACCTCTCGCGTTCGCCTTCTTCACGGCATCACCCGTCGCTGGCTCGACACCATCGCCGTCTCGGCGTTCATCGCTCGTCTCGGATGTCTTTGCGTCTCGGCGTTCATCATCCGCGCTCGCGCCCCCTCGCTCGCGCCCGCGCTCATCCCCGGCCGCCTCGTCCAACGCAGCGAGTTCTTCTGCCACGCGTCTCGTCACGTACGCCTCGTCGCGGGTCGCATCGCGCAGGTCGCGTCCCGAACTCGTCGCTCGATCGGCGTCGTGGATGGCGTCGAAGGCGGGCGTGATTCTATCCACGACGAGCGCGTACACGATCACGGCAACGAGCGCGGTGAGCGCGGTGGAGACGCTACATTTACACTTCGCGCCTCTGCCAGACGCGCGCGCTTGTTTCGCGGCGACAGATCCGGGGAAAGGTCGTCGTCGCATCGCGCGCGCGACACTGAGGACGCGGCTTCAAAGACGCGCGGGGTGGGACTGGGAGTGAACTAATCGAATGTCGTGTGTGATTGAATGACTAGTCGAACTTCGTGTACGATTTGGTCGGGAGGAGAAAGCACTTGGCGAGAGATAAGAGACCACCGAATTGTTGCGCGACGTTTAATCCGAAGAACATTCGCGAGAGGGCCTTGCAGAAAGCGAACGCGTTGTCCGCGACGGGATAGCACAACGGTGGAGGGATGTTGGTCTTCATGAGGAGAGGAAATCTGTCGACGACGACGGATTTGGGGACGCAGCACCCGCGGAGACCCTCGATGCCGGCGAAACGATCGAATCCAGACTCTTTGACGCCGCCGAACGGAAGGGACTGCGCCATGTACGTGGAGCAGAAATCATTGATCGAGGTCATACCGGCTTCGAGTTGGGAGCCGAGCTTCTCGGCGCGCTTGGTGGACTTGGTGAAGACGTTCGAACCGAGGCCAAAGTCGCAGTCGTTCGCGAGGGCGATCGATTCGGCGTCGCTCTTGGTTTTCACGATGGCGAGAACCGGACCGAACACCTCTTCTCGCGCGATGCGCATGTCATGCGTGATGCCCGAGATGACCGTCGGCGGGTAGAATTGACCCCCCTTCGCACCCATCTCCATCTTACCTCCCACGTGTACCGTCGCACCGCGGCTCACGGCGTCATCGATGAGAGACTGAACGTACTGCGCTTGTTTCGGCATGCACATCGCGCCGCAGTCCACCGAGGAGCTCAGCGCCCAGCCCTGTCGCAATTTTTTCGCCGATTCCAAAACCCTCGCTAAGAATTTATCGTGAATCTTTTCGTGCACGTAAAAACGTTCGGCCCCCGCACAATTTTGTCCACACGATTGAAACGCGCCGCGAAGCGCCATGGGCACGCACTGGTTCAGATCTGCGTCGGCGCACACAATGAACGGATCCTTACCACCGAGCTCCAACACGACGGGCGTGAGAGTTTTCGCTGCCGCTTCCATGACTTTGCGACCGATACCCGTGGATCCGACGAAGACAACCTTTTGAACACCACCGGTGACCAAAGCGCTGCCGGCTTCGCCGTATCCGGTGATGATTTGTACCAAGTCCCGCGGCGCCCCGACGGCGTCGAGCGCGGCGTCGATGACACGCCCGTAGTACTGAGAGCTCCAGCTTGCGTATTCGCTCACCTTGACGACGAGGGCGTTACCCGCGAACAAGTTAGCCACCAACGGATTGAAAACGTTGTGAAACGGATAGTTCCACGGAACGATGGCGCCCATGACGCCGACCGGATGATATTCCACTCGAGCCTTCTTATAGAACATCATCGCCCCGCTTGAACGATGTTCGGGCTTCAACCACTGCTCGCCCTCGTTGCACAACCATCGAATCTTCTCCAGCGTCACGAGAACCTCGCCGAACGCGGCGTCGACGAGCGGCTTGCCGCTATCGCGGGCGCTCACTCGACAGATGGTATCTTGCTCCTCCAAAATAAATCTCTGAATCACCCGCAAGAGCGTGCGACGCGTCTCGAACGAACTCTTCGCCCACTGTTTCTGCGCTTTCGCCGCGCGAGCGATCCTCTCTCGCACTTCATCCGCCGTCATCGCGCGCATGTTCGGTCCAAGCACGCGCATGTTCCCCGGATCGTAACAAGGCACGCTGTCGCTCGGAAACGGCGCGTTCGCGTCCCAGAACTCCCCGTCGATTCCGTTCTCCTCCTCGTCCGTGAGCTTAACGACGATCTTCGGCACTCGCGTGCGCCTGAGAAGGCGCAAAACGACGGCGAAGACGAGGATAGAGAGCCAAAAGTCGCGCTGATCGACCGCAGCCTTCGCGTGCGTGAGCGCCTCGCGCATCGCCTCCGGCATCGGAACGTGATGCAGGAACTGAAACACGACGTTCACGAGCTCGCTCGCCATCGCGCGCGGTCGTCGCCGCGGACGCGAAGTGAGGGATCGCACGACCTCGCGCGGGACGAATGTAATCGCGTCGAGTCGATCCGCGCGCGGCGGCACTCCGTCGCGCGACGTACATGACGTCGACGCGCGCGCGAGAGGAGAGCGAACGCGAGACGAGACCGCTCGTCGCGAGCGCGCGCGGGAGAGACGCCGGCGACATGGCGCGCGGGAGCGCGAAGAGACGCGCAACACCTCTCAACGAGAGACCGTCGTCGTCGGTGTTCGAGCGCGCGCGCGGCGCGCTGTGCGTCGTCGTCGCGTGCGCCGTCGTCGGTCTGCTGTTCGCGGTGACGCCCGAGTCGACGCTCGGGAGACGACGATGGCCGGCGCGCGCTGGGGGTGCGCGCGCGTTGGGCGTCCCGCCGGGGGCGCGAGACGACGGCGAGCCGAGAGTCTTCGCGTACGACGTCGTCGCTTCGTACACGCACGATTCGAACGCATTTACGCAGGGATTGGCGATGTGTGGTACCGGTGTGTTGTGCGAGAGCACGGGGGCGGTGTCCGGAATGAAGAGCGCGGTGCGCGCGACGGAGCTCGCGACCGGAAAGGTGTTGTCGTCGGCGCCGGTGGACGGCGCGTTCGCCGAAGGTTTAGCGCGAGTTGGAAGAGATGTGCACGTTATCTCGTGGCGAACGAATAAAGGATTTTCGTTCACGCTGCGAGACGATGGCGCGGTGGCGCTGATCGGTACTTTTGAGACACCGCTGAGCGACGGTTGGGGACTCGCCGAACTCGACGGCGACTTGTACGCCACGGACGCCACGGACAAAATGCACGTGATGAGTCCACCGCGACGCGACGGAGATAAAGTAACGAAGAAACGATCGATGACGGTGACGGATGATGGAAAACCGTTGCGGTTCACGAACGAATTGGAAGCGATCGGTGGAGAAGTGTACGCGAACGTCCTCGAACGACCGTGCTTGGCGCGCATCGATCCCGCGAGCGGCAAAGTCACGGGGTGGGTGAATCTGTCGGGTTTGAAGCAAACGAGTCCGAACAACGATCGGGGGGACGTGCTGAATGGCATCGCGTACGATGAATCGAGTGATAAACTTTACGTGACTGGGAAGATGTGGCCGACGCTGTTTGAAATTCGCCTCCGAGACGTCACCTCGGATGAATCGTTGGACGAGGCGCGAAGAGTGTGCACGCCGTCAGCGTCTCTGCCGCAGTACGGGTATCCATGAGCGCGTGTGCGTTGTTGTTCGAATAGTTATATAGTATGACATTGCTAGTTACGTAACTTACTTAAAGTAAAGTAGTACAGCGAGACGACGGACGTCCGTCCGCTCGGTCGCGTAAGGAAAACTTTGCGTCGCGCGCGATTGCGTCTAGCCGAGCATGTTGACGAGCAAGACCCACTTGTGCTTGATGGGATTGTTCTCTGCGTCTCTTTTCTTCTTCTCCAAGTACTGATGCGTGATCAGAGACAGAACCGCGTGAATACACTCGTACTCTTGCTTTTCATCCATGAGCGGCACGTCGATGACGAGATTCAAGTCGTCCGAAATCTTCACCAACCACTCCTCGAGATCACCCCTCTCCTCGTGTTCGGTCGCGTCTCTAAAGAAGTGATGCGCACCCGTTCGATGTAATTCTCGCTCGATCGCATCCGCGATCAAATCCACCGCCTTGACGCAGATAATTTGTTCCGTCATCGGATTCATCATCGGAATGTGAATCAACCGGTTGAGAAACGTCGCGATGACCCACCGCGTCGTCTGATCGATCTCGTGCGGTTCCGCCGGCGCCGCCGTGTGCGCCAACGTATCCGGTTGTTCACCCACCTCCGTGATGTGTTCTTTCGCGTGATTCATGAAATCTTCCTTGGACATCTCACCTTTCGGCGCGATGCTCTCCACCACGGCTTTCCCTTCGTCGCTCGCGTGCCACTCCTCCATGTCTCGATGCGCGTCGACGGCGGTTTTTTGCACCAACGTCTTTTGCGCCAAGACGTCCGTCGCCATCTCACCGTCGCGTTGGAGCTTCAATCTTTGCACTCGCGGTCGGTCGTCGTCCATCGCGCTCGACGCGCGCGCGCGGTGGCTCGCGCGTCCGCGGTGCGAATGATGTCGATCGCGCGTCGTCGTCGTCGTCATCGCGCGCGTCGTCGTCGCGCGCATCGTCGTCATCGTCATCGTCGTCGTCGATGAATGCGCGCGTCTCGTCCCGCGTCGAACGATCGGTCGCGCGCGCGTCGTCGTGTGTCGTCGAGACGGATCGGATCGGCATCGATTCGATTCCGAATTGATCATCGATGACGCGGTCGGCACCGATGGAAATATCGAGGGTTTAGAGAGGGGCGACGGGCGCGGGGACCGACGGGAACCGCGGTGAGACTCGTGGCGAATTGCAACGGTTGTTTTGTGTGTTAGTTTTGCTAGGCGGGCGAGCGAGCACCGAAAGTGCGATCGATGGACGAGAAGTCGATCGATGGCGGTGGTGCGGGCGCGACCGGGCGCTTCTAAGATGAGTGGAACGCGCGAGCGGCGAAAGGCGCCGAGAGGCGGCGCGAGACGCGCGCTCGGGCAAACAATCCCTAAGGAAATGAATAATCTGTGCGAAAGTTTACGCCGCGGCGGCACCGGCGACAAGCTCGATGATTTCCGAGGTAATCTTAGCTTGGCGGGCGCGGTTGTAAACCAAAGACAAGGTCTTCTTGAGTTCCTTCGCGTTGTCAGAGGCGGTGGACATCGCGTTCATGCGCGCCGCGAGCTCAGAGGCGAGAGACTCTTGGAGCGCACGGAGGATTTGGGAGTTCATGTAAAGTGGCATGAGCGCATCGAGGATCTGGTTCGGATCTTGCTCGAACTGCATGACACCCTCGAACTCGGAAACCTCCGTGTCGTTCGCCTCGCGCTTGACGGAGAATTGACCATCTTCAGAGGTGAGCTTGAAGATTTCATCGTCCGCCGCGTCGACGCAGACGCCTTCGGCGTTGCACACTTCGCCTTCCTTGGAGAGCGGCAAGAGCGTTTGCACGGTCGGCTCCGCGGAGATGAGGGAGACGAAACGGGAGTAGATCATCTCAACCTTGTCGACTTCCTCCGAGGTGAACTCCGCGAAGATTTCATCCGCGATGGTTTGCGCGTCTTGCGTGGACGGAGCTTGGCCCATGTCGAAACGCTTCACCAAGTTGTATTGTTCCGTGCGACGGTTGAAGTAGACACCACCCTTCTTACCGACGGTGATGAGCTTGGCTTCAACACCTTGAGCCTTGAGCTCGGCGACGCGTTGCTCCGTCTTGCGGATGATGAAGTTGTTGAAACCCCCGCACAAACCGCGGTCACCCGTGCACACGATGAGCATGACGGACTTGACCGGGCGTTGCTTGGTCAACGGCACATCAACATCTTCACCGGCCAACTTGCTGTTGATGGCGAACAAAACCTTCACCAAAGACTCGGAGAACGGTCGCGCGCCGATGACGGCGTCTTGCGCCTTGCGCACCTTCGCCGCGGCGACGAGCTTCATCGCATCGGTAATCTTCTTCGTGTTACCGACGGAGGAGATGCGGTCACGCATTTCCTTCGCGCTCGCATTACGAATCTGCACATCGTTAAAACGCACACGTCAGTCACTCTTTCCGAGATGGATCCATCCATTCGTTCGCCGCGGCGCCGCGGCCCCTCCCCAAACCCTCATGCATCTCGGGATACGGATCTACCCTTCACGCGCCGTCTTCGACCACGGGCGCCCCTCCCGCGGCCGTCGCGACGCGCGCGTCCCGACCACCCCCGCGCGTGCGATGACGCGTTTCCCCCACCGCCCCCACCGCGCGCGCGCGCCCGAGACCCCCGATCGCGCGTCCCGATCGCGCGCGGATAACGCGCCCGTGACCCTACTCGGTCCCACACGCGCGCATCCATCCAACCCCGCGCGCGACGCCGCGTTCGCGCCGTCTCCCGGTGATCACGCGCGAGAATAATTCTCGCGCGCGTTCCCATCGCGCGTTCGCGCGTTCGCGTCGGTCCTCTCTCTCTCACGCGCGCGTCGTTTCCCCCGACGCATCGCATCGTCGATCCATCCGTTCGCGCGCGGTCGCGTCTATCCGTACGCACCACGAGCGAGCGCGGCTTGCTCGCCGTCGTCGCGGTCGCGCGGCGCGCGTGAACTTTTTTATCGTTCGAGCCGCGCACCGAGGTCGCGGCGCGCGCGCTGAGCGCGTGAGAGAACGCGACGGTGGACGCCATCGGTCGTCGGGGTGTGCGGGCGCGGGCGACGCGCGCGCGGGCGGAGTCGACGGCGAGGCGGAGGGGGGGGGCGGTGTCGAGTCGTGACCGGTCAAATCGTGGTGGGGTGTCGGCGCCGTCCGGGGCGGTGGGGAAAGGCGTGTGCTTTATGGTGGGAATGTATCGGACATCTCGTTCGTAGTTAGTGTAGTGTGTGGAGTGAGAAAGAAATGGGTGAGGAGGCTCGCGCGCGCGCAACCACCCAGTCGTGAGTCATCAGTGTGCCCGCGCCGCGAGGGGCGGTGTCGGGCGCTACGACGCGTCGGCGCGGAGGACGAGCTCGTGGTGAGTGATGTCCACCGGACCGCCGGCGGCGAGAAGGACGCCGGCGGCTTGGTCGGGGTCCGGGAACTGGCGAGGCTCGCACGGGGCGCCGCGCGCGCGCAAGGCGTCCCACGTCTCCTCGCGGTGTTGAGTCTCGCGAACGACGATCACCGCGCCGGATTTATCCCGCTCCGTGGTGTCGCAAAAGAACCGCGTCTCTCGCAGTCGAATGAGCACGCCGTCGACGCGGAGCCAAAATCTGAGGAGCACGTACCAACACTTGGGCATGACGCGCACCTTTAATCCGAGATGCGCGACGCCGTTATCGTCGAGTTCGGATTCGTACAGCGTCAGCTCGTCGTACATCTGGATGGGATCTCTCTCCGTGAGCATCGCGCGGTCGATTCGTCGCGCCGTCGTCGTCCAAGACGGCGCGGGATCGACGCCCGCGTCGACGACGACGCTTCCGCCGTACGGCGTCGTAAACGTCCAATCGTAACTCGCACTCTTCTCCGTCGAATTCCACGACGACGACGCCGGTGCAGCCGTTAACGTCGACGGTTCGCTCGTCCCCGTCGCCGTCGACTCGTCGTTTCCTCTCGCGTCGCGGTCCCCGAAACGCTCCACGTGCGCTCTCGTCCACGTCTCCGCCGCCGCCACCTTCACCGCGGGCAAATCCAGCGCCACCCACTCCCGAAGCGCGTCCTCGGCGTGAAACCGAAGCGTCACCCCGCTCTCGTGCGTCAACTCCAGCGCGCTGTCGAAGAGCATCTCCGGCGTCGTCGGCGCGTTCGTGCTCAGCTCCAGCGCTCGGATGCGCTCACGATTCACGATGGGCGTCGCCGCGCTCGTCGCCCGCCATCCGCCTCCGCACGTCGCCGTCTCCACGCGCGGCTCTCTTCCCGACATCTCCCTCGTCCCTCGCGCGCGTCGCCCTCGCGCGACGGACTCTGCCGACGCCCGCGCATCGTTCGTCGCATCACTTCGAGACGCCCCGCGCCGTCCGGGCGCGCGTCGAGCGTCGCTCTCGAGCGATGACGCGCCTCCGACGCGCGATGGACGCGTTCCGCGCCATCGCGGACCCGCTCGAGCGGTACGTGTACCTGCGCACGCTCCAGCGCGGGGACACGGAGACGTTTTATCGCGCGCTCATCTCTCGGCCGCTCGAACTCATGCCGTTCGTGTACACGCCGACGGTGGGCGAGGCGTGCGAGCGGTACCACGAGCTCCCGACGCCGGTGAACGGAGTGTACGTCACGGCGGACGACGCGGGCGCGGTCGGGGCGAAGCTTCGGCGACACTGGAAGGAGGAGATGGCGTGGCTGAGCCGAGGGGTCGGGGGCGCGTCGGCGGCGGCGAGGGCGGAGGGCGCGAGTCACGGGGACGAGCGCGTGGCGGTGGCGGTGGTGACGGACGGTGAACGAATTTTAGGACTCGGGGATCTGGGCGCCGGGGGGATGGGGATCAGCGAGGGGAAGATTTTATTATACACGGTGTGCGCCGGCGTGCATCCTTCGACGTGTCTGCCGGTGTGTCTGGACGTGGGAACGAATAATAAAAAATTGCTCGAGGACCCGAATTATAAGGGATTGAAGAGGGAGAGGCTGAAGGGAGAGGCGTACGACGCGCTCGTGGATGAGTTCATGCGAGAGATGCGCGCGTGGCAGCCGAATTGTTTGGTGCAGTTTGAGGACTTTGGAAACTCAAACGCGTTCCGGATATTAGAAAAGTATCGAACCACCGGACCGTGCTTCAACGACGACATTCAAGGCACCGCGGCGATCACGCTCGCCGCTTTGTTGAGCGCGCTGCGAGCGACGAAGGGTCGGTTGGAAGATCAGAAGATTTTATTTTACGGAGCGGGAGAAGCGGGCGTCGGCATCGGAGAGTTGATCGCCATGGCCATGGAAAAGACTGGCATGTCGCACAAAGAGGCCATGGAGAGGTGCTACTTTATGGACAGTAAGGGGCTGGTGTGTAAAAGTCGTCTCGACGGGTTGCAGCACCACAAGATACCGTTCGCGCACGATGTAGAATACCAACCGGATTTGGCGTCGGCGATCGCCGCCATCGAGCCCACCGCTTTGATCGGCGTGAGTACGATAGGCGGTGCGTTCACCCAGGATATCGTCAAGTCTATGTGTGCGCTGAATGAGCGACCGATCATCTTCCCGCTCTCCAATCCCACGTCGAAGGCTGAGTGCACGTTTGAGCAAGCGATGGAGTGGAGCGACGGCAGAGTCGTCTTCGCGAGCGGATCGCCCTTCGATCCCGTCGTTCGTAAGCGCGACGGTGTCAAGGTTTTCCCCGCGCAAGCGAACAACGCGTACGTATTCCCAGCCCTCGGGTTCGCCGCCGCGCTGACGGACGCGTCTCAAGTCACGGATGATTTATTCCTCGCCGCCGCCGAGTCGCTCTCCGCCATCACGTCGGACACCGAGATCGACGCCGGCCATCTCTTCCCCGACATGAACTCCATTCGCGACGTCTCCGTCACCCTGACTGCTGAGATTTGCGAGATGATCGTCGCCAGAGGTCTCGGCCACGCGCCGAAGGGTGTGAAGACGCACGAGGATTGGTTGGAGTACATTCAATCGCACCAGTACCATCCGGGCGAGGAGCGTCTCGCGTCCAAACTCTGATTTATTCGTATTCGTTTCGAGAGCCAACGCGCACCGTCGAGCGTCGTCGCGCCTCGGTCTCGAAACCACCGTGTTATTATTCTCATTCATTCATTCATTCATTCATTCATTCACGCGCTCGCCCGCTCGAGCTCCCGTCCCGTCGCGTCTCGTCCCGATGGCGGACGTGACGGTTAAGGTCGAGCGTCCGCATTCTCTCCCTCCTCGCGCGCGAGAGACGCCCCATGGGGGCGAACGAATCGCGCGCGCGCGGCGCCGGCGACGCGTCCACGTCCTCGCGCGCGAGCGCGTCGGCGTCCTCGCCGTCGTCGACGCGCGAGACCGAGAGCGTCGGGCCCGCCGTGGGATTCGCGCGTCTGTTTTCCCTCGCGCCGGCGACGAAGCGCGCGGCGCGGGCGGACCTGTACGCGCGCCCGACCCACCTCGCCGAGCGCGTGCTCGCGTTCCAATACACGGGACCGCGGGACGAGGGCGACGAGAGGTACGCGCGCGCGCTGCGAGAGGACGCGGCGGCGCTGCGAGACGCGCACCCGTCGGGACACGTCCTTCTCATCGCGCTGAACGACGCGCTGACGTCGACGCGGGCGATGTACGATGATTTTGGGTGTTTCGTCGAGTTTCAATCGTTTTGGGAGCGTCCGCGAGGGGTGTGCGCGGGAGAGTTGGACAGCGTGTTGAGCGCGTGCTCGAGCGCGAAGAATTGGTTGGACATGTCGGACTCCAACGTCGTGTGCTTTCACGTGCGCGCGCACGATGGATTCGATGCGCCTGGAATGTTGCGGTACGTCGCGGCGTGCTTCATCGCGTACGCGAGCGCGGAGGAGACGACGATCGATGAGGCGTTCGGTGAGTTGCCGTCGCCGCCGCCGCGTGCGTTTATGCGCGAGCGCAGCGAGACGCCGTCTCGCGCGCAACTTCGGTACGGCGAGTACTTGTGCCGAACGGTCGACGCGCGAGGTCGAGGAGATGAGCGCGACGCGTCGAAGAGGGATTTTATCCCCACGCGGGGGTTGCGATTGAAGCGACTCGTCATCGCCGGAGGTTTAGCCATCGAACGAGGAGGATGGCGACCGTACACGCTCGTCTCGTGCCGCGGGCACGTCGTCGGCAAGAGCTGGACGCAGGGTATCGCTCCCGATTGGCACGGCACGAGGCACGGACTCGTGCCGATCGGGATGGAACTCGTGCGCACGGGACATCAGTTCAACACGACGGTGGAGATGTCGGGAGGGCTCGTGCTCGAGGGCGACGTCGTCATCTCGATGTTTCACTGGACTGGCGACGAAGCGAGGGACGAATTATCTCCCGTGATGACGTTCGCTTTTCACACGGGCTTCGTCGATCTCAGCGACGACGCCACCGTCGTACGCGTAACGCGAGACGAACTCGATTGCACGGACGAGACGTTGATACCGGAGGATTACTTTTTGGATTTAACCGTTCTCGCTGAAAATCGCGAGCGCGTCACCGAAAGCGTCAGCGTGCAGACGACGCCTAGCGTCGATGATAGTCTCGACGAACGGCGATCCTCGCCGGCGAATATTCCACCACCACCACCACCACCACCACCACCACCATTACCGTTACGTCCGCCTTCGAAGCTCAAGGGACCATCGCCGCCGCCGCCGCCCGTACCGCCGCCGCTCGTACCGCCGCCACCGCCACCGCCACCTCCGGGATCGAAGGTGCCGTCGACGGTGCCGTCGCCACCGTCGGCACCACCGATTCCGCCGCCACCGCCTATCGGGCGGTTCAAAGCGGTCTCTCTCGCCGCGAAACCCGTCGAGCGAGGCCCGACGCTGCGCAAAGTGTTTTGGGACAAGATTTCCGTGACGACGAACACATGGTGGGAAGACATCGACGATGACGAGTTGAACGACGCCGAGAAGGACGCGCTTGTGAAGAACTTTGAGATAAAGGCGGAGGTTAGCAAGAAACTGACGTCCAAGTCCAAAGACGCGTCCGGAATGCCGACGTTGATTCCGATTCCGCGAGCGAACAACATATCCATCATGCTTTCGCGTTTCCCGATGACGGCCGACGAGATCGTCGAGGCGATTCGCGAGGGCGATCCGAACGACGGACTCACGATCGAACGTTTGGCCGTGTTGCTTCAGTGCGAGCCCAAGGAGGAAGAAGTGGCGGTGATGCACCGTTTCGATGGCGACGTCTCCGCGCTCACGCCGCCGGAGAAATTTCTAATGGGTCTCGCCGGAATCGAGCGATTGGAGGAGAAGCTCGCGGCGCTCGTGTACGTTCGTCAGTTTTCGGAACTCTTGACTGAGGCGTACGCCGGATTACAGGCCATCGACACCGCGTGTCGCGCCGTCACTGAGTCGAAAACCTTACGGCGAGTCCTCGCGTGCGTCTTGCGCGTCGGCAACTTTTTAAACGCCGGCGGTCCGCGATCCACGACGGCGGGCGTCACGCTGGATTCTCTCCACAAACTTCGCGACGTGCGAGCGACGACGTCGTCGCACGCGGGCGGCCTCACCTTGCTCGACGTAGTCGTCGAACTCGTCGACCGACGACACGGAGAGACATCTCTCGCCGAAGAGCTCGGCGCGTGTCAGGCGGCGAGTCGCGTCGCACGCGTCGAACTCGAGGGCATCGTGCGCACCCTCACGCGAGGCGCGACGCGAATCAAACTCGAGAGCGAAAAGTCTGGACGACGTTTCGGAGGCTTCCTCGCGAACCTCGACGCGACGATCGACGCCCTCTCGTCCGAAGCCGCGCGCGTCGACGCCGCGTTCGCTCGTTTCGCCGAACTCTGCGGCGAATCTCGCCGCGCGCCCGAGGACATCTTCGCGAGTCTCTGGGCGTTCGCGCGCGCGTGCGACGCCTCGAGAGACGCCAGAACGCGTCGAGCGTCCACGAAGCGATCGTCATGACGATCCCATTGTAGTTTTACATTCTTTGGCGCGCGCGCGCGCCGCCGACTCCGGGACGAACGCGTCGGGACTCCCCGACACCACCGCGCGAACGCGCGTCTCTCCCGCCGTCATGTCGCGCGTCGCCTCGCGCGCGTTCACCCGTGGCGTGGCCACCGACCACTGGCTCCCCACTCGCGCTCGTGCGTGGCTGGAACGCGTCGAGAGCGCCGCCTTCACGCGCGCCCTCGTGGACGCGATGAAAACCGTTCCCTCGCTCGCCGGTCGCGAGGACATCACCGCGTCTCGCATCGCGTCTCGCGCCGAGGAACTCTACGCCGAGGAATCGTCCACGCGCCGCGAGCTCGGAGACGTCGAGTCCACGCACGTGAAGACGGCGGCGCGCGCGTTGGCGACGTACGAGACGCTGCGACCATTCTTGGGGAACGACGAGGCGACGCTCGAATTCGTGCGCGCGCGCGCCGGGAGCGAAAAGACGGCGACGACGATGAACGGTGGACTCGTGCGCGGGGCGTTGATGCTCAGATCCCGAGGGAATCGCGCGCGCGCGTTGGCTGGTATGGTGGCGAACGTGACGAATGATTTAGCGCCGGGCGCGTGGACGCGAACGGACGACGACGACGGCGGCGGCGGCGCGTCGTTCGAGACGACGACGTGCGCGTATCACGCGTTTTTTGAAAAGAGAGACGTCGCGTTCCTGACGACGACGACGTGTTGTTCGCTGGACGTGGAGGTGTGGTTCGGAAATGTGCGCGAGCCGACGGCGCGCGTCGAGCTCGCGGAATCGAAAGCGAACGGAGACGCGAGGTGTCGCGTTCGCGTGCGAACGACGAGAGAGTGAACGCGCGAGCGAACGCGCTTCGTGTAACGACGCGAGAGATTAGTGTAGTGCGGAGGACGCGCGCCCTCGAGCGCGAGCGCGTCCGCATCGCGCGTCATCACCGATCTCCGCGGCGTCCGCGTCTCGTCTCGCGAGGAAAAAGAACCGTTCGACTTCCGAATCGTCGCGCGCGAGACCGCGCCGCGTCGTCATGTCCTCCGACCGCGCGCCCGCGCGCGAGCGAACGAAAGACGCGTCGGCGTCGTCCGCGTTCGACGACGCGCGCGTCGCCGCCGTGCTCGCGCGCGTCGCGAGCGTCAAGGCTCGAAGCGACGCGCTCGACGAGAAGAAAACATCAGCGCGCGACGTCCTCGACGCGGACGCGCTAGACGTGGACGCGCTCGTCGATGGATTGGACGCGCTTCGCGTGACGTCCGCGCCGACGACGCGTCATCCCATCGCGCGAGTGCAGACGCCGCCGCCGCTGGCGCGAAGGAGGCACAGGCGAACGGTGTCGACGTCGGCGGCGGTTTCGGCGACGCGAGAGGAGAGCGCGGCGACGCGAGAGGTCGTAAAAAAGGTCGGGATCGTGCACGATGAAGCGATGGAATTGCACGAAAAGGAGGGACACTTTGAACAACCGGCGAGGCACAGGGTGGTGGTGAACGAGATAAAGGCGCAGAAATTGTACGAACGGTGCTCGCGAATCTCGGCGCGCGAGGCGACGGAGGACGAGCTTCTTTTGGCGCACTCGAGCGAACACGTGGCGTTCGTCGCGGAGGCGTTCGATGAAAAGGGCGAGGGTGTTCAGGTGATGACTGGGGAGAACGTGTTCTGCGACGATATATTTTTTACGCGCCACACCGCCGCGGGGGCGAGAATGGCGGCCGGGTGCGTCGTCGAGGCGTGTTCGGCGGTGTGTCGAGGCGAGTGCGATCGAGCGTTCGCGGTGGTTCGTCCGCCGGGACATCACGCGGTGTGTGCGCAAGCGATGGGGTTTTGTTTTTTCAACAACTGCGTCGTCGCCGCTCGAGCGGCGATGCGCGAGAGCGAGAGCATCCGCCGCGTGTGCATTCTGGATTGGGACGTGCACCACGGGAATGGGTCGCAGGATTTGACGATCGACGACGAGAACATCATGTACATTTCGTTACATCGGTACGGCGACGGATTCTATCCGGGCACCGGCGCGCCGTCGGAATTAGGCGCGAAGGGTACGAATGTAAACGTCGGGTGGAGCGAAAAGGGACTCAGCGACGCGGATTATCTAGCGGCGTTCGACGTCGTCATCGAGCCGGTGTTGCAATCTTTCGAACCGGACTTGATAATCATCGCGGCTGGGTTCGACGCCGCGGATGGCGATCCGTTGGGTGGCATGATGGTCACGACGCGCGGGTACATGCACATGACGAAGCGGCTCGTCGGGATTCAACCTCGAGTCGTCGTCGCGCTCGAAGGCGGTTACGCGCTTCGCCCTCTGGCGACGTGCGCGGCGGCGACTTTACGCGGTCTCTTAGGAGAAGAGCCCGAACCCATAAGCTCTCGGTCTCGACCGCGAAAGACGTCGATTGCTCTGTTGACACGACTCGCCGAGGCGCTCGGCGAACATTGGAACGTTTTCAAAAGCGAGAATTACAAAGAGTCTGTCCGGAACGTGGCAAAACGCGCGACGGTCGTCGGTTCGGTGAAGGAATATCCAGTCGGACGACGCGCGAAACCGACCAGTTCGTCTTCATCGACGCAGACAACGGTTGTGAGTTCGAGTTGATGTTGACGAGTTAACATTCACGTCGGCGTTTTTTGTGGCGTTTTCAGCCGTTTTGGGCGTCATTTCTCGTCTCCAGCTTGCGATGCCGAACGTGCGAACGCGTGTGAACTTTCTCTTGATACTGTGTCTCGGGCTTTCAGCGGTGGCGCAAGCCGCGGCTCCGAGCGCTCGGCGATCTCCAGGGAACCGACGCGCGCCTCGAAATCCGTCTCAAAGCCAAGACGACAATGAAAATTTTGACATGGCTGATGTCCAAGACTTCCTCGTGCAAGCGAGAGATGAATTTCTGTCCTCTTACACGACGAATACAATCGGGCGCTCCCGTTCTTCGACCGAAGCGCCGGAAGACATGGATTGGATCGCGTCCTTCTTCGCGAATCCCTCCCAGTCTCGTCGATCCCGTCGACGAAATCGAGGCGCTCGGGACGGAGCCAGTCGCGACCTTCCACCGGTGGTGGTAGACGACGCGGGTATCGACTTTTACTTGGCCGCTCGTTCGTATGCGCTCGAAAACGCCGTGAGCAGTCCTCGAGATGGCCGCGTTCACCTCGTCGTAAACTCTCGAAATGCGGCGCGCGCTGAAGACCCAAATCAATGGTGGTACGATTTTCTTTTCGCGACTCAGCGTCGTTACATCGATTGTGCGTCGAACGATGATTGCGCGAGCATCTTTCACAGAGGAGATGGACTCATCTGTTGCGATGTCGGTGCTGATTTCTTTGGCCACACGCACAACTCGTGCGTTGATTCGACCGACGAATGTCGACCGATGTGCGACCACGACGCTCCGTGCGCCGCAGGCCAGTACTGTTGCAAGCGTCGTAATCGCGTGCACGACTGGAATGTGTGCGTCGACAACTTCGTCGATTGCGATGACTACTGTCCGTATCAAGGAGAACACGCGTGTCCAAGAAACAAACAGTGCTGTTTCGTCGAACCCGTCGGGTACACGATTTGCATCGACGAGGGACTTCAGTGTCCGCCGCCGCCGCCCGAGTGCGCGCCCGGGTCTCTCGGCTCGGAATGTCTTTCGAATCCTGACAGAATATGCTGTGATGAGGTGTGTTGCCCGTATGCGCCCGCAGGAGAGGAGCAGTGGCGGTGTTGCGTGGTGTGCGGATTAACCATTTGCAACAAAGGGGACTGTCCAAATCCGTTCTGTCCTGCACCACCCTTTTGTTCCATACCCGGAAACGAATTAAAACCGTGCGACCCGCCTGGTGTCGGGCGAACGCTGCCGTCGGATGAGGGTATATGTTGCGGCGACACGTGTTGCAGCAACTCTACTGGGTCAACGAACTACTGCTGCGAGGATCCAGTCGACTCGGGGAATTTCGTGTGCCAGGGCTCGCCGTGCACTGGTCCCCCGCCCGGGAACTGCGACGGTCGTCCCGATCTGACACCCTGCGGAGACGACCGCTTCTGCTGTGACGAAACATGTTGTTCGTCTGGCGATTTTTGTTGCCCGCAGATCGATTCGATGACGGGGGCGATCACTTCGTACACGTGCCAGGCGCAATGTAAATACCCGCTGTGTCGGTTCCAAGATTCGTCGTGCCCCAATGACCAGCAATACGGAGTGTGTGGGAGTTGCGGGAACGGCGCAGGGTGCCCGTATGCGTGCCAAGCTTGCGTCGGCCAACCTCCGAACGACCCGGCGTCGATGTGTCAATACACAGACGGGACGATGAGCGGAACCACGTGCAATGGCGTCGACGACGCACTCGGCGCTCCGTTTACGTGCAACTGCAATAACGGTGGTTGCGGCGGCGCCGTCGGGTGTCGCGGAGGAGGAAACTGTTGCGCGTGCCAAGCGAACAACCAGCGCGGAGGATGCCAGTGCTCGCCTTGAGCGCGAAACAGCTGAAAGAGCGAGACTCACAGCGTACATACAATTACAACATCGATGTAAAGACGTCTACTCCGGCTTACGTCCGACGACGACCGCCGCCGCACCAAACGGAAACATTCTCGACGCCTCCACCGCCTCGCATCCCAACATTTCGAGCTCGGCCACCACTTCTTCCGGCGTTCGCGCCGCCTCTATGGACCGCCCGAGATACTCGTACGCCTTTCTCTCCCCGTTCAGCGTCGCCCCGATCAACGGCAGCATCACTCGCAACCACGCTCGAAGCAACCATCCGAACGCGCCGCGAGGCGGGAACGCGTCCACGATCGCGATCGTCCCGCCCGGTTTCACGACGCGCACCATATTTTCCAGCGCGGTTTCGAAATCTGGGAAATTTCTCAGCGTATAACACGTCACCGCGACGTCGAACGAACCTTCCTCGAACGCCTCGTTCAATTTCGCCGCGTCCATCACCTCGAACGAGTTATTCGGCATTTTCCTTCGCGCCTCGCGAATCATCCCCGGCGAACAGTCCACGCCCGCGACGTCCACCGCCAGGTGCGCGAGCGTCGAGTACATGACAGCCTCCGTCACGTTACCCGTCCCGCACCCGACGTCCAACACGCGCGCTCCTCGCGTCAACACGCGCCTTCCGTTCGGGAGCGCGTTCAGCACCGCTCGATATCCACTCTCGAGCGCGCGCGCGCGCCACGCGTCGACGAATCCGAACGCCAGCCATCCATTCACGACGTCGTACGTCTCCGCGACGCGATCGAACATCTCTCGAACGAACTCGAGCTTCGGCGCCCCGGTCATCGTCGTTCCCTCGCGCGCGCTCGCGCGGTCGTACGCGCCCATCGCGCGCGCGCTCGGACGCGCGCGACGGCGTCTGTCGACCTGAAAACCTGAACGCGACGCGGCGTCACACTCGCGCGCGCGACGCCCACCGTTCGTCGCCGCGCGCGCGCGAATCGACGCGTCGATCGAGGTCCCACGCATCGCGCGCGTTCGTCATGTCCGTCGCCGCGCGCGCGTCGACGTCGACGACGCGAACGGCGTCGAGAGGTCACGGCCGTGGGCGCGTCGTCCGAGCGACCGAATCGCGCGTTCCGCGTCGCGCGCGAGTCGCCGCGCGGATGTCGGCGAGCTCAAACACCGCGCGTGCGTCGCAACGAACCGCCTTCGACGACGCCGTGCGGGATGGACGCAACGTCGTGCCGCTCTTTCGACGAATGTTTGACGATCAGTTGACGCCCATCCTGGCGTATCGAATGTTGGTCAAGGAGGACGAGCGCGAGGCGCCGAGCTTTTTGCTCGAGTCCGTCGTCGGCGGCACGCAGATCGGTCGGTATTCGTTCTTGGGGAGACGACCGGCGATGGAGGTGACGGCGAAGGAGTACGAGGTGACGGTGACGAATCACGGGACGGGGGCGAGCGAGACGACGCGAGAGGACGACCCGATGGAGGTGATGAAGAGGATAAGCGAGGATTGGCGACCGTGTAAGACGCCGGGATTGCCGGATTGTTTCGCCGGTGGATGGGTTGGGTTCACCGGGTACGATACCGTGCGGTATCAGTATCAGAGTAAGCTGGATTTCGATCGGGCGCCGACGGACGATAGGGCGCTTCCGGATATTCATCTGGGTCTGTACAAGGACGTCGTGGTGTTCGATAACGCCACGAAACAGCTGTACGTCGTGCACTGGGTGCTGACGGACGAGTACGAGAGCATGGATGAGGCGTACGAGCGAGGCATGGACGCTTTGGACGAGATGATTGATGATTTACATCCGGCAAAGTTGCCGGATTTGCAGCAAGGGTACGTCAACTTGGAGCTCAACCAGCGACCGAGCGAGCCGAAGGATAGCACGATGACGAAGGATGAGTTCCTGGGCGCGGTGGCGGCGACGAAGGAACACATCAAGGCGGGTGATATTTTCCAGCTCGTGCTCAGTCATAGATTTCAGCGTCAAACGCGCGTGGACCCGTTCGAGGTGTACCGGGCGCTGCGCGTCGTGAACCCCTCGCCGTACATGATTTATTACCAAGGTCGAGATTGCATGTTGGTCGCGTCGAGTCCGGAGATTTTGTGCCGCGTGGACAAGGAGCGCACGGTGGTGAACCGTCCGCTCGCGGGAACGCGCATGCGAGGTAAAACGCAAGAAGAGGATGAGGCGCTCGAGGTGGACCTCTTGGCCGACGAGAAGGAGCGCGCGGAACACGTCATGCTCGTCGATCTCGGTCGCAACGACGTCGGACGCGTGTCCAAGGCTGGAACCGTCAAGGTGGAGAAACTCATGGAGATTGAGCGATACTCTCACGTCATGCACATTTCCTCGACCGTGACGGGTAACTTGATAGATAACCTCGGGCCCTGGGACGTCCTTCGCGCGGCGCTTCCCGCGGGCACGGTGAGCGGCGCGCCCAAGGTGCGAGCGATGCAAATAATCGACGATTTGGAAGTCACGCGCCGGGGACCGTACGGAGGCGGTATCGGTTACGTCGGTTTCACCGGTGAGATGGATATGGCGCTCGCGCTTCGAACGATGGTGATTCCGACGCGTCAAGCGAAAGAGAGCGCCGGGTCGAGAGAGTGGATGATTCACCTCCAGGCTGGCGCCGGCGTCGTCGCCGACTCGAACCCGGAAAGCGAATATCAAGAGACGGTGAACAAGGCAGCGGCGCTCGGTAGAGCCATCGATTTGGCGGAGTCCGCCTTCACCGACTAAGCGACTTGTTCATATTTCACATGGCTAAACATTTCTTTGAAAACGCGCGCGCGTTCTCGCTCCTCACCCCGCGCGACTTTGTCATTGGGAAGACACCGTCTTTTGTTTCTTGTTTGGACGACCTTTCGCGAAGTAACCGGGTGCGCGCTGTTTGTGCGCGGTGCCCCGTTTGCCGCGCTTGGTCTTCTTTTTTGTTTTCGGCGTCTCCTCTTCTTCTGACTCAGACACCGTAATGTCTTCTTCGCTAACATTCTCCTCTTCCGGCGTCTCGTCGACGCGCGCGCGCTTCTTTCCCCGCGCCTCCTTTTCGGCCGTTTGCTTTTGCTCTCTCGCGGCGCGTTTTCGGCCGAGATCGATGTATTGGGGAAAGTCGAGCGCCACCCCGCGAATCGCGCCCGGATTCTTCGGTGGTTTCCTACCCTTGCACCAAGTAGGGTCCATCTTCACGATGCGCCGAAGGAGAAATCCGTGTCTACTATCCACGGGCGCGGTGATGACTGTGAATGCGTGTTCGAAAGCGCTCTTCACTTGTCTGCACGCGTACGAATTCCTGCCGAGATCGTTCGTCTCGTCCTGAGGATCTTCGATTGCCCAAAGAAACGGTCTATTGTCTTCGAACATTCCCTTATCGCGCTTCTTGAAAAAGCCAGGACCCTTCCCACCGCACGAGATTCCGACTTCGTCGGCGTTGAGCCGACGCCCGAAGAGCTCAAAAAAGTCAATCAGGAGCGTCCCGAGGCATCCTTCGCTGGCGTCGCTCGCGCCGTGCGAACCGGCCCAGGTTGACTTACACGTCGTGTTATGTAACTGCAAGTGCGCCATGACCATGCACAGTAAGGCATACGAACCGATACCGCCCGAGTACACTTCGTTGAGTCCTCGCTGGTGGAGAAACGCCTTCAAAACCGTCGTGAGAGGTCGCAATGCCGGAAAACGTTTCATATTCTCACGCACTATTTCCGCACTCGCCGGTCCGTTGGCGACGTCAAAACTGATATCGAACTGGTGTCCGCTCTGGACTTCCTCGAATTTCACGATGGGTACTCGCGCCTTGGCTATGAGTTGGATTTTCCGCGCCATGCCTTTCCGCGCCAACGAGATGGCCAACGCCTTCAAACACAGCGCCGGGTTCTTCGCACCGCTGTCCAATATGACGGCATCGATGTCCGAGCTCGGTAGATACATACCGGTAGCGAAGGATCCGTGCACTTCGAATCGCGCGGCTGGCCAAATGTCCTTGACAATGTCCCGAACTCGTTCCACCGCCGCCGCTCGAGACGCGGCTTCCTCCTCCGTCGGTTCCAAGTACCGACTAAAGTCAACAATCTCTTGATGCAACCGTATCAGAGGCGACTGCAAATTTCTCAAACGCTCCACCGTGCCCGGTGGACACCAACGCGGATTCTCGTTCGGGTCAAAGCGTTCCTCCTCGGGCGCCTCCTCCTCGGCGTTCTCCACCAGCGCCTCCACCGCCGTGGCGCTCGCGCTCCCGGGCTCGTTCCGTATCGGCGTCGAATCCAGATACGAAAAATCAATCACATCGTCCCCTAGTCCATCCTCAGTCACCGGTAACGCGCGCTGTTCCTTCTTCGCGCCGCCGATTCTCGACCGAGTCGCGTCGAGCGTCGCCGCGCCGACCCCGACCCCGACCCCGAGCCCCAATCCTCCCGTCACCCGCTCGTACTTGGGCGCCGCGATCTCCCCGGCCTCCGTCATCGCGCCCACCCCTCCGACGTCTTCTCCGACCTAGGTTTCCTCCTCTTTCGTCTCGTTCTCCTTTTCTTCCTCGTCGTCGTCGCTAGGGCGCTTCGCCTTCGCCTTCGCCTCGGCTCGTCTCGCCCGCCACGAGTCCACCGCCCGTCGCACGACGCCGAACAAGAGCGACGCCGCGAGTAAGAGATTCCCGATGCGTCTCGCGCGCTCCTCGCTCTTCGCGCGCGCGCGCTCCTCGACGAATTCGGGCACGTCGTCGAGCGTCACGCTCTGCGCGTCGCGCGCGGTGGAAAACGTCGCCCGCGAGCTCGCGGAGTCGCTCGCAGCCTTGGAGACGGTGAACGCGCCGTCTCTCCCACCACCGCGACGCGCGCCCATCGACGAAAACCTCGCGTCGCGCGTTCGTTCGTTCGTTCGCGCGCGCGCTCGGAAATGCCGACCGGCGGCGGCGATGCCGACCGCATCCACCGACGCGCGGCGCGAGCGCGTCGTCGTCGACCGTCCGTGGACGGTACACGTCATCTCTCGGCGTCTCGCGCGCGCGTTCGCCGCTGATGACGAGCGCGCGCGACGGGGGCGACGATGAATCGCGCGCGCGCGCATCGCTCCCAGTCGTGCGCGTCGTCGATGGACGCGCCCTGGTGTACGACGCCGACGACGCGGTGACGCTGCGCGTCGAGCGACGGGTGGTGGGCGCCATGGTCGGCGCGTTGCCGGGGTATCGATCGCAGGACGCGGCCAAAGGTCTGCCGCTGGAGCTGTGCGCGGAGGAGGCGGCGCTGTGCGCCGAGCGCGGGTGGGCGCGATTGACGGGCGAGCGGGACGGGTCGATGGAGGCGTTCGTCGCGCACAGGACGTCGGTCGATGGTGACGCACGGGTCGTGTCGACGTCGAACGCGGTGCGAGAGGAGGCGAAGGCGAGGGCGAAGGCGAAGAGACAGTCGAGGGGGTGGGGCGGCGGCGGCGGCGGACGTAAAAAGGCGAAACCGGGGGCGGCGAACGTGGTCGGGTGGCAGAAGGCGGTGTCCGGGACGTCGTACGTGAGTTTGCCGTTGCAGAATCGAAGTGATGGGGACGCAGCGCGCGCGGGGTGGACGTTTCCGTCGACGAGGGCGGAGAAGGAGCGGTACGCGGTGTTTAAGGATTTGCACGACAAGGCTTTTTACTTGACGTCGGGGACGAAATTCGGGAGTGATTTCTTGGCGTATCCGGGAGATCCGATTTTGTTTCACGCGCATTACACCGTGCGTATAGTGTCGTGGGATAGAGTGATGCACCCGCTCATGATTTCCGCGTCGACGAGGATGTCGCACGCCGCGCGGAAGAATTTTGTCGTCGCCGCCGTGCGCGCGGCGGACGAGTCAGAGCAAAATTTTGAAGTGCACTACTTCACGCTCGAGGCAGACGTCGACTTATCGTCGAATAGAGGATACTAATAGGTGGTTGAAATATTTACACGTTCTTCGTAGCTAATTGAGCCTCCAAATCGAGGATGGCGCTCTCGATGGCGACGCACTTCCGCGTCGTCGCGTACCACTCCTTTTCTAGTTGGGTAAACTCCTTCGCCGCCGCCTCCTGCTGAAGCTTACGCTGCACGTTCAACTCATTCACCGCCGTCTTCGTCCTCGCCAACTCCTCCTCGTACGATTTCAGCGTCGCCTCCGCCCACGCGTTTCTCGCTCGCCACGCCGCGGGCGCGTACTTCAAACCCAACTCTAAATTCGTCACCCGCGTCGCCTGGTGCTCCAACTGCGCGCGCGCGTTATCGATCGCCACTCCCCACGCCTCGACGTCGTTTCGCTTGTTCTGCGGCGGCGGATCCAAACGATACCGCAGCGCGTCCGGGATCGCCATCGATTCCCCTCGCTCGACCCGCGCGAGCTCCTCTCGCACCAACGCCATCGCCTCGAGATCCAGCGCCTTGGCCGGCGCGAGCGACTCGAGATACTCTTTCCCTCTCTTCGGCATCCGTCGCATCTCCTCCGCGACGAGCTGATCGACGCGCGGACGCCAATCCACGCCCAAATCGTCCACGTACGGCAACGCGGCGGCGGCGTCCTCGGACGACGTCCCCGTCCACTCCCTGTTCGCCACCGACGCGGACGCCGACGCGGGAAGCGCGGGAAGCGTCGCCGTCGTCGTCGTCGTCTTCATCGCGACCGATCGTCTCGTCGCGTCGCCGACGCGCGACCGATCGTCTCGAAGTGCGGTCGCCACTCGCGCGCGCTCGCGCACAGATGCGCGCGCGGCACCGCGACGTCCTCGTCGCCGCGCTCGAGCGATTGAACCTGGACCTGGACGAAGACGAGATCGAGTACGTCGCGAGCGGCGCGGTGGAGGACGACGAGCGCGGGACGACGGTGGCGCGGGATGAGTTTGTGGATTTTTCGTGGCCCGTCTTCGCCGCGCGCCTCGACGACGACGAGGCGCGCGCGCAGGCGATGGCGGGAGAGATTCACGACGCGTTCGACGACGACGAGGGGACGTCGGTCGACGGCGCGGTAGAGGGGGCGACGAGGCGAGCGCCGGTGTTTTTGGGCGAGGGGTGGGACGAACAACAGGCGGCGGAGAAGAGAGCGAGGGACGAGGAACGAAGCGCGGCGGGCAGAATGTTCGTCGTGAACGCGATGGGAACGTCGGGAACGTTAAAATCGAGCGCGGAGGCGAAGGAAAAGGAAAGGTCGAGGCGACAGGGCGAGCGATTGGCGGCGGAGGCGGAGAGGGAGAGAAAAGAGATGCGCGAGGAGTTGTCGACGGCGCGCGCCAAGGCGGCGCGGTTGCGCGTCGACGGGAGAGGGAAAACCTTGGCGAACGTCGACCTGGGACCGTTTAATCTGCCGAACCCGGGAGGTGGTGTGGATCTCATCGAGGACGCGTCGCTCACGCTGACGCCGGGACGTCGCTACGGCCTGATTGGTCGCAACGGGAAGGGAAAGAGTACGCTATTGAAACACATCGCGGCTCGACGAGTGAAGGGCATCGACGACTCGTACAGCGTACACTACGTGACGCAAGAGGTTGAACTTGACGAGGATGAAGAGTCCATGTTACCGGGAGAGATCGTGTTGCGCGCTGACTTGCAGAGAGGACTACTGTTGGATGAACAGGCACGTCTCGAGTCGAGCGAAGACGCCAACGAGCTCGCGCGTTTACAAGAAGTAAACGCGAAACTCGACGCCATAGGCGCGGCGAGCGCACCGGCGCGCGTCGCCGTGTTGCTGAAGAACCTCGGATTTTCGGAGGTGCTCATCGCTCGACCGATGAAGGCGCTCTCGGGAGGGTGGCGCGTGCGAACCGCGTTGGCCGCAGCGCTTTTCGCAGAGCCCGACGTGCTTCTGCTCGACGAGCCGACGAACCACTTGTCCATCTCCGCCGTGATGTTTTTGAGTCGAGAGTTATCGACGAATCCGGTGTGGGGATCGAGAATCATCGTCACCGTGAGTCACGATCGACACTTTTTAGACGAAGTGACGACGGATAGCTTGCACATCTCCGGCGCCGCAAAGCGACTCACGTCGCACAGGATGGCGTACAGCGCGTGGGCGAAGAAGCGCCGCGAGCAACAAATCGCGCTCGGTCGACGCGTCGAGCAGCGAGCCGAAAAGATTGCCGCGCTTCAAGCGTTCGCGAACCACGGATTCAAGTACGGCGGTTCTTCTTCGGCGATCGGGGCGATGAAAAAGCGCGAGAAGGAGGCGCAGAAGCTCGAGCTCGAGGCGGAGACGGAGGCGGGTTTGATGGCGGATTTGGAAGAAGACGCGGAGTTGGCGCTCAATCTCCAAGCCGGCGGTGAGCTGCGTCAAAATATCGTGCGTTTCGATGCCGTCGCGTTCAAGTACCCGGGAGCGGAGGACGAGAACGACTTGTTCTCGGACGTTGACTTGAGCGTCGACGCCAAGTCTCGCGTCGTCTTGCTCGGCGAAAACGGTCAGGGTAAGACGACGATGGTCAAACTCATGACCGCCGCCCTCGAACCGACGAACGGGCTAATCACTCGAGACCAAGGCGCGCGCGTGTGCTTGGTAAATCAGCACCACGCCGAACAGCTCGCCTTTGACAAGACGCCGCTCGCGTTCATGCTCGACAAGTTCCCCGGGGACGGCAGTTACGCGCACGAGCAGCAACTCCGCTCTCATCTGAGTGGATGTGGTGTGCTTACGGAGTTACAAAACGTGCCCGCGCTCGCGCTGTCCGGTGGACAGAAATCCCGCGTCGCGATGGCGGCCGTCTCGTATCAGAAGCCGCACCTGATCATTCTGGATGAGCCCACCAACAACCTCGATTTAGAATCGTGCGAGGCGCTCGCGTCGGCGATCGAAAACTTTAAAGGCGGCGTGGTCCTGGTGAGTCACGATCAATACTTTGTCGAACGCGTGGCGAAGGAGGTTCTCGTCATCGAGGGCGGCGTCGTAAAACGTTTGGATTCCTTCGCGGCGTACAAAAAGTCCATCGCGAAAAAGCTCGCGGCGGCGGCGTAGACGCATCATTTCACTAGCACGCGGTGCGCGCTAACTATATTTGTAGTGATAGATTGATTCGTAGTGGGTGATGCACGTGGTTATTATGTGAGCTGGTCAAATGCAGATTAATCAATCAAACCATCTAGACGTTCGTTTCGGGCGTCTAAACGGTCTCTCTACAGTGTTCGAGCGAGTCGCGTCGTGCGTGTTTGTTTACCACTCGAAGTCCGCCGCGGGGTTGTCGCCAGACTCGGAATCGGAGTCATCTTGAAACAAACCCTTCTCACGCAAGTAACCGATGGCCGCGGTCAACGCGTTATCCTTAAACTTTAAGTAAAACTTGCCGGCGTCTTTGTCCTCGGAAACCACGCACGTCGCCCACGTCGCGGTGGAGGTCTCGTCCGGCGTACCACCGACACCACCACCGACATCGGTGTCGCACACAGCCTTCATCCATTCAGTCGCGTTCAACTGATCCTTCAACTGATCCGCGACGTACGCAACCATGGCAATCTTGTTCGTTTGGTCGTTCGATCCGATGATGAGCTTGGAGATGTGTCCCGAGCAACCCTTGCGCTCTTCTTCGTTGGCCGGATCCGGGATCGCGTTCATGCCCTCCATGGACACCTCGAGCAGAGCGAGGTTATCCCCAGCCTCTTGCATGCGCGTGCAAAAGCACGTGAGTCCGGACATATCGGCCGCGCCCTCGATCTCGACGCCCTTCTTCCCGCCCTCCTTGAGGGCCTTGGCCACCTTCTTCTCCGCAACGCCCGCCGCCTTGGCGGCTTCGCACTTCGGCCATTCCTACGTCACGCGCGAATCCAACGTCATCGAACACCGTCAGTCTCCTCTCTCCGCGCGTCATCGCCCGCACGACTCCACCACGCGTCGTGCCCCGCGCGTCATCCATTCATCATCCATTCGACCCCGCTCGATCCGATCTCGATCCATCCATCCATCCATCCACGCGCCATCGCGCGTCCGAACGAACGAACGAACGAACGAACGCGACACCGACGTCGAACACCGTACCGTGGTGAAAGACATTATCCACGAAGCTCTCGCGCGCGTTGTGACGACGCGCGTCGACGCCGCGATGGGGGCGATCGCGACGCGCCCAATCGGTCCACCACCGGCGGCGGTCGCCACCCTAAACCCTAAAAACCGGATCACGTATAGGGTTTAGGGTTTAGACGACGCGACGACTTCGGGACGACTCGGGACGCGCGCGCATCGGACGACGCGCTCGAACGATCGATGGCGGCGGACGCGGACGCGGACGAGGCGTGCGCGCTGACGGATGAGGAAGGTGCGACGCGACGCGACGCGATGCGATGCGGTGGTGGTCTTTATCGAACGCGATGATGACGACGGTGATGATGGATGCGAGGCAACGGTCGACGTTTCGGGCGCGCGCGACCGACGCGACCGACGGCGTCGATCGTCGTCGCGGGAGGCGTGGACGACGCGCGCGGTGGTCGCGCGATGTCGCGTTCTCGCGCGCGGCGCGCGGGAGGATACATCGCTCGCGCGTGTCGATGGAGACGTCGACGTCTCTCGGACTGACGCGAGCGACGGATTCGATCGATCTCGCAGCGTCGGACGCGCTGTACGAACTGACGCGGTTGGCGGGGATGGACGTGCGTCGAGAGGTACACGATGCGGTGTTGGAACTGTGTCGCGCGCGCGTCGTTCCCACGGCGGTGGCGCAGGTGCTTCGATCGTTGGCGAATAAGGCGGCGGACGCGCGCGAGAGCGGCGTGCGGGACGCGTTGGCGGCGACCGGGGGATAGACGCGGGACGCGCGAGAGAGGGAACCGACGATGAGGTGGAGCGAACGAGCGAGTGGATGGATGGATGCGTCGCGATTTTCGCTCGAGGATGTCTGTAGATGATTTCGTGTAAAGATGCGGCGACACACCGCGCCTCGCGATTCGGCGTCATGACCGCGCGCGCCTCGACGATCGCGTTTCGATCCATCGCGTCCACGACGTCCCTCGCGCGCGAGAGCGCGTCTCGACGACGACGCGCGGCGTGTCCCCGACCAAGGCCATCGCGCGTCTCGTGCGGCCCGTTCGATTGGTTGCAAAACAACAAGGACATCGGCGGTCGGGACACGACGTTCGAGGCGCAACAGGAGATTCTTCGTAAGCGTCGGTCCGGGGCCAATCTCGGCAAGGAGGTGGCGGCGCGTCGCGCCAAGGTGAGCCGATTCGTGAACAAGAAGCTCCCCTCGGCGGAGCAAAAGGCCATCGAAGAAAAAAATCGAAAAAAGGCGAACGCGCTGTCCAAGGAGGCGGTCAAGGGTGGGATACCGCTTCCGATGGCGAGTTTTGGCATGCCCGAATTCGATGGCGGCGAAAGATTCGATCTTCGCGGCAAGTACGTGGACGAGGGGTGGGTCGATCCCGAGGACGCCAAGCGCGGCGCGGGCGGTTTCGGCGGTTTATTCGGGAAGAAGGAAGCACCGAAGAAGAAGGGTGAGAAACCGAAAAAGAAGGGTTGGTTTTGATTTGAGTTGCGAGCGCACCGCGTGTAATGGATTTGTTATTGTACGTACTGTGGTATTTCGGCTAAAAATGTGTCGTCTAAAATTCAGCTACTTAGTCGCGGTGCTTCTCGGAGCACCACAACGCGGTGCCGCCCTCCGTGCACCCGCTGGCGACGAGCATCATATTCGGCGCCCATTTCACGCACGTCGGTAACCCGGCGTGGCGCGCGCGCCACTGCGACACGGCGAACCCGGTGTTCGCGCTCCACACGTGAATGCGAGAATCCGCGCCACCGCTCACCACGAACTCTCCGTCCGGGGAAAAGCTCGCCTCCATGGGCGTCACCGCGTGCTGTTGCTCGCCCGATCCGGGCACGCGAATACGCATGATGTGTTCACCGTTGAACGCGTTCAAAATCGTGATGAAATTGCCGCTCACGACGAGCATTCTCTCCCCCGACGGCGAAAACTTGACGCACGAAACCGCGGGCGGCGGCTCGTTGGGATTGAACAAATAGTTTCCATTTCTGTCGTGAAACGCATCGAACTGCGCGAACGCCCCTTTACTATAACTCCCTGTCCCGTAGAGTTTAATCGCTCCGTCACCCTCCGTGACCGCGAACACTTCCCCTTGCGAATCGTACGCCACGTACGGAATCGCGGGACACTGCGGAATCGCCGCGCAACACTTGGGCGTTCGCAGATCCCACAACCGCACCGTGAGATCGGCGCTCGCCGTCAAAAAGTTATCGTTCGTCGCGCTCATCGCGATCGACGTCACCGCGTCCGTGTGTCCCTTGAAATACCGCAGGTACGTGTTGTCGTGCAGCGAGTGATAGCGCACCGCGTGGTCGTCGATCGCCTTTCCGCCCGCGCCCTTGCTCCGGGACGAGTAAATCACCGCCGCCGCGCTGTGCGTGAAGCACACGTTCGAACACCCGTACTTTTTACTATACAGCGTCTTCGTCTTGACGCCCGTGTTGGTGTTGTAGAGGTGAATCGCGTCGTCGTCCCCGGTGGTGACGAGCGCATCCTCGGTGTGATGAAAGTCGAGCGCGTTCACCGCAGACGCGTGGTCGCGGAAGAAACGGCCGGGGGACATGCGCGAGACGGCCTCGACGTCGAGCGCCACCATGGCGGCGGGCGAGATGTGCGACGCGTCGGCGTGTGGGGAGAGAATCCATGGCTGCGGTGGATTCTCGCGCGAGCGCGCGAAAACGAGAACGCCGACGGGGAACCGCCGACGCGGGCGCGCGATGACGACGCGCGTGAAACGATGGGAACGATCGTGAGGGTTACGAAGATGTTGTTTATACACAAATTTTCCAAAATTCTTGCAAAATTTTGCAGACACGACGCAGACGCGTCGAGCAGAGACCCGCGCGGTCCCGACGGGGAAGAAAAAGAAAAAGATTACGAAGAATTCTTTATCCCTTCTTTTTTCCCACCCGAAAAGCACCAACAACCATGGCGTGATCGCGTTCGTACGGTTCTAACGTGAGCTGTTCGGCCGGCTTGAAGCCTTCCGTTTGCAGCTTCTTGACTTCGCGCGCGAAGACGGCCTCCGGAGCGGCGGTGGAATCGATGCACGACGCCTTGATGGAAATCATAAAGTTGCCACCTTGCTTGAGGAAGTACTGCGCGTTCAAACCGACGATACGAGCTTGATCCGGCTGCGCCACGTCCGCGAAGATGGTGTCAACCATACCGACCAACATGCGGTACTTTTGCGGGTGACGCGCATCCTCGATGATGGGAATGACGTTGGTGCGCTTCTTCGCCATGTTGACCAAGTCGCGACCGGAACGGTGAGAGAACTCGACCGCGTACACGGTCCCTTCCGGACCGACCAAATCGGAGCAGTGCGACACCGTGGTACCGGAAGCACCGCCGAGGTAAAGGATCTTCGATCCCGGCTTGATGTGAATGTTGTCCAAACCGCCGAGAATGCCCGCGGCAATTTTCGATCTGAACGGGTTCCATACGCGGTACTCCGTCTTCGTACCGTCAGCCTCATCGACAGAGATGCGCTTCTCACCGTACACGCTCTCACCAACTACCATGTTACGCGTCACGAGCGCATCCTCCTTACCGCGCGCGACGAAGACGCCCTCGTGGCGATGCTTTTCGACGACCACCTTGGAACCGCCCTTCATGCCTCCTCGTCCGCCACCGCGTCCACCGCGTCCGCCACCGCGTCCACCACCGCGTCCACCGCCACGTCCGCCGCCACGTCCGCCGCCACGTCCGCCGCCACGTCCGCCGCCTGTTGATTATTACGAAAAGCGCGCGTCGGTTCGTCAGTCGGCGCGCTCTGGTTACTTTTTCACCTCTAGGGAATCCGCCGAGGCATTGACGTCCCCGACTCGCGCGCGACCTCGCGCGAGCGTCTCACGCGCGCGCGACGCATCTAAAACATTCCCATCGTCTCGCGCGCGCGGTCTCGCCCCATCTCGATCGCTCGATCGACGCGTACCTCGTCCACCGCCTCCGCGTCCTCGTCCGCCGGGCGAAAAACCTGCGCGAGCGAAAACGTCCAATGCGCGCGTCGTCAGCCTCGTTCCTCTCGCGATTCGCCCGTCATCCCGCGCCGATCGATCAAAACATTTCAGCCGCATCCGTGCGTCTCGCGCGCGTCTCGCGCGCATCGTCGCGCGCGCGCGGAGACGCGTTCGACCTCCCACCGCCGGCCGCCGCCGCCGATCCGAGGCAATTGCGATTGATTCGCCCCGCGCTTCGCGCGCGATCGCGCGCGACGATCGCGCGCGACGGAAACCGACGTAAACATAGTCGCGTCGCTCGTCACGCACCGCCTCGGCCGCCGCCTCGTCCCATCGGTGCGCGCATGGTGACCGACCGCGCGCGCCAATGCGGCGCGGATCGTCCACCGGTCGGGACATGCGTCGTGGAGTCCCCACGCCTTGAGTCATGACCCGTGAGGGGTGCATGGGCACGCGCGCCGACCGGCGGGAACACTCGCGACGACGCGCGACGACGACGTTCGGCGCGGAAAAAAAGAACGCTGCGAATGGAATTAAAACACTCTCTCGACGGAACGTCTCGACGCGTCGAGTTTTCCGACGAAGAGTCATCGACGAGACGCGGCTCGCGTCTTCGTCCGCGCGCGCGCGCGCGCCGGGCCCTCCGTCTACGCGTCGACGACGGCGATGGCGTCAATCTCCACGAGCGCGCCCAGGGGCAAACCCTTCGCCTCGATCGTCGCCCGCGCCGGCGAGTTTTCCGGGAACCGTTTCCCATAGATGGCGTTCACCGTCTTAAAATCATTCATATCGGCCAACATGATGGTGGTCTTGACGACGTCGTCGTACGTCGCGCCCGCCGCCGCGAGCACTTCCCCGATGTTCTTCATCACCTGTTCCGTCTGTTCCTCGATCGAGTCCCCGGCGAATTCCATCGCGGGCGTGAGTCCGATCTGTCCGCTCACGTACACGGTGTTTCCGACCTTGACGGCTTGGTTATACGGACCCGCGGCGGCGGCGGATGTGTCGGTGCTGATGATTTCCTTCGCCATGGCGCGCGTCGGTGCGGCGCGAGGGCGAGAGGAGGTCACGCGCGAGGGGCGACGCGCGAACGGGGCGGTGCGAATGATCTCTTTGGCGGTGAATCGCACGGACATGGTGCGTCGAGAGGCGTCGAGTGAGGGGAGATGTCTCGGGAGCTCGAATGGGCAGAGGGGGCTCCGTCGAGCGTCTTCGGGACGCGCATGGTATTAAAATACGCGATGGGCGATGATGAGTGATGGACGATAGTAGTCGCGATATTAGTCGCGAGTTGAGGTCGAAATCGAACGATGCTCGTCGGCGATGATGCGGTTGAGGACGCGGCGAAGCCAGAGGGCCTTGAAGAGGGATTTGACGACTTGCGTGGCGACGATGGTGAACCAGACGCCGTTGACGCCGTACGTCGGGGCGAGGGCGGCCGCCATGGGAAGGCGAGTGAGGTTGAGCATGAGGGCTATGATGATGACGGGGTAGGTGATCCCGGTGCCGTTGAAGGCGCCCTCGACGGCGCACTCGAGCGCCATGAAGGAGACGATGGGGAAGTTCCAGTACATGTACGTCGCCGCGCGCGAGGCGACGATGGGGTCCGAGGTGAGTAATCCGATAAATTGCGGAGCGAATCCGATGAAGATGAAGGCGAACGGTAACAGAGCGACCATTGAGATTTGGCACGCGCTCCAGCACGAGTCTCTCGCGCGACTGGCGTTACGAGCGCCGATCCACTGACCCACCAGGGTGCTCGCGCCGACGCGAAAAGCGTCCGTCACAGTGTACGGAATGTTTTCAAACTGTTGACCGAGTCCCATGGCGGTGAGGGCGATGGGATCGATGGATGTCAGAATGCGTCCGAGACCGACGTACACGATGGCGAAGACGATGCCGGCGACGGCGATCGGCCAACCGATGGCGACGATTTCCCGAAGTCGCTTCAAGTTTGGCGGCGTAAAGGGAATCTTGACGTTGAAGTTTTTCACGAGCATGCGGAAGAATAGAATCGCACCGGTGCAGTACGACACACTCGTCCCCACCGCGGCGCCGCGAACGCCGAGTTGGGGGAAAGGACCGACGCCGTAAATGAACAGAGGATCCAAGATGATGTTCAACAAGACCATGAGCGTCGTCACTCGAAGCGCCGGTTTCATCGACCCAAAGCCGCGCAGCGTCGCCTCGAGCACGTTACACATGCACAGACCGATCGACCCCAAAAGCGCCGCCCGAAGATGCGATTGCCCGATCGCGAACGCCCCGGCCTCGATCCCCAGCGCCGCCGAGTACGCCGCCGTGAACGGCACCAGCGTCGCCAACGCCGCCGCCGTGAGCACCGCCCCGTACATCCCATCGCGCAACACGGGTCCGATGTTCTCCGTCTCGCCCGCTCCCACGCTCTGACTCACCTTATTCTGCACCCCGTTCGCCACGACGGAGGACACCAGGTACAACATCCATCCCGCGAACGCGTTCGAGCACAGCGCCGTCAGTTCCACCGTCCCGAGCTTCCCCACCCAAAACGTATCAGTGATCGGAAACACCGATCGCAACAGCCCGATCACCGTCGTCGGCCATCCCACGTACCACACCGCCTCCGACGTTCGCATGCGCAGCAACGACGGGAGACGCTCGGCGTCGTCTCGAGTCTCGGCGGCGTCCCCGGCGCTCGCGCGCGTCCCCGGCGTCCTCTCGCACCGTCGTCGTCGTCCTCGTCGACCGACGAACGCGTCGCGGCGCGTCGTCCGAGAGAGAGAAACGCATCGATCGTCACCCTCGCGCGGCGCTCGCCCCGCGCCCTCGCGCGTCGTCGCGCGCGCCACCGTCGTCTCGGCCACCAACGACTTCCCTCCTCGCGCGAACGCGCCCCTCGCCGCGTCGACGCGCCCTCGCGCGAACGCGCGCGCGCCGCCGACGCGCGCGCGTCCACATCTCGCGCGAACGCGCGCGCGCGTCGACGTCGACGCGCGCATTCGCGTCGAGCCGGCGTCTGACGACGAACGAGGGCGCGCGCGAGACGACGATGACGAGGCGATGCGATTGGACGCCACACGCCCGCGCGGGACGACGATTCGACGCCGCGATCGACGCGGCGACGCGCGTCGCGTGTTCCTCGACGCGTGAATCGCGTCTCTCGCGCGAGAGAGACGCCCGCGAGAGAGAGACGGCGACGAGAGATCGTTTCGGGAACGAATTCGCGCGAACGAACGAACGACGCGCCATGCCGTTCGCGTGCTGCGCGGCGCGCGCGGATGACGACGTCGATCGCGCGCGCGATGATCGTCGATCGATTCGCGCGAGTTCGCTCGCGAGGCGCGATCGAAGCATGTCGTTCAACGCGCCCGTGGAGGGACGGTCGGCGACGGAGGCGGAGGCGTCGACGTCGTCGCGAGACGTCGACGTCGATGTGGTCGAGGAAAAGAGCGACGGTGAGGGCGCGGTGGACGTGTACGGATTCGCCGTGGACGTCGCTAAGTCGACGCCGGGGAGAAAACCGAGCGTGCGCGTGGAGGCGTTTTGGAGTCGCGCGCGCGAGAGCGGCGCGGCGGAGACGCTCGCCGAGGCGGTGGCGAGACGGGATCCCATGTTAAAGCGCGCGCTCAGGCGCGGGGTGCCGAAAGATTTACGTCGCGACGCGTGGTTCGCGGCGAGTGGGGCGGGTGATTTACAAAAAGTCGGTCCAACGGATGGATATTACGAGAAATTGTTAATCATGACGGTGGACCAAAAAGTGGTGGATCAAATCGAGCTCGACTTGGCGAGGACGTTTCCAGCGAATCACAAGTACGAACGAGGCCAGGGCGGGCGAAACGGAAACGAAGTCTTGAGGAGAATTCTGTACGCGTACGCCAGACACAATCGTCGCACGGGATATTGTCAAGGGATGAATTACATCGCCGCATTTTTATGGCTCGTCATGGGAGACGAGGAAAAGGCGTTTTGGACGTTTACGGCGTTGTTGGACATCATCCTCCCGGGAGACGTCCACGCGAAGGATATCAAGGGCACGATCGCGCAATACAAGATTCTGCACAAATTGGTGCAAACGAACGCGCCTCGATTGGCCAAACACTTTCGCGAGCTCGAGATTGACCTCGTGATGATCGCGAGCAAGTGGTTGCTCTGTCTCTTCGTCGAATCGTTTCCGTCCACGACGGCGGCGCGCGTCCTCGATTGTCTCATCTACGAGGGCGAAAAAGTGTGGTTTCGAGTCTCCATCGCCATGCTGAAGATGCATGAACAGAAAATTCTCGAGTGCGACACCTTACCGGACGTCATGATTTACCTCAAGGACGCCTTCGCCAATCAAACCGACGCCGACGAATTGTTGACGTTCGCCTTTGAAAACGTCTCGTTGGCGAATAAAACCATCGCCGCGCACCGAGCGGCGGTGATGCGCGAGATGCGCACGAATAGAAAATAGACTTCTGTTCGCGCCCGAACGCTCGCACCGCGAACGCGCGCGCGTCATCCCGCGACATCCCGCGACATCCCGCGGTCGCGACGTCTGGAGGTTGTTAGTTCTCATGGGTAATCCTCACGTCTCGCCTCGCGTCCCGTCCCTCGCGTCTCCCCTCGTGCCATGTCGCCCGAATCGCGAGACGCGCGCGCGATCGAGCGCGCGACGTCGCGTCTCGATCGGTTTCGAGCGCTCGCGAGCCGTCCCGACGGTGGGACGTTTTGGGACGTCGTCGCGCTGACGTCGAGCTCGAGCGAGCAAACGCGTGGGTTTCGCGCGCGTTTGGACGCGCTTCACGACGCCGGGGCGCTTCCGAGAGAGCGCGAGCGGTACGTGGTGATCACTGATCCGCCGGGACCGCGCGTGGGGTCGGGCGGGGCGACGATGGGGGTGGCGCGAGAGCTCAAAACGTGGTTCGGGGACGCGTGGCGCGAAAAGCGCGTCTTCGCGTTACACACGGGTGGACACAGCGAGCGAGCGCCGCAGTATGGGACGTGTGGGAAGGCGTTCGCGGACGTTCCGATGGATGCGTCGGGACGAGGCGTTCCGGCGACCATCTTGGAGGCGCAGTTGGTGCAGTTGACGCCGTTGGCGAAGACGCTGCCGCCGGGTATATTCGTCTCGAGCGCCGACGTGTTTCTCGAGTACGACGACGCACAGGGAAAGTTCGACATCGAGACGTACGCGTCGATGGAGCGTGGGATCACCGCGTTGGGGCATCCGAGTTCGGTGGCGATTGGTGAGGAACACGGCGTGTTCGCGTGCGACGCGGAGGAGGTGCACGAACGCGTGCGCGCCATGCGCGCGGGACAACCGTCGGCGCCGTTGGAGTGTCGAAAGTGCTTGCAGAAACCATCTGAAGAGAAAATGCGGCAGAATGGGTGTGTGATGCGTGGATACGAGACGGACGACGACGAATGGGTGTTGACGGACAGTTGCTTTCACATCGGCGTCGATGCGCTCGAGGCGCTCATAGAGCTCGACGAGACCAAGCGCGACGTTTTAGCGGGATGTGAGATTTGCGCGTACGGTGATTTCATGCAGCCGTTGGGACGAGACGCCGATACATCGTATTTGGATCGTGTGGAACACCTAGCGAGCGTCGCGTCGACGACGGTAAACGAGAACGAGGCGAGATTGAGAGACGCGCGACGCGCCGTCGCCGAGGCATTGCGCGGTCGACCGCTCATCGTCATCCCTCTGCTCCCGAGTCGGTTCATCCATCTCGGAACTATTCCAGAATTTTTATACCACACGACGAAGGACACGCGGTGCTTGCGCGCCCTTCCGGCGCCGTCCATTCCCGTCAGAATGGCCGCGGTGGCTGAGGCCGATTTTCGGCAGCCGGAGGACTCCGCCGTCATGTCGTGCCGCGTGCGCGCGGGAACGACGATCGGATCGGGGACGTGCGTGGTGAATTGTGACGTGGGCAAAGATGTGATAATCGGCGATAATTGCGCGCTGTACGGCGTCACGCTCACGGCGGGGTCGAAAGTGGCCTCGAACACGTTCATGTACACGCTTCCCGTGCGCGAAGACGCGAGGAAAGGGTTCGTCACCATTATTTTAAACGTTGATGACGTCATCAAATCACGCACATCGAGCACGTGGTGTGGAATCCGCGTGCACGATGCGATTCAGCGACTCGGTTGGTCGGAGTCGCGTGTTTGGACGGATGAGTCACACACGACGACGCTCGGGCGATTCTTCGCCGTCGAAGAAACGGCCGAGGCGTCGTGTGCGGAGGCTCTGCGCATCGCGGAGTGCGTTCGAGGTGAAAACGATGCGTCGAGAGTAGCAAAAACATACCCTTCTCGGGTGCTCAATATCAGCCAAGCGCTTCGCACGTACGCTGATCACGAGGAGATCATGCGCGCGCAACGCAAATTATCGCGGAAAATCATCGGCGCAAGTTTGCGGAAAATGTTGAAGGAGGGTATCCCCGCGAACAAGTGGATAGAATCGGCGCACCATCTGCGTTCGCTGACGAAAGAGTACGAAGGGTCGTTCTTAAACGCGGAGAATACGAAAAACGACTTGGAAACGATATTGAGAGGCGCGGCGTCGGACGAAGCCGGTGGAAGCGACGACGTTCAATCAACCCAGTTTAGTCTAGACATCGGGCGTTCGGCGCTGTCGCTTCGCGTGCCGCACGCGGACGAAATCGCTCGAACGTGTCTTCGACGCGTCATCGTTTCGTCCGTAGTCGGGACTTCTCTGGGCATGAGCGCCGTCGCCGACGCTGAACGTTTTACAAAAATCCGCGCGGCGTATCCCGCGAGGTTCAATCTAGCTGGCGGTTGGACGGACACACCCCCGTTCTGTCTCGAACGGAAAGGAACGGTGTTGCACGTTGCGGGTCTCGTCGACGGCGAGTTACCCATAGTCGCGACGGTCACCAGGCTTCGAACTCCGGGTATTCGTCTCGCGATGAAGGATGAAGCGACGGATGCGTATGTCAGCGAAGACGTGCGGACGATAGGCGATTTATTGTCGCACCGCGATCCCACCTCGGCGTTCGCTCTCCACAAAGCCGTCATCATGTTGCTCGCGGTGCCGGACGCGATCGATGCGTCGAGCGTTGACACGAGTGTGAGCGTGCCGCGGGCGTTCGGCCAAGACGCCGACTTTCCAGGCATCGAACTCGCGAGCGAAGTCAACCTTCCCAAGGGATCTGGATTGGGAACGAGCAGCATTCTCGCGTTCGCCATGGTGCACGCGCTTCTAGACCTTCGCCAAGGGACCGCGTGGAAACCTCTCGAAGGTTCGCTCGCAGCCAAGGTTGAGTACTTCGACGAAGCCGGCGCGCTCGTCGCGGCGCCGAGGACGACCGAGGATGCCGAGTTGCGTGATACCATCGACGCCGTGTTAGCGGTGGAACAAATGCTCACGACCGGGGGTGGTTGGCAAGATCAAGTCGGCGGTGCACTCGAGCGCTTGCGTCTGAGCCGTTCGGAACCGTCCGGCGAGCGATTGATTTCCTATTCCCATTCCGCGTTGGATGGGATGTCGGAGGCGACAAAGGCTTTCATCAACTCTCGTTTCGCGTGTGTGTTCACGGGCACGGTTCGTCTCGCCAAGACTGTCTGTGATTCCGTCGTAACCACGTGGCAAAGACGCGACGCCGGCGTCGAAACCGCGCTCACGAGATGCGCCGACCTCGCGGTGGAGATGTACCAAGTCTTCGCGTCGCTCGGCTCGAAGAGTCCCGAAGAAATCGCGCGCGGCGACGGCGAGTTCGACATCGCTCGATTGGGCGCCCTTCTCGAGACGCACAAATCGTTACAACAATCGCTATGGCCTTCCATCGAGAGTCCGACGATTCGCGCCGTTTACGAAGCGCTCGCGCCGTTGAGCCACGGAAGTTTCATTTGCGGCGCCGGTTCGGGCGGTCACATCATCGCGCTTCTCAAATCGAGCGCGACCGCTGACGCCGTCACCGACGCGGTGCGTTCTTGTTCGAGCGCACCGGACGCCCGCGTCGTCGACGTCACGCTTCTCCTCTGATATTGATTCATGTATTGATTACCGTTGAAAATGTACAGTAGCGTTTAACAACAACCTCGTCGCACCGAGGTCACAGCGAGGTCACATCCCCCCCTCAATGCCCGACGCGCGCGTCCTCCCCGCGCTCCTGGGCATCGGACTCGTCATGACGCACATCCTTTTCAATCGAGGCGGCGACCACTCGCGTCCGCGCACGCGCGGTCAGGCGAAGATCGAAGCAGAGAGAGAGCGCCAATCCGACATGTCGCACGTTCTCGACAGTTGGACCTGCTCGAGGTGTCGATTCGAAAACCGATGTCTACGGAGCGCTCGCGCGCGAGGACGCCGCCTGGAGTGCACCAACTGTAGGAACGATTTCATCTGTGCCGTCTCTCCGCGGAAAGTCGCGCACAAGGCGCTTTTGGATGATCGGCCCGTGCAGGTGCGTCGCGCGCGGGTCGGGACGAGGGACGCGTCCGACGACGCGGGATGAACGAAGACGCGCGGGTCGTGCGTCGATTCGACGATTGACTGACGAGACGTGATGTATGCTTCGATTCGTAGTGCCGAACGCCGTATCGAGTGGGCAACGACGTGTTGTCGCCGAATTTCACCGTTCGATTGAACGAACACTCTTTACCGGGAACTCAACTTTACGAACGATTTTACAAGTGCGTCAAGGACTGCGATCCAAGCTCGGTGAGGCTCGCGTTTCACGGCACGAGCGTGATCGCGGCGAGACAAATCTTGAGACATGGCATGGATCCGGCTCGAAGAATCAATACGCAAGGAGACTGGTTCACGATAGACATCAATTACGCGCTGACGAGGAGCATCTGTAGGGAAGACCACGGATCGCAGTGGGGCGCGCCTCCGAAGGAACCGGATAGCAACAACAACGCCAAGCACGTCGCCGTCATCTGCTTCGCCGTGTACATGCCGAAAACGATCTTCATCGGTGAACACATCGTGTGTACGTGCGAAAAACATAGTCTACCGCTGTCCGTGCTGGAATTCCCGAGATCGCCTTCGTACGATTCCGAATGACGCGACTAGTCTAGCGACGTTGTGCATCGATGTGAAGAAAAATAGAATATGCGGTTCAAATTCAATATTTTATGTGCGTGCACACTTCTAGGGTGAATATTCGTGCTATGTTTTCGCCGCGTCGCTCTACTCGTTCGTCTTATCTTCGAAGCAGCACGTGAGGCTTCGCGTGTCGCGCTCGCGAGTGAGCACCTCGATCAAAGCCTCGAGCTTGTGTTCTCCGTGAACCTTGTTGTCACGCGTACGCACGTTCACCGTACCGTTCGCTTGCTCGCTATCACCGCACACCAAAATGTAGTTGTACTGTTCGAGTTGCGCTTCACGAACCTTCTTCTGCATCTTACGGTCGGACGCGTCCACCTCCACGTAGAAGCCCGACTTGCGGAGCGACTTCTTGAGCTCAAAGCAATAATCCTTGTTCGCTTCGGAGATGGGCACCAACATGACTTGCTTCGGGGACAACCAGAACGGCCACTTACCGGCGAAGTGCTCGGTCAAGATGGCGAACATGCGCTCGACAGAGCCGAGGATCGCTCTGTGGATGATGATGGGCTTGACCGGATCGTTGTTCTCGTCGACGTACGACAAGTCGAATCTGATGGGGAGCTGGAAATCGAGCTGGACCGTAGCGCACTGGAATCTACGCTTGAGAGCATCAAATACCGTGATGTCAATCTTCGGTCCATAGAAAGCGCCGTCGCCTTCGTTCAACTTCCACTCTCTGCCGCTTCGATCTAACGACGCCTTCAGAGCCGCCTCCGCCTTGTCCCACACTTCCAATTCACCCAAGTATCCTTCCGGACGAGTAGACAACTTCATCTCGTACGTGAGGCCGAAGACCTCGTACACCTCGTCCAAGAACTTGAGGAAGCCACTAAGCTCATCTTCCATTTGATCTTCTCGGCAGAAGATGTGCGCGTCGTCTTGTTGGAATCGACGCACGCGAGTCAAGCCGTGGAGCGCGCCGGAGAATTCGTTACGGTGGAGTACACCGAAATCGGCCACGCGCATGGGAAGTTCACGGTACGCGCGGCGGCGGTGCGCGAACATGACGCAGTGTCCCGGGCAGTTCATCGGCTTGAGACCGAATTCTTCCTTTTCGACGTTGAAGCTGAACATGTTCTCCTTGTAGTGCGCCGCGTGTCCGGAAGTCTTCCAAAGATCAAAGTTGTAAATGTTCGGCGTAATCACCTCGTCGTATTCATACTCCCAGTACTTTTCGCGGATGAATTCCACCAACTTGTTGTAGATGCGCGCGCCATTCTTTTGGAAGAAGCACGAACCCGGAGAGAGTTGATGGAAGAAGAACAACTCTTGGTTGACGCCGATGGTACGGTGATCGCGCTTCTTCGCCTCTTCGATGCGCATGTTGTACTCCTTCATGAGCTTTTCGGTCGGGAACGTCACCGCATAGACGCGAACGAGCGGATCCTTGGTGACATCCGCGCGCCAGTGCGCGCGAGAGGACATGGTGACGTTGACGGACTTCAACGCGCCGGTATCCGGCAAGTGCGGTCCTCGGCACAAATCAACCATGGGACCACATCGGTAGCACGAAATCGTCGCATCTTCCGGCAAGGCAGAGATGAGTTCAATCTTAAACTTGTTCTCTTCGAACATTTCCAACGCCTCGGCGCGGCTCACGACGATGCGTTGAAACTCTTGCTTTTCGGAGATGATCTTCTCCATGCGACTCTTAATGACGGCCGAATCATCCGGCGTCAGCGTGCGTTCGCCCAAGAAACAATCGTAGTAGAACCCTTCCTCAATCGCCGGTCCGATGGTCAAATCCGCGCCGTACTCCAACTCGAGCGACTCGCCCAACACGTGCGCGCTCGAGTGCCAATAGCACTCCTTGCCCTCGACGTCGTCAAACGTAAACAACGCCAACGCGCAATCACCCTCGAGCGGACGCTTCATGTCCCAAAACTCACCGTCCACCTTGGCCACGAGCGCGTTTTGCGCCAATTTCTTGTGAATACCGAGCGCGATATCGAACGGCGTCGTCGCGAACTTCGTTCCCTCCTTTTGCGCGCCGTCCGGAAGCGTCACCACGATGGGTTCGCCCCTCGCCTTGGCCTCCTCCACGCGCGTCAACTCGCGCGCGTAATACTTATCGAACAAATCGATGCGATGCGCGTAATACGGCGACTTCTCGCGCGCGTAATCCGCGTTCGTCATCGCCGGCGCCGGGGCGACGTCCACCATCCTTCAGGTTCTTTCTCCGCCTCTCGATCGATGCGCGCCCTCTTCCCGTCGCCCGTCGCGCGCGTTCCCGCGACTCGTCGCGCGAGATGCTCGAACGCTTCGCTTCGCGTCGATCGGTCGACGCGCGCGCCGCTCTCGCGTCGCGATGTATCGACCGCGCGTCCGATCGCGGTCGCCATAGGGCTTCATCGTCGTCGAAAACGCACACACTCGCGAGGCGCCGATGACGACGGATTACGTCACGCGTCGAGCGCGATTCGCGCGTCACACCGCGCGCGCGACCGCCCCACCGCGCGCCCCACCGCGGCGTCATGTCGGAAACATTTTCATCCATCGCGCGCGCGAGCGCCGCGTCCGGATTCGTCGCGCGACGACGCGCGCGACCGTCGATCGCGCGCGCGGGACGCCGACCGTCGACCGCGCGCGCCGAGGCGAACGGCGACGCGATGACGATCGAATCGGACGAGGCCGAGCCGCCGGTTCCCGCGAGAGAGGGGGTGACATTTCCACTGGCGTGCCCCGTGTCGCTTCGCGCGCTTCGCGCGGACGGCGTGGAGGCGTCGTCGGGATTGCGATACGAGGAGAACGAGGGGCGGTGGGACTTGACGGTGGGCGCGGCGACCAACGCGCGAGGGGAGGACGCGGCGAGCGCGGCTCCGGGATCCCTGGTGGATCTGGCGAGATCGGCGCTGCCGAAAGAATTGCGCGGTTTGTTGCCGACGAGTGGGTACTTCGGGACGGCGACGTTTGAGACGCCGCAGGTGGCGTTCGCGTACGAGCGAGGCTGGCGGGACAGTTTCAAGCGCGCGGGATTTCCGGGACCGGATGAGGAGACGCGATTGGCGATGGACGCGTTGGGTGATGCGGCGAGAGGTGGGGTGATCGTTGACGCGTCGTGCGGGAGCGGGTTGTTCTCGCGACGGTTTTTGAAGACGAAGGCGTACGCGGGGGTCGTGGCGTTGGACTATTCTGATTCTATGTTGCGCCAGGCGAAACAGTACATGGAGGATGAAAATTTACTCGGTGGCGGCGACGTGTGCTTCGTTCGCGCCGACATCGCGCGTTTACCGTTTCCGGAATCGAGCGTGGACGGCGTGCACGCCGGCGCGGCGATTCACTGTTGGCCGGACTCGACGACGGCCGTCGCGGAGATCGCCAGAGTGTTGAAACCGGGCGCGACGTTTTGCGGCACCACGTTCATGAACCCGCAGATTCCGTTCTTCGGCGAGGATGAACAAGCCATCTTCGACAACGCCGTCCGCGGATTCAGCGGCACGGCGAACGCGGCTCGCGGGGTCAGATGGTGGAGCAAACGCGAGCTCCGCGACTTGTGCGCCGAGTGCGGTCTCGTCGATTTCAAATGCGAGATTCGAAACCAATTCATCTTCTTTAGCGCGAAAAAAAGGAGCGACGCCGACACGAGCGAAGAACCGAGCGTTGACAATTAATTCGCACATCTCTTTACAGTATGTTTACACGCACGCATCCCTGTTTTAATCTACTACTTTTCACTTTTCTCACACGAGTCCGCCCTCGAGTCGCTTCTTCGCCACCTCGCGTTCGATGAGCGCCACGCACTCGCCCACGCTCGCCCCTCTCGCCATGTACTCGGCCAACGTCTCCGTGAGATCGAGATGCCGACGAAGAAGAGTCGTGGTGTTCAACACCGCCCATCGCACCTGGGAATCCGATTTCTTTTGAGTAAACGCGAGCGCTTGCAAAAGTCCGTCGAGCTGTCGCACGTCGGACAACCCGCCCTCGGCGAAACCGAACAAAATGTACTCCATGCATATCCCCGCCATGGCGACGCACGCGAATCGATCGAGAGACGTCGACGTGATCTTCCCCTGCTGTACTTCGCGCTGGAACTCACCGTCGCAAAACGCACACCCGGCTTGAATGTTAAACGCGCCGTACGTCTTGAACGCGTCGAGCGAGCTCAGCGTGTACCCTTTCGGTAAAATGCCCACGAGATACGCCGTCAAAAAATGCGCCGCCTCGTGACGACGCAGACGCGTGACGTACTCGTTCGACGTCGCCTGCGCTACCGTATCCAACGCGAGCGCGGAGACGCCTCCACCGAACGCGATTTGATCGTACGCCGAACAAAACGCCGCAAACGTCGCGATCCCGGCGCCCTGCGCAAACGTCGGATGCAAAAGCGCGATCCCCGCCGCGTACGTCACCACCAACGCCCGCGTAAAACTATCCCGTATTCCCTTGATGGTCGATTCCGTCGGCGCCAACAACTTCTCCGCCTCGATGTCATTCAATCGAAGCTCCGCCAGCGAGTAGTCTCGTTTGGGCACGCCGCGCGCGGCGCCGAACGCCGCGGCGTCCCCTCGCCGTCGCAAACACCGCATCACCTCCACCGCCTCTCGCTCCGCCTCCTCACCCAGACGTCGACGCGTCAACGCATCGTTCACATCATCGTTCGCGTCCGACGTCGACGGCGCTTCGCCGCGCATCGCCGTCGCCAGTCTCTCGTCCACCGTCGCGAGCGCCTCCTCGAGCCCGCGCGCCGCCGTCGACTCGACCGCCGCGTCGAACGATCGATGGTCACCCACCGCCTTCGCGGACGCCGACGCAGACGCCGCGGACGAGTCATCGCGACGACGAGGCCGCGTTCGCGCGCGCGTGTTCGGCGTCGACGTCATCCACGTCCCCGCGCGTTCCCACGCGACGCGCGGCGCGCCCACGGCGCCCCGTCGCGGCATCGCGCGCGTCGAGACGGTCGACACCGTCGTCATCGCGTGCGTCGCGTCGACGCGCGCGAGAGAGAGACGACGCGCGCGGCGATCGATGCGATGATGCGTGTCGAGTGCTAAACCCTAAACCCTACGCATCGTGTCGGTTGGATAGAATCCGATGGATTGATTGGATGACGACGATCGACGGCGTGGCAGATCGCGACGCAGACGCGCGCGGTGGTGGCTCCCCGAGACGCGTGAGAAACATGCACGGTGCGATGACGATGTCGTCGCGCGCGAACGCGCGCGCGCCGTCGGTGCTCAAGGCGCGAGGACGATCGGAAAAGGGGCGATCGGTACGCGCGAGACGCGCGGGCGTCGCGCGGGCGGCGCAGGATGATCTCACGCCGGAGAAGTTGATGCAAAAGTACGATGAGATCTCGTATAAGATTCCGCCGATCGTGACGGCGGCGACGGTGCCGGTGGTCGGGTTGTCGTTGTTGTGCAAGACGCTCACGGGACACGGATTGCCGGGAACGCTTCTCGGTTCCATCGAGGGCATCTCTTGGCTCGTGCTTCCGCTCGGTGCCAAGTCGTTCTGGCCCAAGGCGCAAGATATCGCGCGCTTGAGCGAAAAGACGCCGCAGGCTGTGCTCGAGGTGTTGCAAACCGAGGGACGCGCGTACGACGGTTTCGGCGAGGATAGCCGCGGAAAGAACGCGACGCAGCGATTGAACTCCATCGCGAGCGAGGTCGACCCGAACTCTCCGCTCGGTCAGCAGATGGCGGACATCGCGCGCCAGCAGGCTGAGCGCGAGAAGGAGACGCCGGAAGAACAGGCTGAGCGCGAACGCCTCAAGGCGGAGCTCGCCGCGTCGGCGCTCGGCATGGCCAACAGTAAGACGCAGGAATTCGAGGACGAAGCCAACACGAAGGGCAAGGACGGTTTGCTCGCGAAGCCGGTGACTGAGACGCTCAAGGATAGCATGACGGTCGAAAACTACGACGTCGATGTCACCAAGTACGACGACGCCGCGCTCGGTTCCAAGCTCAACCTTTCCGCGACGGATGTCGAAAAGGGCGTGCCGAAGAACAACCGAGGCGACGCTTGGCGCGAGCAATACCGCACGTCTGAGAACGAGGCTGGCAAGATGGAAGAATAGACGCCCTGTCCGCTGAAAGATGCGACTAGGAGCGCTCGATGAATCATTTTAATATGCATGCCGCAAATGCGCAAATCTCAGTCTGCGTCGTACGCGAACTCGCATAAATTAGGAAAATACCGCATCACCTTTTCTCTCTCTTCATGCGAGGACATGTGAAACAGACTCGATACACATCGCCTGGTGAACGTTCGCGCTTGCTTTTCGCCGCACTGAACGCAGTCATTCAAGATTGCATATGCGGTTTCTAATGCCGCGCGACCGGCGACGCCTCGAAACGCGTTGGACTCTGCATTTCGTTCGACGCAATACGTCAAGGCGAGCGCCACCTTAGTTCTGAAACGACGCTCGTGCACGTGATGAGATAATGCTTTAATCATTCTGCGCGGCTCGGTGCACTCAACGATATTGTGTAGGACTTCGTCCGCTTCGGCGGAGAGAAAACTCATTTCGATTGCGCGTTTCATGACGCTCGGCAGCACGCACTCGATCTCTCCGTCGAATCGACCCTTCAGATGGATCGTCATCGATTTCACGAGACTCAGTGCGGCTTTCGATACCGCGGATCTGAGCGAATCCAGGCACGTCGCGACGCCGACGACGAACGGCCGAAGGTGCGAGAGGACAATCTTCGGATGGTGACACACGAGTCGATTGGCGAGCGAGATCGCCTCGCATCGCCTCTCCCAATCGTACCCGGACGATTCATCCGAAAAGACATCCAACACACCACGCAAGGTTCCCTTTGGATCATCGAGCGGCGATAAATCCTCGTGCGTCGCGAACGTGGTCAACGCCGCGCCGCCGTCGCGCGCCTCGTCGCCGCGCCTCCTCGTTCGAAGCGCTCCCCGACGCTCGCGCCGTCTCTTCAAATCTGACAACTTCCTCGCGACGTTCCGTCTCGCGTCATCTCTCTCTCTCGCGCGATCGTCACCATCGTCGTCTCGCGCTCGCGCGTCGCCGCCGTCGCCGCCGTCGTCTCTCGCGTCCTCGTCGGAAAACATCCACTCTCCCGCGCCACCACCGCCCACATCGCGCACCATCGTCCCCTCGGTTCCCGACGGAGGACAACACGCGATTCCACGCATCTCCCGCGTCTCCCGCGTCTCCTCGAACGCCGCGCGGTGTCGTCGTCGCGTCGCTATAAATATCCTCTGTGTCTGGGTGGAAACGAACAACCGAACGACCGAACGCCATTCGCGCCCTCGCGCGTCGCCATGCCGCCGTCGCTCGTTCGCGCGCGCGGTGGGCGCGAGCGACGCGCGTTCCGCCGTCGCGCGCGCGTCGTCGTCGCGTCGTTCGCGCGCGCGTGCGTCGTCGCGTGCGTCATCGCGTCGCGCACTGCGGAGGCTGGATTATCCGATTGGTCGAACGCGCGCGTCGGTGCGAGGTCGACGCGCGCGCGATTGGACGATGGCACCACGGTCGGCGCGAGCGGCGGTACCGAACTCATGGCGCGCGCGCTCGAGAAGCGCGTGCCGCGCGTCTTGGTCGATCGGTTTCACATCATCAAGTCTCGCGTGCGAGACGCGAGCGCCGACGCGGAGACGCCCAACGTGTTGTGGTTGCACGATCTTCCGAATGATCCGGAGAACGCGCATCTGCGCGACGCCGCCAGTCGAGCGCGGTTCGCGAAATTCATCTTCGTGAGCGAGTGGCAGCGATCGGCGTACGCGCAGTATTTCGGGGACGTGTTCGGGGACAAGGCGACGGTGCTCAGAAACGCCGTCGAACCGTTTCCTCGACAGCGCAGAGAGCCGCCGAGAGACGGAGTGATGCGTTTGATTTATCACACGACGCCGCATCGAGGGTTAGACGTGTTGATGCGCGCGTTCGCGAAGGTTTATGAGAGGTACGAAGGGAAGGTGCACTTGGACGTGTACTCGAGTTTCGCCGTGTACGGATGGAAACAAAGAGACGCGCCGTTCGAGCACTTGTTCGAGACGTGTCGTCGACACGCGGGGTGCACGTATCACGGTGCGGTGTCAAATGAGGAGGTGCGCGAGGCGCTCACAAGGGCGCACGTGTTCGCGTATCCGTCGACGTGGATGGAGACGTCGTGCATCGCGGCCATCGAGGCGCTGAGCGCCGGCGTGCACGTTGTCTCGTCCAATCTCGGGGCGCTTCCGGAGACGCTGCGCGGATTCGGAACGACGTATCCGTACGAACACGACAAGGAGATGCACGCTGACACGTTCGAGCGAGCGCTCGTCGGCGCCATCGATTCTTATTGGCAACCGGAGAAGATTCGTTTGAGACGCATTCAACAAGTGTACGCATCTCAAATTTTCGGTTGGGGGAGTCCCGGGCAAATGGGACGGGCGGACGAATGGGTCCAGATTCTCGGTTCCATGCACGACGATTTCAATGGCGTGCGCACGATCAAACGCGATGCGTTCGAGTCGGATGCAGACTATTCGAACGCGTTGTTTGTCGCCGCGAGAGTTCAACACGCGCGAGGAGACGAAAAGCGAGCGTTCGAACTGTACACGAAAGCCATCGAGGTGAATCCTCTGAACGCCCACGTGTTGCCCGCGCTCGGGACGTTGGAATCGGAGATTGGTGAGAAACTAGGTGATAAACGTATGTTGGTTCGCGGCATTGAACGACTCGAATACGTGATACGGAATCCGGAAAAATTGACGCCGCCGTTGAGCGTGGATTCAGCGAGTTACTACGGCGCCGCCATGCGTAGCGGGTTCTTCCGTGAAAGTCGTCATTTCACGACACTGGCGAAGGAGAATTTCAAACTTGGTTTTAATTCTTCCAGAGCGGGGTCGGACGATTGTTGGGACCTGTACGACGCCACTTCTGTGCCGCACTTTCCGATGAACTCTACCGAAGAAAGAAAAATAATGGCGAATTTCAACGCACGGGTCGACGAGCTCATGCGACTCGACGACATCTTTTGTCAAAGAATCAACGCGATGAGTAGCGTATTTTCAATCGCGTACTATTACGACGGAGTGGATTACAGGCAAGAATACTCGAAATGGGTTCAGTTGAAAATGAAAGTGTTCCCAGAACTCGCTTACGCGTCTCCCATGCTCAAATACGAACAGAGCGGCGATTATCTTTCCAGTGCTCAAAGTCGAGCGCGTCAAAAGTCTATCGCGAAAAGGAAAGTCAAAGTTGGAGTCGTTTCTTCTTTCTTCAAACCAGATTCTAGTATTTGGGGCAACTTTGGCCACATGGTTCGTGGTCTACAGAAGGATTCGCGTTTGGACGTCTCCATGGTATACTTCCCGCGCGTACCGGTCTCCGAGGAGGACAAAACCCTGTCGCTGACACCAGACTCGAGCATATATCTACAGCAGTCTCACGGCGTGGACTCCGTGTCGGCCAATAGAAATTTAATCGAATCGAGGAAATTCGACGTGCTTCTCTACCTGGACTTGTTCATGACGTCTGAGATGCACGATTTGGCCGTGGCGAAGCTCGCACCCGTGCAAATCGTCACGCACGGTCATCCCGTGACATCCGGTATTCCGCGAGAGATCATGGATTACTTTCTCACATGGGATTTAGCCGAAGACCCCGATAAAGCCCGAGCTCAGGAGTTTTACACGGAGGAGTTGCTCATGGTGAAAAGCAAAGGACGCGCGTGGGAATATTTTGAGCCTCGGACGAAAGACGAGGTGTCTCTGATTACTGGAGGCGTTTCGTTTTCGCATTTCACTCGAGAAACGTTGGACTTTATTCCTCGACACGAAATGACCAAGTTCGAAAATTCCACGTGGTACTTTTGCCCGCAAGCGGTGTTCAAGTATCACGTCACGTTTGATAAAATTTTGGGGAAAATTCAAGCAGAGGATCCGAACGCTGTCATCATCCTCATGCAACTAGTGGATCCGACCTTAGAGGCCCTGCACGTGAAAGTGGTGGAACGTTTGCAGAAGCAAGGCGGCGTCGACCTCGACCGGGTCGTGTTCGTGCCGCGTATGAAACACAACGAGCTGATGGCGATGAATAAACTCACAGACGTCGTCCTGGATAGTGTCTTCTTTGGCGGAGATACCACGACGCGCGAGGCGTTCGAGGTCGGAGCGCCCGTCGTGACCTTGCCTGGGAAAACGATCGGACAAAGGTGGACACAGGCGTACTACGCCGTCATGGGAATCAGCGACTTCATCGCGAAGAGCACCGATGAGTACGTCAAAATCGCCGTCCGCGAGGCAAACGCGAGTTCCAAGCAAAAGGAGAAAACCAGAACGCGTATCAAAGCTGCCGTACACAACAAATTATTTAGAGAATCCAACGCACCGAAGCTCTGGGCTGATAGCATCATCGACGTCGCGCGCAGACCCACTCGTTGGCGCTGGCTCGAGTCGAACAGCCGCGATGGCGCGGCAAAGGATGAGTTGTAGAATCTAGGATTATTATTTATGCAAGAAGAATGTCGTTGCTTACAAGTAATCGAACGTCCGTCGACTGACGTCTCTACGCCTTCTTCGCCTTCGCCCCACCGAAAAGTTTTCGCACGTTTCGCACGATCATCATTATGATTTTCCACCCCCACATGAGCGACACGATTAAAATACCCAACGCGCCAATTTTCACAATGTACGTGTTCGATTCGTTCACGACCGTCTTGTACACCAACGGCGGACCGACGATGAGTCGACAGAACAAAAACAAAAGCGCGAATGTGAGATCATTCAACGTCGCGAGAACACTATCCTTCATGTTCATCTCGCGAAGAAGCGTTCGAAGATGCAAACTCGGGTTGCTCACCTCCATCAGGAACAAACAACCGACGAGTTCGGGTCCGCTGCGCCCGGTGATGACGCCGCTCGCGAGTCCACCTATCGTGAATAAGTGGTGAATCACGTTCTCGACGTCGTTATCCAACAGACAATACAAAAAGTCGTACACGAAATAGCTGAGGGATAACGTCATGCACTCCAAGTGCTCCATCGTGTTCATCCCGCCCACGTTCTCGAGGAGCGCGCCCCACGTCGGCAGGCATCTCGCGCACATAAAGATGGCGATGATGGCGTGGAGCAGACTGACGACGCGGTTGGAGAAGCCCGCGGTGCGCGTGCGCAGCGCACCGAAGCGGAAGACGGCGTACAGACACGACCAACCGACGGTCCACGGAATGACCTTTTGCAGCGCTGGAATAGCCTTACGAAGGTACTCCACGTCGGCGAGGTCGAGCGTTTTATACGCCATGTTTTCGAGACGGACGCGTCGCCTTCGGAAAAGACAGTCGCTTCGGAGAGCCGAGTTGTGAAGTTTGCTCGACGTCGTCAACTGCACAAAGCCTCGGCTCGGGACACTTGTTTCACGCTATGTAATTTACAACGGGCCACTCCCACCGCACGTGGGCGCTAGAACCAAAAGTTCATCGATATAGACGCCGTGAGCGAGCGCACGTAATGCCAGCACTTTGCCGGAATGAAGACGAAATCTCCCGGCGCGAGGACGACGTCGTACGCCGTTGCGTTTCTGAAATCGGGAAATTGGTCAAAGTCGGGATTTTCGACATCCACCGCGCTGAAATTTCCTTGAGCGTGGCGCCCCGTGCAAGACACCGCGGTGCGATACATGTACGGCGTGTCTTGCTCGAGGAAGATTCTCACCAATTTGAATCCGGCGACCTGTGGATGAAACGAAAAAGCGCCGCGATGTCAGCCGGAAGTCAGTCTTCGCCGAGTTTGTCGTCGGGAGCGGACGAAACGCGCGGTGAAAATGTCGAGCGCTGTGTAGGCCGACGACCATGACTTTGGTGAGTCGGTTCTATTGTCGCTCTTTGTTGTAGGGAGTCTGTATCACCAAGCTGTCATGACTTGCACAGCCTAGCTTCATGTTAAACTCCCGGTATTCGTGCATCGAGAGCGAGATCGATCAAACGCACCTGCCCCAACAAATTATCGTACGTATCAAAGTGACACGGCGTGATCGTTCCCGCCGTGCCCATCCACACGTTGATTCGCTCGAGCGATTTCTGGCAATACTCGGGCGGCACGAAATCCGACGACAAATCCGAGAGTTGATCGACGAGCTGATGTTGCGCGAGATACGCGACGTCATCACCGGGCGCTCGACCAGAAATCGAGGGGACCATGTGCTCGTCGATGAACTCGGCGAGAGTTTTCACATCCTCTCTCCACGTGTTGTCGTGATACTTTCCCAACTCCAACGGCACGCTCCTGTGTCCGTGACGGTCTCGCCACCAACGCAGATCGTCCCATTTCGTCATTGCGGGCCACTCCGCGCCTAATCCGACCAAAACCACTGGTGTATCCGTGTTATAGTACGCCGTTTTGAACTCCTTGCGACTCAGTCGCCCGTCGACGCGTCCGATGAATCGGCGGTCGTCCGCGACGGTCGGCTGCGGCGGAGACTGCGGAAATAACCAACCACTCCCGACCTCGCTCTTGACGTACGCTCGACGCCGCGTGGTCTCGACGTCCAGCGCAAGCTCCGTCGTTTGAACGAACTCGGCGAGCGCATCGCCCGGAGCGCCCACGATGAACGCCATGTCGACCGCTTTCATCGCGCGTCTCGCCGCCTCGCCTCCACCCTCTCGAAGTAAACCGACGCACCGACGAAGCTCCGCGAGGACGTAGCACTCCCTGTGACTCGGCGTGGCCCACGTCCCGGTTCGTTTGAGGTCTCCGTACATCTCATCGGCGACCTCGGTCGCCGTCTCGGCGTCGGCGCAATGTAAAATTCGGCGCAGACGACTCGCGAGCGCTTCGTCGCCCTCGCGCTCGAGTTCGTCGCACACCGCGTCCCCGAACGCGGCGGCGAACTCGCGCGAGAGCTTGGCGTCTATGCCGTCGATTCGCGACGCGAGGGACATCGAGGCGAGGGACGATGTGACGTCTCGTACTACACGGCGGGCGCGGCTAGCAACTACTTTTCCCAAAGACGCTTCAACTCGGCCCCGGCTTTGCACTCCTCCACCGTGCGCACGGCGATGTCGAGAACCTCGCTCTGAATGACGTCCATGTCGCGATTCGCGTCGATGATGTTCCACCACCCCTCCTTCATGTCGTCGAAGCTTTGCTTGACGGCGCGCTGAATCTCCGTCGTCTCGTATCGCTCCTCGCCGAAACCGCCTCGTCGAGCCGCCTCTTCGAGGGATAATTCCAAGTATAACAGCGCGTCCGGTCGAGGCAAACCGATCTCCGGCGCGCGACACCAGTTCAGATCCAAACCCGGCGCGTTTTTCGCCGCCGTGAACGCGACACCGCTGTACGAGTACCTATCGCACACGAGCGTGACGCCCTCTCGAAGTTTGCGCTCCATCATTTCCTTCTTTTCCCATCGATTCGCCGCGAACAACAGATGAATCGCCCCGTCCGTCATCTCCGCCTTCGATCGCAAGTACTCATCGATCATCTTCCCCATGGCGGTCGTGCGATCCGGATACCTCCACAGCTCGGCGGCGACGCCTCGCGCGTTGAGCGCGGCGACCAGTCGCGCCGCCTGCGTGCTCTTCCCACACCTATCCGCGCCCTCGAACAATACGAACGCCCCTCGCGACGCCGCGCGCGTGACACCGTTCATCCTTCTCGCGCGCGTCGACGACGCGAACGATCGAACGCGCGGTCGAGACGTCGAACGCGCGCCGCGTCGGTGCGTTTGAACAGTCGCGTTCGCGGCGATGATGATGACGAACGCGTCGCGACGCGACTCTCACGCGCGTTTTTTTTGCCGTCTATGAATCGCGCGACGGAGTCGACGATCTCGCGAGCGACTCGACGCACCGCGTCGACGGTGGTCGACGACGCGCGGCGCGATGCGGACGGACGGCGAACCGTCCGCGCGCGTCGGATTCAAACGCGCGCGAGGTGCTTGGTCTTGTGGAGGTATACACTACGTCTGTTTCGTCGTATACGAACCCACATCGGTACCATGTATCGCATCGCCAGGCCCCCACCCCACCCTCACTGATGAGTCAACACTCGTCGCACACCGTGAAAACCCTAAAGACACGCACCCCGAAAAAGACATAAAGTTTCCACTCATGGGCGCGCACGACCCCCGAATACGCGTTGACACCCCCCCACGCGCCCCGCCGGCGAGGTCTCGCCCGCACACTTCGACGCGACGCCAGGGGATCATCATGTTCACCGTCCGCGCCTCCTCCGTCCAAGCGACGCGCCACGTGGCTCTCAACCGCCCGGCGCGCGCGCAACGCTCGGTCGCCATGCGCGCCGGCAAGGTGCGTCGTTCTCGCTCGCTCGCGCGTCGCGACGCGCGGTCATCGTCGTCGTGGAAGTCGTTCGCGCGAACCGTTCGATGAGGTTCCCCGATCCCCCGATCGTGGGTTATCCGTCGCGCGGTGCGCGCGCGAGGTGGCTCGGGGGTGGGGCGCGAGGGGAACGCGCGTTCGAGTTTTGTGTGCGCGAGTTTCGCGCGCGCGCGAGGACGGCGCGCGCGGGACGGCGACGCGCGGGGACGAAGGGCGCGACCGCGCCGTATCCATATCCTCGCCCGAGATGGGCCCTGTGCGTGTGGAGACTGACCTGTGGAATTGACACTGTTTGTCCATACGAATTATAGTCCAACCCGGTCTCCTCCGGGTACGCAGCGGCGCTCGTCGACGCGTGCAAGACCTCCGGTGCGCTCGAGCAAGTGCACGCGGACATGGAAACCCTCGATGCGTACGTCAAGGCGAACGCGTCCGTCGCCGGTTTCTTGGCCAACCCGACCATTGAGATGGAAAAGAAGAAGGATGTCTTGGGTAAGATCGGCAAGGAGGCTGGTTTCCACGCGTTCACGACGAACTTCTTGAACTTGTTGGTTGACAAGAAGCGTGAGAGCCAACTCGAAGGTATCATCGATGAGTTCGAAACCCTCTTCTGCGATGCCACGGACACGCAAGTCGCCACCGTGACCTCTGCCGTCAAGCTCGAAAACGAGCAACAGTTCATGATCGCGAAGAAGTTGCAAGAGATGACGGGTGCCAAGAACATCAAGCTCAAGCCGGAAGTTGACGAATCCCTCCTCGGCGGTTTCGTCGTCCAATACGGTAAGGATGGCTCTGGTTACATTGACATGTCCGTCAAGGGCCAAGTCAACAAGTTGGCGTCCGTCTTCACTCAATAATTTTGTTGAGTGCGCGTGAACCCATCCCACTTGCCGCAGTTAGTTTTCGCGAAGAGAGTCGCGCGCATGAGATGCGCGCGCGTGTGTACATTTCTTCGGAACCCTAGACATCCGAGATGGTTGGTTTGATGAATTCGTCGACCGATTTATTCTCGATTTAATTCTATTCTCTGTTCGAGTCACAAACTTTCTCGCTCTACTCCCCCCTCTGCTAGGCTACTTCTACCCGCTAGTTCGGCTTTGCGCCGACTTTACAAACTTTGCGCCCACGTACGCGATCGTTTTCAACGGCGACGTGCTGAGCAGTCCAGCCACGGCTTGCCGCAACGTGCTCGCGCGCACGATTTGTCGAACGCACGCGCGCACTGCGTCGCCGACGCGCTCGGGGTCGTCGCCGACGGAGGCGCAGACGCTCTCCGCCACCGCCGCTGCGTCCGCGCTCGCATGCAACCTTCGTACGTTTCTCAACATCGCCATCACCGTGTCCGGTAACGTCTTGACGCGTCCTCGCAGCGTCTCCGGACTCACATCTTGAGACCACGCGCCAGTTGAGCGCACGTTCACGACGCTTGCGTCGAGCAACTCGCGCACGACGCCCTCGTACGCCTCTCGCAAGCCTTCCCCGTTCGATCGAGCGATCCTTTCGACCTTGGACTCGTCCTCCGCCGCGAACAAGAATCGAACGTCGCCGTCGTACGATAACCGCACGATGGCTCGATGAAAATCGAGCTCGGTGAAGCTCTCCGGGAGGGTGAGCAGCGCCGCATTCGCCGCGCTCCGCGCGTTTCTCGCCTGCGCGCGCGTCACCGCATCGCACGCGCGCACCGTCTCGTGCGGTTTATGCAGTCTACCCGCGACGAATAAATGATTCCACACCTCCAAATCATTCACGCAATCGTCGACGCTCACGACGCCGTATTTAAACGCCCGTCCGGACGCGTCCGCCAGACGCGCGTTGAAATGCGTCGCCGCGCCAACCGTCCTCGCGAGACCGTCCACGCCCGCCGCGCCGCACATTCGCATCTGCAGCGCATAATGCGAAGGATTCACGCGCATGTTCTCTTCGTGCCACTTCACCGGATCGCTCACCGCGACGAGCACGTCCAGCGCCGCGCTCGAGTCCGCGAAGGATGCATTCGTGAGCACGGCTGAACCGTACGCCACCGCGTGTTCGACGGCCGGAAGCCCACCGACGACGCCCGCGATGCGTTCCGCGAGTTGTTTACGACGCATGATCGCCGCCGCGTCGCGTCGCGTCGCCCGTCGAGCGTTCGAACGCGTCGCGCATTCCGGGAGTCGCCGTGTGCGGCTCTTCTACTTTACAAAACCATCTACTCGCATCGCACGCGTTCCATCGCTCACTGTTTCTTCGTCGACGACGGCAATTGCGTTTCCACATTCTCTTCCACCCCGGCGTCTTCCACCCCGGCGTCTTTCTCCGCGTGTGCGCGCTCCGCGCGCGCGTCGCCGAGCTCGCCCGCGCCCACAGCCGCCGAGTCGTCCCTCGCTATTCTCAAACTCCCGATCACCCCGTCCACGCGCTCGAGCGTGAACGTCCCCGATCGTTCATCGAAGATTAACGCGCAGTCCACGCCCAGGTCCTCGCTCGCGCCCTCGCCTCGATCGTCCACCTCACCCTCCTCGACGCGTCGCGCGCGTTTGCTCTCCGCGCGCCGCATCCCTCGATACCTCACCGTCCTCTTCCGTCCCTCTCCGTCCCCGTCGTCGTCTTTCGCCTCGAACACGACCTCGACCGCGCCTCGAGGATCGATGCGCACGCGCGCGCGCTTGCCCTCGTCCGCGTTTTCCGCGCGCCAATCGTATCGAAACACCGTCAGACGTCGCGCATCCTCATCCTCTTCATCGTCCCCACCGTCGCGCACCGTCGCGCGCGCGGCGAGCGCGCGACGCGCATCGTCCGGCGCGAACTCCTCGAGCAGACTCGCGCCCAATCGCACGTCGTACGCGACGCCCGGCGCGGGCGGGGACATGGATTTGAAAAACGGGCACCGGTCGCGCTCTGGCGTCACTTGGCGCATGTCGCGCGACGTTCGCGATGGCGTCGACGAGAGCGACGAGAGCGACGAGGAGGACGAGCGATGGGACGAGGACGACGCCATGCGCTGGTGCGAGGACGAGGAGCTCACGGATGCTGAGGAGGAGACGCGCGAGACGAGCGACGATGTGGATGCGCTGTTGCGTCGACGCCGCGCGGACGCGACGACGGGGACGCGCGAGACGACGCGGGAGACCGGGGACGGATCGAAATCGAAAGTTCCCGCCGCGCTCTCCTACGGGAGCGTCTTCACGCACGCAAAGGCGGGGATGGAGGCGGTGGATAGGGAACTCGTCTCTCGCGTCGTCTACGACGCGACGGTGGGAACGCCGCACCACGAGAATGAACTCAGAAAAGAGGCGAAGACGTCGAAGAGGATCGCGTCGATGAAAGAGAAGGCGCGGCAGATGACGCGGGCGGAGTGGGAGACGTGCGAGCGGCGAAGCGATGAGCGGGCGAGGATGATGGAGAAGACGCGAGACGCGCGCAGAAAGTGGTTGGTGGTGGACATGGATGGATTTTACGCGGCGTGCGAGGAATTGGCCAATCCAGAATTGAAAAAAGTGCCCGTCGGCGTCGCCTCCGGGCCGTCGTGCGTGCTGACGACGGCGAATTACGTGGCGAGAAAGTACGGCGTTCGAGCAGCCATGCCGGGGTTCATCGCGAAGAAGCTCTGTCCCGAATTGGTCTTCGTGAAACCAGATTTCAAAAAGTACATCAAAGCGAGTCAGGAATCGAGGAGCGTGTTCGCGCAGTATAATCCGGATTATATCGCCGGGTCTCTGGATGAGGCGTACATCGAGGTGACGGAGTACTGCGAGAAGCACGACACGACGATGGAGGCGGTGGCGGAGGAAATTCGCGCAAAGGTGAAGGAGGCGACGGGCGGCTTGACGTGTTCGGTCGGTGGAGGGTATTCTCGACGCCTGGCCAAGGTTTGTTCAGATTTTAATAAACCCGACGGTCAGTACATCTTGGAGCCGACGCGCGACGCGGTGTTGAAATTTCTGGGCGAACTTCCGGTGCGCAAAATGTACGGCGTGGGGAAGACGCTCGAGCGCATTTTACTTGAATTTGAAATCAAGACGTGCGGAGACTTGTTGGAGAAACGCGCCACCATGCTCGCTCTGTTCACGCCCAAGGCGTTCGATTTCCTCCTAGGCGTTGCGCTCGGCATCGGTACCGAGCGGCATCCTCGAGAGACGCCCGAGGGTTCTCAGGGACGTAAAGGCGTGAGCAAGAGCGAGACGTTCAAGGCGACGTCCGACAAGGCGTATTTGGACGCGAAGATGACAAAACTCGCGACCGAAGTGGCGCTGGAGTGTCAAAGATTAAGTCTCAAGGGGAGAATGGTGGCGGTGAAACTGAAACGGAGCACGTTTGACGTCATTCAGCGTCAAACGACGCTCGCGGGGGCGACGAACGACGTGAAGACGATTGTGAACAGCGCGCTGAGACTGATGCGCAACGAAAACTCCATCGGAGCCAATATGACGCTGAGACTCGTGGGCGCGCGCGTGTCGCAATTTGATCACGAAGAGGACGTTCCGGAAGATCAAAATCGTATCGATAAGTTTTTAATTTCCCCGAACACGGTCTCGAAACAAGCCGCACCGTCGGGAGAAGAAATTTGGACTTGCGACGAGTGCACGCGAACGTTCTCGCTGAAGCAGAAGAGGGAACATCTCGATTGGCACGTGGCGAGACGATTGCAATCCTTACACGACGCTGAGGAATCGCGCGTGCGATTCGCAAAGTCTCGGGTTGGCGGTTCGAAAAAAATGCGCGGTCGACAGCGAGATTTGAAATCCTTCTTTCACAAGTAGCGATAGTTGTACAAACAGTATCTAGAACGACGTAGTCGATGCGCGTCTCAGAGCGTCTCGCGCTTCCCAGAGCGCCACTAATCTATCTCGTTTCGCGCGTCGTATCCTGAGCTCCTCCGCGCTGAGTTCCGGCTTGGGCTTCGTCGCCGGCACCGCCACGGGTTGGGGCTGCGGCGACACGTCGAGCGGTTCCCGCGGCATCGGCGCGGTGTTGAGCATGTTTTGCATCCAGCGCAACCAAGCTTGGTACTCGTGCAATTTGGCACCCTTGATGTTCATCGTGAGATCATCCGCCAAGTCGAGAGTCGCGACGAGTAGACACAACTGTTGAGGTTCTAAATTCTTCGCCAGTAGTCTCGGTAAATCGAGCCACGCCTTGTGAAGACTTCCTCCCAACATCAACGCCGTCTGCGCCGATGCTGGAGTTCGAGACATCAACTCGTCCAAGTATCCGCACAAAACGCTCGCCTCTTTCACTCCAGGCGTCGTCGAAAGTCGCGTCGCGGCGACGGTACCCGCATGCGTCGCGTGCACGAATTCCGACAGGGAGACGTCCTCCGAGTACCCGCACGCGCACAGCATCGCCTCCAAACGATCCAAAGCGCGTGGATTCGCGCGTCTAGGTTCAAGTTTCTGTATCAACCTTCGAAGCCGCGCGAGCGTGATTCGCCCGATCGAAGAACCTTGCGAACGGAACAGCGGTTGGAGCAACTCCAATCGTTCGCGGGCGACGGTCCACATGATGCAACACAAATCGTCGACAATCGCGCGCTCGCGCAGGACGTCGAGAGATCCCGCGAGCGGCGGCGCGGACGGTGCGGGTCGATCGTCCTCGTCGCAATCGTCCTCGATGTCCAACATCTCCTCATCTCGGTCGTATGCCGCCGGTTCGTCGTATTCATCCTCAAAGAGCTCGTACGGAGCGTCGTTGTTTCGCAAAAATCCGCGCAAATTCTTCTCGTCGGACGCGACGTCCGCGCGTTCAGTCTCTTCCACCGCTTTATCGACGGCACCGTAGTTTACTAGATTGCTCACGCTCGCGCTCCCCTTCCCTAACAACGGCGCCTGCGCGGCTTTATCCATTCTCGTAGTCTCCGCCTCTTCGTCGTCGTCGCGCGGCGCGGCGATTGTAATCGGCGGCGGCGGCGTCTTCAATTCTTTCAGTCGATACACCTTCCCTCGCGCGCCTCCGCCCTTTGGCGCGCGCACGGGCGACGCCGCACCGTACGTCGCCCCCTTCGCTTCCGGAAGCAGCGGCACTCGCATCTCTCGCCACGCCTTGGGCGACTCGCCGTCGGCGCTCGCGCCGTACGCGCCGCCGCCACCGCCACCGACCGCCGCCAACAACGGTTCTCCCGCCCCGCTCCCCATCGCCGCCTCGCTCACCACCCGTTCCGGCACCGCCTCCTCCACCGCATCGAGTTCCACGACCATCTGCGGCGAATTTTCAATCGCGTCCTCCGCCGCGCCGTACGACGCCGCGCGCGCCTCGCTCCGGTCCTCGAGCGTCGGCGATTCCGCGCTCGCCCCGTACGCCTCAACGTATCCCGACGACGACGACGAGCGTAATAACGGTCGTGTCAGCGACGCATCGCTCGCCTCCATCGCGCGCCGCGCGTCGTCGTCGTCGTCGTCTCCGTCGTCGCCGTCGAACCGCACCCACTCCGTCTCCGTCTCCGCCGTCGCCGTCGCCGGGCTCAGCGTCGACGCGTCGAGCTCCAACGCCGACGCCTCGTCGTCACCGAAGAGGGATAACGGCGATTCATCGCCCTCGCGCGGCGTCGTCGCGACGCACGCGGCGTCGTCATCGCCGACGAATGGAACGTCTTCATCTTTTGAAACGAACGGATTCGTCGACCGATCGAGCGGCGTCTTCCCTCGTCGCCGCGTCTCTCTCTCCGGCGTGACGAGCCCGCGACCGGGAACGAAGAGTTTCGCCTCGGCGTTGAGCGCGCGCATGGCTCGGCGACGGCGGCGAACGCGCGCGTCGGAATGTGATTCGGCGCGCGCGGGAGTGATGCGTGACGCCGCAGTCGGCGTCGTGTGCGTCGTCTCGCGACGCGATGGAGCGCTATGAAAAGGGGCGAACGCTCGGCGAGGGGACGTTCGGTGTCGTGCACGAGGCGCGCGTGCGAGAGGTTCGTCGAGAGCGATGCGACGGAACGATTCGTGCGTCGAATGGGTGATGATGATGACGACGAGAGAAGAGGGTGGAGAGGACGCGCGCGAGGACTGAATGCGCGTCTCGGACGAGAAGACGCGCGCGATGACCGAATGCGTCGACTGACGACGCTCGATGACGCGAACGGGCGCAGACGAACGAGGTGGTGGCGATCAAAAAGATCCGTTTGGGCAAACTCAAGGAAGGGGTCAACTTTACGGCGATCAGAGAGATTAAACTCTTGCAAGAGATAAAACACGAACACGTCATCAAATTGGTGGACGTGTTCGCGCACAAGAAGAATTTAAATTTAGTGTTTGAGTTTTGTGGAGGAGATTTAGAGATGGTGATCAAGGATAAAGGGACGCCCATGAGCGCGGGGGAGGTGAAGTCGTACGCGCAAATGACGCTTCGCGCGGTGGCGCATTGTCACGAGAATTGGGTGCTGCATCGAGATTTAAAACCGAATAACCTGTTGATTGCGCGGGATGGGTGCTTGAAATTGGCAGATTTTGGTCTGGCGAGGATTTTCGGGTCGCCGGATAGAAGGTTTACGCATCAAGTGTTCGCGCGATGGTATCGCGCGCCAGAGTTGTTGTTGGGATCGAAGACGTACGGGGCGGGCGTGGACGTGTGGGCGGTGGGATGTATCATCGCGGAGATGATGCTCAAACGTCCGTTCTTCGCGGGATCGTCCGACATCGATCAGTTGGGGAAGGTGTACGCCGCATTGGGGACGCCGACGGAGACGAGTTGGCCGGGCGTGTCGGCGCTTCCTGATTTCATCGAATTCGTGTACGTCGCCCCGCCCGATCTTCGAAACACGTTTCCGAACGAAACGGACGAGGCGATCGATTTGTTGAAGAAGATGCTCGAGTATGATCCGAATAAACGGATAACGGCGGCGCAGGCATTGGAGCATCCGTACTTTCACACTAAGCCGGCGCCGATTCCGTACCAGCGGCTTCCGAAACGCTTCGCGACGAAACCCACCGCGGCGGCGGCGCCCGAATCTGCGCGCGAACCGAAAACGGGGGAGAAACGATCGCGAAAGACGGACGCCGTGCCCCCGGCGGACGATAAGGCCCCGGATTCGGCAGATCCAAACTTCCGCCCCAAGCTCAACGAGAGCGATAGAGAAAGCTTGCGCAAGCGAAAAGGCGCGCTGGACGCCGCGTTCGCCGACGCAGAGTGAATAGAACACCCTTAGCCATGACAGTACAGTAAAAAAGATTAGACTATACATTACACCAACGTCGCTTTGACTATCGCGCGCTCAATCCGCCGCGTCGACGGCGTCCGCCCCGACGCGCGGCCGAGCGCCGCCCGTCACGCCCGCCATCTCCTCTTGCATGCGCTGCAACTCCTCCGGGTCGATGCCCTCCAATATCTTCGGCGCCACGTACGCCAGGAAAACGGACATGATCACCATGAGCGCCATGGGATTCTTCATCAATCCCGCGAGCGACACGCTCGAAGCGGGCTCAAAATATTCGGCGCGACTCACGGGAACCAACCGCAACGGTTTCGTCTCCAACATCACCGACCGATCCTCCGCGTACGTCGCCTCCACCTCCACCTCGCCGCTCTCGCTACCCTCGTCACCGCTCTCGTCGCGGCCTCGAACGCGAACCTCGACCGGGGGATACGTGAGCCCCACCGCGCGCACTCGCAAGACGTGCGTTCCCGCCGGCGCGTCCCTCACGACGAACGTCCCATCGCCTCGCACCCTCGCGTGCAACTTGCCGTGAAACTCGGTCGCGAGCGTGACTCGAATGTCTCTCGTCTCCACCCCGGTCGCGCGCAGGGGCTCGAGCGCGAGCGCGCCGTCCAGCGCGTACCGCTCGCGCGTCATCATCGTCCCGTGGTCATCCTCGTCGATCGTTCGAAGCGCGCCGCTCTGGAGATTCCCCGCGCACGCGCGCGCGAGCGAGAGGAGAGAAACGAGCGCGAGCGTCGCCGTCCAGCGCATCGCGCGCGCGCCCATCCTCGCCGACCGAACGCGGTGCGAAATGTCGTCGTCCGCGAAGACACACGCGCACCGAGCGTCAGTCCGAGCCTCCGCGCGCGCGCCATGGTCATCTCGGACGAGACGTACGGACGATGGAAATCACTCGTGCCCTTCGTGTACGATTGGTTCGCGCACACGCGCACGTCGTGGCCGTCGCTGTGCGCGCGTTGGGGAGAAACCGTCAATAGGAACGCGTTTCGAACCAAGCAGCGCGTCTATCTCACCGAGCAGACGGAGGGAACGAACACGGCGGGGAAGCCGCTGCCGAACACGATCTTGGTGTGTCAGGCGGAGGTGCTGCGACCGCGCGTGGCGGCGACGGAGCACATGATTTTTGATGAACACTCGAAGAGTCCTATTTTGAAAAAGGAAAAGGCGCTGTGGCACCCGGGAGAAGTGAACCGAATGCGGTGCGTTCCGGGGAGGGAAAACGTGTTGCTGACGCACACGGACGCGCCTGAGGTGTTCGTGTTCGACGCGAACGGGGAGAGTGGACGGAAGAACGCGCTGTCGCGAACGGACGGTACGCAGTACACGGCGCCGACGGCGTGCTTGCGAGGACACACGGAAAACGCGGAGTACGCGTTGGCGGTGTCGCAGCGCGGTGAGGTGGTCGCGAGCGGTGGGAAGGATGGGAAGGTGATGATCTGGGAGTTGGGGGACGCCAACCAGGGCGCGGGTGGGAGAAACGCCGCGGGGGCTGAGTCTTCTGCGCCCGTCGTCGGAGGCGGGTTAAGCGGAACCGAGCTCGCGAGACACCCGAATCTGTGGGCGCGAATCGAGTTTTCGGGGCACACCGACACCATCGAAGACGTGTGTTTCAATCCCCGAGATGAGCGCGAGCTGTGTTCCGTCGGGGACGACCGTCACATGTTTTTCTGGGACACGCGTACGAAGAATTCGACGGGATGCGCGAAAGGGGCGCACGAGGACGATTTGCATTGTGTGGGTTGGACCTCGTTTGAGGAGCACGTCGTCGTCACCGGTGGTAAAGATACGATGGTGAAAGTGTGGGATCGTCGCATGCTGTCCGATGGTAAATCGGACGCCATGCACACGTTCGACACGCACACGGATAGTGTGTTGTGCGTTGATATGCACCCGCAGAGCAAGGGTGTTTTCATGACTGCGGATGAAATCGGTAGAATTACAGTCTTTGATTACACGAAAGTCGGCGCGGAACAAAGCGCCGAACAGTCCAAGGCTGCTCCCGCGCACGTTGTCTTCCAACACAGCGGTCATCGCGGTACGGTTTGGGATATACAGTGGAACCCTTACGACCCGTGGACAGCATGCTCGACGTCGGTCGGGGATTTCCAAAATACTTTACAGTTGTGGCGCGTGAACGACTTGATTTATCGCGATACTGAGGAGTGCATACAAGAGTTGGAGCAACATCGCGACATTATCTGCGGTCGTCAAGTGCTGCAACCTCGAAAACCTTCCCCGGCGAGCGAAGGCAACGAAACGAAGGTAAAGAATGAAGACGGCGAGGCGGCCGCAGGCGCCGAAGATCCCATGGAAACCTAGAATATTTTTTGAAATACAATCGACAAACTAGACTACTATCTTTCGGCACCGAACGCTCCGAGACCGACGCGCTTGCCTCGCGTCGACGCAGTCACGGGCTCGGCGATGCCCTCCGTTTTTCCAGAACCTAAACCAGAACCTTTCCCCTTGAATCCCATCTTTGCCAGCATTCGACTTCCGAAACCCGTCGTGTGCTTTTCGAACGCACCGAATTCATGTCCCGCGCCCACAACGACGCCTCTCTTGCGCGCACGAGCCTTTTCGATGAATTCCCTGTCTCTCGCTTGCGCCTCGGCCGCGCGCCTCGCGCCTCGATTCGGATACACCACTGGTTCGTCGGGAACAGGTTCGGAAGGTCTCTTCCGAGGATCTTCATCATCATCACTCTTGAACACCTCGTCACCCTCTTTCGCTATACCGCCAGAGACGAACTGCACGGCTGGTTTCGTTCGCCTCGGTTTCTTCGAGGAGTTCGTCTTCTTCGCGCGTTGCGAGACTCGAGTCTTCACAAACGATGCGGGCACTTTGGAAGACAGGGCGTCTATGTGGATAATGGCGTGTCGACGTTTGCCGCCACCGCGAATCTCCAGCGCACATTTATGCGCCTTGGCGACTCTCGCCGCGTCGTCTAAACTCGGCGCGTTCAGCGACGATTTCACCGGCGGCAAACCAACATACGCCACTCCCGCATCAATAGCGGCACCGATGACGCGACTCAACTTTTCCATCGCAACGTCTTCACGGTCGTCGTCGCACTCTT